>OFME01000149.1_pt1 | contig 60068 bp, 49 predicted proteins | sample 1541381 | NCBI WGS metagenome assembly OFME01 (sample SAMN04209243, study PRJEB22552) | human gut metagenome | biome: gut; material: feces | host: Homo sapiens | place: USA: Oklahoma
GGCCGATCATGGCAAAGCTGGCCTTGCCCTCATAGCGCAGGATGTTGTTCATCACCAGACTGGACATCATAATGGGAGCGGCCAGCAGGATGTACCGCGCGTAGGCACAGGCATGGGGCAGGATGGTCTCGGTGCTGCCCAGCAGCATCATAAAATCGGGCAGGGTGAGCAGGCCCGCCGCTGTGATGATGCCGCCGAACACCAGCGCTGTGAAGAAGCTGGTGGAAGCAAACCGGGTGGCAGCATCGGTGTTCTGGCTGCCCAGGCTGCGGCTGATGATGCTGCCGGAGCCGTGGCCCAGCATGAAGCCCAGCGCCTGGAGAATGGCCATCAGGCTGGAAACGATGCCCACTGCACCGGATGCGCTGGTGGAGATCTGGCCCACAAAAAAGGTGTCGGCCAGATTGTAGATGCTGGTGATGAGCATGCTCAATATCGTGGGAGCCGCCAGACTCAGGATCAATTTCGGGATGGGGGTCTCCGTCATTTTGCGGAACTGCTCTGCGCTGCGGTCGGCATTTGCCATGAAAAAACCTCGCTTTCTCTTTGACACGATCTTTACATAAAAACATTCACACCCAGTATACCGCAGGAACTGTTTTGTATCAACCAATTCCTTGCCGGGGTTATTGCAGCAAAAGACCGCCCTGCCCGGGGGCAGAGCGGTCTTGGGTCATGGAAAGGAAAATGACAGTTACAGGGTCTTGCAGAACTCCTTCAGGTAGGCGCGGAAAGCCTCGCCGATCTCGGGGTGCTGCAATGCCAGCTCCACCTGAGCCTCCACCACACGGAGCTTGTTGCCCATGTCGTAGTGGGTGCCGGTGAACTCCACAGCGGTCATGCCGCCGCAGTTGCGGGCATACTCGGCCATGGCATCGGTCAGCTGGATCTCGCCGCCTGCACCGGGTTTGGTGTGGGCGAGGATATCGTAGATCTCAGGGGTCAGCAGCACACGGCCCAGAATGGAGTAGTTGCTGAACTCCTGGCCCTTCTTGGGCTTCTCGATCATGTCATCCACAAAGAAATAGTTGTCGTGGATGGGGGTGGTCTTCAGGCTGCAGTAGCGGCTCACATCGGCCCAGGGCACAGCGGAGACACCGGCAGCCGGGCGGCCGAACTCCTCATAGGCGCGGATGAGCTGGGCGCAGACAGGGTCCTCGCCCCAGATCACGTCGTCGCCGTAGATGACCACGAACGGGTCGTCACCGGTAAAAGCCTTTGCCATGCTCACGGCGTGGCCCAGGCCCAGCGTCTGCTTCTGGCGCACAAAGAAGATGTTGGCAAGGTTCGAGATGCCCAGGCACTCCTCCAGCATTTTTTCCTTGCCGGGGGCGGCCAGCTTTTCTTCCAGCTCGGGGCTGCGGTCAAAGTGATCCTCGATGATGCTCTGGTTGCGGCCCAGGATGATCAGAATGTCCGTGATGCCGGACTTGACGGCTTCCTCCACCAGATACTGGATGGCGGGCTTATCCACGATGGGGAGCATCCCCTTGGGCATGGCCTTGGTGGCGGGCAGCACACGGGTGCCCAGACCAGCGGCAGGGATGACAGCCTTCGTAACTTTTTTCATGGTTCGGAACTCCTTCATCATATCATTTCAGGCTGAACGCTCAGCCGTAGACCAGATGGATCAGGGCATCCACATTGGGGCCAAGCAGCAGGGTGAACGCACTGCCAATGACCATGAGCAGGACCAGACAGCCGAGCACGGCGGCCCAGCTGGTGCCGCCCTGAGCGCAGAGCACGGCTTTGCGCTGTGCCGCGTCCGGGAACTCCGCACGGATGCGGCGGATCTTTTCGGCGGCACTCTGGCGGTAGAGCCACTTGCCGTACAGGCCGCGCACGATCATCAGCAGGAAGCTGAGCACCGAGCAGACCCGGGAAAGGGTAAGCAGGGTGGAGGTGGAAAGCCCCGGGGCCAGGCTGCTGTCCGTGACCTGCAAAAGGTCAATGAAGGTGGGCAGGGCCAGCACCAGCTCGGCGGCCAGAAAGGCGAACGCGGGCTTCCACGCCTTGCGGTAGAAGAAATAGAACGGGCCGAACAGCATGGCCGAAAAGCTCATGGAGGTCTTGGTGTGGGACAGCTGCATCCGGCAGTAGGCGCTCAGGTAGGCAGGGGAAGCCGGGCCGATGAAATCCGCCCAGTCCTTGCAGGGGATGCCGTCCATGACCTCTTCCTTGCCAAAAGCGGCCTGATAGGTCTGGCGCAGCGGGTCTACCTGCGGGGCCCCGGTCTCCTGGAACTGGCGGTAAAAGGTGGAGTAATCAAACTCCTCGCTGTGCTCGTCCGAATCGGCACGGTCGGCGGGTTCCTCTGCCCCCTCCGGGGGCAGGGCCGCACCGCAGCAGCGGCAGACAGATTCACTGCGCAGGGTGCGCTCGCCGCAGGCAGGGCAGGTGCACAGCTCACTTTCCTGATAAGGGAACTTCCACTCGTATCCGGCGGCGTGGGCCGGGGCATGGATGCAGCGGCCGAGCTTTTCATAACAATCGCGGTGATAAGGCGCGCCGCAGTCGGGGCAGACAACGATGTCGTCCTGCAGTGTCAGCGGCTTGCCGCAGCCCTCACAGGGGCAGCCATAATATTTGGGCATAAGATCCTCCCGGTATGCTAGTTGAACTTATTATACTCCCTTAAAAGAGAAAAGAAAAGGCAAAAATCTTCAAAATTCCAGTAGGTTGAGTATTTTTCCTCTTTACTTTATCATGGATTCTGGGTATACTAATGAAGTATCTGTGTATAAACTGTATCTTTTGAGGGATTCTTAAAATATGATTACTACTGACGAACTGAAAGTGCAGCTGGCCGATTACGGCACCGCTGTGAAGGACCTGGAGGAAGCGCTGGCCATCGACGCTTCCCGCAAGCGCGTGCAGGAGCTGGAGCACACCATGAGCCGCCCCGGCTTCTACGATGACGCTGAGCTGAGCAAGAAGGTCTTTGATGAAGTGGGCGACCTGAAGGGCAAGCTGAACCGCTTTGAAAAGCTGCAGGGCCTGTACGATGATGCCGAGACCATGCTGGTGATGCTGGACGAGGAGTACGACCCCGACATGGTGCCCGAAGCAGAGGAAGCCGTGAACGCCGTGGGCAAGGCCGTGGACGAGCTGCAGCTGATGACCATGCTGAACGGTGAGTACGACCACAGCAACGCTATCCTTACCTTCCACGCCGGTACCGGCGGCACCGAGGCGCAGGACTGGGCCGAGATGCTCTACCGCATGTACAACAAGTGGGCACAGGCACACGGCATGACCGTGGAGGTGCTGGATTATCAGGACGGCGATGAGGCCGGCATGAAGAGCGCTTCCATGATGGTCAAGGGTGCCAACGCCTACGGCCTGCTCAAGAGCGAGAACGGCGTGCACCGTCTGGTCCGCGTGTCTCCCTTTGATGCCAACGCCCGCCGCCAGACCAGCTTTGCCTCTCTGGAAGTGATGCCTGAGCTGGACAACACCATTCAGGTGGACATCCGCCCCGAGGACATCGAGATGCAGGTGTTCCGCTCCTCCGGTGCCGGCGGCCAGCACATCAACAAGACCTCTTCCGCTGTCCGTCTGATCCACAAGCCCACCGGCGTCGTGGTCAGCTGCCAGACCCAGCGCAGCCAGTTCCAGAACCGTGACTACGCCATGGAAATGCTGAAGGCAAAGCTCTATCAGATCGCAAAGCAGCAGCACATGGACAAGATCGACGACATCAAGGGCGTGCAGAATGAGATTGCCTGGGGCCACCAGATCCGCAGCTATGTGTTCATGCCCTACACCATGGTCAAGGATCACCGCACCAACTACGAGACCGGCAATGTCGATGCCGTGATGGATGGTGATCTGGACGGCTTCATCTTTGCCTACCTCAAGGCTGCCAGCCGCGGGGAACTGCAGGATACCTAAAATTTATCATAAAATGTCAGAGGGACCTCGCCGTTGGGCGGGGTCCCTCTTTTGGTTACAGGTGCAGATATTTTCCGGTGATGCTGGCGGGATCGGCGGCCACCTGCTCCGGTGTGCCGCAGGCCACGATGCGTCCGCCGCTCTCGCCGCCGCCGGGGCCAAGGTCCACGAGATAGTCGGCGTTGCGGATCACATCCAGATCGTGCTCAATGACCACCACAGTGGCCCCGCTGTCAATGAGACGCTGGAACACGCCCAGCAGAGTGCGCACATCCAGCGGGTGCAGGCCGATGGTAGGCTCGTCGAATACAAACACGGTGTCAGCCTGCCCTTTGCCCATCTCGCTGGCGAGCTTGAGCCGCTGGGCCTCCCCGCCCGAAAGGCTGGGCGTGGCCTCACCCAGAGTCAGGTAGCCCAGCCCCAGGTTGGAAAGGGTCTGCAGTCGGCTGGCCACCAGCTTGAGGTCGGCACAGGCGGCAAGGGCTTCGTCCACGCTCATCTCCATCAGGCGGGGCAGGCTCTCGGCCTGGGTGCCGTCCTTCCGGGTGCGGTAGAGGGCGGCGGCATCCTTCTGGTAGCGGGAGCCGCCGCAGTCCGGGCAGGTGATCTCCACATCCGGCAGGAACTGGATGTCCAGGCTGATGGTGCCGGTGCCGTCGCAGCCGGGGCAGCGCAGGCGGCCCGTGTTGTAGGAAAAATCGCCCGCCCTGTAGCCTTTCTCCCTGGCAAGGGGGGAGCGGGCGTAGATCTTGCGCAGCTCATCGTGGACATTGGCATAGGTGGCCACCGTGGACCGCACGTTGATGCCGATGGGCGTTGCGTCAATGAGCTTGACCTGCGCAATGCCCGGTGCCGTGATGCTTTCCACATGGGCGGGCAGAGCTTCGCCCTTGGCGGCGGCTTCCAGCGCGGGGATCAGGCTTTCCAGCACCAGCGTGGTCTTGCCGGAACCGGACACGCCGGTCACCGCGATGAGCCGCCCCTTGGGCAGCCGGACTTCCAGCGGCTTGACGGTGTGGATGGCCCGGGTGCGCAGGGTGATGGTGCCCAGCGCAAAGAGCTCCGCTTCCGGGGTGCGGGTGCGGGCTGAGAGGGTGTGCAGGTCGGCAAGGAAGGGCCCGATGCGGGAAGTCTGGCTTTGGGCCACCTGCTCCACAGTGCCCTGTGTCAGGATGGTGCCGCCGTTTTCACCGGCACCGGGGCCCATCTCAATGAGCCAGTCGGCATCCCGCAGGATCTCAGTGTCGTGATCCACCAGCACGATGGAGTTGCCGTCCGCGATCAGATCGTGCATCACGCCCCGCAGGCCCTCGATGTTGGAGGGGTGCAGGCCGATGGAGGGCTCGTCCAGCACATAGAGTACGCCGGTGGTGCGGTTGCGCACCGAGCGGGCCAGCTGCACCCGCTGGCGCTCCCCTGTGGAAAGGGTGGCGGCCTCCCGGTCAAGGGAGAGGTAGCCCAGCCCCAGATCCAGCAGGCGGGCGGCGGTGGCCTGAAAGGACTCGCAGATGCTCTCAGCCATGGGGCGCATCTCCACGGGCAGGGAGGCGGGCACCCCCTCCACCCACTGCACCAGCGTGTCCAGCGTCATGCGGCAGGCATCGGCCAGCCCGATGCCCCGCAGCCGGGGAGCCCGGGCCGCGGCGTTCAGGCGGGAGCCGCCGCACGCAGGGCAGGGGCCCTGCTTCAGGAACCGCTCCACCCGCTTCATGCCCTTTTCGTCCGTCACCTTGGCAAGGGCGTTCTCCACGGTATAAACGGCGTTGAAGTAGGTGAAATCCATTTCACCCGCCGCGCCGGTCTTGCTGTTCTGGTAGAGCAGGTGCACTTTTTTGGCGGGGCCGTGGAACACCATGTCGCGCTCTTCCGGGGTCAGCTCCCGGAAGGGGACGTTGGTGCGCACGCCCATCTTTTCGGCGATCTCCTTCATCAGCGACCACATCAGGGTCTGCCAGGGCAGCACCGCGCCCTCGTTGATGGAAAGGCTCTCGTCTGGCACCAGAGTGGATTCGTCCACCACCCGCACGATGCCGGTGCCCTCGCAGTCTGGGCAGGCTCCGGTGCTGTTAAAGGCGAACTGTTCCGCGCCCAGCACCGGCACCTGCGCGCCGCACCGGGGGCAGTAGAGCGGGATCTCGGCCGCAATGTTCAGGCTGGGCGGCACCATGCAGCCGCAGGCGGGGCAGGGGTAGTGGGACAGCCGGGAGAACATCAGCCGCAGGCTGTTCAAAAGCTCGGTCATGGTGCCAAAGGTGGAGCGCATTCCAGGCACACCGGGCCGCTGGTGGAGGGCCAGTGCGGCGGGAACATAGCGGATCTCGTCCACCTGCGCCTTTTCGGCCTGGGTCATCCGGCGGCGGGTGTAGGTGGAAAGGGCCTCCAGATAGCGGCGGGAGCCCTCGGCGTAGAGGACACCCAGCGCCAGCGAGGACTTGCCGGAACCGGACACGCCCGCAATGCCGACGATCTTGTGGAGCGGCACATCTACGTCGATGTTTTTCAGGTTGTGCACCCGCGCGCCCCGCACCCGGATGGCGGCGGGGAGAGCGGAACTGGATTCGTGGTTCATCGTGTCTCCTTTCTCTGAATGGGGTCACAAAAGGCTCCCCCACAGGGGAGCCGGAAAGATCATAAACCGAGAGGATTGAACCGCTGGTGTTCGAGCTGGTCGATCACCGCCTGCGCTGCCGGTGCAACGGGGGCGGGCACTGCGGCGGGGCGGCTGAGGTAATAGCCCTGCAGCAGGTCCACGCCCAGACCGATGACGGTGCGCAGCTGGGCCTCGGTCTCAATGCCCTCGGCAATGAGCTGCATACTGCGGGCGTGCGCGTAAGCCACAATGTTGGAGACGATCTGCTGCTTATCATGGTCAGTGTCGATCCCGCGCACAATGGAAATGTCGATCTTGATGTACCGGGGCGAGAGCTCCAGCAGGTTCAGCTCGTTGCTGTAGCCGCTGCCGTAGTCATCCAGCGCAAAGGAGCCGGAGAAGCCTGGAACGTTCCGCTTCCGTTCCAGACATGCGCGGTCCAGATCTTCCTGTTCGGTGATCTCCACCACCAGCCGCTTGAGCAGCTCGGGGTAGCGCTGAGCATATTCCTCCACATCCTCAACCGTCAGGCTGACATTGGCGATGGAGTTGATGAAGAGCAGGGCATCGCTCTGGAGCAGGCCCTGTGCCTGCAGGCGCTGGAAGATCTCGCTAGAATGGAACACAGTGATCCGTTCGATCTCATACAGGCGGCCTGTCTCATGGGCCAGCTGCATGACCTGAGCGGGGGAGTGCAGGGTAGGCAGATCGACCCGCATGAGGGCCTCGTAGGCTGCGACCCGGCCGCTGCGGGCAGAGTAGATGGGCTGGAAGTGGTAGGACACCAGCTCCTCCTGCAGCAGGAGCTCAAAGTCCTGCTGGGTCTGGGCGGCGTATGCCTCCTGATGGTAGCTGCCGATATCAAAATCACACATGCGGCCCTTGTGGGAATGCTTGACCTGATACATGGCAAAGTCGGCATATTTTTTCAGGGTGAGCAGGTCGTGGCCGTCCGTGGGGTACCAGGCAATGCCGCCCGAGATGCTGATGTGCAGCTGCTTGCCGTTGGGCAGGATGGACACGCTGCGCTGCAGGGCGGCACTCAGCAGCTCCAGCTGGGCGCGGAGCTGTGCCTGATCCTGGTAGCCATAGAAGAAGATCAGGAATTCATCGCCCGAAAGGCGGGAGCAGATGGTGCTGGCGGGCGTATTGGCCGCAAAGCACTGGCCGGTCTGGCGGATGTACTGGTCGCCCCAGTCATGGCCGTAGGTGTCGTTGATCTGCTTGAGGTTGTCCAGATCCATCATCAGCAGGGCGGCACAGCCCAGCTTTTCGGGCTGTTGGAACAGCGCTTCACAGGCGCGGTCAAAGGCACGTCGGCGGTACAGGCCGGTCAGGGTGTCGTAATCGCGCTCGTGCTCAATGCGCTGCTGCTCCAGCACCGTGGTGGTCATATCCTCAGCAAGACCCACCTCGGAGACGCTTTCGCCCAGGATATGGGTGACACGCAGGGTGATGTAGTGGGTGCTGCCATCGGGCTGGGGGATGGCAAAGACCTTGTTGTTGGCCGGGGACAGGCGGTAGAACCACCGCTGCTCCAGTGTGCCCATCAGGGCGCGGAAAGCCTTTGGCGTGAGCAGATCTGGCTACTCCTGCGCAAGGCCCAGCATGGAGAAGAAGTTATCAGTCACATAAACGCTGTCATCGCGCAGCTCATAGCCGCCCAGCTCCGCACTGGCCAATTTCATAATGCGCAAAAAGCGGGTGGAGGAGTCCAGCACGTCTTTGCTCAGCTGGGTAAAGGCGGAGGAGAACTGATCCAGCTCCCTGATGCCGGTGGTGGAAAGATGCGGGATGGCGGAGGAATCCGCTTCGGCAGCGGCTACCTCGGCCGAGAGCTTGGCAACGGGCCGGGCCAGCCGCCTGCTGATCAGCCAGCTGCAAACAAAGCCAACGGCCAGCGTGATCAGCATGATGAAGGAGAACAGCTGCTGCAGCCGCTGGGCGAAAGCAAAGAGCTGCACCGCGGGAACGGAGCCCACGAGAAGCCAGTGCTTGCCCGAGAAAGGGGCGTTCCGGCTGTAGAGGTTCAAGGGGGAGACCGAAGCAATGTAGAGGGTATTGCTGAAGAGGTAGCGGTGGGTCTGGGCACTGTGGAGGCGCAGCGTAAGGCTTTCGTCCGCAGAACCCGGCTGCCCGTCGCAGTGGGAACGGAGCACCGGACGCAGCTGCAGTTCAGAGGCAGAGAGCTCCTCCGTATCGGTCACGGCAAGGAAATAGGTGCCGTTGTTCTGCAGCTCAGAGCAGGGCAGGTTCTCCCACAGGTAGTCGGCCAGCAGTTCCACGCCGATCACGCCGTAAACGGTGCCGTCCGGCAGGATCAGGGGCTGGCTGTAGGCAATGGCCTCGTGGGTGTCCCCGGGTACCAGATAGGATTGTGAGGTCCAGTGGCCATAATCGGAGGCGGCAAGGCTGGCTCCGTCTTTATAGGCGGCCTGGAAAGGGGGATAAAGGAAGCCGCGATTTCCCAGTGCCCGGTAACGGATGGTGGGAGCCCAGCTGTTGTCCGTGGCAATGGAGAGGGACTGCACCAGCTGGGCCGGTGCCCGCACAAAGGTCAGGTCGGCGTTGCGCTGGGAGGGAGCGGCATCCGGGTCGAGATCCCGCAGGTAGATGGCGGGCATGAGGCTGTCCTGCTTCCGCTTGTCCAGATCATGGGTGTTCAAGATAAGGAACACGCCGGTCACCGACTTGATGCGCAGGGTGCTGATGAGCTCCGGCGCGGCGGCTTCCAGCAGGGGATAGGCCGCGTCGCTGCTGCTGTCCAGCGTGCTCAGGCTGATCTCTCCCTCGTCCAGAAGCTGCTGGGTCAGGCCATTGATGGTATCGGAAAGGCTGGTCAGCTCCTGTGCATCGTGGAAGATGGACTGAAGATACCGGCTGCGGTTGTCCACCTGCATGGCAAGGATATCCTCGGCGTTCTGGTTCAGCTGGGGGCCAAGCCGGGTGGCGTGGACGGCAAAGGTCAGCAGCAGGAACTCCACCGCCAGCACAGCCAGCAGGGAGAAAAGGATGGTGCCGAAGATAGAATGGCCCGTCTGAGGGGCCTTCTGGCTGTGCGGCTTGTGGTTCTGCATCTGAGGATCTCTCCTTTTGTGGTTGTTCCAAGGGCATCTCAGCCCGCAAAGGCGCTGAGAGCGGCCAGAGTCTGGTCGTACCAGGCATCAAAATAGGCATCGGTCAGGAACTCGGCTTCGGCTTCCTCGGGGGTCTGCCCGGCGGCCAGCCGCTCCAGCACCGTGGCATGGTCGGCAGTGACACGGTCCTCCAGCGCGTACTGCAGGGTATTGCGGGCGCGCAGGGCATCCGGGAAGGCATGGGTGGTGTAGAGCTTGCTGCGATCGATGGCATCAATGGACAGGCTCAGCACCTTGTGGATCCTGTCGGAGACCGTCAGGCCGCTGTTCTCAAGGGCGGATATGCTGTTGGCGGCATAGGTCACGGGCATATAGCCGGACTGCACCGAGAACTGCAGGTTGTTTTCCGGCTGGGTGAACCATTTCAGGAAGGCAACGCAGGCACTGATCTCGTCCTCGGTGCCCGGGATGACTACCATGCCGGCCCCCTGCTGGACGGCCACCGGCTCACAGCCTGCAAAGCTGGGGCAGGGCAGCGCGGCCATCTGGATGCCGTGGCTCTCGGTGTCGCTGGTCAGCACCTGGGTGGGGAAGAAGGAAGCGCTGGAGGAGGAACCGACATAGGCCAGCAGGCTGCCGATCTTGATATCGTCGCTGCGGAACTTGCCGCTGGCACTGCACCAGCCCTTGATGTAGGGGACATAGTAGTTATCCCACAGCCTGCGGAGGGTCGGCTTGTCAAAGTGCAGGGTCATCACGCCGTTCTCGGCATCAAAGAGGGTCGTACCCAGTTCCTGTGCGCCGCAGAGCAGGTAATTGGTCAGCGCGTCGCGGCCATACAGGGCCTTGCCGTCGTTGGGCGCAGCCGTCTGGGCATCGGTCCAGTCGTAGTATTTGTGTGCGGCCTCGTTCAGCCCCTCCACGGTGGAAAGATTCGCATAGGTCACGCCTGTGGCCTCGGCAAAGGGGACAAAGTCGGTGACGTTCAGGTAGAGCAGCTCAGTGGATTTTGCTATGGGAAAGACCTTGAGCTCCCCGTTGTTCATCAGGTCACCCTCCTCGAGAAACCCGGCGATATAGGCGGACTTCTCTTTTTCGGTCAGGTAGGGGCTCAGGTCAACGGCAAGGCCCATCTGATCCAGCGTAAAGGCGGTGTCTGCGTAGGAGGAGACGATGTTGGGGAGTTTTTCGGCACCCACCTTGCCCTCTGCGGCGGCCAGCACGCTGGTCTCCAGGTCGTTCACGCTGCCCTGACTGGAGCTTTCGACCCGGATGTTCTTCTCTTTGCCCACGGTGGAGTTGAACTGCTCCACCAGCTGGTTGAAGCATTCCAGCTGATCGCCGTTGTAATAGGTCCAGATCGTGATGGTGGTGGGCAGCTTGCTTCGGCCGCAGGCAGTGCCGCCCAGCGCCACGGCGGCGCACAGCAGCAGACTGACGGCAGAACGAAGGATTCGTTTCATTGACTTATCTCTCCCATTCCGACAAAACGGCTCACGGAAAAGCGGCGCGTCCTGTCGTTTCTGAAATGATACCAGACGAAAACATTGTAACACTTTTTCGGGGCGGGGGCTACTGATTTTTGAAAAAACACCCGAAAGCAGACGAAAAAAGAAAGAATCTCTGGCCTGTGCTTCCATTTTTCGTAAAGTCCGGATATAATACAAGCATAAAATACAACAAAAAGAATGGGAGAGCTTATGGCACAGAAGAAGGACGAGGGCCTGAACGGCAACGAAAAGATCGAACAGGCAGTCTGCCAGTTACAGCAGGAGCCTACACAGGAGCAGCTGGCGCATACCCTGACCGTGATCCGGCGGCGGATGCGGGAAAACGGACAGGTCGTGGTGGCGGTGGAGCCGAACCCGGCCGGTGAGCAGATGCAGCTGCGGGCCCTCCGCACGGCCGATGGGGCCAGCTGGTGGTATGCCTTTACCAGCTTTGAAGAAGAGATGAAGGGCGCGGAAGCGGTGCAGTCCACCTTTCTGGTGGAGTTTGAAAAGCTGTTGGATGCCGCACTGCAGGTGCCGGAGATCCAGGGCATCATCCTGAATCCCTGGAACCGCACCATCCAGCTGGACAAGACCCTGCTCCGGATCATCAAGGGATAAACACGAAAGGGCCCGCCTGCCGCATTTTGGTGCGCGCAGACGGGCCACTTTTTATATGGTAAAGGAAGAAGGAAAATGGCAGATCAGGCCGCGTCGGTGCGGTCCTTCTTGAGCAGGCTCAGGATCACGGCACCCACCACGCTGCCAGCGGCCAGAGCCACGCAGTAGAGCAGGGCATGATCGACCACGGGGAACACGAAGATGCCGCCGTGGGGAGCGCGCAGGGCGCAGCCAAAGGTCATGGAGAGGGCACCGGCCAGCGCGGCACCGGCCACACAGCTGGGCAGGACGCGCAGCGGGTCGGCGGCGGCGTAGGGGATGGCACCCTCGGTGACGAAGCACAGGCCCATGACGTAGTTCACAATGCCGTTGCGGCGCTCGTCAGGGGTCCACTTCTTGGGGCAGAAGGTGGTGGAGAGGGCGATCGCGATGGGAGGAACCATGCCGCCCACCATGACAGCAGCCATGACCTCGTAGTTGCCGGAGGCCAGTGCGGCAGTGCCAAAGACGTAGGCAGCCTTGTTGAAGGGGCCGCCCATGTCAATGCTCATCATACCGGCAACGATGGCACCCAGCAGGACTTTGGAGGTGCCGCCCATGGCGTTGAGGCAGTTGGTCATGGCGGTGTTGATCATGCCCATGACCGGGTTGATGCCGCACATCACGGCACCGATGATGAGGATGCCGCCCAGCGGGTAGATCAGCATGGGGCGGATGCCGTTCAGGCTGGCGGGGAGCTTTTCGGTGATCTTTTTCAGGAACTCGACCACATAACCGGCCACGAAACCGGCCAGCAGAGCGGCCAGGAAGCCGCCGGAGATGCCGGTGGTCTCACCGTTGGCAAGGCCTGCAAAGTTGGTGCCGTTCATGGCCAGCACGCCGCCCGCAAAGCCCACGGCCAGACCGGGACGGTCGGCGATGGACATGGCGATGAAGCCTGCCAGAATGGGGAGCATGTAGCCAAAGGCGGCGCTGCCCACCGTCTTGAAGAAGGCGGCGATGGGGGTGTTCATGCCGAAGTTGGAGGGGTCGATGGTGTAATCGTCCAGCAGGAAGGCCAGCGCGATCATAATGCCGCCGCCCACCACAAAGGGCAGCATGTGAGACACGCCGTTCATCAGATCCTTGTACACCTTGCGGCCAAAGCTGTCGCCGGAGGTCTCCTCCTCGGCAGCGGCGGCACCGCCCTTGGCATGATAAACAGGAACTTCGCCGTGGGCTACCTTTTTCAGCAGCTCTTCGGGCTTGTGGATGCCGTCATCCACCCGGGCAAACAGCACGGGCTTGCCGTCAAAGCGGGCGGTCTCCACATTTTTGTCTGCAGCCACGATGATGCCGTCACAGGCTGCGATCTCGGCGCGGGTCAGCACGTTCTTGGCACCATCGGAGCCGTTGGTCTCCACCTTGGTGGGCAGGCCCAGCTTGTCACCGGCCTTGGCCAGCGCCTCGGCGGCCATGTAGGTGTGGGCAATGCCGTTGGGGCAGGCGGTCACGGCCAGAATGCGGTAGCCGCTCTGGGGGATGGCCTGCTGGGTGAAGCTCTCCTCACCGAACTGGGCCTCCTCCTGTGCGTCGATGAGGGCAAGGAATTCGGCGGGGGTCTTGGCGGCCTTCAGCTTTTCCACAAAGTCCTCGTTCATCAGCATCTGCATCATGCGGGCCAGCATATCCACATGCAGGCTGCCGTTTTCGGGGGCCGCAATGGCAAAGAGCAGGTCGGTCTTGCCGTCATCCTCGGCGTTGTACTGCACCGGGGTGCTCAGACGCAGGGCGGCCAGGCTGGGCCGGGTGACAACATTCGTCTTGGCGTGGGGAACGGTGATGCCGTTGTCCACATAAGTGGAGGCCTCATCCTCCCGGGCGTAGAGTGCCTTCTTGTAGGCTTCTGTGTCGGTGATGTTGCCGTGGGTGGCCTGCAGCTCTACCAGCCGGGAGAGGATCTCGTCCCGGTTGGAGGCCGCGGAATCCAGCTCGATGGACTTTGCGGTGAATAATTCCGTAATGCGCATAAGGGTTCTCCTTTCTCTCTCTGTGCAGCCCTCTCAGCTGCTTCAAATTTCCTGCATCAGTTCGGCGATCTTTTCTTTCGTTGCCAGCCCAAGGCTGAACGCGGTGGCACTGCCGCAGGCGGTGCCCAGCCGGAGGGCCTGCTCATAGCTGCCGCTTTGCAGATAACCTGCCACAAAACCGGCCACCATGCTGTCGCCTGCGCCCACGCTGTTCACGACCTTGCCCTTGGGGCAGCCGATGCGGTGCACCTCGCCGTGCTCATCCACCAGCAGGGCACCGTTCCCGGCCATGCTCACCAGTACGTTCCGGGCACCCTTTTCCTGCAGGGCGCGGGCGGCGGCGGTGATCTCTTCGTCCGTTTTCAGCTCCCGGCCCACGATCTCGCCCAGCTCGTGATTGTTGGGCTTGATCAGGAAGGGGTGATAGGGGAGGACGTTGACCAGCAGATCCTGGGTGGCATCCACCACGGCCCGCACGCCGTGGCCCTCCAGCCCTGCCAGCAGCCGCTCGTAGGTGCTCTGGGAAAGGCTCTTGGGGATGCTGCCCGCCAGAATGAGGATGTCGTCAGGCTGCAGGGTGTCCAGCTGGGCTTCCAGCTGCTGCATGGCGCTTTCCGGGATGCTGGGGCCTGCGCCGTTCAGCTCAGTCTCGGTGCCTGCCTTGATCTTGACGTTGATGCGGGTCATGCCCTCGGCCAGATGGATGAAATCGGTCCGGAGCCCCTGCGCGGCCAGACCACGCTCCAGCCAGGCACCGGTCTCACCGGCCACAAAGCCCAGAGCCACGCTCTCACAGCCCAGCTCCCGAAGCACGCCGGAAACATTGATGCCCTTGCCGCCCAGCACGCAGTCCTCCCCGGCAGCGCGGTTCACCTCGCCCACCTCAAGGGGCCTGTCGAGACGGACGACATAATCAATGGCAGGATTGAATGTAACAGTGTAGATCATACCTCGGTCTCCTTTATCAGAGTGTATTGCCGGTATTTGGGGTTGGGGCACCGGTTCGTCAGGATGGCACCGCTGTGCAGATCACAGATGACGGCGGGGTAGACCTGCGCGAATTTGGTGTCGTCCACCAGGAACCACGCCTCCCGCGCCCGGTGGAGAGCCGCAGCCTTGACGGCGGCCTCCTCGGGGTCTGGGGTGGTGAAGCCGGAACCCAGCGCCACGCCATTGGCCCCCATGAAGGCTTTGGTGAAATTGTACTGCTGGATGGCAGTCAGCGCAGCCGCCCCGATGATGGCCTCGGTCTGGGGCCGCAGCAGCCCGCCGGGCAGGAACACCCGGCAGCCTTTCTGGGCCAGCAGGCGGGCGTGGGCCACACCGTTGGTCACATAGCTGGCGTTCAGGGCCGGGCCGCTCAGCGCCCGTGCCAGAGCCAGCGTGCTGGAGCCTGCATCCAGATAGATGAAATCTTCCGGCAGGATCAGTTCTGCCGCCGCCTGGGCGATGCTCTGTTTCTGACTGACGGCCAGCTCTTCCTTGGCGGCCATGGTGGGCTCGTCGGTGCGGAAGGGGCTGTCCGGCAGGGTGGCCCCGCCGTGCACCTTGTTCAGTTTGCCCTGCTTGTCCAGCTCGTTCAGGTCGCGCCGGATGGTGGATTCGCTTGCGTTCAACGCCTCGCACAGCTCCTGCACGGTGGCGGTGCGCTGCCGCGCCAGTAGATCCAAAATCAGGCTGAATCGTTCTTCTGCCAGCATCGGGAACATTCCCCCTTGTTCGATTTATATGATTGATTTTGATTGACGTTGGCGGGTTCTGACCGCCTTGCCCCCTTATTATAGCAAAATCTCAGTCAAAATCAATCAGATTCCGCCAAGTTTGAGTGACAAAATGTTGCTCTGTTTTTTGGGCAGGATGCATAAAGAGTGGGATACAACAAAAAAGCCGACACTCCACAATGGAATGTCGGCTGAATCTCTCACCGCTTCGGTCTGGCTGTGCCAGCGCCTTGCGGAGCTTTCCGAATAGGGGAGCCAGGGATCACGGTTACTTATTCTGGATGTACTCGTCCATGGCCTTGGCGGCTGCCTTACCGGCACCCATGGCCTTGATGACGGTGGCGGCACCGGTCACGGCATCGCCGCCGGCGTACACGCCCTCACGGCTGGTCTTGCCCTCGTCACCCTCGGTGACGATGCAGCCGTGCTTGTTGGTCTCCAGGCCGGGAGTGGTGGAGCGGATCAGGGGGTTGGGGCTGGTGCCCAGGCTCATGATCACGGTATCCACATCCAGCTCAAACTCGCTGCCCTTCTTTTCAATGGGACGGCGGCGGCCGGAAGCATCAGGCTCGCCCAGCTCCATCTCAATGCAGGTGATGGACTTGACGAAGCCTTCGTCGTTGGCGTGGATCTCCACGGGGTTGCACAGGGTCTTGAAGATGATGCCCTCTTCCTCGGCGTGCTCGACCTCCTCCTTACGGGCAGGCAGCTCGGCCATGCCGCGGCGGTAGACGATGTACACGGTCTCGGCACCCAGACGCAGGGCGCTGCGGGCAGCATCCATGGCCACGTTGCCACCGCCCACAACGGCCACCTTTTTGCCGGTGCGGATGGGGGTCTTGCTGGTGGGCAGGTAGGCCTTCATCAGGTTGGAGCGGGTCAGGAACTCGTTGGCAGAGTACACGCCCTTCAGGCTCTCGCCGGGGATGCCCATGAAGCGGGGCAGACCGGCACCGGAGCCAACGAACACGGCCTCGTAGCCGTACTCGCCCATCAGCTCGTCGATGGTCAGCACCTTGCCGATGACCATGTTGCACTCAAAATCCACGCCCATCTTCTTCAGGCCGTCGATCTCCTGCTGCACGATGGCCTTGGGCAGACGGAACTCGGGGATGCCGTACATCAGCACGCCGCCGGCCACATGCAGGGCCTCGTAGACGGTGACCTTATAACCCAGCTTGGCCAGGTCGCCTGCGGCGGTCAGACCGGCAGGGCCAGCGCCGATGATGGCGACCTTGTGGCCGTTCCATGCGGGCACGATGGGGGCGGTGTGGACGTTTTCACGGTGCCAGTCGGCCACAAAGCGCTCCAGACGGCCGATGCCCACGGGCTCGTTCTTGATGCCGCGGGTGCACTTGCCCTCGCACTGGCTCTCCTGGGGGCAGACACGGCCGCAGACGGCGGGCAGGGAAGAGGAGCGGGCAATGACCTGATAGGCGGCTTCAAAGTCGCCCTCGGCCACATGACCGATGAACTCGGGGATATCGATGCCCACGGGGCAGCCGGTCTGGCAGGGCTTATTCTTGCAGTGGATGCAGCGCTTTGCCTCGTTCACGGCCATCTCTTCGGTATAGCCCAGTGCAACTTCCTCAAAATTCTTGTTGCGGACGTTGGGGTCCTGGGTGGGCATGGGGCACTTTTTGGGATCCATATTGAAAGCCATCTTACTTTGCCTCCTCAGTCTTGAACAGATTGCAGGCCTTCTCGCGGGCCTTTGCCTCAAAGGGGCGGTACATGGTGCCGCGGGCCATGGCTTCGTCGAAATCGACGAGGTCGCCGTCAAAGTCGGGGCCGTCCACGCAGGCAAACTTGGTCTCGCCGCCCACGGTCAGGCGGCAGCCGCCGCACATGCCGGTACCGTCGATCATAATGGGGTTCATGGAGACGATGCTCTTCAGCCCGTGCTTCTGGCAGGTCTTGACGACGAATTTCATCATGATCAGCGGGCCGATGGTGATGACCAGATCATACTGGTTGCCGGCGGCCACCAGCTCGTCCAGAGCGGCAGTGACCACACCCTTGGTGCCGTAGCTGCCGTCATCGGTCATAATGCGCAGCTCGTCACTGCAGGCGTTGAACTCGTCCTCGAGGATGAGCAGATCCTTATTGCGGAAGCCGATGACGCTGTGGACGGTGCAGCCCTGGTCGTGCAGCTCCTTGGCAATGGGCAGGGCGATGGCGCAGCCCACGCCGCCGCCGACAACACAGACCTTTTTCAGGCCCTCGGTCTCGGTGGCGCGGCCCAAGGGGCCCACAAAGTCATGGACGCTGTCGCCTGCATTCAGGCTGTTCAGCTCCATGGTGGTGCCGCCCACGATCTGGAAAATGATATCCACAGTGCCCTTTTCGCGGTCGTAACCGGCCACGGTCAGGGGGATGCGCTCGCTGTCCTCAAACGGGCGCACAATGATGAACTGGCCCGGCTTTGCTTTTTTGGCAATGAGCGGGGCTTCAATGACCATCTTTGTCACGGTGGGGTTCAGCGCGACCTTTTCAGTGATCTTGTACATTGCGGTTGCTCCTTTTTCTGGCAAAATCTCGGCACAAAAACACGTCTGCCCGCCCGCGCGGCACAGCAGACGTGTTTTTGTGCAACTTTTTGACAAGTTTATTATAACCTCTTTAAGAAGGGAACGCAACCGAATTTTCTTTGTGTCTGCCGCCGCAAAGCTGAAACATTTCGGTTTCATTCCGGTTTCGGCTTTGTTTTTGAAAAACAGGCGCAGACAGGCGTGTTTTGCAAAAAGTCTGATTTCTTGGAAATTTGTTGTTGACAAAGCCTGCGTTTTACGCTATAATAGCCAACGTCGCCGGGAACGAAACCCCGGCAGACCACATGAAATGTGCGGCCGTAGCTCATCTGGTAGAGCGCCACCTTGCCAAGGTGGAGGTAGCGAGTTCGAGCCTCGTCGGCCGCTCCATTTTGTGGAAGTTTAGCTCAGCTGGGAGAGCATCTGCCTTACAAGCAGAGGGTCAGCGGTTCGAGCCCGTTAACTTCCACCATATGGCCCGGTAGCTCAGTTGGTTAGAGCACCAGCCTGTCACGCTGGGGGTCGTCGGTTCGAGCCCGATCCGGGTCGCTGCTGCTTCTCTGGAAGCAGCTTATATGCCTCTGTAGCTCAGTCGGTAGAGCAGGGGACTGAAAATCCCCGTGTCATTGGTTCGATTCCGATCGGAGGCACTTTATATGCGGCCGTAGCTCATCTGGTAGAGCGCCACCTTGCCAAGGTGGAGGTAGCGAGTTCGAGCCTCGTCGGCCGCTCCAGACAAACAAGCCACTGCAAAACATGATTCGTCGTGTGATGCAGCGGCTTTTTTGTACGTTGAAAGCTTTTTTGGAATTGGAAAAGGAGGGAAAAACGCAGTGATATTCGGCAAGTACATCAACCGGTATTACCTCAAGCATGCTCCCGTACTGCTGCTGGGCCTTGCCGCCCTGCTGACGGTGGATTACATCCAGCTTTTGATCCCCCAGCTCTACCGGCTGGTCATCAACGGGGTGAACCTTGGACAGGTGGTGGTGAACGGTGAGACGCTGCTCTTTACCAAAGAGGTGCTGCTGCAGCACATCTGCCTGCCTATGATCTGGATCGTGGTGCTGATGGTCATTGGGCGCTTTTTGTGGCGCATCTGTTTCTTCGGCTCGGCGGTGCGGGTCACGGCAGACCTGCGGGAGCGGATGTTCGACCACAGCCGCAGGCTGTCCCAGCAGTACTATCAGGTGAACAAGGTCGGCAACCTGATGAGCCTGTACACCAACGATCTGGACACCATTCAGGAGTGCTTTGGTGACGGCGTGCTGATGTTCTTCGACGCGCTGACCCTGGGTCTGCTGGCCCTTTATAAGATGTGGACCATGGACGTGCGGCTGACCCTGCTGGCCCTGATCCCGGCGCTTATCATGTTTGCCATCGGCACCCAGATGAGCAAGGTGATGACCCGGCGCTGGGAGGAGCGGCAGGAGGCCTTCTCCGGCCTTTCCGATTTCGCGCAGGAGAACTTTTCCGGCATTGCGGTCATCAAGGCCTTTGTCAAGGAATACAAGGAACTGCAGGCCTTCCGGAAACTGAACAAGGAAAACGAGGAGATCAACGTGACCTACACGAAGATCGCCACCCTGCTGGAGGTATTGGTGACCCTGTTCGTGGAGTCCGTGGTCTGCATCATTCTGGGTTACGGCGGTTATCTGGTCTATCAGGGCCGGTTCAACGCCGGCCAGCTGGTGGAGTACATCGGCTACTTTGAGGCCATCGTCTGGCCCATCATGGCCGTGTCCATGCTGATCGAAAAGACCAGCCGCGGCAAGGCCTCCCTGAACCGCATCACCGAGCTGCTGGATGCCCCCATCGATGTGGCCGACCGCCCCGGCGCGGCCGACCTGACCGACCCCAAAGGCGGCATCGAGTTCCGCCACCTGAACTTCCGCTACCCGGACGGCGAGTACGATGTGCTGCGGGATATCTCCTTTACCATTGCGCCCGGCGAGAGCGTGGGCATCGTGGGCAAGACCGGTGCGGGCAAGACCGCCCTGGTGGACCTGCTGCTGCGCACCTATAATGTGCCGGACGGAACCCTGTTCGTGGACGGCAGGGATGTGAACAGCCTTTCCATCCACTCGGTGCGCAATGCCTGTGCCTACGTTCCGCAGGATAATTTCCTGTTCTCGGATACCATCGCCCACAACATTGCCTTTGGCGTGGACGATGCCACCCCCGAGGACATCGAGCGGGCGGCAAGCATGGCCGATGTGCGGGATAATATCGTGGATTTCAAGGACGGCTACGAGACCGTTCTGGGCGAGCGCGGCGTGACGGTGTCCGGCGGCCAGAAGCAGCGCATCTCCATCGCCCGCGCCCTGCTCAAGGACGCGCCCATCCTGATCCTGGACGACTCCGTCTCGGCGGTGGATACCAGCACCGAGAAGATCATCCTCGATAACCTCAAGAACAGCCGGGCAGGCAAGACCACCCTGCTCATTGCCCACCGCATTTCCACGGTGGAGCGGCTGGACAAGATCATCTTCCTCAACGAGGGCCGGGTGGAAGCCGTCGGCCCCCACGATCAGCTGTATGCTTCCTGCCCGGAGTACCGCCGGATGGTCGATCTGCAGCGGCTGGAGGATGAGACGAAGGGAGGCGAAAACGCATGATGCATCTGAATCCGTTGGTTCTGGTGGGCGCTGTCATCGGCGTGATCACCGCCCTGCTGGTGGCAGCTTATGCCGCCGTCAAGGACAAAAAGACCGCCATGGGCTTTGAGCGCAACATGGAGGACGGCGAGATCATGCGCCGCCTTGCCCGCTATGCCCGGCCCTACCTGAGCAAATTCCTCATTGTGGGCGTGCTGATGCTCTTCTCCATTGCCTACGATATCATTTCACCCCTCATCGTGGGCCGCATCGAGGAGCTGGTGGCCGGGGAGTTTGAACTCCGCGCCCTCTTCCTGGGCGTGTCAGTGTATGCAGGCGTGCTGGTGTTCTCTATGGGCAGCACCTACCTGCAGGCCGTGATCCTGCAGCGGGTGGGCCAGCGCATCATCTCCGATCTGCGCGAGGATCTGTTCAGCCACATTGAATCTTTGGCACACGAGCAGCTCAACGAGATCCCGGTGGGCAAGCTGGTCACCCGAGTGACCAACGATACCAACGCCATCTCCATGATGTTCACCAACCTCTTGGTCCAGCTGACCAAGAACAGCTTTGTCATTCTGGGCATTCTGGTGGCTATGCTCTGCCTGAACTACGAGCTGACGTTGATGGTGCTCTGCTTTGTGCCCTTCATCGTGATCTTCACGGTCATCTTCCGCAAGTTCTCCCGCCGCGCCAACCGCAAGCTCAAGAACGCGACCACCGATATCAATACCTATCTGTCCGAAAACCTGTCCGGCATCAAGGTCACCCAGATCTTTGGCCGGGAGGACGAGAAGATGGAGGACTTCCGCCAGAAGAGCCAGAAGCTGGCCCGGGCCAATCAGGAACAGATCTTCGTGTTCAGCGTGTTCCGTCCGCTGGTGTATATGCTCTATGTCAGCTCGATCTTGTGCCTGTTCTATCTGGGCGGTATGGGTCACCTGAACAATATCAGCTTCCTGGGGCAGACCATTTCCAGCGGCACCATCGTCACCTTTTATATGTACATCTCCAAGTTCTTCACCCCCATCCAGAACCTGGCCGAGCAGTTCAACTGGCTGCAGTCGGCGCTGGCATCGGCAGAAAAGGTGTTCTCCATCATGGACATCCAGCCCAAGATGCAGGATGCCCCCGATGCCATTGAGCTGGACGAGGTGAAGGGCGAGATCGAGTTCCGGGACGTGTGGTTCAGCTATGTTCCCGGCGAGTGGGTGCTGCAGGGCGTTTCCTTCCATGTGGATGCCCGCCAGACCGTGGCCTTTGTGGGCTCCACCGGCTCCGGCAAGAGCACCATCCTCTCCCTGATCTGCCGGAACTACGAGTTCCAGAAGGGCCAGATCCTGATCGACGGCATCGACATCCGCAAGATCAAGATCTCCTCTCTGCGCAGGCACTTCGGCCAGATGCTGCAGGACGTGTTCCTGTTCTCGGGTACCATCCGCTCCAACATCGTCCTGCGGGAAGAGGGCATCCCCGACAGCGAGATCATGGAGGTCTGCCGCTACGTCAACGCCGACAAGTTCATCAACAAGCTGGACCACGGGCTGGACGAAGAGGTGCGTGAGCGCGGCAACAACTTCTCCGCCGGGCAGCGGCAGCTGCTCAGCTTTGCCCGCACCATCATCCACAAGCCCAGCGTGATGATCCTGGACGAGGCTACCGCCAACATCGACACCGAGACGGAGCTGCTGATTCAGGATTCGCTGGAAAAGATGCGTACCGTGGGCACCATGCTCATTGTGGCCCACCGGCTGTCCACCATCCAGCATGCGGACAACATCATCGTGCTGTCCCACGGTAAAATTCTGGAGCAGGGCACCCACCAGCAGCTGCTGGCCCGGCATGGCCGCTACTACCAGCTGTACACCCTGCAATACCACAAGGCGCAGCTGAACGCAGCCGAATAAGCACAGACAGAAAGGCCGCTGACCTGAGATGGGTCAGCGGCCTTTTCTGTCTGCACCGGGGGTGGAGTCGTCCTCTTCCGGATCGTTGAGGGAACGCAATTAACACTTGCAAAACAGGTGCATCGCTCGTATAATAAAATGTGGTAAAATAATAAAAAAGAGAAATGGAAAGGAGGGACCACAGGATGCAGGGGATCGATGCGCTCAGCTACGAAGAAGTGATGACCTTTCTGCGCAGTACACCGGCGAACCTCTTTTTCAAGGATACGGAATGCCGTTACCTTTTTATTTCGGACGTTAGGACTTTCTTCCCCTACGGAGAAGGGCAGGAAGAGGATGTGCTGGGCAGGACAGATCTGGAGATCTGGGACAGCGAGGAACAGGCCCGCTTTTATTACGAGCAGGACCAGAAGGTGCTTGCCACCGGCAAGGGAACCAGCTTTATCACCGAGGTGCCCCGGAAGGATGGGACGGCATACTATCAGATCAAAAAGAACCCCGTTGTGCTGGAGGGAAAGATCATCGGCATCGTGGGGCTTATTGGTGATATCACGGAGCGGGTGCGGCTGGAAAAACAGGCCCAGAACTGGGCCATCCACGATGAACTGACCGGTCTGTATAACCGCAACTACCTGAAGGTAAAGGGTGCAGAGCAGCTGAAGGGAGCCATCATGCCCGTCACGATCATTATGGGCGACTGCAATTACCTGAAGCGTGTGAATGATGCCTACGGCCACGAGTACGGCGACCTGCTGCTCAAGCGGGTGGGCCGGGTGATCCGGGAAAACCTGCCGCCGGAGAGCGTGGCCCTGCGGATGGGCGGCGATGAATTCCTCATTGCCTGCAACCACTTCTCTGCAGAAGAGGCCGAACAGCTGATCGAGAGGCTGCACGGGGAGCTGGCCCGCCAGAGCGACGACCGCCTCAAGCTGGATGTTGCCTTTGGATACCACACTGTGACAGAAGGCCCCTTTGATTATACCGCAGTCTACCATGCTGCCGACCGGGATATGTACCGGAACAAGCGCAAAAACCGCTGAAAATCCGGACGAAAAAACAGCCTCAGCCCGATCTCCAAGGGCTGAGGCTGTTTTGGTGATCTGTTACATCAGGGCGGTGAGCACCAGTGCGCAGAGAGGGAAAACGCCATCTGCGGTGGCTTACAGGATCACATTTTTGATGAGCAGGGAAACGCTGCCGTCCGGATCGTGGAGGAATTCCAGCTCGGAATCGGAGTTCAGCAGCTCGGTGGGAATCTTGACCTCGATGCCGTTGGCGGTGCGGATGCTCCGGCTCTCCATCCGGCGGATGCGGGCGGGGGTCACGGTGACAGGAGCAGCGGCCTCTTCCAGCACCTCGCTCTTTTCTACATAGTCATCAAAGGGCACAGCGGCCAGCGGGTATTCCTCAGCCAGCTGCTGGCGCACCTGCTCCACCGATACCTGATTGTCGTTGTCGGCAGCCTGGTTGGCAATGAGCATGGCCACCTGTGCGTCGGCATGGGGCTCGTCCTCATAGGCATCCTTCACGGCCTGTGCGGCGGCTTCCTGAATGGCCTGCAGCTTCTTTTTCTCGGGCTCGGCCTGGGTATACTGGAACACAACAGAGGAGAGGTAGAACTCCTTGTGGCCGTCAATGTCGTATTTCTTTTCCAGAAGGCGCATGGAGTAGTCTGTCAGGTTGACAAGCGCACCCTCCTCCACCTTGCCGCTCTGGGTGGGCAGGCAGGCCCGCTGCTGGATGATGGAGTTGACCGGGGCACCTTCCACGGTCTCGGTGTAGTGGGTGTAGCCGTTTTTATAGTTCAGCTTGAGGATGCCCAGCCAGGGCGCGCCGTCCCGGGTGAAATCCACCACGGCCAGGTCCGCCCCGGGGATGGTGGTGTGGGCGTGCATGTAATCGAACAGCACCCCCGCAATGCGGCAGGACAGATCAATGAAATCCTGATTGTGCTCCAGCTCGTTCCGGAAAGCCGAATCCGGCAGGGGGCGGCACTGGCGGATCTCATCGCTGGCCAGCAGCTTTTCGATATGATTCTGTAAGTAGGCGGTCTTTTCGGCAGTCAGCTCCATGCCGCCGCCGCTGAGCACCGGCGCGTCCAGCGTGGTGTCCAGCACATGCAAAATTGCCTGATGGATGATGATCTCCATGGGTCAAAACCTCATTTCCCGGGTGATTGTGATGTTCCTGCCCAGTATAGCACATCCGGAACAAAAAGGCGAGAGGGAGCGCAAAGGCTTGTCAACCGCCGCCTGAGATGCTACAATGGGTCTGACCAAACATCCGGACAAGCCGAAAGGGGAGTGTGTTATGGAATTTCGGGACAAGCCGATGCAGAACCTCATCCGCATCAAGGAAAAGGAAATCTGCAAAAATGTGCAGGAGCTGCTGCTGGACGGTGAGCAGATCGTGGGGGCTTACAAGACCGTGCGCGATCAGGCTGTGTTCACCACCCACCGCATTTTTATGGTGGATATGCAGGGGATGACCGGTACCCGGCAGGAGATCTTTGTGCTGCCCTACCGCAAGATCCTGCATTACGGCATCAAGACGGCAGGCTTCGGTGACCCGCTGCAGACCTCAGAGCTAACGGTCTGCTTTGCGGATGAGCACGAGGCAAAGTTCGGCTTCATCGGGCAGGATGAGCTGCTGGCGGTGGCACGGGCCATCAGCCGGTGCATCCTGTAACAGAAAAAGAGAAAACGTAAAACGCCCGTTCCGGCTTCTGACCCCGGAGCGGGCGTTTTACATTGCTGTAATATGCGAAAAAAGGAGAATGTCGAAGGGTCAGCAGGCGGCGCGCTCTCTGCGGCCGGCCTCAAGCATGTAGTGCAGGAAGCCGGTGACATCAGCAGGGTCGGTGACAGAGATATCAAAGCCCTTGGAGGGAGCGTCCATCATCTGGAACAGCTCGGTGGCGGCGCTGTCCTTTTTCAGGTCACAGGTCTCGCCATTGGCCAGGTGCAGGAGCACACTGCCGCGGCTGGCGGCTACCTGCTGCATGAAACGGTCTTTATCAAGATACTGGATGCGAAGCATAAAAATACCTCCCACAAAGAAATGTTTTATTCTGGAAGAGTCCCCAGGGCCAGGCTGCCCGTGGGGAACGCTTCTCGGGAACCGGATCAAGCCGCGCGGGGGGTTGTTTTCCGCCCCCTGCGGTGTTATACTGTGCTTGCTGGTTCTGATGAAATAATACCACGAAACCGGCACGATAGATAGAACAAAAACACCCGATTTGTACAACAAAATCGGCATTGACAAAAAATATTCAAAGTATTGCGGAAAGGAATTGTTCAATATGGCGTTTCAGACAAGCTGTGTCTCTGCTGCCAATATCGTTACCGGGCTGACCTTCCAGCAGGATGTTGTGGCCGATGCCGAGGGGCGGGAAATGGTCCAGCATGGCAGCGCCCTGTTCCCCATTGCCTGCTACGCGGAGAACCTGAAAAGCTATTCGGTGGCCTGGCACTGGCACGAGGAGTTTGAGTACATACTGGCCATGAAAGGCCCCCTGACGGTGGACGTGAACAAGACCCGGGTGACCCTGCAGACGAATCAGGGCATGTTCCTGAACTCCGGCATCCTCCACGCGGTGGAGCATGCGGAAAAAGGGGAGGCCCTGCTTCACTCGGGTGTGTTCCATCCCCGGCTGGTGGGCGGAATGGACACCATCTTCTGGCAGAAGCTCATCCGACCCATGCTCCAGCCGGATGCCCCGGCGTTTTTTCTGCTGGATGGGGCTGTGCCCTGGCAGGCGCAGGTGCTTGCCTGCCTGCGGGAAGCCTGGCAGGCGGTTGCCGTGGAGCCCTTTGACTACGAGAACCGGGTGCGGTATTATCTCTCTGCGGCACTGCGGCTGTTGAGCACCCAGTGCGTGGGCGGCAAGACCAAGGTCTCCCAGCAGGAGCAGATCGCCGCCGAGCGGATGAAGCAGATGCTCCGCTTTGTGGAGGAGCACTATGCCGAGGAGCTGACCGTGGAACGCATTGCAGCCAGCGTGGCCCTGAGCGAGAGCGCCTGCCTGCGCAGCTTCCGGCAGATGCTGGGCATCACGCCCATCCAGTATGTCAAGCAGTTCCGGGTGGAAAAGGCCGCCGAGCTGCTCCGTTCCACCCGGCTCAAGACGGGCGAGATCGGGATGGAGTGCGGCTTTGCAGATGGCAGCTACTTCATCAAGACCTTCCGGGAGATCAAGCACTGCACACCCAAGGAATACCGCGCAAAATTCTGCTGAAATGTCTGAGATAGAAACGGGAGAAAATAATCCCCATGCAGCACAGTCTGACCCAAGGACCCATTACAAAGAATATCCTGCTGTTTGCCCTGCCGCTGGGGGTTACCGGCATCTGGCTCAGTGTGCCCATCGGCTGGGCACTGGCAGATGCCATCGGCATTGGGTATCATTTGAAGAAGAGTGCTTGCAAAAATGACGAAGCTATGGTAAGATAAAGAAAAGAACACCATGGAAAGAGAGCGTGCACGATATTGGAAAACCGACTGGTGAGTTTTACGATGGGTGGAATGGCCTTTGAGTATGACGAACAAAAGAACCAGATCAATATCCGCAAGCATGGTCTTTCCTTTAAAAGTGCGGCTCGTGTGTTCTTTGACTATGACCGCATTGAGTTTTATGATGACACACACAGCGATGAGGAGCCGCGTTATGATACGATCGGTGATACTTCCGCAGGTAAAGTTTACTGTACGGAGGGAAATACACTGATCGGCAAGGTAAACGAGATCCTGTTTGTGGTGTATACAGAGCGCATCCGTGTAGAAGAAAACGGAGAAAAAACGGATGTGACACGGCTGATCTCAGCAAGACTGGCAACGAATTTTGAGAGGGGGCTCTATTATGGTAAATGTGAATAAATTGTCCGCAGAGATGCAGAAAGAGCTGGCTTTCACAAAAGAAGAGCTGGCAGAGCTGGAACAGGCTAAGAAAATGCCCATTACTTTTGATGAGGATTGCCCGGAAACGACTCCGGAACGTGCATTGAAGTTCCGGCGTGTCAACCCGCCCCGGAGCGTAAACGCCCATGGCGCATAACTCAAATAAGGAAATATCCCCCGCTGCAAAGCGTGTTTTGGCACGTCTGCAGCGGGGGATATGTCTTTCTGTTGGAGCTTGAGATGATCCGGATGGGGCTTATTCCCCCACGGCGGGGACGTTCTGCATCGTCCAGAGGAGCTTCTGGACATCCACGCTGCCCATGTGGGTGGGCTCCTCACCCAGACGGAGAAAATCGGTCTGCTGGGCGGTAACAGTCTGCCACTGGGGCAGGTCTGCGCCGTTGGGGTCACCTGTCCTGGCAAAGTTGGTCAGGTAATCCACCATCTGAGCGCTGAGGGCGGTGTCCTTCTCAGTGAAGGGCCGCCAGCAGTGAGCCAGCGTGCCGAACCAGTACCACAGGTCGCTGGAATGCCAGGCACCACGGTCATCACCGGGGAGCTGGCGGTCGAAGAACCAGCCGTAGCTGTCGGCGTTCCGGGCGCACCAGTCCTGAGCCATCTGGTAGAGGTAGGGCGGAACGATATCCTCACTGGTGAAGCCAATGAGGTAAGGAATATGGTGCTGTTCGTTGGCAGCCAGCGTCTCGGGGCCGGTCTTGACCTGGAAACGGCCATCCACCACAGGCTCGCAGCCCAGACCCTTGAACTGGGGCTGGGTGCGGACGGCATCCCAGGCTGCAAACAGTCTGGCGGGGGCGAGGGCACGGAACTCGGCCAGCGTGCTGCACCCGGCGGTCTCCATGACCTGCTTCCAGAACGGGTAGTGGGCCTCGGCGGGCTTGGCCGTCAGCATCTGGCTCACGCCGCCGCCGCTGCTCATCACAGCCTTGGAGAACAGCCCCCTGGTGATGGGGGAGAGGACGAGCTGCTGGACGCTCATGGCACCGGCGCTCTGGCCCATGATGGTGATGTTGTTGGGATCGCCGCCAAAGGCAGCGATGTTGGCACGCACCCACTGCAGGGCCGCCAGCTGATCCAGAAAGGCATAGTTGCCGGTGGATCCGGCCTCATCAGCCAGCTCGGGCAGGCAGACAAAGCCCATGGGGCCGAGCCGGTAGTTGATGGTCACGGCCACGCAGCCTTTGGTGGGCCAGACGGGGCCATCGAAGTGCTTCTCGTGGCCGCAGCCGCCGGTAAAGCCGCCGCCGTGAATGTAGAAGATGACCGGCAACCTGTCCCCGGGAGCTGCGCCAGCAGGGGCCCAGAGGTTCAGGAACAGGCAGTCCTCGCTGTAAGTATACGTTTCGCCCTTGCGGAACTCGTTGTAGTAGAAGGCTTTTCCGGGTGCGGCGGCTTCATCATAGAAGGCGCGGGGCTGGTAGCAGCAGGCACCGTATTGGGTGGCATCATAGACACCGTCCCAGTGGGTGACGGGGACAGGAAACTCCCACCGCCCGGCGGTGGCGTAACGGATGCCCTTGTAGGCGGCAATGCCCGGCCACTGGCAAGCCGTGCCGGAGATCACGCCGCAGGGCGTGGTGCGCTCAAAGCTCATGGGGGAAACCTCCTTGTCTTACTCCGCCGCTTTCAGGCCCCGGATGTCCTCGCCCGCAAACAGGCAGGGAACAAAGGAGGAAAGACGGCTGGAGATCTTTTCGGTGTATCGCTTTTCCAGCAGGGAGCCATCCGCAATGTTGGTGGTGACGATGGTGGGCAGACCGGCCCCCAGGCGGTTATTCAGCAGGCTGTAAAAAGTGGTGATGAAGTAGGGGGTGACGAACTCGGTGCCCAGATCATCCAGGATCAGCAGGTCGGCAGCAGAGGCGGTGCGCAGCAGGGTCTCGGCATCTTCGGAGGAGTCGAAGCGGGCGTTTTCCAGCTTGCCGAAGAAGTCCGGGCTGGAAACGTAGATCACGTCAAAATCCTTTTGCAGCACGATGCCCGCAATGGCAAGGGCAGCGTGGGTCTTGCCCAGCCCCGCGTTGCCAAAAAGCATCAGGCTCTCACTGTTGTGGTCGAATTCCTCAGCGTAGCTGCGCAGGTCCTCCAGCAGGCCGCCCATGTAGGTGCGGACAGGCTCACCCAGCTTCTCGTCCATGGTGTTGGGGTAGTACCGCAGCTCCATGGTGTCAAAACTGGAAATGGACAGGCTGGACAGCGCCTCGATCTCCTCCCGCCGCAGACCCTGCATCAGCTTGTGAACGCAGGTGCAGGTGCGGCCCTGCACGCTGCCGGTATCCTGGCACAGCTTGCAGGTGAATTTTGGCTCCAGCGCATCCGCAGGGCGGCCGCTGGCGGCCAGCAGGGCGGTGAGCTCCTGCCGGGCTTTGCTCAGTGCGGCGGCGGCTTCGGTGCGGTCTTTTCCGGCAGCGCCTGCCAGCGCGCAGCGGATGCCCCGCACCCGCACCTCGTCCTCAGCGTGGCGCAGGGCCGGGATGGCGGCCTCCGCCTCCAGCCGGGCATCCTCGGCATTGGCGCGGGCAGTCTGCCGCCGCAGAGCCACCGTGCGCAGGGCGGCCTGATAAAGTTCCTGTTTGGTACGCATAAAAGCTCCTTATTCTGCAGGCGTGTCCGTCTTTTTGCGGAGCGGACGGCGGCGGGCAGCGTTCTTGAGAAAATCGTTTCCGCTGGGTTCGGCGCGGTCCACCCGGAGGTTCCGGCTGGCACCCATCCCGGCCACCGGGCCCCGCACATCGTGGACGGTGCGCAGGCCCTTGGCGTTCCAGGTCTTGAGGATGCTGTTCCAGTACCAGAGATCCCGCTTGGGCCCGGCCTGCACGGCGGCCTCCTGCACCATGGCATCATCGTAGCCGTAGACCTCGTACCAGCGGGCAATGGCCTTGCGCCCGCCAAGGGTCAGCTCGGTGTCGGCAATGCCCAGCAGGCCGCTGACGTATTGCTCCCGCTGGGCGCGCAGGGCCAGCAGCTGGAGGTGTGCGTCGGCCTGTTCGCCGGTCTCCACACCCTCGGCCCGCCAGACCTTCAATTCGTGGCTGACGGCACCCATCGTCCGCTTGCCCCGGCTGGCCACATAGGCCACGCAGAGCATGACGGTCTCGGGTGCAAAGGCCTCCTGCACATAGAAGTTTACCAGCTTTTCCATTTCGGGGTGGGTCAGCGGGCGGGCAAAGCTGGTCTGGGCACAGTCGATGAGGGAGGAGATCATGGGGTCGGTGCGGCTGGCCGCTGCGATTTCGCTCCAGGTCATGGGGGCAGGGGCTGTGGGCTCCTCGCCCGGGGCGGCGTTCTCCTCGTACCGTTCCAGCAGACCTGCACCGGCCCAGAAGGACAGGGCACTCTCGGCGGTCATCTTGCTGCGGAGCTTTAGGTCGGCGCAGAGCTTTTCCGGGTCAGTGATGCCGGTGGCCAACACATACAGAGCCACCCGGACGTTATATTCCTCCGCAATGCCCAGCTTGGAAAAGACCAGCTGCGGCACCGGGATGGTGTCACCCTTGAATTCTTTCAGTCGGTAGATCATGGTGCACCTCAGTGTTGTGTTTCGGCATCCGGTTCCGGTGCGGGCGGTGTCCAGGGCTCACAGTCCAGGATGGACGGGTGGGCACTCCAGCGTTCCGGTTCGGCGTTGTAGGCATCGTTCAGATATTGGGCGACTGCGGTGCGGCCCTCCTCGGTCATCGGGAAGATCTCCCGCCGCCGCAGGGCCGGATCGGTCTTGTCCAGCGTCCACGGCTCGGGCCAGAGATCCACCGTGAGGATGGCCTCTTCTTTTTTGGCCTCCTCACCGCCGTCCGGGTCGGGGACGGAGCGCTTGCCCGGGGTGATGAGGTAGCGCATCCCATCCTCGTTGCCGCTGAATGAGTTTTTGTTCTGCAGATAGTGCAGCATGGGCACAAAGATCATGTAGAATTCCTTCCATTGTGATAATCTATCTTTCATTATAAAGCAACTGGCGCAAAAAGCAAGTTTTTTCCGCCTGCCGCGTTCCGACAGAAAAAACTGTTGACAAAACCGCCGCACTTTGCTACACTAATGGAGCAGTCCTGCAGGGTTAGCTCATCCGGTAGAGCGACTGCTTCCCAAGCAGTAGGCGGCGGGTTCGAGTCCCGTATCCTGCTCCAGAAAATAGCGCTCCAACGTGTAGTAAAGAACATGTTGGGGCGCTTTGCATTTTGATGCACTTTTGGTGGGCGGCTTGTGCTTTGCCGGAAAATATGGTTCAATAGAGGAAAACAGACGGAACGCACAGCGACCAAGAAAAAACGAGGTGGATACAATGAATCTGAAAGAAGCATTCCGCTATCAGAACAAGCTGCAGGCCCTTTTGGACGAGGCCCAGGGTATTCTGGACTGCGATTCCAACGTGACGAATGTGGCCAACACCTATCTGCGCCACAAGGTCATGGCAGAGGCTGAGGACGAGACGATCCTGGACCTGCCCCAGACTGAATATGCCCAGCAGATCACCGACATTGCCCGGTTCATGCTCTACCTGCTGGAGGAGAAGGGCCGCCTGTTCGCTGCCATCCGCAAGGCAAAGGATGCGCTGGACATGGATATGGACAGCGAGGTCAGTTTGAACGCTGCGCGGCAGAGCGTGGCGCGCACTTTCAAGCGAATGAATGATCTGCGCAGCTCCGAGCAGCTGCTTTCCGGTGGCGGCACCGGCTACCGTTTCAATGCAGAGGGCAACCAGATCGCCTACCGCTGTGATGTGAAGCGGGTGACCACCATCAACTATGACCGCAAGGTCATCCACGCTGCTCTGGGCAAGCTGAATCGGCAGGCGGACGAGACATCCAACCGGATCGACCTGTGCCTTGTGACCTCCCGGGTGGACTATGCAGTCCCCTTTGATGTGAACGCCAGCTTTGCCGAAGCATTTGAGACCTATCTGGAAAGCACCAATGCCTGAATAAATGCTCCACCGGCTATTTTGGGTGCGGCAAGCGCCGGGGACGCGGCTGCCGGTTCAGGTGCAGATGAACGATAACGCTGCACAGTTCCGCAAGGAAGTTTCGGTCCGGTTCACCTTACGAGCCAGCATCATTGAAAAAATCTTGCGTTCGGCTTTTCCGCCACCGCCAGACGTTTCTTCGCCGAAACCGTCCCTTGCCCTTTCCCGCATTCCTGCTTTTGTGCTTACGTCTCCATGGGCAGGCAGGCAAGCCACCCTTTATGAATTGTCCCGCAGACTGCTGCGGGAGCATTTTTCCGCCTGCGGGGCGGGTGCACTGCATCCCCCATTTTGCAGGCAGAGCAAATGGCAGAAGCTGCCCTGGATGCTTGCCGTATCCAAAATGGCCGGTGCAAAACCGGAGGGATAAGCGATGAAGAATTGCAGCCCCGGCAGTTTTTTACCGCCGGGGCTGCAATTCTTGGAGGGAGTCGTTCGTATTCCAGACAAAGCAACTGAATTTAGACAAAGACGAGGTATGATCATGTCAACCAAACCGATTCGTCCCACTGCCGCAAATTGCATTGACCTGAGTGCAGCAGCGCTTCATATCATTGCCATGACGCTGATGCTGATGGATCACCTGTGGGCGACCCTTCTGCCGGCGCAGGACTGGCTGACCTGTGCCGGGCGGCTGGCGTTCCCTATCTTTGCTTTTATGACAGTGGAAGGCTACTTTCATACCCGGAATCTGAAGCGTTATGCCCTGCGGCTGCTGTTGTTTGCACTGCTTTCAGAAGTGCCCTTTGATCTGATGTATGGCGGGACATGGTTCTACCCGGTGCATCAGAACGTGATCTGGACGCTGCTGCTGGGGCTTCTGGGGGTGCATCTGATGGAAACGGTGCGCAAAAAGCAAAAGCTCTGGGTCTCGCTGCCGGTGTGCGCCGCAGTGGCAGCAGCAGGGGCGCTGCTGGGAACGCTGGGCATGACGGATTACTACGGTGCCGGTGTGCTGACCGTGTTCGCTTTTTACATTTTCCGGGGCCGGAAATGGTGGTGCCTGCTGGGACAGGTGCTGACCCTGTACTGGATCAACGTGGTGCTTCTGGGCGGGCTGATGTACCCCATCCGGCTGTTCAGCATGGAGTTTGAGTTGTGTCAGCAGGGGCTTGCGCTGCTGGCGCTGGTGCCCATCTGGCTGTATCGCGGGCGGCAGGGCTGCCACAGCAAACCGTTCCAGTATGCCTGCTACGCCTTTTACCCGGTACACATGCTGCTGCTTGTGCTGGCGCTGAATTTCGTGAATCGATAAGAACGTAACTGTTATCCCTGCGGGCTATGGATGCCCGCAATCTGATGGTATCCCGGGTGGGATCTATTCTGCACTTTCCTGAGTCTGCTCTGTGGGCCTGATGGTCTTGACCCGCAAGGTGAAATACAGAAGATGGCAGACCCACACCACTGCAATGCAGATCCTGCCGATGGGAGCATTTTTCATACAAAGAAAACCGATCGCCATGACAGTGGTGACCATTGCAATGATCTTGCATTTTGTTCCTGCTGTCATGGCTTTTTTCTGAACAAAGCTGTCCAGATGCTTTTTGTACCGTGGTATACTGAATGGAACACCCGCAGGAGGTAAAATGCCCCATGAAAAAAGATAAATCGTTCCGCCCGGACCGGGTCCTCTCCTATTTCAGGGTGGAGTGGTTCCCGCTGCTCCTTGTGACCCTTTCGGGCCTTGTCTATAACATCGGTCTGCTGGCCGCGCCGTGGTTCGAGGGCCGGTTGGCCCAGTGCCTGGCGGATATCCTGGGCGGCAGTGAGACTGCTGCCCAAATGGCGCTGCTGGTGCTGGCCTACATTGCGGTCACACTGCTGGTGCAGGCGGCGCGCTTCATCAAACGCTTTTATGTGCGCCGCTTCGCCAACAACATCAACCGCCGGATGAAGGGCATTCTGTACGCCAATCTGGTGCGGCAGAGCCGGACAGCGCTGGAAAAAGAGGGGGCCGGTGAGCTGATGACCAAGGCCATCGCCGATGTGGATGACTGCGTGGAGGGAATGCGCAAGTTCACCACGGAGGTGTTCGACACCGGTGTGGCGCTGGCGGGCTATGCGGTCATGCTGCTGGTGTACGACTGGCGGCTGGCGATCCTGGGCCTGCTTTTTACTCCCGTGTCCTATGTCTGCGCGGCAGGGATGAAAAAGCCGGTGCAGCGTGCCGGTGCGGCCTATAAAAAGGCCGCTGGTGCCCTGAGCAGTGCCACGCTGGACCGTGCCCGGAATGCCGTGACCTACCGCATCTACGGCTGCGAGGAGGCCCGGATGGAAAAATACGAGGAGGCCCTGAGCCTCTACGAAAAGACTGCCGTGCGGAACAACGTGTGGCAGTCCGCTCTGCCGCCGCTTTATCTGGCGGCATCCGAGGCAGGGAACCTCTTCATCCTGTGGTTCGGCGCAAAGAATGTGCTGGGCACCGGCTGGAGCAGCTGGGATATCGCCGCCTTCACCACCTTCCTCTCCTGTTTCACCAAGCTGGTGGTCAAATCCTCCAAGGTGGCCAAGCTCTTCAACGCGGTGCAAAAGGCAGAGGTCTCCTGGAAGCGCATCAGACCCCTGATGAAAACGCCCGAGCAGCTGGATGCCCTGCAGATCCCGGCGGCACAGGATGTGACGCTGAAAGAACTCGCCTTCTCCTATGGCGAAGAGCCTGTCTTTTCCGGCCTGAGCCTGACGGCCCACCCCGGCGATATCATCGGCATCACCGGCCCGGTCGCCTGCGGAAAATCCACCCTTGGCCGCGTATTCCTCTGCGAAGCGCCCTATCAAGGCTCGGTCTGCTTTGGCGGCAGAGAGCTTTCCACCCTGACCCCGCGCCAGATCGCCGCCACGGTTGGATATCTGGGCCATGACCCGGAGCTGAGTGCCGACACCGTGCAGAATAATGTCCTCTGCGGCAGCGAACAGGATGCCATGCCGTGGCTTGCCGCCGCTGCCCTGAAGGAGGAAGTGCTGGCCATGGAAAAGGGCACGGAGACGGTCATCGGCAGCGGCGGCACCCGCCTTTCCGGCGGGCAGGCACAGCGTCTGGCATTGGCCCGGACGCTGGCCCATCCCCGCCCGGTGCTGGTGCTGGATGACCCCTTCTCGGCACTGGACCGCAGCACCGAGGATGCGATCTTTGCCGAGCTGCAGGCGTATGCCAGGGATAAGGTGGTGTTCCTGATCTCCCACCGGCTGTACCATTTTCCGCAGATGCAGCAGATCATTTTTATGGAGGGCGGCAGGACCACCGTTGGCACCCACGAGGAGCTGATGGCAGCGGTTCCAGTCTACCGCCAGCTGTATGAAAGCCAGACCGGCCTGAAAGGGGGAGAGGGCGCATGAAAAAGAAAAATGATCACGGCGTGTTTGCTGCCGTCCGGATGGCAGCGGCTTCGCACCGCCTTCTCACGGTGGGCACGGTGCTGTGTGTGGCAGCTTCGGTGGCGGCATCCCTGCTGCCGCCCCTGCTGCTGGCCCGGGTCATCGACCGTCTGACCGCGGGCCTCCCGCTGTCCTTTCTGGCCGTGCTGCTCTACTTCGGCAGCCTTGCGCTGGAAGGTGTGCTCACCTCGGCGCAGGAAAGCCTGCTGGTGCTCTTTGGCCAGAGGATGACCCATGCCCTGCGCTCGGAGATGTCCCGGAAGCTGAGCCGCCTGCCCGCCGGTACACTAGTGGATCAGAACCCCGGCGAGGTGGCCGCCCGCTTTTCGGGCGATGTGGACACGGTGGAAGCTCTATTCACTTCCGGCATCATCAGCATGGCAGCAGATGCCTGCCGCATCATCTCCATCATGGGGGTCATTGCGGTGAAAAACACCGGCCTTGCGCTGATCCTGCTGCTGGTGCTGCCGCTGTTTGCCGTGTTCACCCGTCATGTCCAGAAGCGGATGCTGGCCGCGCAGCTGGACAACCGCCGCGCGGTCGCCGCAGTCTCCGGGCAGGTGCCCGAGACCCTGCACAACATCCGCACCATCCGGGCGCTGGGGCTGGAGGATTACATGGAGCGCCGGTATGACCGGTGCATCGGTGACAGCTATGCCGCCATGGAGCGTACCAATTTTTATGATGCCGTCTATTCGCCGGTGGTGCTGCTGCTGAATGCCGCTGTGGTCGGCATCGTGATGCTGCTCTCCGCTTCGGGGAACGCACAGCTCCTGACCCTGTTCGGCATGTCGGTGGGAACCTCGGTGGCCGTCATCAACTACATCTCCCGCATCTTCGCCCCCATCGAAAGCCTGGGCATGGAGATTCAGACCATCCAGTCGGCCATGGCGGGTGTCAGGCGCATCGATGCCTTTCTCGACCAGCCGGAGCGCACGATCCCGCCCGCGCGCAGGGAGGCTGCCCGGGGCGATGTGGAATTTGCGCACGTCACCTTCGGCTATGGGGAACGGCACGTTCTGAAGGATTTTTCCATGACCGTGAAACAGGGGGAGCAGGTCACGCTGGTGGGCCGCACCGGTGCGGGCAAGAGCACCGTGTTCAAGCTCCTGCTGGGCCTGTATCAGCCAGAGGCCGGTACGGTGACCATCGGCGGCGTGAAGGTGGGGGACATCACCGACCGGGAGCGCCGCACCTGCATCGGCTGTGTGGAACAGCATTTCTCCCGCGTGCCGGGCACTGTGCTGGAACAGATCACGCTGGGAGACCCGCAGATCACCGGGGAAATGGCAAGGGATGCCGCCGCACTGGCCGGGATCGATGCTGCCATCCGGGCTCTGCCGGAGGGCTATGACACTGTCTGTACCGAGGGCATCTTCTCGCAGGGCGAGTGGCAGCTGCTGTCCATTGCCCGTGCCGCCGCCGCAGACCCCGCCGTGCTGCTGCTGGATGAGATCACCGCCAATCTGGATGTCGAAACGGAGGCCCGCGTGCTGGAGGCTCTGCGCCGTGCCTCCGCGGGCCGCACGGTTCTCTCCGTCTCCCACCGCGTCTATGAGGATCTTGGCGGCAGAACGATCGAGATCAGGACCCGGGAATGACGTATGATAAAAACGCCCCCTGTGCGCCGCAGCAGGCACACAGGGGGCGTTTTGGTATGCTCAATTCTTTTCGATGTAGACGCTGGTGGAGGGGAAGGCGAAGTCCACGCCGTCTGCCTGCATCACGTCCATGATGTTCAGGTTCAGATCATTCTGCTGCTGCAAGAAGGTGGCATAGACGTTGGTGGTCAGGTAGGCCGAGATGAGGATGTTGATGCTGGAATCGCCAAAGCTGGTCAGCCGGACAATGTTGGTGCCCTTGTTGGTGTAAGGGCTGTTGTCCAGCATGGCCTGCAGGTCAGCCATCAGCTTTTCCAGCTGGGCACGGGTGGTGCCGTAGGTGACACCCAGTGTGAACTTATAGGGCCGCATGGTGCGCAGGGCTGCGTTCTGGACAGTGGAGGCGCAGATCTGGCTGTTGGTGATAATGACTACGCTGTGGTCCATGGAGCGGATGCGGGTGGAGCGGAAGTTGATATCGATGACCTCGCCCTCCACATTGCCCACGGTGATCCAGTCGCCGATGGAAAAGGGTTTGTCCAGCAGGATGACGATGCCGCTGAACAGGTTGCTGGCGCTTTCCTGCGCGGCCAGCGAGATGGTCAGGCCCACAAGACCGGCACCGGCTACGATGCTGCCGATGGGGAAGCCGACGATCTGCGCGCAGGTGGCAACACCCAGAATGATGACCAGCACTTTGTAGGTGGTGTCCAGCAGGGAGCGCAGGGTCTTGTTGCTCCGGATCTCCGGGCTGCAGGAGGCCAGCAGCAGGTCGGCTACCTCAGAAGCGTTGTACAGGCCCTGGCAGAACAGGAGGGTCGTTGCGATCTTATAGGCCGTGAACAGAAACTTTGTCAGGCCCGGAATGGCCCACGGCAGGCTGGTCAGGGCCAGGTACAGGCCGCTGTAAAAGGCCATCCGCGCCAAAGGGCTCTGTAAGCTGCGCAGGAGGATGGGCGTGGCGGCAAAGTGCCAGCTGCGGGCCTGCAGAGCGGGAAAGATCTTCCGGCGCAGCAGCCAGCCGACCAGAAGCCCCGCAAAAACGATGACCGCGGCGCAGACAGCCCGGGCAGCCAGCGCCCACCAGCCCTCCAGCAAAAAAGGCCCGATCTCGAACCCGAGGTCACGAACGGTAAAAATCATGGCAAAAAGCTCCTTGTATCAAAAATTGTAACATCCTGTCCCACAGTATACCATATCCGGCCCGTGCAGGGCAAATAAAAAAGGGGTTGACAAGGCGGAGCAGCCGCGTTATACTCTTGGCCAGAAAGTTCGTTTCAGGGCGGGGTGAGATTCCCCACTGGCGGTACAGCCCGCGACCACCCGCAAGGGTGCTGACCCGGTGAGACTCCGGGGCCAACGGTATAGTCCGGATGCAAGAAACGGCAGGCAATACGATTTGTCTACGCGCCCTGTTGCAGTGTTTGCTGCGGCAGGGCGCGTTTTTGATTGTCTTCCCGGTTCCGAACCACGCGAAAGGAGCTTTCCAATCTATGATTTGGGGCTAGAACGCCCCGGGAGGATATTACCATGAAGAAAAACACGACCCGCAACCTGACCGTTGCCGCCATGCTCAGCGCGGTGGCCTTTATCCTGATGTTCATCGAGTTCCCGCTCCCGATGCTCATCCCGTCCTTCGTCAAGATGGACTTCTCCGACCTGCCTGCCCTGCTGGGTGCTTTTGCCCTTGGCCCGGTGTACGGCGTGATCATCAGCTTTATGAAGAACCTGCTCCATGTGGTCATCAAGGGCACCTCTACCGCACTGGTGGGTGAGCTGTGCAACTTCATGCTGGGTGCGGTGTTCTCCGCACTGGCCGGTTACCTCTACAAGCACCACAAGAGCCGCAAGAACGCCATCATCGGCGCAGTGGCCGGTGCCGTGGCCATGGCCCTGTTCAGTGTGCCGTCCAACTACTTCATCACCTACCCGGCCTACGTCAAGTTCTACCACATGCCGCTGGAAGCCATCCTGGGCATGTATCAGGCTATCCTGCCCTCTGCCAACAGCCTGATCAAGTGCCTGGTCATCTTCAATATGCCCTTCACTCTGGTCAAGGGCCTGCTGGATGCCCTGATCTGCATGTTGATCTATAAGCCGCTCTCTCCCATCCTGCATGGCCGGAAGTGAGTGACAGAGCAAAAAAGAAAGGACGCTTTCGCGTCCTTTCTTTTTTGCTTTTATCGATTCGATTTAAGACAGCGCGCCCTTTTCCAGCCACTTGCCCCGGGCAAGGCGGATGAGGAACAGCAGACCCCGGATGCTCAGTTCGCAGCACATGGCACCCCAAACGCCCATCAGGCCCAGCCGGGGAGCCAGCAGGAACGCCAGCGTCAGCCGGATGCACCACATGCTGAATATGTTCAGCACAAAACAGGAGGTGCTGTCGCCTGCACCCTGCATGGCACCGCTGGCCACGATGGAGGCACCGAACATGGGCTCGGCCCAGGCTTCGATGCGCAAAACCTGAGCACCCAGAGCGATGACAGCCGCATCGGTGGTGAAAAGGCTCATCAGGGTGGGGGCAAAGATCCACAGGCCAACGCCGGAAAGGGCCATGACCCCCATGCCAAGGCCGGTGCACAGCCAGGCAAACCGCTTGGCCATATCCTTCCGGTTGGCACCCACGGCCTGGCCGATGAGGGTGACGGCTGCGCTCTGGATGCCGTAGCCCGCCATGTAGCACAAGCCCTCGGCATTGACAGCCAGGCTGTTGGCGGCAATGGCCACGGTACCCAGGCCGGCCACGATGCGCACCACCACCACCTGCGCCAGAGAGATGGCGGCACGTTCTCCCGCCAGAGGACCGCCGACCCACAGCAGGTTCCGCAGGCAGGAGCGGGTGATCTTCCAGGGGGCAGGCTTCCGGATGCAGAGGGGGCTTTCCCGCAGCAGCAGGATGGCCAAAGCCAGCAGGCCGCCCACCACAGTGGCCAGGGCGGTGCCCAGGGCTGCGCCGGGCACACCCAGCCCGGCACCCCAGACGGTGATGCCCCACAGCGTCCGGGTGGGGTTGATGAGGAAGAAGTTGAAGATGGCATCCAGCACGCAGACCAACACGCTGATGAGGCTGGCGGTCAGGGCGTTGCCTGCTGCCCGGAGGATGGAGGCGTACATGCCCATGGCCATGGTGAAGGGCAGCGCCGTTGACCAGATGGCAAAGTAGGCTGTGGCGTTTGCCCGCAGGGAGGGGTCAGCTCCCAGCCACCCCGGCAGAAAGGGGCTGATGCCCAGGCCGAAGAGGGCGGCACCCACGCCCAGGATCACATTGAAAAGCATGGCCTGCCGCAGCACGCTGCGGGCATCATCCTGCCGGTCGGCCCCCAGATACTGGGCGATCTGGATGGAGAGGGCAGTGTACAGGCCCACCAGAACACCGTGGAGCAGCCAGGTGCTGGAGCTGACGATGCCGATGGAAGCTGTAGCTTCTGCACCGATGTGGCCCACCATGGCAGCGTCGATGTATCCCATGGCAGTGACCACCAGCTGCTCCAGAATGGAGGGGATGCTCAGCGCCAGAGCCACCTGGGCCGTCTGGCGGGAAGGGATGGTTTCACCCTGCCGCATCCGGGCCGAAAGCTGTTCAAGTGAAAGTTTCATGTCTTCTCCTTTTTCTCCGATTTTCCTGTGAGACAAAAAAATACCCTCGAAAGGGCGTTTGTCCTCCCATTATAGACAGGGGGGCGAAAAATGTCAACCCATCTACCCCCGGGGTAGACCTTGCCCCGGAGATTGATTTTTTGGCCCGGGCGTGATACACTTCATTTGTATCCAGCAGTGAAAGAACAGGAACGGCCTCTGCCGCTCCGGGAAAGAGGAAAAAAACTATGCTTCAACTGCTTTCTGGCAACCCGCGCACCGTGGATGCGCTGGGCTTTCTGCTTGCATTTGCGCTGACCGCGCTGATGGACTCGGTGTTCCACGATAAGCTCCCCCACGACCATGGCCGCGCGTTTGCCGTGAACGGCGAACTCTCCAAGGGCAAGGCCCGGGGTTCCGGCCTCATTTTTGTACTCTGCATTGCACTGGTCACGCTGGCCGTGGTGCCCTTTAAGGCAGAGTATGTCATCTACACTGTCCTGCTCATTGCGTCCATGCTCTCCGGCTATTTTGACGATGCCGCCGAGACTGCATGGAACGAGTACAAAAAGGGCCTGATCGATCTGGTCATCGCCGTTGTGGCGGGCGTGACCTACCTGAACTTCAACGGCACGGAGGTCAACTTCCTGAGCTGGAGCTTCAGCCTGCCCTATGCCGTCTACCTCATCCTCATCATCGTCCTGATCTGGGCCAGCATCAATGTGGTCAACTGCACCGATGGCGTGGACGGTCTTTCCGCCAGCCTTGCCGTGGTCAGCATCGGTACCTTCCTGCTGGCCTATTGGGAGGAGCTGGGGGATTACGCCACCGCAGGCATCGTGTTCATTGGTGCCCTGCTGGCCTACCTGTGGCAGAACGCCAAGCCTTCCACCCTGCTGATGGGTGACGCGGGCAGCCGCGCCATGGGCTTCTTCCTGGCCGTCCTGGCCCTCAAGAGCAGCCATCCCTTCGCCTTCCTGCTGGCCGCGCTGGTGTTCATCGTGGACGGCAGCCTGGGCATCCTGAAGATCAGCTTCAAGCGGTTTTTGCACATCTCCATCCTCAAGAACACCCTGACCCCGCTGCACGACCATGTGCGCAAGCGTCTGGGCTGGAGTGATGAGCAGGTCGTGGCCCGCTGGCTCATCCTGCAGGCTGTGGCATCCGCCTGGCTGCTGCTGTTGGTGCGGTAAAACACAAAAGGAAATGCAGCGCCCGCACAGGAAAGCTCCTGCGCGGGCGTTTTGCTGTTCTGGTCCGGGAGGAAAGTTCCAGCTTCCGGGCCAGCGTTTCCAGACAGGCTGGGTCACGAATTTCCTGCATGAGTTCACCTCATTTCTTTTATTTCATTGTGCCATGTGTCACAAACAAATGCAAGCAAAACCTTTATAATAGGGACGAAAGTGGAGGAAAAACCAATGGATTCTATTTTTGATCTCGATCATCTGTACCGCACCTATTTCAAGATGGCGCTGCCCTCGGTGTTCGGCCTGATGGTGAGCGTGGTGTATAACCTTGCCGATACCTTTTTCATTGCGCAGTCCAACGATACGGCGCTGATTGCGGGTGTTTCGCTCTGTGCGCCAGTGTTCACGGCCCTCATGGCCTTTGGCAACATCTACGGCCAGGGCGGCAGCTCACTCATTTCCCGCCTGCTGGGACAGGACGACCGTGAGGGCACCGGCCGGGTCAGCTCGTTCTGCTTCTATGTGGCCCTGACCACGGGCGTGGTGTTGGCAGCCCTGATGATGCTGTTCCGCGTCCCGCTGCTGGGCGTTCTGGGTGCGACTGCTGAGACGATGCCGCACGCACAGGCCTATTACACCGTGCTGGCCATTGGTGCCCCGGCCACGGTGCTGAACTTTATCCATTCCAACCTCGTCCACTGCGAGGGCATGGCAACCCAGTCCATGATCGGCAGCATCGGCGGCACGGTTATCAATATCATCCTCGATCCCATCCTCATCACCACAGTGGGCTGGGGCGCAAGGGGTGCGGCCATTGCCACCATTGTGGGCTACCTGTGCAGCGACCTGTACTTCCTGTGGCTGCTCCACAAAAAGAGCCGCTGCCTGTCTGTCAAGCTGTCCCAGTGCCACGTCACGGGCAGGGAGCTGCAGCAGATTTTGGGCGTGGGTGTTACTGCCGCGCTGAGCAACCTGATGCAGAGCCTGACTGTCATTGTGATGAACCAGTTCCTGTTGCCCTACGGCAACGACAAAATTGCCGCCATGGGCATTGCCAGCAAGGTGAGCATGATCGCGCAGCTGGTGCTGGTGGGCTTCTCGTTCGGCGGCATCCCACTGTTCGGTTACCTGTACGGCGCAAAAAAGCGGGACGTGATGCGCAAGCTCATCCGCTTCTGTCTGACCTTCCTCGTCTCCATTGCTGTGGTGCTGTCCCTCATCCTCTGCCTGAATTCCGGTGCGCTGATGCGGCTCTTCGTGCAGGATGCCGGGATGATCGCCACTGGTGCGCAGATGCTCCGCTGGCAGGTCTACACCGCAGCCTTTGGCGGCGTGGTGCTCCTGCTCACGGTGCTGTTCCAGGCAACTGGTAAAATCATACCGTCCTTCCTGCTCTCCATCAGCCGTCAGGGCGTGGTGTTTCTGTTGGCACTGGTGGTCTGCGTACATCTGTTCCAGTATCAGGGCGTGCTGATGGCTCAGGCTGTGGCCGACATCCTGAGCGCTGCGCTGGCCCTTGGCCTGCTGGCGGCCAGCCGCGATATCATTGCAAAACAGTAAACACAAAAACGCCCGGAGGTCCGCTGAAAGCTGTGGTTCTCCGGGCATTTTTCAGTATTCGATGCCTTTGCGCGCCTTGATGCCCTTCTGGTAGGGGTGGCGGCGGCATTTCATCTCAGTGGAGTAGTCGGCGGCATCCAGCATCCACTGCGGGGCCTTGTGGGCGGTCAGCACGCATTCCTGCGCGGCGGGACGCTCCAGAACGGCCCGCCGGAGCAGGTCTTTGTCCACCATGTCCAGCTCCCAGGCTGAACCGGCTTCATCTAAAATAAGCAGGTCGGCAGGCTCGGCCAGTGCGGCGGTCAGGTTTTCGTTCTGCACGGCCCGGGTAGCGGCCTTTTCTGCTTCGTTCATCTGGAACACGAACTTCTGCCCGCCCTTGCCCCGGAAAATTTTTGCCCCCAGCTGGGCCAGCAGAGGGATCTCGCCGCTCTGCCCGCCCTTGAGAAACTGCACGATGACAACCCGTTTGCCGCTGCCCAGTGCGCGGAGGGCAAGGCCCATGGCGGCGGTGGTCTTCCCCTTGCCGTCGCCCCAGTAAAGATGCAGCAGGCCCTGTTCCATCATCCGTTCTCCTTTGTGTATTGCACGGTCTCCACCAGGTGCAGGATATGCTGCTCCGGCCAGTCCCGGGCATCCAGCACATAGCCGCCCGCGTTGGGGCCGCACCAGTCGTGAAAGCTGCGGCGGGGCACGCCAAACCGCTCCAGTGCGGCCATCTGGGTGCCGCCATGGGCCACGATGACCAGCCGCTCCTGCCCTTCGGCAAGGGCCTTGTCAATGAGGTCAGCCAGCGTTTTGCACACCCTGTTGCAGAAATCGCTCCTGCGCTCCCCATCCGGGTGGGCGGCGTGCTCGTTTTCCTGCACCCATGCCAGATATTCCGGGTCCTGCTCCACCTGAACGAAGGTCTGGCCCTCGAACCGGCCGAAGTTCATCTCCTTCAGCCCGTCCACCGGAATGAGCTTTGCCCCGGGAAAGAACACCCGCGCTGTCTGGGCGGTGCGCTGCAGCGGGGTGACATAGACCACCTCCGGTGCAAAATCTGCCTGCCGCAGCTGGGCGATGCCCGCGGCGGAAAGGGGGATGTCCCGCTGGCCCTGATATCGTTTTTGCGCGTTGTACTCCGTCTGGCCGTGACGCAGCAGATAAATGAGCATAATCGTTCTCCTTTTTGGTTTGTTCTGCACCATTATAGCCTATTTTGCAGTTATTTTCCAGCCATGCTCTTGCAATTCTTCCGCATTTCAGATATATTGAGTGGGTATGAAATTTCAGGGGAGAGAAGTGTCAATGGAGATCCGGGACCGGAAAGCAGCGCAGCGCCGGGCGGGCATCATGGCCCGCAGGGGTCTGCCGCAGGCAGAGAGAGCGGCGGCCAATGCAGCCATCTGTGCCCGCATTCTGGCCATGCCCTGCTTCCAAAAGGCAGAGAATCTGCTGCTCTACGCCGCTTTTGGCGGGGAGGTAGATCTTGCTGGGCTGGCAGAGCAGGCGGCCCGGCTGGGCAAAACGGTGGCCTATCCGGTCTGTGGGGAAAACTTTACCCTGACCGCTGCCGTGCCGGGGCCGGACGGCTGGGAGGTGGGGGCTTACGGCATCCGCACACCGATTCTGGAACGGGCGGCGCTCATCCGGCCGGAGGCGCTTGATCTGGTGCTGGTGCCCTGCACTGCCTTTGATGCGGCCTGCCGCAGGGTGGGCATGGGCAAGGGCTACTATGACCGCTACCTGCCCGGATGCCGGAACGCCGTGGCGCTGGGCGTGGCCTTTGAGGCCCAGCGGGTGCCGGAAGCGGCTGCAGAGGAACAGGACCGGCGGCTGGATGGATTTGTAACAGAGAGGAAAGTATATCGTGGAACTGATGAATTTGAGCTGTGAAGGTTTTCTGGAGGAGCTGGCCAGCAAGGCGGCGGCTCCGGGCGGCGGCGGCGCTTCGGCGCTGGTGGGCGCGGCCGGTGTGGCGTTGGACAGCATGGTGGGCAGCCTGACCGTGGGCAAAAAGAAATATGCTGCCGTAGAAGCGGACATCATTGCCCTGAATGTCCGGGCCGAGGCCCTGCGCAAGCAGCTGGAAGCGCTGGTGCAGGCCGACGCGGAGGCCTTTTTGCCTGTTGCGGCGGCCTACAAGCTGCCGAAGGAGACCTCGGAACAGCAGGCCCACAAGGCCGCGGTGCTGGAAAAGGCACTGGACAGAGCCTGTGCCGTGCCGCTGGAGGTGATGACTGCCTGCGGTGAGGGCATCGCACTGGCCGCAGAGTACGCCGAAAAGGGCAGCGTGCTGGCCCGTTCCGATGCCGGATGCGCGGCGCTGTTCTGCAAGGCAGCCATGCAGGCGGCGGGGCTGAACGTGAAGGTCAACACCCGCCTGATGGCAGATAAGGCCCGTGCGGATGCGCTGGAGGCCAGAGCGGAACAGCTGCTGGCCGAGTTTGTGCCGCAGGCTGACAGGGTCTATCAGACTGTATCAAATGAGTGAGGGGAGAAGAAAATGGCTCAGATCTTGAAGGGTGCGCCCGTGGTGGCCGCCATGAACGAAGCAAACGCCGCGCGCTGTGCCGCGCTGAAGGAAAAGGGCATCGTGCCCACACTGGCTGTGGTACGGGTCGGCGCGCGGGAGGATGACATTTCTTATGAAAAGGGGATCGTCACCCGGTGCGGTAAGGTTGGCGTGGAGGTGCGGCAGTTCCATCTGGCGGAAGATGTTACGCAGGAGGAACTGCTGGATGTGATCCGGCAGATCAATGGGGATGCATCGGTTCACGGGTGCCTGATCTTCCGGCCCCTGCCAAAGCGGTTCGATGACCGCAGGGTCCAGGAGGCGCTTGCCCCGGAAAAGGACGTGGACGGCATCACGGACGGTTCGATGGCTGGTGTGTTTACCAACATGCCCATCGGCTATCCGCCCTGCACGGCGCAGGCCTGCCTTGAGATCCTGAAATACTACAACGTGCCGCTGTCCGGCAAACGGGCCGTGGTCGTGGGCCGCAGCTTGGTGGTGGGCAAGCCCGCCGCCATGATGCTGGATCGGGAGAATGCCACCGTGACCCTCTGCAATTCCCGCACCCGGGACCTGCCCGCCCTCTGCCGGGAGGCCGATGTGCTGGTGGTCGCCATGGGCAGGCGGGGAGCCATCGGGGCCGATTGCCTGCGGGAAGGTCAGGTCGTGGTGGATGTGGGCATCCACGTCAACGAAGAGGGCAAGCTCTGCGGCGATGTCCGCTTTGATGAGGCAGAACCCATCGTGGAGGCTGTTACCCCGGTGCCCGGCGGTGTGGGCACAGTGACCACCTCTGTGCTGGTGGGCCATGTGGTGGATGCCGCATCCGCACAGTAAAACAGAGAACAACAGGCGGTGCCGGAGATTTCCGGCACCGCCTGTTGTTTTCATACGGTTGCAAGCACGGCAAGGATGCTCTGCCAGCGGGGGTTCTGCGCCTGCTGTGCGGCACGGCGGGGCGCGGAAGGCGAAACCGTGCGGGCAGGACGCTGGACGCAGTCAGCCGGCTGCGCAAAGGGGGAGGCGAGTTCGGCCTGCCAGCGGGCGGCCAGTGCCATGGCCTCAGGGTTGGATTGCAGGGTGCGGCGCTCCGTTCCGGCCAGAAAATCGCCCAGCCAGCAGAGGATTGCCGCAATGGGCAGGCAGTCGGCGGCACGGGTGGACCAGTAGTTCCACTCGCCGCCCCGGCCCACAAAGCTCTCCACGGTGATCATGGCACCTTCCCGGGCAGATTGAGGCAGGCAGGAGCGGGAGGTGCCTGCCGCGCGGCGCAGCTCCCGCAGAATGATCTCAGTACGGCCCGCGTCCAGGGTGTCGTCCCGGATGCAGGCGGAAAAGTCCGCGCTGTCCAGCAGGTTCTCGGCCCGGGTGGGGAATTGCCCTGTCATCTCGCCGGATGCGTTGTGGCAGAGCTGCCAGCCCTTGCGGAACAGCTGGAAGTTCAGGTTGCGGCGGCCCATGGTGGAGTAAAACACCCGGGCGCGGCCATTGGGAGACTGCCGCAGCTCCAGATAGGCATCAGCGCCGCCCAGGTCCTGTACCTTGACGGTCAGGAGCAGGGAAGAATTGTTTTTTTGTGCGGACATGGCACGGTGCATCTCTTCAAAATAGCGGCTGGCATCCATAGCGGGTCTCCTCTCTGGTTTTGGATGATGTGTCGGAAACCATCCATCGGTTGTTCTCTGTCTGCATTATAGCATAGACAACAACAAAATACAACTATAAGTTTGACAAAAACCAAAATATTTTGGAAATTCGGGGATGCGGACAAACGGATTGGTTGTAAATGGAAAAGGCTTCTCCCGTCGGAGAAGCCTTTTGTGATGGCAGGATTCAATCGCCCAGCTCCCGGATCTCATTCTGGATGAGCCGCCCCGCGGCGCGTGCCAGCTGATCCATGCCCCGGATGCGGGCGAGATTTTTGCCGTAGATGCGTTCTGCATCGTGGCTGGAGCTGTCCTCGCCCATGAACACGGCAGAAACACGCAGACCTTTGCGCCGCAGGGTGCGCACCTCGGCGGCGGCATCGTCCACGCCGTAGGAGCCGCCGTAATCACAACCCAGCGGTTGTTCCGGGCTGGGCGGTACGCGGCGGCTGTCGTTGGGGGAAGCATCTGTCAGCAGGATGAGCAGATGCCGGGGTGCGGGGCCGGGGTCAAAGCTGACCAGATCGCCTGCCGCCCGCAGGGCAAGGCCGTCGCGGTTCCAGCCCGATGCAAAATACTGGTCGATCCCCTGCAGGCTTTTGTCCGCAAAGCCCTTGAGCACCCGCAGAACCGTATAGCCCCGCAGGCTGCAGAAGCTGCTGACCCGCACCGGGATGCCGCAGGCGGCAAGACTCTGGGCCAGGATCGTGCCCTGCGCCGCAATGACCTCCTGACAGTGGAGCCGGGAAGCCGAAGCGTCCAGCAGCAGGTCCACGGTGAAGGAGGGCTGATTCTCCTCCTCGGCACAGCGGAACACCCGGCTGTCGTTCAGAAGGGGAGCGCGCCAGACCCGCTCCGGGTCCAGAGCGCCGCTGCGGGCGATCCGGGCATTGGGCTGCTGGTGGACCAGAATGCAGTTGCGGATCTGCTCGGTGAGCCGGAGCACCACACTGCGGTGAAGTGCCCGGTTTTTGGCGTAGTAGGCACGGTTGCGGTCGGCCTGCAGCTGAGCCTGTTCGGCCAGGTGCTTTGCCTCCGGTGTGGGGGCCTGTTCCGGGCTGGGCACGCCGGAGGCAAACCAGAGGCGGCACCCGAGGTGCGCCCCGGTGCAGAGCGCCTGCTCGGCCTTGCGCAGGCGCTCGGGCGGGTAGAGGGAACGGCCAAAGCAGCTTTCAATGTAGGCGCGGTCCTCGGCGGCATTCTGCCGCAGGGTGATGTGGGCCAGCCGCTTGTCTGCCGTGGGGCCGGAGCCGCCCGCCTCCACGGAACCGGAGTGCTCCACGGTCAGCCGGTCGGTCTTGATCATCTGGGTGGGCAGCGTTTTGGTGGCAAGAGAGGCCAGCAGCCCCTCCAGATGCAGATGAAGCCCCACTTTGTGCCGGATCTTGCCGTCAAACAGGGCAAACCTTGCAAACAGGCCCAGCAGCTCACTCTTGAGCTGACCGGGCTGGGGCGGTTGGGAGGGAGAAAGTGCCTCTGCCAGCCGGCTCTCGTAGGGGGTCATCACAGGCGGATGCCTGCCCTGTACGGTGCGCCAACGGTCAGCCTGCATGGTGTAGACCAGCTGATTTTTTGCCATCCACTCCTGCCGCGAAAGCTTGTACTGGATGCCGAAGAAATAGTCCGCGTGGGCCCGGCGCAGCTCGGAAAGGACCGGGCGGCGGGGCAGCTCCAGCAGATAGACCACGCTTTCGAGGTAGAGCCATGTCAGATCGTCCAGCTGGCTCTCCCGGAGATCGCCGTCCCATGTGGCAAAAAGGTCGCGGAGCAGGTCGTCGCCATAGTATTTGTGCACCAGCCCCACGACACAGTTCATATAAAAATCGATCGTGCCGTCGGTGTTGCGTGCCAGGAAAAGCGGCTCAAAGCCGTAGGCTCCCGCCGCCGCCCACACCTGATTGGCGGCCCGCTGCTCCTCGGCGGTATAACTCCGGGCATCCATCAGCGGAACAGCTTTTCAGCCGTCAGGCTGGCCGGGATGCGGGCGGCGATCACGTCCCGGATCAGCCCCTGCTCGTAGGAATCAAAGGCCTTGTTGGTGATGCCCATGTCCAGCGCAGGCCCCGCAGCCACGCCCCGGCGCATCAGGCGCAGAGCGTCCAGCATTCCGCGCAGATCCAGCGCTTTGGTGGAAATTTCGGCGCTGTCGCATTTCTTTTGCAGGTCAAGGAAGAGCAGAGCAAACTGGTGCACATATTTGTCCGTCAGGTCGGCAAACTGGGCCCGCAGCAGCTTTTCAAGGTTTTCCTCCGTGATGGTGGGCATCTGGATGACTGCAAAGCGGGAAGTCAGGGCCTCGTTCAGCTCCCGGGTGCCCGCGTAGCCATAGTTCATGGTGGCGATGAAGCGGGTCTCTTCGGCCAGCGGGATGCGCTCGTAACCGGGCACATCAATGGCGCGGCGGAAGTCCAGCACGGCGTGGAGGACGGCCAGGGCCTCGTTTTTGGCCATGTTGATCTCGTCCAGCACGCCGAAGCCGCCGCACTGGGCACAGCGGTAGACCGGCCCGGGCCGGAAGGTGACCGCCCCATCCACAAAGGTGTCCATGCCGATGAGGGAGGCTGCATCCATGTTCACATGGAACGAGATGTCCCATGCGGGGCGGCCAAAAGCGGCAGCCAGATTTTCAGCCAGCACATTTTTGCCTGTGGCCTTGCCGCCGGCCAGCAGCAGGTTTTCGCCGCAGAGCAGAGCCGCCAGTGCCTGCTCCCAGACCTCCCGGCCATAATAGGTAAAGCCGGAAACGGGGATGCGGGGGCGCAGGGCCTCGGGCAGAGCGTGGGCGGCGCGGTAATCTTCCACAGCACGCAGCAGGTCGGGGCTGATGCCCTCCTGCCGTAATGTTTCCATCAGATCAGACATCCAAGACATCTCCTTGCGGTTGGCTTTGCCAAACCGATTTTTCAGCCTTATCATAGCACAACCGCTCCGGTTTGTGTAGGGGGCGCGGGGGCATTTTTTGCCAAATTTTTGCCCGGGAAATGCCGCAGGGTGGAACGGATCTGTGTGCTGCCGTGCGGACGAAGGAGTTTTTCGTGCCCGGGGATCGTGCGGCAACGGATATTTTGTGGAAAGCTGTCGAAATGGCAGATGTTCCGCGTTGTGGGTATCCACTTTTGGCTCAGAATGGTAAAAATTCCGGAAATTCGATTGACAAATCCGAATATTTATCGTATAACCTATATATGGGAACAATTCCGGAGGGAATGCGGAACACGTGCCCCTGCCCGTTCCTGTCGGAGGAACCACGGTCTGGTTCTGGTGCCGGTGCACTTGGTTTGGTGCAGACGGTAAGTATAGATTGATTTGAAAGAGAGGAATCCCCGTTATGATGAACAATGAGATCAAAATGCCTGCTAACTTTGCTGCGATCGATGAGAACGAAATGGTGTACCTGCAGGGTGGCGCAACCACCGAGGCTACCGCTTGGGACGTGTTCCTGAACGTTGGCAAGCTGTTCAACTACATCGCCCGCGTGTTCTCCGCAGGCAGCTCCATCGTCAACAACATCAATGTTATCGTGACCACCTTCCAGACCCTGAGCACCTTCAGCCTGACCGCTAAGAACTAAGGTTTGGGCCAAAACCGAATCAGCATTCACAGGGCATCCGCTCCGGCAGGCGCGGGTGCTCTTTTTTGCTGTACAGGGCGGGAAGGCATTCGCCCCCAAATGCAGAAAAGCAGCCGTTTTTCTGCAAAGCGGGCGGATTGTCCATTGACAAGGCTCAAGAGGGTGTCGTATACTAACGGTGCCTTGCAAGAAACCCCGCATCCGCGGAATAAAAGAGGAGAGAGAATATGAAAAATAACAACAGCAGCATCAAGCCTGTTGTCGCTGTCGGTATCGGCGCGGCATTGTTCTTTGTTCTGGGACGTTTTGTGGCCATTCCCAGCCCGGTGCCCAACACCAACATCAGCCTGCAGTACGCCGTTCTGGCCCTGCTGGCTGCCATGTACGGCCCCGTGGTCGGCGGCCTGATCGGCTTCATCGGCCACACCCTCATCGACCTGTCCTGGGGCGGCAGCCCCTGGTGGAGCTGGGTCATCGCCTCCGCCTTTGTGGGCGTTGTGGTGGGCCTGTTCTCCAAGAAGCTGAACCTGCAGGAAGGCGAGTTCAGCAAGAAGCAGGTGGCTTTCTTTGCGCTGGCCAATATCGTGGCCCATCTGCTGGCCTGGATCCTGGTGGCCCCCGTGCTGGATATTGCCATCTACGCCGAGCCCGTCAAGAAGGTGTTTGCACAGGGTGCATTTGCCGCAGTGTCCAACAGTATCACCGCTGTGGTGGTGGGCGGCCTGCTGGTGCTGGCTTACACCAGAACCATCGCCAAGAAGGGCTCTCTGGATCAGGAGTGATCCCCGCATGAAACCCGGCCTTTCCATCTGCGCCGTCCGGCCCGTTGGAAAGGCTTTTTTGATGAACAGCTGAGGTACCATACCCATGGCAGAACGTAAACCCATCATCTCATTCCGCAACTTTTTCTTCCAGTACCGCGCCCAGAAGCGCCCCACCCTGACCGATATCAATCTGGAGATCTACCCGGGTGAGCGGGTGCTCATTGCGGGCCCCTCCGGCAGCGGCAAGAGCACGCTGGCGGGGTGCATCAACGGGCTGAACCCGTTTTCCAACCCCGGTGCGTGCACCGGCACCCTGACCGTGGACGGTGTGGATGCGCCCCACAGCAGCCTCTTTGAACTTTCGGCCCATGTGGGCACGGTGCTGCAGGACCCGGACGGCCAGTTCATCGGGCTGACCGTGGGCGAGGACATTGCCTTTGCACTGGAAAACAGCTGCACCCCGCAGGATGAGATGCACGCCATCACCCGCCATGCCGCCGAGCTGGTGGGCATCGAGAACCATCTTGGCTATGCACCGCACGAGCTTTCGGGCGGGCAGAAGCAGCGGGTGAGCCTGGCGGGCGTGATGGTGGATCAGGTCAAGATCCTGCTCTTCGATGAGCCGCTGGCCAACCTCGACCCCGCCACCGGCAAGCAGGCCATTGAACTGATCGACGAGATCCAGAAAAAGACTGACACCACAGTGCTCATCATCGAGCACCGGCTGGAGGATGTGCTCTGGCGGAACGTGGACCGCATCGTACTGGTGAACGGCGGCACCATTCTGGCAGACCTGCGCCCGGACGAGCTGCTCTCGGGCAGCCTGCTGGCGGAAAACGGCATCCGGGAGCCGCTGTATGTCACGGCTCTGCGCTATGCCGGGGTGGATATCACTCCGGACAAGCACCCCGCCCATGTGGACAGCCTTGTGCTGGACGATACCGACACCCAAAAGCTCCGGGACTGGTTCACGGCCCGGCCCCGGCCCGCCGCACCGCCGGAACGGGAGTCGCTGCTGGAGGTAAAGGGCCTGAGCTTTGGTTATCAGAAGGGCCAGCAGACCCTGCGGGATGTCAGCTTCTCGATCGGCAAGGGGGAGATGGTGAGCATCGTGGGCCGGAACGGCGCGGGCAAATCCACCCTTTCCAAGCTCATCTGCGGCTTCGAGACCCCGGATGCGGGCGAGATCTTCCTGAACGGCAAGCCGCTGGCTGAGGAGAACATCCGCCGCCGCGCCCAGCACATCGGCTATGTGATGCAGAACCCCAACCAGATGATCTCCAAGACCATGATCTACGATGAGGTGGCTCTGGGCCTGCAGCGCTCCGGCCTGACCGAGGAGCAGATCCGGGAAAAGGTGGAGGCGACCCTCAGGGTCTGCGGCCTGTATCCTTTCCGGAACTGGCCCATCTCGGCACTGAGCTTCGGCCAGAAAAAGCGGGTGACCATTGCCAGCGTGCTGGTGCTTGACCCGGAGCTCATCCTTCTGGATGAGCCCACCGCCGGGCAGGATTTCCGGCACTATACCGACATCATGGAGTTCCTGCGGGGCCTGAATGCCCGGGGTGTGACGGTGGTGATGATCACCCATGACATGCACCTGATGCTGGAATATACCCGCCGCGCGCTGGTGTTCTGCGACGGACGGCTCATTGCCGACCGCACCGCGGCCGCTGTTCTGTGTGACCCCGCGCTGGTGGAACAGGCGGCCCTGAAGGAGACCAGCCTGTACACGCTGGCCAACCGCTGCGGCATTGCGCCCGCACAGGAATTTGTAGAGAGATTTATTGAGCAGGACCGGGAGGTGAGAGAGGGTGGCTGCTAAGACCGTTTTGAATTATCTCCCCCGGGAGAGCGTCATCCATAAGATGACCGGAACCACCAAGCTGGCGTTCTTCCTGTTGTTTACCTTTGCCAGCATGATCACCTACAACACCTGGGTGCTGCTGGGCCTGTTGGTGGTCAGCCTGCTGGCCTTCAGGCTGAGCCGGATCAAATTCCGGGAAGTCCGGTTTATGATGACCTTCATGCTGGTGTTCCTGCTGCTGAACAACCTGTTCATCTTCCTGTTCGATCCCAATCAGGGTACCACCCTGTACGGCACCCGCACGGTGCTCTGCCACCTGTTCTGGCGGTATGACCTGACAGCGGAACAGCTGTTCTACATGGTCAACATCAGCCTGAAATATTTTGTGGCCCTGCCGGTGGCCATCCTCTTTATCTCTGCCACCGACCCCAGCGAGTTTGCTGCCAGCCTGAACAGCATCGGCATCTCGTATAAGGTCGGATATTCGGTGGCCATTGCCCTGCGCTACATCCCCGATATCCAGCGCGACTACCACAGCATCAGCCAGGCCCAGCAGGCCCGCGGCGTGGAGTTGGGCAAAAAGGAGCCCTTCTTCAAGCGGATGAAGAACTCTGTCAACATCCTGCTGCCGCTCATCCTGACCAGCCTGAACCGCATCGACACCATTTCCAACGCGATGGAGCTGCGCGGCTTCGGCAAGAACAGCAAGCGCACCTGGTATACCCAGCGCCCCTTTGCCCGGCGGGACTTCGTTGCCCTGGGCGTGGGCGCGGTTCTGCTGCTCATCAGCCTGACCGTGACCATCCGCTTTGGAAGATTCTATAACCCATTCCTCTGAACAAAAAGGCATCCCCGCACTTCCTGTTTCGGCAGGCCGTGCGGGGATGTTTTGCTTTTACAGACCGTTGGATCAATGATGCCGCAAGAGAAAGGGGCCGTGTTACGCCGCGTCCACGAACTCCTCTGGGTCTTCCACGGCATCGGTGATGGTCTCCTCCGCGTCATCGGAGGAGTCGGCAGGCTGCTCCGGGTGGAGCAGGGCGTTGAGCAGGTCACGGAAGTCGATCAGGCTGTCATCCACCTGCTGGTTCCGGACCAGCAGATCCTGCACCATGTCGGGCTTGTCGGTGATGAGGTCATCCACGCCCAGCTCCAGCATGTGGGTGGCGACCTTTTCGCGGTCGATGGTCCAGGCAGAGACGGTCTTGCCCCGCAGATGGACGGCGTTGACCATGCCGGAGGTGATAAAGGTGGTCTCCACGCTGAAAAAGTCGGCATCGGGCAGGTCGTAGTAGTTGCCTACGCCCAGAGCCAGAATGTAGCCGGTGGGGTACTCAGGGGCCAGCGCCTTGACCTTGTGCAGGGTCTCGTAGCTCTGGGAGGTGATGACGCAGTTGGAGCTGTCGAAGCCGTATTCCCGCAGCAGGCGTACAGTCTCAGCCTCCAGAGCAGGGGTGGCGGCGCTGGGCTTGATCTCCACGTTCAGGCCGATGCGGCCCCGGCAGAGCTGCAGCACCTGTTCCAGGGTGGGGATCCGGGTGTCGGCAAAGCGGCTGCTGAACCAGCGGCCTGCGTCCAGCTGTGCCACTTCGGCGTAGGTCAGATCATAGACTTTTGCGTTTTTGCCGGTACAGCGTTTCAGGTTTGAATCGTGGGTCACCACGACCACGCCGTCGCTGGTCATCTGCACATCCAGCTCGATGCGGTCGCCGCCCTTGAGGATGGCCGACCGGAAGGCGGGAAGGGTGTTTTCCGGGGCCACGGTGCAGTCGCCCCGGTGGAAGGTGACCAGCGGGGTCACGCCGCCCACGGCGGTGAGCAGGGCATCGTCCTGAGGCAGGGCATAGAGGTAGACTGCCATCAGCCCGGTGGCCAGCGTGACCCCGGCCACCGCAGCGGTGAGCAGGGGCCAGCCGCCAAAGCGGTGCGGTTTGCCCTCCGGCAGCGCTTCCGGCGGGCAGTCACGGCAGCAATCGTAGAGGAATGCGATGATGGTGCACTGGGCCGTGGTGACCTTGCAATCCAGCAAAAAGCCGAAGAAGGGGATCTCCAACAGATACAGCGCACGGGCGAGCAGCAGCATGGCGCGGGTGCTCCGCAGGCCGATCAGCGCCGCCACGCTGTAAACCAGCAGGGAAGCTCCGAAAAAGACCAGAACAGACCGGACCAGCGCACTGAGGTTCCACCGCAGCAGCACACCGGCCAGCCGGGGCAGCTGTGCCCTGACATGGGAAACGCTCTCCTGAACGGCATCCCACAGGTTTTTGCGTTCCAGCGTAAAGAGGGGGAGCACCAGGACCCAGAACAGGGTGAACAGGAACGCCGCACCCAGAATGAGAAGAAAAAGCACCAGATAGAGCGGCTTTGCCCGGACAAGCCCAAGGATGTACTCCGGCACAGCCAGCTGAGAGATATAGTTGTAGGTCACGAATACATCTGTAAAGGGGATGAGCAGGGCACAGTAAAGCAGGATGGGCCAGTTCTTGGGGAGCAGGACGTGGCGGATATCCCCCAGCGACCGGACGAACAGGGAAACAGGACGCAGTGTTTCACCCCGGCGGGCCAGCGCAAACCCGTGCAGGAGGATGGAAAAGCCGTAAAGGTTCCAGAACGCCGCCAGAAGGACGATGAGCACGATCCCGCCTAAAATGGTCGGTGAAGTAAAGATCTGATGCGCGTTGTTGTTGGTCAGGTAGTTCACCGGCGAGCAGCGCAGTGTCAGCGACCAGATGCCATTCATGGCGGGCAGAAACAAAAGATAGGTCAGGGCTTTGTACACCAGCACGGCTGTCAGAACGGCAGCGGAGGCCCGGTGCAGCAGGGTCAGGGCATGGTTCCGGGTGTCCTTGTAGGCCCGGCGTACCCGCGTGAGGGAACGGAAGAGATGCTTCAATTTGGATTCCACCTCGGTACTGGGATATGGTTCTGTCATTTTATAGTAGTATATCACAAAGCCGGAAAAAATGGAAACGACACGGATCGACAGTTTGTTCCAGAGGGCACAGGCGCTTTTCAGCGGAGCAAAAGCGTGTTACAATAAGGGCAGAGTAAAACAGACAGGGGAGGAACACCCAATGCAGATCATGGATCAATTCGGTGCAGCACCGGGGGCAGAGAGCGTCCGGATGCCCGATGGCACCGAGCGGACACTGGCGGCAGAGCACGCCGCGGCCATTCTGGTCAATGAACAGCCAGCCTTCCGGGTGGTCTGCACGCCGGAGCTGCTGCCGCAGCTGGCGCTGGGCCGCCTGCTGACCGAGGGCTGGATCAACTCTGCTGACGAGGTGGAGCGGGTGGCCGTCTGCGCGCAGGGCCTCAAGATAAGCGTTCAGCTGCGCCACCCGCTGGCGGCAGTGGAACAGGCCGGGCAGGAGGTGCCCAGCTGCTGCACCGATAACCTGACGCTGGCCAGCCCGGTACAGCTGCCGCCGCTGGCTCCGGTGCCCCAGCGGGAGATCCCCGCCGCATGGGTGGATGCGCTGGCCGATGCCATGGGGCAGGGCCTTCCGCTTTATCGTGCCACCCATGCCGTGCACAGCTGTCTGCTGCTGCGTGCGGGCAAGATCTTGTACCGGTGCGAGGATCTGGGCCGCCACAACGCGCTGGACAAGGCCGTGGGCTGCGCCCTGACAGAGGGTGTGCCGCTGGCGGAGTGTGTGCTCTTTACCAGCGGCCGGGTGCCGGTGGATATGGTGCGCAAGGCCATCCGGGCCGGTGTGCCCGCGCTGGTGAGCAAGAGTATGCCCACGGTACAGTCGCTGGAGCTGGCAGAGGAATATGGATTGAAACTGTTTATCCGGCAAAAGAAATGATTTCACCAAGAGGCAAGAGCTTTTGAGAGAAATTGTAGGGCTTTATTTGTGCGTATACGTTGACTAACCGGTGGAAAAGATGTTATTCTTATAACGAAGAAACCGTTCCGCACTGTTGCAGCAGGTGGAACGGCTGTTTTCGTGCCCGGGAGTTCCGGGCACAGCTGAATCAAACAGGCAGGTGATACAATTGAAGCAGGCAAATCATGCGCCGCAGTCCTTGTGGCGCAGGCGGCTGCCCGGCTATGCGGCCATGGGTGCGGCAACGCTTGCCATGGCGCTTGGCCTTGGCGGGCTGATGCACAGCCGCACCACGGTGGCCGGAACGGCCCTGCCGCTGGCAGATGCCGACGCTGCCACCTATGGTGTGAGCGCGGTGTACCAGCTGGATGACACCACGTATTATGTGGTGGGCAGCAAGCAGGGCTTCCAGAGCGAGGTGCAGGCCGGTGTGACGCTGGACCGCGACGGCAATGTGCTGGATGTGAAGATCTTGGCACAGGCCGAGACCGACAGCCTGGGTGCTCAGTGTGAGAACCCGGAGTTCACGGCCCAGTACCAGGGCGCAGCTCCCTTCACGCTGGCAGGCAAGCGCTACACTGTGACCGACCCGGCCACCGGCACGGCTTTTGCTGCCGCAGGCAGCGCCGGGACCGACGCTGCCCCCGCCGAGGACTTCGACCCCGCCGCATGGCGTGCGGGCGATACCTCCCCGGAGGCCGAGGCTACCCGGAAGATGTATGAAGCCGGGCTGACCCTCTCGGCCCTGAACGGCCAGCCGATGGACGATGCGCTCATCCCCCCGATGGACAACAGTGCTGAGGCTGTGGCACGGCGCAAGCTGTACGCGGCGTGTCTGAGCAAGAGCGCACTGGACGGCGAGCCGATGGTGATCCCCTTTGCGGATCTCTCGGCTGAAAAGCAGGCCGAGTACAAGCTGCAGGCCGCTGATCTGACCACCCAGGGCAGTGCGGCCGACACGGTCAGCGCTGACATGACCCAGGTGGATGCGCTTTCCGGTGCGACCATTACGTCCACGGCGGTCACGGACATCGTCAACAATTCTTATTTCTATGTAACCGAGGTGCTCTGCGCAGAGTGACCTCACGGAGGAATGGAAACCTATGGCAAAAACTGATTTTCTGACGGCTGACATGACCCGCCGTCAATTTATGAAGATCTCGGGCAAGAGCCTTGCAGGACTCACCCTTTCCGCATCTATGCTGTCCCTCTTCGGCTGCTCTCAGAAGCAGGTGGACGCCGGTGCTGTGGCGACCTGGGCACTGCCCCAGGGTCTGCTGGTGGTCAATGCTGATCTGTGCACCGGCTGCCAGCGGTGCGAGATCAACTGCACCCTGACCAACGACGGCGTGTGCTCTTCCTACATCAGCCGCGTCAAGATCCAGCGCCGCCTGAATCTGGACGGCGACGGCAACGGTCTGCTGTCCGGCACCGACAACTGCTTTGTCTACTTCCCGGATACCTGCCGCCAGTGTGAGGATCCCGCCTGCGGCAACGCATGCCCCCAGAAGGCCATTATCACCAATGAGCAGGGCATCCGCGTGGTCGATACCGACAAGTGCATCGGCTGCGGTGCCTGCGTGGAGGCCTGCCCCTGGCACATGCCCACCGTCAACCCCGAGACCGGCAAGTCCTCCAAGTGCATCGCCTGCGGTGCCTGCGTGGCGGGCTGCCCGTCCGGCGCTCTGTCCATCGTGGACTGGGATGCCGTTACCAGCGCAGCACAGGCTGCTTACAAGGATCTGTAAGGAGGAACAACAATGGCTGAAACCTATGGCTGGGCAGGCAAGATCCTGCGCGTCAACCTGACCACCGGTGAGATCACCACCCAGGACGACGCAAAATACCATAAATATATCGGCGGTATGGGCATGGCCTACCGCATCATGTACGAGGAAGCTCCCATGGAGCTGGACCCCTATGACGAGAAGGCTCTGGTCATCTTTGGTGTCGGCCCCCTGACCGGTGCCGGCGTGCCCTGCTCCGGCCGTATGAACGTGACCTTCCGTTCTACCTGGTCCAAGGGCCACTCCATCATCGATGCACACATGGGCGGCCACATCGGCTCCATGCTGAAGTATGCCGGTTACGACGGCATCGTTGTCAGCGGCATCTCCGAAAAGCCCGTCTACCTGCGCATCGAGGACGGCGAGGTCTCTCTGGAGGACGCAAGCGAAATCTGGGGCAAGGGTACCTTTGCTGCCAACAAGTGGATGGTGGAGCAGAACGGCCGTGAGTTCGAGACTGCTTCCATCGGCCCCGCCGGTGAGAACCTGGTGGATTACTCCACCCTGAACACCAGCTTCGGCAACTCCGGCGGTGCCGGTCTGGGCGCTG
>OFME01000152.1_pt1 | contig 59403 bp, 43 predicted proteins | sample 1541381 | NCBI WGS metagenome assembly OFME01 (sample SAMN04209243, study PRJEB22552) | human gut metagenome | biome: gut; material: feces | host: Homo sapiens | place: USA: Oklahoma
AATTGCACGTGGAAAATTAGAAAACGTACCCCAAAAATTAAGAAAAATTATATGTTGGGGTACATTTACAATTTACAGATACAGTGTGTTGCACAATTGCACGTGGAAAATTAGAAAACGTACCCCAAAAATTAAGAAAAATTATATGTCGGGGTACATTTACAACTTACAGATACAGTGTGTTGCACAATTACACGCGGAAAATTAGAAAACGTACCCCGAAAAACGACAAAACTGCTATATTGGGGTACAGGACATAAAAAAAGGGCTCAAACACTAATTAGTATGTCATATCAAACTAATTAGTGCTGAACCCATACAAATTCAATAGTGATAAAAATCAATCTATCTTATAACTAATGAAGTATTTATATTGATTAACAATTATTAGAAAGTCATATTCTTTTAATGAGAAATCAAACTAAGATAACCCCTTTATCTTTTCGATTTCTTTAACGAGAATACAAACTCTGTTCCAACGCCTTCGGTGCTGATTACATCGATTGTTTCGTTGTGTCCCATAATAATTTCTTTTACGATGGCAAGTCCGATTCCGGAGCCTGTTTTGTCACGACCACGGGAAAGGTCGGTCTTGTAGAATCGCTGCCAGATTTTGTCGATGCTGTCCTGTGGGATTCCCATACCAAAATCCTTAACGGAACAATATTGTTTTTCGCCTTTGTTATAAAGCTTGATTATAATCTTTGAACCCGGATTACTGAACTTAATGGCGTTATCAAGTAGGTTGTAAAGAACCTGTTCAATCTTGCCTTTGTCAGCGTATACATTGCAATGCTTTGGTGGAAACTGAATAACCAATTCAATATTCTTCTTTTCGCAACTGCCCTGGAAAGTATCAACTGTTGAAGCGATAACTGATTCCATATTAAAGTCCTCAAAAATAAGTTCAGGACCGGTGCTGTTCCAACGGTTAAGGTCACGCAATCCTGAAGTAAGCTTTTCGAGACGGTTAGCCTCAGATAAAACAATTGAAAGATATTTGTTGTAATCTTCCGGTGGAATTGTTCCATCCATTATAGCTTCAATATAGCCCTTTATAGAAGTTAAAGGAGAGCGGAAATCATGGGAAATATTAGAAATAAATTCCTTTTGATAAGCTCGTGAGTTGTTTAACTGCTTAGACATATATTGAAGTGAGTGCGCCACGTCACCGATTTCATCGTCATTGTTAACCTTAAGTCCTTCGTATTCAAAATTACCTTTGGCATATTCCATTGCCGCAAGTCTAATCTGCTTAAGTGGCAAATAAATAAACCACATAAAGTTAAAGAATATAATAAGTGAAAGAGCCAGTATAATTGCGTAAGTAACGTAGAAAATAAGTGTTACATCATAGCAGCTTTTTTTAATAATGGAAGTAGGCATATGCGCCACAATATATCCATAAGTCTTATTATTATTTTTAACTTCGTAGACAACACTTAAAGTGTCGGTTTTAAAAATATTATAAAATTTGCCAATCTTGTAATGCGTATTCTTGTAATCATCAGGCTTGAATTTTTCAATCAAAATATTAGAAGAATCTTTTGAAAGATTACTTGTTGTGCCTGTGTAATAAAATGGTTTGCGGTTACTGTCAAGAATAAGTATGTCACAGTCCAGTACGTTGTTAAAATCATTTAAAAACTGCTTAGGATTGTCTAAATCATCAAGTGAGTTGTCCACGCAGTCCACAGCATTACTTCCTATTACAGAGGCATATTTGTAAAGGGTGTTAATGTTATTGGTCAGAAGATGATTATAAATCAAGTTATTTGACCAATAAGAAATTAACAAAAAACCTAATATTGCAAAAGAAAAATACCCTGTAAAAAATTTAGTTAAAATAGAATTTTTCATATTTAGTTATGTACCTCGAATCTATATCCTACACTCCAAACTGTACCAATTGACCACTGATCCGTGTCAGCAATTTTTTCACGAATACGTTTAATGTGAACGTCTACAGTTCTTGTATCTCCGGCATATTCATAACCCCAGATATGGTCAAGAAGTTGCTCTCTTGTAAATACTTGATTAGGTGATGAAGCAAGGAAGTACAATAATTCAATCTCTCTTGGAGTCATTTCAACAGGTTTGCCCTTGTAAATAACTTCGTAGTTTGAAAGATTAATAATAAGATCCTTGTATTCAACACGTTTTTCATCAGGCTTCTTTTCGACAGGAGCCGGAGCTTCAGTGTAACGTCTGAGAACTGCCTTAACACGGGCAACAAGTTCCTTTGAGTCAAAAGGTTTAATAATATAGTCATCTGCACCAAGTTCAAGACCTAAAACTTTGTCGAAAACTTCTGTTTTGGCAGAAAGCATAATAATAGGAACCTTTGATTCTCTTCTTATCTCACGGCATACTTCGTATCCGTCAAGACCAGGTAACATAATATCCAACAAAATAAGATTTGGAGCATATTCTTTAAACGCATCAAGAGCCGACTGGCCATCATGCTCAATACGTGTTTCGTAGCATTCCTTAGTTAAATATAAAGATATAAGGTTTGCAATGTTTTCATCATCGTCAACTATTAAGATTTTCTGTTTGTTTGCCATTTTAAATCCTCCTGTTAAAAAAATCTATTTAAATTCTACAACTGTTGCACCTGCACCACCTTCGCCATGTTCACCTGTTCTGTAGGATTTTACATAACTACATTTCTTAAGATGGTTTTGAACTGCATTTCTAAGAGCTCCGGTGCCTTTGCCGTGAATAACATATACCTGTGGCAAATGTGCAATGTAAGCATCATCTAAGTATTTATCAAGTTGAGAAATAGCTTCGTCAACTGTTTTTCCAATTAAATTAATTTCAGTTTTAATATTCATAGACTTGTTCATTTTAATCTTGCCTGTTGAACCACGGGTTAAGCCTGGTGCCTTAATATCAGGTTCGTCAATAATTTCAAGGTCACGAATATTAACCTTAGAGTTTAGTATACCCATTTTTACTGTAAGATTACCGGCTGCATTAGGCAATGAAGCAACAGTACCATTAAGATTCAGGCTCAAAACTTTTACACCTGTGCCAAGCTTAAAGTCGGAAGGCTTGTAAGCCTTTTTAGGTTTGGCAGCTTTAATTGATGAGCCTGCCTGGTTCTTTTTAAGCTTTGCTCCAACATTACTTCTGGATTTTTCCATTTCGCGGGTATTGCCGGATTTTCCATATTTATTAATAGTTTTGATAGCTTCGTCGGCTGTTTCCTTAGCTTCCTTAAGAATATCAACAGCTTCTTCGCGTGCCTTGTTAAGGATTTTGTCACGCTGTTCATTAAGCTTTTCTGTCTTAAGTTCATAATCACGCTTAAGTGATTTAATCTGAGACTTGTAAACTGCAATAGTTTCCTGATCTTTTTCAATCTGGATTCGCTGTCTTTCTATTTCGGACAAAACATCCTCAAACTGCTCATTATCTGAATCGATGTGAGACTTAGCATCTTCAATAATGTAGTCAGGAAGACCTAACTTGCTTGAAATAGCAAAAGCATTACTCTTTCCGGGAACACCTATAAGAAGTCTGTAAGTTGGTCTGAGTGTTTCTACGTCAAACTCGCAACTTGCGTTTTGAACTCCCTCAGTTGATAAGGCAAATAATTTTAATTCACTGTAATGTGTTGTTGCCATAATTCTTGAACCGATGTTTTTAAGGAAAGTAAGAATTGAAATGCCAAGGGCTGCACCTTCCACAGGATCCGTTCCTGCACCAAGTTCATCGAAAAGTACCAGTGAATCCTGATCTGCCTGATTAAGTATATTAACAGTATTAACCATATGGGCTGAAAAAGTACTTAAACTTTGTTCAATACTCTGTTCGTCGCCAATGTCAGCAAAAACTTCTTTGAAAACTGCTAGTTTGCTGCCCTCAAAAGCCGGAATATGAAGTCCCGCCTGGCCCATAAGCGTTAAAAGTCCTACAGTTTTAAGTGAAACTGTTTTACCACCGGTGTTAGGACCTGTAACAATCAAAAGGTTAAAGTCTTTTCCAAGATGAATGTCTATAGGCACAACCTTTTTAGGATCCAAAAGAGGGTGGCGTCCCTTCTTAATATTAATCTGTCTTTGATCATTAAACTCAGGCATTGAAGCTTTCATTTCTTTTGCAAGAGAAGCCTTAGCGAAAATAAAGTCAAGCTTAGGTAATATTTTCATGTCTGTTTTTAATTCGTAAATATGTTCAGCACAAGCCATACTAAGGTTTGCAAGAATAATCTGGATTTCATCAGCTTCCTTGCCTTCTAACTCACGGAGTTTATTGTTAAGTTCAACAACAGCAGCAGGTTCAATAAACAAAGTAGAACCTGTTGAAGACTGGTCGTGAATAATACCGTTAACATTGCCACGGTATTCCTGCTTAACAGGTACACAATAACGTCCATCCCTCATTGTAATAAGGGCATCCTGAAGATAAGTGTGCCCTGACTGGGAATTAATGAGAGATGACAACTGGCTGTGAACACGGTCGTTGGTAATCTTCATCTGTCTTCTTATATTTTTTAGATTAGCAGATGCATCGTCAGCTATTTCATCCTCTGAAATAATACATCTTTCAATGTCATTCTTCAAATTAGTTAAAGGTTCAATAGCCTCAAACATATCATCAAGACTATCTCTTTCAGCCTCATCATCACGGCGGGAGAAAGTTTTAACTCTTAAGGCAACTTTTAAAAGGGAGTCAATTCTAAGTAATTCTCCGGTGCCAAGAGTACTTCCAATCTCTAATCTTTTAATGGATTCGCCAATATTGTGAATACCTGAGAAAGAAAGGCTTCCTTTCTGCCAGATTCGTGATAAGGCATCACCTGTCTGTTTCTGATTTTCTTTTATTGTATGAATATCGGCAGATGGAACAAGTGCGTGGCAAAGCTTCTTGCCAGGCTCAGAACCTGCCTGATTTTCTAACATTTTTATTATTTTATAGTATTCAAGGGTTTTAAGAACTTTTTCGTTCATGATAAAGCCTCCAATTCTTGTATTTAGATACATAATCAATTATAATAAAGATTGACTGTCAGGTAAAGAAAATCTTAACATTTGGAGGAAAAGATGAGATATATAGAAACATTAAGAGAGGGCGAAAGAATTCAGGAAACATATTTGTGCAGACAGAGAACTACTGCAATGACTAAAACAGGAAAAGAATACGAGAATGTTATTCTTCAGGACAAAACAGGTTCCTTGGACGCCAAGATATGGGATCCGCACTCAATGGGGATAGATGAGTTTGATGCACTTGATTATGTTGAAGTAAATGGTGATGTAACAGTATTTAACGGTCAGACACAGCTTAGTATTAAGCGTGCAAGAAAGATTAGCAAAACAGATGTTGACCCGACTAATTATTTACCATGTACTAACAAAAACATTGACGAAATGATGATGGAATTAACAAAATTCATCGCCGGTGTTAATAACCCTTATTATAAACAGGTTTTAACGAAATTATTTATTGACAATACAGAATTTGCGGAAGCATTTAAGAAGCATTCAGCAGCCAAAAGCGTACATCACGGTTTTATTGGCGGCTTGCTTGAACATACATTATCTGTTGCAAAAATGTGTGACTTTTTTGCAAAGCAGTATCCTATTTTAAATAGAGATTTACTTATGACATCAGCTATTTGTCACGATATTGGAAAGGTTTATGAACTTTCAGACTTTCCAATGAATGATTACACAGATGCAGGCCAGTTACTTGGACACATTGTTATGGGTTCAGAAATGCTTGGAAAGATTATGGATTCAATTCCTGATTTTCCAACTAAGTTAAAGAATGAATTGAAGCATTGTATTCTTGCACATCACGGAGAGCTTGAATATGGTTCACCTAAAAAACCGGCTCTTATTGAGGCAATGGCACTTAATCTTGCAGATAATGCAGATGCAAAGATTGAGACAATGACAGAACTTTTAAACAGTAACAGTTCTGCTTCATCAGACCAGTGGTTAGGATACAACAGATTGCTTGAAACTAATGTTAGAAAGACAAGCGAATTAAAGTAATAAATAAATAGATAACAATACAAATACGCAATAATTAGCATAAATATGCGAAAAAATATACAGATAATTATTTAAAGGAATTTTCATGATTAAGAAAAATGATATTTTAGATTTAACAATTGAAGATTTAGGCGTAAACGGAGAGGGTATAGGCAAAGTTGATGGCTATACTCTTTTTGTTAAAGACGGAGTAATCGGCGACAAAGTTACAGTAAAGGTTATGAAGGCTAACAAGAATTTCGGGTTTGCCAGATTAATGGAAATAAAAGAGCCTTCTAAAGATAGGGTTTCGCCAAGATGCAGTGTGGCAAGACAGTGTGGCGGATGCCAAATTCAGTGCATTAATTACAAGGAGCAGCTTAGATTTAAGAAGAATAAAGTGTACAACAACCTTGTGCGAATCGGTGGTCAGAGCGACTTCGTAATGAATGATGTAATGGGAATGGATGAGCCTTTTAACTATAGAAATAAGTCTCAATTTCCAGTTGGAATGGATAAGGAAGGAAATATTATTTCAGGTTTTTATGCAGGAAGAACTCATTCTATTATAAATATAGACAGTTGCGACCTTGGCTTAAAAATTGATGGCCGTGATGTAAACAAAGAAGTCATGGATACCGTAAAGGCATTTATGACTAAATATAAAATTGCACCTTATAATGAAGTAACTCACAAGGGCCTGGTTCGACACGTACTTATTAGAATTGGTGCAAAAACAAAGCAGATAATGGTTTGCGTAATTATAAATGGCAAGAATCTTCCAAACAAAGAGAAGCTGGTTGAAGAGTTATGTAAACTTGAAGGAATGTATAGCATTTCTCTTAACATTAATACTAAGAAAAGCAATGTGATTCTTGGGGACAAGGTGATTAACTTATATGGCCCCGGATATATTGAGGATTATATTGGAGATGTGAAATTTAGAATTTCTCCGTTGTCATTTTTCCAGGTCAATCCTGTTCAGACAGAGAAATTGTACAATAAAGCTTTAGAATATGCAGATTTAACAGGCAATGAAATGGTGTGGGATTTGTATTGTGGAATCGGCAGCATATCACTATTTCTTGCAAAGAAGGCAAAGCAGGTTCTTGGAGTTGAGATTGTGCCTGCGGCAATTGCTGACGCAAAAATAAATGCTAACATAAATAACATCGACAACGCAGAATTTTTCGTTGGAGCAGCAGAAGATGTGGTAACGGAATATTTTGAAAATCACAAAGATGACGAGGAATGTAAGCCGGATGTTATTGTTGTTGACCCACCGAGAAAAGGCTGCGATGAAAAACTGCTTTCAACAATAGTCAAGATGAACCCTAATCGTGTGGTTTATGTAAGCTGTGACAGCGCAACGCTTGCAAGAGATGTGAAGTGGCTTAGTGAAAATGGTTATAAGTTAAAAGAGGTCACACCTTGTGATATGTTTGGTCAGACAACACATGTAGAGTGCGTGGTTGCACTACATCGGGTCGATATGTAAGAATCCTTATTTTTTTGAAAGGAGCATTTGAAAATGGAAGAAATTAAGAATGTTAATCTGACACAATTGAAACCTTTTAAAAATCATCCCTTTAGGATTTCTTCACAATCCAAAATATAACGTATATCCAGTCATCAAATTTATTGAAAAGCACATTAGTAAACTTTGCGAAGAAGGTGTTGTATGGGCAGGATATTTTATGTGTCTAGAAAAAGATGGATAAAGCAATAGATAATTGAACTTCAAGAGAAAACGTGGTAAAATACAAACATACAATTATACCATTGGACGGAATTATAAAATAGTATAATACAGAAACTATAACACAGATAAAATGATAAATGGTGCTTTTGGTTAACGATATAAAAAGAAAGGGGAATAAGATATGAGCAGGAGCATAAAGAAATGTTTTGCAGTTATGCTAGCACTCGTTGTTTTCGTGTCGGGGATGAGCAATATGTCATTATCTACATTGGCAGATGATACAATTCAAGAAACAACTGCGATTTCTGAAGAGACAACTGATACAAAAGAAGATGCAACGCCTGCAAAAGAAGATGCAACCCTTGCAGAGGAAGATGCAACAGTGTGGGAAGAAAGCACCAAAGATGTAACAGCAGAATTGGGACGTGCTAAAAATCCTGTGGAAAAAATTGTGGATACGCCTTTGAAAAAAGCTGTTAGAGCAGTTCTTCCGGAACCAAGCGGTCTGGGAAGATTTGAGGCAGAAAATTGCGATACTGTGCACGGCTCAGGAAGTGAACCAAAGAAAAACAGTGGCAATGAAAATTTTTCGAATAGTGGTTGGGTTTCCGACATGAATACATGGCCGAATGATGAACCTTCCTACATTACGACAAATGTAAATTGTCCGTCTGCTGGAAGATATGAAATCAAAATCGGATATACTGCTGGGATTAATGGTATGGGCGATGATAAAAGTAAGCCGACAGAAATTGACGTCAGAGTTAACGATGGAGAGTGGATTCATATAGATGGTGTTCCTTTAACAGATTCTTGGAATACTGTTAGTGTCGTTAGTAAAGAAATTAATTTAAAGAAGGGTAATAATAAGATTGATGTTACAGGTGCGCGCAATGTGTGGTATGGTGATACCAATAATTGGCAGTGGGTCAATCTGGATTATTTTGACCTTGTGGCAATAGAAGTGCCGGCAGAAGGCAGACATGAAGCAGAACATGCTGATTCATATACACAAGGCGGTGCAAAGAATCCGGCTAAAGTTGATATCAATGCAGATAATGATTGGAATAAAAAGTTTTCGGGAAGTGGATATGTTGGCAACTTAAATTCCTATCCTCTGAATGATGAAGGAAATGATAGTCGTTCCTATCTGACACAGAAATTATACGCTGAAAGACCGGGAAAATATTTGTTGACCATAGGATATGCGTATAGAAATAATGCAGGTGATAGCAGCAAACCTACGAATATTGATGTCAGATTGAATGGAGGATCATGGAAATCTGTTACAGCAAACCAAACGGCAGATTGGAATGATGTAAGAGAGGTTAGCACTGTTATTGAATTAAAACGTGGAGAAAATACCATAGATATAACAGGTGCAAGTAATATATGGTATGCAGGAACAGGAGATTACTGGCAGCAGATTAATTTAGACTATTTTGATATTTCTTCTCCTTTAGCAGAAGGAATACATGAAGCAGAAGAGTATCATGTATCCGGAAACAAAAGTGACGATAAGCAGTATAAAATAAAAGATGATGGTGGTGGCATTTATTCTGAAAATAAATATGCAACTATTTGGAATACTCTGACAGGTGAGGAACATGAGTACCTGGGGTATAATGTTTATGCACAGCATGCAGGTAAATATAAGCTTGCTGTTAAATATGGAACCAAATATGATGGAGATATATTTGTAAAGATAGGAAAGGGAGAATGGAAACAACTTTCCGCTCCGTCTACAGGAGAGTGGAATGTAGTAAAGACCGTAGAGATGGACATTACATTGCCAAAAGGTGAGAATACAATATATATTGCCGGACGCCAAACAACGGGCAATAAATATAACGAGTATATCAATATTGACTGTTTCGAATTAACACGACAGGTAGATAAGTCCAATATCGCATTGGATAAGCCGGTCAGAACCAGTGGTAACCGTAGTGATGATGTCAATGATAAGGATAATTATAAAAGGTACTTTCCGGAAGAAGCGGTAGATGGTTATGATGATTCCAGATGGGGAGGTCGTGCAAATCAGAATGAAAACTGGTTTGAGATAGATCTTGAGGGGATTTATGAAATCAATCAGGTTATGTTGAAGTTTGAACGTGCCTATCCAAAGGATTTTGAAATTCAGGTTTCCAGAGACAGAAAATCATGGACGACTACAGAAACTGTAAAGGGCTGGACACCTTCCGAGAATGCAGATCCGAATGCAAAATACCAATGGAATTCTAATATTTCTTATCATGGAAAGGCAAGATATATCAGAATTAATGCGACAAGTCTTAAAAATAAAGGTTGGGGATTGTCTATTTGGGAGTTTGTTGTAAAAGGCGATAAACTGCCGGCAGATGTGAAAGATGTGGCAGTAAATAAAACAGCAACAGCAAGTTCAAGTAACGAGAATGAAGTTGCATGGGCGATTGACGGAAAAGATGACTCCAGATGGGGATCTATCAGTGGAGATGCGCAGTGGTATCAGATTAACCTTGGAAAAGAATATGCGTTACACAGTGTAGACTTAAAATTTGAACGTGCGTATCCGGAGGACTTTACAATTAAAACATCGAAGGATGGAAAGTCATGGGAGACAATAAAGACTGTAACCGGATGGAAAAATCCAGGGTCAGCAGGCAATCTTAGTTCCAGTGCCAGAGTTGGATATAGCTTTAAACTGGACAGTGAAAAAAATGCATCTTACATTCGGATAGAGTCATCGAAAGCTGCTAATAGCTCATGGGGACTATCTATCTGGGAGTTTGAAGCATGGGGTAAGGAAACGAATTTACAGGAATATTGGAAAGATGTTCAAGGGAAAAAGTACGGAATTTATCCGGTCGATAAACTATATGATAAAACCGAAACGGAAAAAGCGGCTCATATGAAGTATGCGGATGGATCGGAAAAAGATTATACAATATTAAATTCAGATTTGGTGCAGGGAGATGTATTAGCCACAAATGACACTTATGAAGTCGTTTATGAACCAGGCAAAAATAATTACATCTATTTCTACGTTAATCCAAGAGATATACATATTGATTTTGGAGAAGATGAAAATAACGAGAAAGATAAAGTATGTTGGTCTGGAAATTCGAAAGATGCAAACCTTGTTAAAAATAATAACAAGTGGGGGGCAAATGATTATAATAGTGATGTTTTAGAATTCTGTGGGCAGAAAGCAGCCACTGTTCAGTATAAAATTAAGGATTTGGGAAATAAAGATTCTGTTAGCACATGGATTGGATGTCAGATTTATGGTACAACAAACAATGTAAGTGATCTTGGTAAGAAAGATCCTAAATTTGAAATTAAAATTAAAATTAACATTACAAAAGCACATAGCCTTTCCATTGTAGACACTATTGAAGAGGATGGTTGTCTGGGTGTGAAGGATCCCCAAAATATTAAATATAAATGGCAGAGAAGCAGTGATGGCGTAAACGACTGGCAGGATATACCAGATAAGAGAGATGACATGCAGGTATTGTATAATGGTGGAAAGAAACTTGATGTTTCTCGTGATGCAGGTGGTGGTATGTATTACCGTGTCAGTGAAGATGGAAAAGACGATTGGTCATTGGTATATAGAGTAAACTACTATAATAATGTACAGAATGGTGACTTTGAAAATCCGATTATGTGCACACCGGGAAAATCAGGAGCGTCGTTCCCATTTAACGCGAATGGGGATGAACAGCAATATCCGAATGGATATCCGGGGCTGTATTGGAAAACAACAGGACCAGGCTGGCAAAGTATTAATGGCGGTACCAAGGTTGGTCATGATATTGAAATTGTTAATGGTAGAAATCTGAAAGTAAATAAAGAGTACCAGGAAGGTCAGTTTTCCGTAACTTATGAGGAAATGTATAAAGATGGGACCCATGGTGATCAGTTTGCTGAATTGAATTGTGAGAATATCGGGGCGTTGTATCAAGATATTCTGACAACACCTTCATCAGAGTGTTATTGGGATTTGGATCATGCAGGACGTTGGAATCAAAATACGATGTATGTCGTGGCAATGGCGGCAAGAGATGCAAGGAAATATATGACTCCAGAGCAGTTGAATCCAAACAATGGTATGTCAGATACCTTTATCCAAAAACTGAAAGCAATGGATAATAATAATAAGTTGGTGAATTCCACAGGATATGATGAGGGAACAGAAATCAATCTCAAGGATGGAATTGTGGCAAGAGTATGGAAAGTTCGTAGCGAGTCTGTTGCAGCAGGGCATTGGGAACACCATAAAGGAAAGTATAAAGTGCCGAGTGAAGATAAGGATCATTTAACACGTTTCTTCTTTGTTTCTGTAGAGGGTGGCGGAAAAACACAGAGTGCAATCCGCAATGGTGGAGACCTTACCGTAGGAAACCTTTTGGATAATGTTTCCTTTGAAATGAGGAAAAATTATTCCATAACATATAAACTTCAGGAATATGATGCAAATGGCAATCTAAACACAGTAACAGAGCATACAATAGAGGGGAAAACGGTTCCTGGTGGAAAGGTAGTTGTTCCTAGTAGTTTTAAGCAAGACGGTACAACTTACAATCTGTCCGACTATACTTTAACAAATGCAAAAATGAACGATAAGGACTTCTATTATAATAATAAAGGGCAGATGACTGTAGAATTTAATCATGATACATTAGTTCTTGTGTATGTAAAAAATATTATAACGGTCACAAAGATTGTGCAGGGTGTGGAAGCAAAAAATCTTCCGAAGGATTACAAGGTGACCGTTGAATTAGCGAAAGTAAATGGAAATCAGAAGAAATTAGTAACACTGAGTGATTTTAAAGAAATCGAAAAAGTGAATGCGAATGATGCCGGAGGGCTTTTCGCAAGTGGAACGATTCAAGCTTCAGAGTTAGGCTTACAGGATGGTGACCGATATACAGTTGTTGAAAAGGTTGACAGAACATTCAATGGTAAAGATAACAATAGATATGCATTGGTTCAGATTACTGACAGCATTAATGAAACAATTACTAATTTGCCAGTAAATGCAAACCAACCATTTGAGTATTCAATTGGTGCAAGCGGAATTAATTATAAAGGAAGTCAGTCAAATTCAGCGACAATCACCAATATTTATAAGCCGACACGTACGATTAAAGTTACAAAGAAAGTAGAAGGCAAATTTGGTGAACGGGATAAGTCATTTAATTTCACGTTGACATTGAGTGAAGCGGCGGTAAGTTATAATGATGACAACTTCCCGAATGATAGAAAGGTAACGTCAAATGGTTCTACATATAGTTTCAGTCTGAAACATAATGAAAGCATTGAATTTGTAGTACCGGATGGCTGTACTGCCAGCGTTTCGGAAGATGATTATTCATCAGAAGGATATGTTACAACGTGGAATTCAGAAATTAAGAAAGTAGTAATTTCTGAGGACAAATCGACTACATGTACCAACACACGTGACCTGACTCCTACCGGTTTGAACAATAGAGCAAAGCCATTTATCATTTTACTTGGTTGTGCATTATTGGCAGTAGCTTGTTTTGTGGCAGGAAAAAAAGGAAAATTTAGAAAGTTAGGCTGAAGAGAATAACTGTAAAAAATAATTTTCGGGAAGGGAATCTTATGGCATCAAAGAACATGAAGGATATTTCGAACTTGTTAAAAAATCTTAAGTTCCGAAAAAAAATGTTCGGGGGGATAGATGAAAAAGACGTTTGGCGAAAGCTGGATGAATTGCAGGAAGAATATCAGAATGTTTATGATGCCAAAGGAACCGCCAAAGAGGCAGAGGACATAGATGATCCCGAAGAGGTAATTAAAAACAAAAGAAAGAAACTGTTTCAAAAAGAAGAAATTATCATATTCTTTGAAAGACTGGTTTTTCTGGCGGCATTGGTGTATATTATATTTGGTGTGATTTTTGGGATTACACCAATGAAAAATAAAGATATGTCACCGAAAATCAATGCAGGAGATTTGATGCTTTTCTATCGCTTGGAGAATAACTTTAGCATTAGAGATGTGGTGATTTTTGAAAAAGATGGTGTTTCGTATACTGGGAGAATCATTGCAAAAGATGGCGATACGGTAGAAATCACCAATGAAGCAGAAGTAAAAGTTAATGGTTCGTTGCTTGCAGAAAATGATATATATTATTCGACACCTATGTATGATAATAATGTATCATATCCGGTTACGCTCAGAGAAAATCAATATTTTATCTTGTGTGATTACCGTGAGGGAGCAAAGGACAGTCGATATTTCGGTGCAGTAGAAATGGAAGAGATTAAGGGAAAAGTGATTACAATTATAAGAAAAAATGAATTGTAATTGAAGCGCTGATTTGTAATTTATTGTGTATTACGGAGGGCAGATTGGAGAAACAATATCAATGAATCTGACAGAGAAATATAATCCATATGTATCTCTGTGATAAAGGTAGTATTTTGGTACTTCCTATAGAATATGTAAAAAAAATAATAAAAGAAAGGATGTTTATTATTAATTCGAAAAACAAAAAAATAATAAAAGAAAGGATGTTTACTATGAATTTGAAAAACAAAAAAATCTTTAGCCGCATAGCAGCAGGTGTTATGACGGTGGCAATGGCAATTACATTATTGCCGGGAACTATGAAAACAGTGAATGCAGCAGAACCTGTAACAAGCGCTTCACTTGATGTAAATTTGTATAAGAGAGCAGATGTATATGCTCCAAATACAACATTTGAATTTGAGGTTACTAATTTAACAGCAGAACAGGCAAAAGCAACAAATGGTGGTAAGGATTTAAAGCCACCGTTTAAAAATGCGCCAGCAGGTGCTGTAAAACCAGGAACAATTGAATTAGCACCGGCAGCAGAAGATTTAACTGAGACATCTATTAGTAAAAAACTTACATTTACCTTAGTTGCAGATAAATTTACAACGGAAGGTATCGGAACTTACCGTTATAAAGTAAAGCAGAAAGAGGGGACCTATGAAGGCATTAAATATGATGTCGGAGAGAGATATTTAGATGTTACTGTTGCTACAGATGGAACCAATTTTTATATTGCAAGTGCATCTTTAGTCTTGTACCAAGAAGATGGGCAACTTGTAAAGAGTGGAGCTTTTGTAAATACATATGGTGTTAATAAGCCGGATACAGAGAACCCAGTTCCAAAGCCAGACGGAACAGTAAACGATTTAGTTATTAGTAAGACAGTAACTGGTAACTATGGTGAAAGAGATAAAAAGTTTATCTTTGAAATTACAATTAACGGTGCAGAAGGCGAATGGTATAATTTAGAAGGACAACCGGCAATTAAAAAAGGTACCGCTGCAAGAATTGAACTGAAACATGGAGAGACAGTGAAAATTTATGGTTTAACTGAAAATGATACCTATACAATTAAAGAGCTAGAAGCAGACGACTATAAAACAACATTTGAGACAAAATTGAATGGTACTAATAAGGCCGGTGGAAGTGGAAATATTAAAACAGCAACAGGTACCATTGATGCTGGAACTTCATTACAGACACAGGAAGTTGCATTTACCAATGACAGGACCGGTTCCGCAACAGGTTTTGCTTCAAGTTACGGACCATATGCACTTATGGTTGTTTTAGCAGGTGCTGTAGCATTTGTATTATTCCGTAAGAAAAGAGCAGAATACTAAAAATTAGAATAAGTTTGTGAGAGTTTTTACACGTGAAACAAGTAATTGCGTGATATGGAAAGGATATCAAGGTGGGGATAGCAGTAAAATGTGCAAGGGTTGGAAATAAAATACTTAGTTTTATAGCCATGGTGTTGGTTCTGATTATGCTGTTATATGGTGGTTATTCGTTATGGAATACCATAATGATATATCGTGGGGCATTTTCATCCAATGATTTGCTCAAATACCAGCCTACTGGGGATGGGCCGAATAGCATTACGCTAGGAGAACTTATGAAGTTGAACAAGGATGTGGTTGGGTGGATTACAATTTTTGATACCCATATTAGTTATCCTGTTGTTCAGGGAAAAGATAATCAGGAATATTTGAACAAAGATGTATTTGGTAAATTTTCCTTTTCAGGTTCTATCTTTTTAGATTATCGAAATGCTTGTGATTTTACTGACAGTTATTCAATTATTTATGGTCATCATATGGAATATGGTGCTATGTTTGGAGATGTTGTTGAATTTAAAAATGATGATTATTTTCAGGAGCACAAGACAGGAGCATTGTTTTTGTTAGATGATACATATAAGATTACATTGTTTGCGTGTGTAGAGACTCAGGAATTTAATAACAAAATTTATAATCCGACCGTACAAGGTAAAGACAATTTAGATACCCTTTTGAAATATATTAAGGACGAAGCAGTTCAGTATCGTGATATTCCTCTGAATCATGATGATAAGATTATCGGAATATCAACCTGCGCTGAAGCAGGAACGAATGAACGAGTTGTCTTGTTTGGACGGTTGGATAAATAAAAAAACAAGTAAAGATGGAGGTACTATAATATGAAAAACAAGATGAAACAGTTTGTTATATTGCGGCTACTTCCATGTTTCGTTGCACTTCTGCTGTTCCAGACACAGGCATATGCAGAAGAAAAGGTATATTGTACCGCTTCTATTCCGGTAGAGATTAAGACACTAGGGGATTCGGTACCTTCAGGTATTGAGTATAAAGTGGTAATTAAATCTGAAAATGAAACAAACCCTATGCCAGATGTAAAAGAGGTTACGATTAAGGATAATGGCAAAGTAGAAATTGGTCCCATGACTTATACAAAACCGGGAAGATATAATTATTTCATTTCTCAGGAAGCAGGTAATGCAGAACATTTTACTTATGATAGTGCTGTTTACACGGTAACAGTCTCCATTGAAAATGATGGAAATGGTGGTTTGAAGTCTGTAATATATGCAGTGGAAAATGGAGCTACGGAAAAAACAGATGACGTAGTCTTTTCGAATACATACGAAGCGGTAACAACATCAGCAGTGACGACGACAGCAGCACCGACAGTAATTTTAGAGAAACCAACAACTCCAAAAGAAACAGTAACAGTGATTACAAACCCACCGGAAAATGCACCTAAAACAGGTGAGAGAATTATTTCTGCAATTGTTGTTGGCATATTAGGTATTTCAATGTTGGTATTGAGTATTGTTATGAACAAAAAAAGAAAAGCAGAAAAATAATAAAAAATATGGAAGAAAGGATGGCATTGATATGTATCCTTTCTTTTTTTGACCGACAAGGAATAAAATTTAAGTGAAAAAACGTTACAAACTCGGTCAAAATGCACTAAAAAAATGTTAAAACTTTAAGGTAAAAAGAGTTCGCAAGCGAACTCTTTTTTAATGCTTCCGTTTTCCATCATACCAATCAAGAGTGTGTTCAGATATGTCTTCTGTGAAGGAGTTAGCGACAGGCATTTTTCCACCATATTTAGAATACCAATCATCAGGATATAACACATCATTTTTCAGATAAGCTTTTGAGGTGTTCACATCTTCTGATTCCCCTTTTCGAAGTTTTCTGGCAACAACAACAGAACGGCAGTTGTCAATTTCATAGGTACAGGTTGAGAGCATAAGTAATGAGTCTTTTTCATTTACGGTCACAGGACACTGATAGAGAGAACGCATTTCTACTTGATGAAGAAAGTCTAGAAATTCCTCATTATCATTAAATTCACCTTGCATATAATCAAAACCGTCGTTATGGGAATAAGTTCCTGAGACTCTCATAAACGAAATGATTTTCCATTTGGATTCATCATAGATGGAGTCAAATATGAGGATAGGATGCTTTTTGTAAAATTCTATATCTTTATATTTTGGAAGTTGAAAAAACATCATTCGAGTAGATTCCATATTGTGGCCATGGATTACAATGTTTTTTGTAGGAGTCTCTACATTACAATTGGCATCAATATATAGGCAGCCATTTTTATCCGTGTCTCCTTTTAAATTATGGTGCAGATAAAAATCGGAGTTTTTTTCTCCCTGAACGACAGGATAATCAATATTGGTTCCCGGAATTCTGAGCCAGCCCTTTGTATCTTTGTTTGCCTTTAAAAGCTGGGAAAATTTCAATAGCAGACCGTCGGAATTTTTATTTCCGGAATCAAATTCCGAAGAATTATAGTAAGCAGCATTTATCTTTTTGCTTTGTTGCTTTAAGTAGTATGGCTGTATTCCAAGATAAAAAATAAGATATGCAGCACAGCCAAGAAAAACCAGAAAGGTTATGCCGGATAGCATGGTATATATTCGGTTCTTTTTCTTTTTGGGAGTATTCATTGCAATTTCTCCTAATACTAATAATAAATTATGACTGTAATGGCGTATGGTTTTCGCCACATGTATTATACTAGCCTGACTGCTCTCACGGGCAAGCCCGTGGGGTTCTGATTGCCAAGTGTAGCTTGTAATCGTACACCATTTTCAGGCTTTGGAGTTACAAGTGTAAACCTGTTTGAATCAGAGCTTTCATTACCAAGCAGTCCTACGACCACATTAGCGGTAAATTTCTGTCTTACGACAAGGAAGTACAATCAATCTCCCTAACATTTAGTTGTTAAGCTACTTTAATTCCACTGTTTAGTATTTTGATATGATTAGCCTTAATCCATGCGATTAGGGCTTTTTCTTTGTCATAGCACCTGCCGAAATCTGTAATACATTTATCTTTGTCTATATCCTGCGTTCTGTAGTCGTAACAATAGAGCAAAAATGATGAATACCAATCTCTTTGTACCAATGTTCCGTCTCGAAGTCTGTAGAGCCTATCAGACAGCTTTTTCTTAATGTAGTCATCTGCCGTGTGGTCGTACTGGCTTGCCCTATAATTATTCGAAACTTCTATATATGCGCCGCCTGTGACTTTGAATTTCTTTTCAACAGTAGTTTGAAATCCAGACGGGCAACGATTCTTTATAGATTTGCCAAAGCGCTTTTTCTTATTAAATTTGCCTTTGCTATTAACAGTAGTCTTCTTAGCCCGTTTCATCAGCTTGCTTGCATTTTTAGGTTCTGTGACGAATGTATCTCCAAGACTTCGCAGATAGTTAGCATCTTCGTTTATTGCAAGCTGTCTATTTACTGCATTTATACGGCATAATTCAGCGTGTTTGGCTTTCAGCTTCTTGTAGTGATTAGAATATTTCCAAGTCTTTTTACCTTTCTTGATCGTGCCGTCAGGATTGTAATTCTGTGGATTGGTTGCCCGTCTACTCCTGTCCATAGCACGATAATATAAGCGTTCCTTGCGTTCAGAAGTCTGTATGCTGTTGCCACGCTCTGAAAGGTTCTTCAGTCCGACTTCAGTATCAGAAGTATAGGCAACTGTCTGCGTTCCTATATCAGCACCTATCATGCCTTTACCGTATTTATGTCTTGGATTGCCGAATCTATCATATTTAGGCTTAGCTTTGCCTTCTATTGTCAGATGCAGATATACTCTGTACTTACCTCTTATCAATCTTGGAACAAGAGTAGCATAGCAAGGTCTGTAAGTATCTATACAACAGGCTTCTTCTATAAGCGTATTGACAGCATCAGCATCCATCTTGTCAGGATTCTCAAGATAAGACAAAACGGCGTTAACTTCATCAGACTGAAACCTGTCGTTGACATGAATCCCGAATTGCATCTTTCTAAGTTTGAATCGAAGTTTACCATCCTCAACAAACATCGTAATACCACGATTTATCTGTTTTGCTTTGATACATGGTAATTCTCCGTATTTTGAGAAATGTGTAATCTTACCGTTATCATAAAGACATTTTTCCATACCTCGCCATATGTCTTCGGCTTTTGTGAGAGCAAACACCGCATCTATACTGTATTTCTTGCCTATAGGAATCATAGATGTCCTGCAAAAATCCCATGTAACATTATAAGATTTCTGCATATCATTGAGCTGATTAGCGAGAGCTTTAAGTTTGTCCTTATCCTCAGTATTGCCGTACAGTTTTAGTAGTTTACGATATTTCTTGGTACGCATGAGCTGGTCGTAATTCTTTCTCATAAGACTAACAAGCTCGTTGCCAGCTTTGCGGATTTTATCAGAAAGAGCCACGACTTTCAGAACATCAGGATAAGGCATATCAGTTTCTACAACTAGGATATGCCTGTCAGAAAGTTTATGATATTGTTTCAGAAGTTTCTTGTATTCTTTGTCACTCATGATCTTTCTGTTCCTCGATGTATTTCTTTACCGTAGCTTCACTTATATGACCTACGGTAGATACAAAATATCCTCTTGACCATAATACTCCACACCGAGAGTAGAACTGTTTTAATTGTGGATATGCCTTGAACATTTCAATTGCACTGATACTTTTCAATGTTCTTACTATATCGCAAGGGGCAACTGTCTGTGGGCAATCTACAAATATATGTATATGGTCTGGCATCACTTCCAACGCTTTGATTATGTATCCGTACTGATTACAGATATTTGCAAGGATATTTTTGAGTGTGTCATCTGCACCATTCTGCAATACCGAAAATCTGAATTTCGGACACCAGATGATATGGTACTGCGTCAGATATTTACAATGCGAAGCACTATGATATTGTTCCTCGCTCATCGTCTGTTTCTCCTAACTGATATTTTTCCTGAATCCCCCTGCGCATCAGGTCAAGGAAGGTAATAGTAGTTCCTTCTTCGACAGAATAGATACGGGCAAGGTTTTCAAGCTGTTCTTTCCACTCGGAAGGAATGGAAATGTTAATCTGTACATTATTACTTTTTGGTCGTGCCATGATTACCCCCTCCAAATACTGTGCTTCTAACGCATCTCTAAAATACTCACTTTCATTTTGAACTTTGCACTATTATACATAGATAATATGTTTACTCTATGTTAATGTCAAGTAGTAGAAATATAGTTTTGCACAGAAAAAGCAGCTTTCATCCCACACGCAAGCGTGTGGGTTTTACGCCGCAATTTATAACTTCCCGGCAAAGTAAAAAGTATTTCATCAGCCTTGTTTTGTATGCTATAATATGTGCATGGTATATGATGACAAAGGAAATGTACTTGTACAAGATAAGATAGATGAAAATTGGGGAGGCTTGACATTCCCCGGTGGTCACGTTGAAAAAGGAGAATCGTTTGTAGCTTTATATTTTGGTCAAATGAAACCATCATAAAAGAAGTCTTTTTACACAAACCATCTTATGGATGTATTATTTATCTAGTTATAATGATTATTAGCGCAATAGTTATGCCATTTACAAGTCCCAACAGTATTTTTGGTATTAGAATTCCACAAACGGAGGATTATCCTGAGGTTTGGCACAGAGCACATGTGTTTACTTCTGCGCTATTGAGTCTGATGATATTACCAACCATTATCGTCATATTTCATATGGAACCTCGTTACAGCTTTGTTTTATGTAATATTTTTTTACTAGTTTCATTGATTATAGGAATTGTTTATGCAGTTATTATTGCAATTCCAATTGAGAAAGCAGAAAAAATGCAAATTGCTAAAGAACTTGAAGAACAAATAAAAAAAGAACAAGGATATCGTTAGACTCAATTGAAAAAAACTTCTTAAATTAACAAAGTTTGTCAGTGTAGTATCTAGGGGGAGAAAGAGTATTTAATTAAATTACGTGTTAAGTTTGAATTTAGTGAAGAGGTGTAATTATGAAGTTGAAGGTATTATTGGCTGTTCCCTACAAAGGTAATAGTATATATGAACTAAGAAAAATTCTTTCTCAAAATGATGTAGATTTATATGTTTTCCCAGAAGGATTTTTGGATAGTAATACATTGACTGAAGCTCTTAAAATTATAAAGAATGAACAGAAATATATCATTACAGGTTTTAAAGATTTGCGTAATAATGGTCAACATAAAGTGCTTGTTATTGATAACGGTAAGATTGTTGATGAATATACAAAATGCATTTTAACTAAGGGTGAAAAAGAAAAGGGGAAACAACACGGTGAAAAAATCACTTGTGTTAATACCAAATTTGGAAAAATAGGCGTCCTGATTTGTTATGAGATTCATTTTCCAGAAGTAGCAAGGATAATGTCTTTAGAAGATCCGATTATGCTTATAAATATTATTGGAACAGGAATGTATCATGATTTACAACTTGAACAGTGGACAACATTAGCAAAAGCTAGAGCCATTGAAAATGAAGTGTATATTTTGGGATGTTCACATTATGAAGAAGAAATACCTTTAGCATATGTTTATAACTCTGTGGGACGATGTGAATTGATGAAAATAAACGAGTGTGGTGGATTTGTTGTTGAAGTTGATTTGGACAAAAGTAATGCAAAGGTAATCAATTATTTAGAAGATAGAGTACCAAGGTTATTTAATGTTTTATCTGAATGATAAATAGATAATGAATATGATGTAGGTATAGAACTGTAAACTTCTTGCTTGTCGGACTGACTAAGATAGAGAAAATAGGAATGGAGGAAGAGAATATGACAGGTAGCCACAGTGCCCAGAAGATAAAGAAAGTGCAATTGTGGAGGCGTTGAAGCATTTTAAGATGATTCAGCAGAAATAAAAGGAGTTTGATAAATCGGAAGTTTACAGCTCTTTCAATAGCATTTCTAGTGTGTCAAAAGATTTTGACAAAGCTCAAAAGCCGATTGTCAAAGCCTTTTGATAGCGCCAATATCTGTATTTGATTAAGATACAAATGCAAGGAGGTAAATTTAATGGAACTCGGAAATCAAATTAAAAAATATCGTTCGGAACTCCAATTATCACAAGACCAATTAGCCGAGCACATATATGTTTCTCGACAAACGATTTCAAATTGGGAGAATGAGAAAAGTTATCCGGATGTAAATAGCTTGGTTCTTTTGAGTGAAGTATTCAAGACCTCCATTGATAATTTAATCAAAGGAGATATTGAAAATATGAAAGAAAAAATCAATGAACAAGAAATTAAGAAGTTTAACTATTATGGTAACATTTTCACTGTGCATCTGGTAATTACCCTTTTATCGGCAGTCCCGTTATTCTTTTGGTTGGAACGGCTTGCATTTATTCCATTTGGAATTCTTTTTGTAATTACGATGTACTGGGCTTTGAAAGTGGAAAAAGTGAAAAAGGACAACGATATTCAGACTTACAAAGAGATTGTAGCCTTTTCTGAAGGAAAAAGATTGGACGAAATACAGAAGCAGCGAGAAATCGGAAAACGACCATATCAAAATGTACTGAAAATGATTGTAGCTGCAATTGTTGCAATCGTAGTATGTTTTTTGATTGGACTATTGTTTCATTTGCTTGGAAATTAGACACTTGTTTTTGGAATAATAGGCATAGGAAGGGACTGTGAAATTTCAGGCTTTTGGCGAGTCTGAAAGCATGCATTTACACTGACGACGGCATTTCGTTACCAAGACGGAAAGGTGCAGGTCAACCACAATCACTTCCTTGGTTATACAAAGGACGAGGAAGGAAAACCGGTAAAGAAACAGTTGGAGGTTGACTTTATTTGTAATAAAGGCTCTAAAAAGTATTATATTCAGTCCGCATACATGTTACGAACGGAAGAAAAAATGGCACAAGAGATTCGCCCATTTTTGAAAATCAATGATTCATTTAAGAAAATTGTAATCACTTTGGATACACCAAAACCATTTTATAATGACGATGGCATTTTGATGATGAACGTGTATGACTTCTTACTAAACATGGATTCATTGGAGTTATAAGAAAGTGCAATTGTGGAGGCGTTGAAGCATTTTAAGATGTTTCAGCAGAAATAAAAAGAGTTTGATAAATCGGAATTTGGCGATTGGATAAATTTAGTTTTCGTTGTAAAAACCTTTATTTTAGGGCGTTGCTACGGAAAGTAGCAGAAAAATAGTGAAATGACAACTAATGTTTCTTGTTTGGTAAAGGTTAATTTACTAATCTGTGAAGGAAGTAAAGCAAACCGAAAACGGAGGTAGAAAAATGACTTTAGAAGAACAAATTAAACATTACAGAAAACAGGCTGGACTTTCACAGGAGAAGATGGCTGAGAAAATCGGTGTATCAAGACAAGCCATTACAAAGTGGGAAAATGGAACAGGAACACCGGATATTGCAAATCTGATGGCAATAGCAGATCTCTTCCAGATATCAGTAGATGAATTACTTTCGAATGAGAAATCAGAGAAAAAGCAGTCTAATTACATCTATGAAAGTCGTACTGAATACGATATTGATGGTAAGAAGAATTTTGATATCAAGCTTGGTGGAGCATATGCTGTAGATTTAAAGGCATATCATGGAGAAAAAATTGAAGTCACAATGTTTTCAAATGTCTATAAGAATCTTCCGGCAGATTATAAAGTAAAGATTGATGATATAAAAAACCGAATCGATATTGAGCTTAACAGATTTAATGAAGCCAGTGAAGCAGATGCAAAGGAGAGTTTGGTCATTACTATTTTTATTCCAGTAAAATATATTGGAAAAATCGAATTATCAGTTAATGCAAGGACACTGAATATTACTGATATAGAAAATGGACATATTGAGGTAAATGGCAGAATTAGCGAAGTTACCCTTCAGGGAAATAAAAGTGAAATTGAGATAGATTCAAATCTTGATATGCAGATCAGTGTTTTATCACATGAGGGTGCGCTTGAGATTAATCAGTTGTCAGCAACATCAAGACTTACAATTCCTGCAGATTATAGATTTAGAAGCACAAAAAAGGGAATAGCAACTCATATTTATTATGAGAGACAGGGCAAAAAGGTTGATGACTTTTCAGATGCCGAAGCAGACAATTACATTGAGCTCAATGGTATAAAGAGTGAGCTTGTGATTGTAGAGGCTGAGGTGTAGTCATGGAAAAGTATATATCGACCGGTCAGATTCTATTTAATTGCAGTGTTGATATTTGCTGTGATATATTGCATTAAAGATTTCATCTTTAATGCAATAGTAATAAGGATCATCTCGGTTTGTAAATTTAATAAGAATATCACATTCTTCGTTACATTTCATTAGAATTCCTAATTTGTGTAAGTGCTTTTTTAAACTGGAATGTAAACAAAACAGATGTAAACAGCACAGCAATAATATCTGCAATAGGCTCTGCCATATATACGCCAATAGTTGGATTAGACACAACGTGAGGCATAATATAAATAAGCGGAAGTAACAGTACGAACTTACGCACAACAGCAACAATAATAGAGTTGACTGCTTTGCCAAGGGACGTAAATGTTATCTGACAGGCAATTTGAATTCCGAAAAGGAATAAACCACCCAAATATATTTTTAACATTGGTGCAGTAAAGGCAACCAGTTTTGCGTCGGAAGTAAAAATACTTACGAATACTTTTGGAATAATCTGTACTGCAGCCCAAAGCAATGTGGAATATGTTAAGCATGTAATTACAAGCAGACGGAAAGTTTTCTTTACTCTGTCTGCATTTTTTGCACCGTAATTATAGCTGGCAATAGGCTGTGAGCCTTGGGCGATTCCCTGAAGTGGCAACATGGCAAACTGCATAACGCTGGTTAAAATAGTCATGGCACCAACGGCAATATCTCCACCGTAATGAAGGAGAGATGAGTTAAAGCAGACGGTTACAACGCTTTCGCTTGCCTGCATAATAAAAGTTGCAAGTCCCAGTGCAACACATGGAAGAAAAATTTTAGGTTTCAAGCCCATATATTTTTTTCGCAGATGAAGCTGTGTTTTTTTGCCACTAAGAAAAACAACTACCCATATGGTTGAAATTGCCTGTGACAGCACAGTTGCAAGGGCTGCACCTTTTACGCCCATATTAAAAACAAAAATGAATACAGGGTCTAAAGTAATATTACAAATGGCACCGATAAGAACGGAAACCATTGAAGTTGTTGTAAATCCCTGAGCAGTAATAAAAGCATTCATGCCCAGAGTTAACTGAACGAACAATGTACCTAAAGCGTAAATACGCATATAGTCCGTTGCGTATCCAAGTGTATTTTTACTGGCACCAAAAGCCATTAACAAATCTTTATTCCAAATCAGCAAAACCACCGTAAGAACAATAGAAACAACAATCTGTAAAGAAAAGCAGTTTCCCAATATTTGTTCTGCGGATTTATTATCTTGTTTTCCCATACAAATAGAAGCTCTTGGCGCACCACCGGAACTGATAAGTGCTGCAAAAGCAGTAACAATCATAATAATCGGCATGCACACGCCGACTCCGGTAAGAGCAAGACTGCCTTCCCCCGGAATATGTCCTATATAAATTCTGTCTACAACATTATAAAGCATATTAATAAGCTGGGCGATTACCGTTGGAATAGACAGCTTTAGAAGAAGCTTTCCAATAGGAGCCGTGCCTAAGAAATTTTTGTCATTCTGCATATATGTACCTCTTTTGAATATTTTTTCTGTATAAAATAATAATCTATGTAAAGTGGAAAGTCAAATATATTGAAAGAGCGTATTGTGGTAAGAATGCAGATACACGAAAAAGACATAAATTATTAGTGCGCGCCATTGATAATAAAGTTAATGGAAATGTTTAGACTAAAAAGAAACCTATTTATCAATATAATTGCTACCAAAAAGTAATAAACGGGGATTTGCGTAGAAATCAGATGAAAACGAACAGGGATTTGCGTAGAAATTAGAAACAAACGAATGGGGATTTGCGTAGAATTTACGTTTACGTCAATGGGGATTTGCGTTATACTGATGCCAGAAAGATGAAAAAATATGCCCAATTGAGGTAAAGTCAGGCAATTACAGAGGACACAAATCGTTAGATGTATTTTGCGATAAGTTCAGTAGTCGAATTAGAGACAGATATGTTGTCAATACCAAAGATTATAAATGGGAAAATGGTATTAATTATATACCTGTATATATGGTGTCGTTTATATAAGATATTAAAGGAATGCTTTAAAAACAGAGAATGATTTATAGCAAAAAGCCCATATAAAGGGCTTCTTTGCACAGTTGCAACCATCAGTTGACAAATTTCCAAGGCGACTTTATAGCCTGTAACCGGCTATTTATGGTAAAATCAGGATGTTCGAACAGAAAGGAAAGTAGAATATGATTTTAGCAGAAAAAATATCAGAAGAAAGAAAAAAGAACGGTTGGAGCCAGGAAGAGTTGGCTGAGAAATTGTCAGTTTCAAGACAGTCGGTTTCAAAATGGGAAAGTGGCCAGTCAGTGCCTGATTTAAACAGAATTTTGGAAATGGCAAGAATTTTTGGCGTTACAACTGATTACTTATTAAAAGATGAAATTGAAGAAGCGGAAAACGTTGATGGTTTTAAAAGTACGGAAAGTTCTAAGAAGCTTCGAAAGGTTACTATGGAAGAGGCAGATGAATTTTTACGAATTAAGACTAAAACGTCACCTATCATAGCATTTGGAGTATCTTTATGTGTGGCATCTGCAGCACCATTGATTGCCCTTATAGGTTTAAGTGAAAGCAGAAGAATTGGAATTACAGAGGATTTTGCCAGCGGAATAGGCGTGGCAATACTTCTTGTAATGGTGGCTGTAGCAGTATTTCTATTTATTTTAAGCGGAAGGGAATCCTCTAAATATGAATTTCTAGGCAAAGAAGAAATAGAAACTGAATATGGTGTTGATGGCATTGTCAGAGAAAAGAAGAATGGTTTCTCGGGAAAGTTTACAATATCAGTTGGAATTGGAGTAGTTCTATGTATTTTAAGCTGTGTGCCATTAATGCTTTGCGCAGGAATTAACGCAAAAGATGATATTGTAGTGATATCAGTTTCAATTTTGCTTCTGATCGTGGCAGTGGCAGTTAATCTTTTTGTGAGAGTAGGCATCGTTAATTCAAGTTTTGACGTATTATTGCAGGAAGGCGAATACACTGTTAAGAAAAAGAAAGAAGCTCCTGTTGTTGGAGCCGTTATGCTAGTGTACTGGTTAATCTTTGTGGCAATCTATTTAGGATGGTCATTTCCAACAGGAAAGTGGGATATTTCATGGGTTGTGTGGCCGATAGCAGGAGTACTTTCCCCGATAGTGGCTTTAATAACAAGAATGTTTGTGAACAAAAAAGAAAAATAGAGTTATAATAGGGAAAAACGGAATAGAAGGACTTTAAAATGAATATAAAACTATTGCAAACATTAAGAAATTATAACAAAGACAATTTTATAAAGGACATTATTGCAGGAATTATTATTATGGCGGTGTCTATACCAATTTCTATGGGATATGCACAAATAGCAGGATTGCCTGCAGTTTATGGCTTATATGGTTCGGTATTTCCTATTATTATTTTTGGATTGTTTTCTACATCGCCTCAATTTATATTTGGTGTAGATGCGGCACCGGCAGCGCTTATAGGCTCGGCACTTTTAACTCTTAATATAGAGGCAGGATCAAGGGAAGCTATGGCAGCAGTTCCTGTTATGACGTTTTTTGTTGCCTTATGGTTGTTGGCTTTTTATTTTATGAAAGCCGGAAAGCTGGTTAATTACATTTCAGCACCGGTAATGGGTGGTTTTATAACAGGTATTTGTACAACAATCATATTAATGCAGATTCCAAAGGTTATGGGAGGAACATCGGGAACAGGAGAGTTTTTCGAATTAGCCGAACATATCTATAAGACTGCGCTTAATATAAATATGCCATCAGTAATCATGGGAGTGATAGCGCTGGTAATACTTTTTGCCTCGAAGAAGATAATGCCTAAATTTCCAATGGCAGTAGTTTTAATGTTTGTGGGTACGATTTTCACAATAAGTCTTCCAATAAGAGATTGGGGAATTAAGACTTTAAATGCAGTAGAGCCGGGACTTCCAAAGTGGAGTATTCCTGATTTCCCGGCTATTCCAATTCAGAAGACTATTACTATCAGTTTGTCGGTGGCAGTAGTAATTATGGCTGAAACTTTGTTGGCAGAGAATAGTTTTGCTCAAAAAAATAATTACAGAATAAATGATAATCAGGAGATTTTTGCATTTTCCCTAGGTAATTTCATGGCTGCTTTTACAGGATGTTGCCCTATTAACGGTTCAGTTTCCCGTACGGCAATGGGTGAACAATATCAGGCAAAAACTCAGCTTACAGGCATTGTGGCAGGATTTTCTATGATAGTGTTACTTCTTTGCGGAACAGGATTTATCGGATATCTTCCTATTCCTATTTTGACGGCAATAGTTATTTCAGCACTTATGGGTGCAACGGAGTTTGACTTGGCGGCAAGGTTGTGGAAGGTAAGCAGAACTGAATTTCTAATTTTTATGGGAGCTTTTCTCGGTGTACTTTTACTTGGAACAATAAATGGTGTTTTAATTGGTATTATTCTTTCTTTTACAGAAATGATTATAAGAACATCAAAACCTTCAAGATGTTTTCTTGGAATACAGCCGGGGCATAGACATTTTAGGGATTTGAACGAGGGAAGCCAAATACATGCCATTGAAGGAGTTATAATTTATAGATTTAGCAGTAATTTATTTTTTGGTAATATTCAGGTGTTGCAACGCGATATTGAAGACAGCATAAAACCGGATACCAAAGCTGTAATTCTTGATGCAGGTGGCGTTGGAAGTATTGATATAACTGCAGCAGATAGGCTGGCAATGTTGTACAAGTCACTTGAAGACAAAGGCATTAGATTTTATATGACTGAACATATTGCAAAGATTAATGAGCAACTTCGAACACTGGGGCTAGGGTATATGATTGAAGAAGGAAGAGTTAGAAGAACTATTCACATTGCTTTGAAGGATATGGGTATTGGAAGACCTTATCCTTTAGAGGGTGGCGTAGAAAATGAAGAAAGAAGTGCTTCAAGAAAAAGAGTAGATAACAAGGTTCAGGAGTTCGTTTGGGCATACGGAGCTGAAAGTGAAGAGCAAATTGAAAAGCAGATTGTTCTGCAGATTCAGCAGTTAAAGAAAACAGGAGATATGGAGAAACTTTTCCACGGAAGCTGGTCACATATGGATGCTTTTGACGAGGACGAGTGGTTAGAGCATCTTGAAGAACATCTAAAAGAGATTGTTAATATTTCAGGAAAAGATGAAAAAACTATTGCTGAACGTTTCGAAAAGCATAGAGAAGAAATACATAGAAGAATCAGGGATGAACATCCTGAAATGGCAGAAAGATTTAAGGAAAGAAGACATGTTCTTGATGAGCATTTAAAAGAAAAGCATCCGGAAGTGTTTAAATTAATTGAAAATCTGAGAGAAAATCAGAATTAAACTTAAAAATTCTTCTTGAAAATGCTGACAAGAAAATGTATCAGAGAAAGGCAGCCATGAAAGGCGGAAATGTAAGATAATATCAGCATTATTTCGTGAGGCTTTTTATGCAATAGTGTGTGCCTTAACGTAGCTTTATACATATTATTGTTTAAAGTGCCGAAATTTAAAAAAGTACTTACGAAAAATAAAATTTTACTGTAGAATACCTAAGGAAAATTAAAAGAACGCAGTGAAAGTCAGATACGAAAGTAGAGATGGTAACGAGTTTAACAACTATTACATCTCTACTTTTTATTATGTGAAATGAGCTAAACGGAAACTTCTTATGTTTGAATAAAAGTCTTCCACACTGAACTCATTGAGAATAGCAATGCAGATGGATTTCACTGTTGAAAAAGAACACAAAAATAAAAGGAGGATTTATTATGCCACAGAATAAGAGAGAAAGTTTTATTTACACAGTAATTATGTGCTTCACTATGGTTTTATGGATGAGCATTTACAACGTAACATTACACACAGGAACATTTAACGCCCAGGTTATTAAGGATGCATGGTTAGGATTTCCAATTGCCTATGTATTTGCAGCATGTATGGATTGGTTTGTAGTTTCAGGATTGGCTAAGGGATTTGCCTTTAAATATTTAGTTAAGCCGGATAGCAGTACACTTAGAAAAGTAATTTCAGTTTCATGTTCAATGGTTGTTCCAATGGTAATTATAATGTCACTTTATGGTGCGGTTGAAGCAAGTATTAGAATGGGTGATTTCAGCAACGTATTATTCATCTGGTTAACTAACATACCAAAGAATTTTGTAATGGCATTACCATTCCAGTTAATTATTGCAGGACCATTAGTAAGAAAAGTATTTAGAACAATATTCCCTGAAGGAAAAGTATTAGCATAAAACTATTTTTAGAAAAATGAATCGTTTTTATAAAAATATGAAAGAAATAAAATTTTAATTATGCCGAATTTTCGAACTAAATAATAGTAAAATTAAGTAAAAATTATACAATATATACAAAAACACGTCTAAAATCAACTATTCTTTGTTGAAATATTGCAAAAAACGTTTTCCTAAAATATTCTAGAAAAGTAATTTGATTTTTTGAGAATTTTTTAGATTGGAAAGGACTAGAATATTTCTTTAAAGAAATCCAGGTACGGAAGGTTTTAGAGGGTTAAAAGTATATATTGTATTTTTTTATTTAGGAGGTAAGAAAATAATGAGAAAAGGTAAGAAGATTGCAGTGGCAAAGAAAGCCACAGCGGCCTTTTTGACAGCGGCAATGGTTACGGGAATGTTGCCGGCAGGGCAGATTCAAAATGTTATGGCAGCAGACGATTCACCTTATGTAATTTCTACAGGAAGAATGGTGTATGCAAGTTCTTCAGTGGGAAATAGTGACCCGGCTTATGCAGTAGATGGATCCACCGGTACAAGATGGGAAAGTGCATGGAATGATAACACAGAGTGGATTTATGTTGACTTGGGAAAAGTTACTGATGTAACAGGCGTAAAGTTATATTGGGAAGGTGCCTATGCCAAGGAATACAAGATTCAGGTTTCAAATGACGAAGAAAATTGGAGTGATGTTTATGTTAATTCCGATTGCAAAGGTGGAAATGAGGACTTAAACATAACAGCAAATGCCAGATATGTACGAGTTTATATGACAAAGAAGGCTTTAGAAGCTTACGGATATTCTTTGTATGAGTTTGAAGTGTACGGTAAAGACGGGGTAACAAAAAGACCCGTAGATTATGGCGAAAATCTTGCCTTAAATAAAAATGCTACAGCATCATCATTAAGAGATGTATGGTGGATGTACGACGATAATGGAGTAATTGACCAGACTTCTGTATTGGCTAAGAATGCAGTTGATGGAAATGATAATTCATATTGGACATCAGGAGAAAAAGACAATCAGTGGTTTATGGTTGACCTTGGAGCAAATTATGATATTGGACGTGTTGAAATTGATTGGTCATCTGATGCAGGAAAGATGTATGACATTCAGGTTTCAAAAGATGGGGGTAATTGGACAACTTTATACAGACAGCTTAAAGGTTATGGTAATGAAGTTGCAAATATTGAACTATATGCCAATGCACGTTATGTACGAATGTATGGATATACAAGGGTTGAAAGTGGTAGCGGATTTAGCATAAAGGAAATGAAGGTTTATAAGTACAAAGCAGGCGACAGAAAGGTAACCCATAGTATTCCAAACCTTCCTGATTCGTATGTTGTTTCAAACGGTAAGGGAACATATCTTGCAAATTCAATGTACAACGAAAAAGCAAAATTACCTGTTTACAAAACAGATGATGTTAAATCACCGATAGCAAGTAATGACTGATGGCAGTCAATGCTTATTAATAAGTTTGGAAACTTAATGTCAACTCTTCCAATGAAAATGAAATATTCAACTAAGGGACTTGGCATTTTGACAGCAACAAGTGGCTGGCTTCCTGACATGGGCAGTACTGATGTAAACGTGTCGGTTAATTCTGAAACTGAAACTGATTTTTATATTTTGCCTGAAAACCTTGATACAGCTACAGCTTGTGATAAGGTAAGCGAATATGGTGACTATTCAGTAACAGCACAGCTTGCAGACGACAATCATGTTGCAATGACAAGTACATTTGTAAAAGGTTCACCATACATCTATACAGAATATGGCGATACAAAGTCAGTTTATATTTCATCATCAGCCATTACATCAATTTTTGACGGTAACGGAAATGAAATATTGGCAAAAAATCTAGATTCAATGAAAGCAGATCATATCGGTCTTGAAATTACAGACAGTGATAACAAGAGAAAAACAAAAACATCAAAATGTTATTATTGTTTAACTGTTCCTGAAAATACAACATTTAAGAAAATCGGAAGTTATATTAGAGTAACATTCCCTGAAACTAACGGTTATATGTCTATTGGAACAATGAAAGATAAATCACAGATTGAAACATTCTATAGACATGGATATGCTTTTGTTACAGATACAAAAGTTACATACAGTTATGATGACAGTAAAGCAAAGGTAACTTCAACATATAAGACTACAACAAGTCTTAAGAGAAATGGATTTACAGATCAGACATTTATATGTATGCTTCCTCATCAGTGGAAAAATTCAACAGATGATGATAAGGCATTTGCAACATATTCATCTGTAAGAGGTGATTTAAAGACTATTGAAGGACTTTCATTTACAACAGTTTCAGAGTTTGCAGGACTTCTTCCAACATTTGCTCTTCCAACTAATGCAGAGTTTGATGGAGAGGCAGTTTTAGGTTACTTAAATGAATTGGAAGATGCAACAAAGAACTTAAATCCTGCAGGTGATGCATATTGGGAAGGTAAGAACCTTCATCCTTTGGGAATGGGAGTTCTCATGGCAGACCAGCTTGGAGAAACAGAACTTAGAGATACATTCTTAAAGAGAATGAAGAAGATTCTTGTTAACTGGTTTACTTATGACGGAAAGGATGATATCAGTTATTTTATTTATAATAATAACTGGGGAACTCTTTACTATGAACAGAGCGAGTTTGGGGCAAATGCGGCAATTTGTGATCACCATTTTACATATGGTTACTTCATGTTTGCAGCAACAGTTTTAGCTACATATGATCAGGAATTTTATAATGATTACAAAGGTATGATTGAAATGATGATTAGAGATTATGCCGGACCTTCTGACAATGATAGTGAATACTGTAGATTTAGAGCTTATGATATGTACGAAGGACATTCATGGGCAGGCGGATACGCAGACAACGATTCAGGTAACAATCAGGAATCAGCCAGTGAATCATTATTTAGCTGGGTAAGTATGTATCTTTGGGGAGTTCTTACAGAAAATGATGAATACAGAGATGCAGGAGTATTTGGATTTACAAATGAAATGGAAGCAGTCGAACAGTATTGGTTCGATTACGACAAAGACAACTGGATTAAAGAATGGCCATATAATGTAGTAGGTCAGGTCTACGGTGGAATTAACTTCTATGGAACATTCTTTGGTGGACAGCCATTATATGTTTATGGTATTCAGTGGCTTCCGATTTCAGAATATTTAACATATTACGGAATGAATCAGAGCAGATGTGCTGAAATATATCAGGGATTGTTAGATGATACAACAATAGCAATGGCTAAGGCAGTACAGGCAGATAAGAACGAAGGAAAGAGTCAGGAAGAAATTGACAAGATGCTTAAAGAGTATCCGCAGGCAGATACAGGTTGGCAACATATTACATGGCCATTCCTTTCACAGACTAATCCAAGTCTTGCAATGGAGAAATTCCTTGCAAACGATACAAAGATTCAGAAAACAGATACAGCTAACACATATTGGTTTATTAACAGTATGAAACAGTTAGGCGTAAAAACAACTGACATTGTTGCAACAGGAGATTGCTCAGCAGCAGTATATTACAACAAGGATACAAGCAAATACACAGCAACAGTTTGGAATCCTACTAACGACACAAAGGTTGTAACATTTAAAACTAACGGTAACAAGATTGGCACAGCAACAATTGGTGCAAAGGCACTTGTAAACTTTGAAGTATATAAGAATAAGAGCTTTAACATAGTACAGGCTTCAACTCCTGAAATATCTGTTCCATCAGGAAAATATGATGATACACAGTATGTAACAATTTCATCAGAAACACCTGGAGTTACTATTTACTATACAACAGACGGAACAATGCCAACAACATCATCAAAGGTTTATGATGGAGTATTTGCAGTATCAAGTACAGCAACAGTTAAAGCTATCGCAGTAAAAGATGAATATATTACATCTGCAATGGCTTCAAGCACAATCACTGTGAATGGCACAGATGTTTCACTTAAAGACAATATTGCATTAGGCAAGAACGTTAAGGTTTCATCATCAGAAAATCCAAGTGTAGACGGAAGTAAGATAGTCGATAACGACGGAACAACAAGATGGTCTTCAGAATTTACAGATAATCAGTATTGTCAGATTGATTTAGGAAAGAATTACACAATTAATAAGGTTACATTTAACTGGGAAGCTTCATATGCTAAGGAATACAAGATTCAGGTTTCAAAAGATGGAAACAACTGGACAACAGTATATGAAAACAACAATGGCAAAGGTGGAGAAGAAAGCATTGTATTTGATGCAACTGAATGTAGATATGTAAAGATGCAAGGTGTAAAGAGAGCATTAGCATACGGATATTCATTGTGGGAAATGGGTGTGTATGAAGCTGCAAAAGTTGAAACACCAATATTTAGCATTCCATCAGGAACATACAGTAAGGCTTTGAATGTAAACATTAGCAGTAATACTAAGGGTGTGGAAATCAGATATACAACAGACGGTTCAACACCTAACGAAAAGTCAAACTTATACGTTCCAAGTATTAAGATAAGCAAGAATACAACATTAAAAGCGATTGCTTACAGAAAAGGAATGATTGATTCACCTGTGGCAACAGCAGAATACAAGATTGACGGTTCATCAACAGAACCTGAGCAGCCAACAACACCTGACACATCAGAAACAAAGATTATTTCTACAGGTTGCAAAACAGTAACATCAGGTTCAGAAAATGATGTATTTGGTGGCAAAAACGCAGTAGACGGAGATAAGGGAACACGTTGGTCATCTAATTTTGCAGATGATGCATGGATTTATGTAGACCTTGGAAAAACATACTCAATTAATAAAGTTGTTTTAACTTGGGAAGGTGCTTACGGAAAAGCATGTAAGATACAGACATCAACAGATGGAAAAACATGGAAGACAGTTAAAAACGTGACTAATGGAAAAGGTGGAGAAGAAACGGTAGCATTTAATTCTACAGATGCAAGATATGTAAGAATGCAGGGTGTAGAAAGAGCATTACCATATGGATATTCATTATGGGAAATGGAAGTTTACGGTAAAGTTTCAGGTTCAGTATCAGATGATTCAAATAATGAAGATTCATCAGTTCCATCAGGTACAAACGTTGCAAAATCAGCTAAGGCTACATCATCAGGAAATGAAGCTGATGCAATGGCAGCAAAATATGCAGTAGATGGGGACAACGGAACACGTTGGTCATCAAACTTTGTGGATGATGCATGGCTTTTAGTAGACTTAGGCAAGGCTTACACAATCAACAAGGTAGTACTTAACTGGGAAGGTGCTTACGGAAAGGCATACAAGATTCAGACATCAACAGATGGCAAAAACTGGACAACAGTTAAGAATGTAACAGATGGAAAAGGTGGAGAAGAAACTATAACATTTGACGCTACAAAGGCAAGATATGTAAGAATGCAGGGTGTGGAAAGAGCACTTCCATATGGATATTCATTGTGGGAAATGAGTGTTTATACTAAATAAAATTTAAGTTAAAAAGGCACAGTTTACGGTAATAATTTGTAGGCTGTGTCTTTTAAAATTGTAAACAACACGTTAATGTAGTACTATAACTGTATATAAAATAAATTGAAAATTATCATAAGAATAGAAAGCCTCTAGTTTAGGGGGAACGAGTGATGGGAGGATACATATGTTTTACGAAAAACAATCAGAGAACAATAAAAATAATTATAAGTTAATGTTAAAAACAGTAGGAAGGTTATCTAGACTTTTTTCAGAAAGTAAATGTCCTTATCTTGCTTATAGGGCACATGAAAATATTTTTTGTAAATACTTGAAAGCAGAAAATTTAGCAAGAGCAGACTGTTCGGCTGATGCGAAAAAAGAAAGAACAGGTATTGGACTTAAAACCTGGATGGGAAATGATGATCAAAAAGTTGCTGAATTTGGAAAATTAAAAAAATATTATGCAAATCTACAAGGAATAGAACTAGTAAAACAAATCGCACAGTATAGAAATGAACGAATACGTGTTACAAAGAAAATGAATGGCATAGATGAAATGGTATATCATGTTGTAAGAAGAATCCCGGGTGTAATGCAAATATTAGAATGTGTATTTGAACCAATAGATATTGATAAGATTGAAGTTATTGAAAATAGAGGTAATTACAACAATACATATTTTACGGATGGAAAACATACATACCATTTTAGCATTTCAAAAAATACATTATATATGATTTTTGATGATTTGGAACTATTAGACGAAATAAATGTAGAAATAGTGGAGGATCCATATCGGTTACTTATGGATTTGGCTAATGGTAGTAAAACAAAAGAGCAAGGAATTTGGGCAGGGGATTACGACATAGATTTCGGAAAACCTATAAAGGAACAAAAGGAACAATTATGTTTGCCATTGTATACAGTAAATAAAAATGGAGAAAAATATGTAGCATTAAAAAGTGGACTTAATCAGTGGAATGCTTCTGGAAGAAAAAGAAATCCTGATGAAATATATATTCCGTATCAGAAAAAAGACCGCGATAGAAAGATTGACTTTTTTCCACCAAGAGATACACCATTTGTTTTACATCTACCGGATGGAACAGATATTTCGGCAAAGGTGTGTCAGGTGGCAGATAAAAATAATCCGGCAGTAGGTAAATCAATTATGAGTAATCCAAACAAGGTATTAGGAAAGTGGTTGTTAAGGGAAGTGTTTGAACTTGCTGAGGGGACAGTTGTTACATATGAAATGCTTGAAAAGTTTGGAATTGATAGTGTTATTTTCACAAAAAATGATGAGCTAGATTATTCTATTGAGTTCTCAGAATTAGGAACATATGAAGATTTTTATGAAGAATAAAAATAAAAATTGCGGCACGCCGCAATTTTTGGTATTATAGCATTGTTATTTTAAGAAAAGAGGAAATTATAATGTTAAAATGTGCATCATTTTTTGCAGGTGTAGGTGGAATAGATTTAGGCTTTAAACAAGCAGGTTTTGATACAATATATGCTAATGAGTTTGATGATTATGCAGCAGATACGTTTGAATGTAATTATGATATAAAAGTTGATAGAAGAGATATACACGATGTAAAAGTTGAGGATATACCCGACTTTGATATAATGTTAGCAGGTTTTCCATGCCAAGCTTTTTCTATAGCTGGATATAGACAAGGTTTTGACGATGAAAAAGGGAGAGGAGATTTGTTTTTTGAATTAACAAGAATCATTGAAGCAAAGAAACCTAGAATAGCATTTTTTGAAAATGTAAAAAATTTAGTTGGTCATGACAATGGAAATACTTTTAGAGTTATTTGTGAACAACTTACGCTATTAGGGTACAAATATATTTCACAGGTAATGAATGCAAGTGAATATGGGGATGTACCACAAAACAGGGAAAGAATATATATAGTTGCATTTAGAGATAAAAAAGACTATGCAAATTTTTCAATGCCATTACCGATGGAATTAAAAAAAACACTCAGAGATGTAATTGATTTTGAAAAAAAACAAGATGATAAGTATTATTATTCTTCAAAGAATTGCAAGTTTTATAAGGAATTGAAAAGAGATATGAAGAATAAGCATACAATATATCAGTGGAGAAGGGTGTATGTTAGAGAAAATAAAAGTAATCTAGTTCCTACATTAACAGCAAATATGGGAACAGGAGGACATAATGTACCATTGATACTTACTGATGACAATAAAATTAGAAAACTAACACCAAGAGAATGTTTTAGAGTTCAGGGGTTTCCAAAAGAATTTGTGCTTCCAGAACAAAGCAACACTAGATTGTATAAGCAGGCTGGAAATAGTGTTGTTGTTCCTGTTATTAAACGGATAGCAGACAATATCGCTTCAGCAGTAAAAGAAACATAAACATAGCAGGACATAATCACTTTTATTGATTAATTAGCAATCAGATGTTATACTGTAAAAGTTAATATTGGGTAAAATATGCCTGTTGATTTGGGCTGTTTTAGATATAATCATATAGAAGAAATAACGAGAAAACATTAAATATGAATTATTAGAGAAAGGTAGACTAATATGAAAACAGCAGTAATGACTGATAGTAATAGTGGAATTACACCGGAAGAAGGAAAGAAAATTGGAATATATTCTCTTCCAATGCCGGTTATCATAGAGGGAGATGTTTTTTACGAAGGAAAGAACATTACACAGGAAGAATATTATGGCGCAATGACTTCAGGAAAGAATGTTACAACATCACAGCCATCACCCGGGGATGTAATGGATATGTGGGATGGCATTTTGAAGGAAGGCTATGAACAGGTTGTTTACATTCCAATGTCAAGCGCATTAAGTGCTTCATGTCACGCGGCAATTCAGCTTTCAGAAGAATATGACGGAAAGGTTCAGGTTGTTGATGACCACAGAATCTCAGTAACAATGAGAGAGTCAGTTCTTGAAGCAAAATGGATGGCTAATCAGGGAATGACAGCAGAAGAAATAAAAAAGAAACTTGAAGAAAATGCTTACAATTCAAGTATTTACATTGCTGTTGATACTTTAGAATACCTTAAAAAAGGAGGACGTGTTACAGCAGCAGGAGCAGCCATAGGAGCAGTTCTTAACATTAAGCCTGTACTTACAATTCAGGGTGAAAAGCTTGATGCATTCACTAAAGTTAGAGGAATGAAGAAAGCTGAACTTAAGATGTTAGAAGCTATTGAAGAAGACCTTAATACAAGATTTGCTGATGTAGATAGAAAACAATTAAGACTTGGAGCAGCAGGAACATTCCAGAAACAGGAAGACGCAGACCAGTGGTACAAGATGGTAAAAGACACATTTGAAAACGAAATCGACGATATATATTATGATTCATTGTCATTTAGTATAGGATGTCACGTTGGACCTAATGCAATTGGTATTGGAATAAGTGTTGTTACAAGAGATGAAAAGTAAATATTAAAAAAGAAGAATCCCTCGGAAAGTGTCAGCTTTCGGAGGGGTAATTTTTTTTAGAGGATTAAATACAAACATAATCCCCTTAGTTAGTTGAAATAAACTCCTAAAAATAGTATCATTAAGAGTAAGACTATTTTGTAAATTATAGAAGGCAGGTACGATTATGTATGCAGTTTTTGGATTAGGGAATCCTGATAAGGAATATGATAAAACAAGACACAATATTGGTTTTGATGTTATAGATGAGTTGGCAAGTCAGATGGGTGTTGAGGTGAAGACTAAGAGACACAAGGCTTTATGCGGTATTGGAAATATTGGTGGCGAGAAAGTGATTTTGGTGAAGCCACAGACTTATATGAATCTTAGCGGTGAGTCAGTGAGAGCAGTTATGGATTTCTATAAGCTTGATCCGGAGAATGACATTATTGTTATTTCTGACGATATTAATTTGGCTACGGGAAGAATTAGAATTAGAGCCCAGGGCAGCGCAGGCGGTCATAATGGTTTGAAGAGTATTATTAATCACGCGGGAACTCAGAAGTTTAAGAGGGTGCGCGTGGGAGTAGGTGCAAATGAAGGAAATCTTGTAAATCATGTGCTTGGCAAGTTTAGCAAGGGCGAAAGAGTTTTGGCTGAGCAGGGTATAAAAGATGCAGCCTCAGCAGTTGAAGTTATGATTTTGGAAGATATAAACACAGCAATGAACAAATTTAATTAGAAGATATAAATATAGCAATGAATAAATTCAACTAGAATCTATCAAAATAGTGAAGTCCGGGAGTAGTAAATGAAAAGTTTTGATTATCCACTATTACAATTAAATGAGTTTGAGCAGGTTAAGGTCTGCTTGTCTGAACACAAATCCTGTCAGGTTACAGGGTGTGGGGAATCCCAGCTTGCTCATTTTATTAATGGATTGAGCAATGGCTACAAGCAGAAAGTCATTGTTACTTTTAGTGCAACAAAAGCAAGTCAGTTGTATCAGGATTTAAAGGGTTTTGCGGACGATGTTGTAATGTATCCTGCAAAGGATTTTATTTTCTTTAGTGCGGATGTACACGGAAATCTTATATTGCAACAACGACTTGAATTTATTCAAAAAATAGTTGAAGATAAGCCATTTACAGTAATTTTGACGCCAGATGCCTTTATGGACAAGATAATGCCAATTGAAAAAATCAAAAATAATTATCTTGAAATAGCAGAAGGCAGCATAATTCAGATGGATGCCTTAAAGAGCAAGCTTGTGCAGATGGGATACGAGCCGGTTGTTCAGATTGATGGACCGGGACAGTTTGCGGTGAGAGGAAGTATTGTTGATATTTACACGCTGACAGATGAGGTGCCTTATCGAATTGATTTTTGGGACGATGAGGTTGACATAATAAAGAGTTTTGAGGTGGAAAGCCAGCGTTCAATTGAGAATCTTGAATCGGTAAAAATTTATCCTGCCAGCGAATATTCACTGACTAAGAAAGAAATTCAGGCGGGAATGGCGAAGATTCGACAGGATTTAGACCAAAATGTTGAAAAATTCAGAAAAGATTTTAAGACGGAAGAGGCTAACAGACTTAGAGTTACAGTTGAAGAGTTTCTTACAAATATGGATATTAACCCAAGTCAGGTAGCAGTAGATAGTTATGTAAACTATTTTTATGATAATTTGGTAAGTCTGCTTGACTATTTTGAAAATCCAATATTTTTTATTGATGAGCCAAAGAGGGTAACGGAGCAACTTAACGTGGTTGATGCGGAGTTTGGAGATAGTATGGCTAACCGCCTTCAGAAAGGCTACGTGCTTCCGGGGCAGACAGATGTAATTTGGGACAAAAATCAGATAATTGCCAAGATTGATAGTGGCGAAAAAGTCCTATTTACAGCAATTGCCCAGAAGATTCAGGGATTTAGCGTGGATGATTTTGTGGAAGTGGGATCAAGAAACGTAAGTCCATACAATGGCAAGTTTGAGATTCTTGTTCAGGATTTAAAAAAATATAAAGAGCAAAAATATGCGGTTCTTCTTGTAACCGGTTCAAAAACAAGAGGCCAGCGTTTGGCGGAGGATCTTAGAGAGTTTGAGATTAGCGCATTTTTCGAAGAAGACGGGGAACGTCAGGTTATGCCTGGTGAAGTTATGATTATAAAAGGTCAACTTCGCAGTGGCTTTATGTACCCTATGATTAAGTTTGTGGCTATTTCAGACACGGATATTTTTGGCGAAAAGAAGAAAAGAAAACGTAGAAAGCATGGCTATTCAGGTACTAATATTTCAAGTTTTACCGACCTTAACATTGGTGATTATGTTGTCCACGAAAACCACGGACTTGGTGTTTATCGTGGAATAGAAAAAATAGAAGTAGACCATATTGTAAAGGACTACATTAAGATTGAATATGCCAAGGGCAGCAACCTTTATGTGTTAGCAACCCAGCTTGATATGATTCAAAAATATGCTGACAGCACGGCGAAACCGCCTAAACTTAACACATTAGGTGGCCAGGAATGGAAAAAAACAAAGACCAGGGTTAAGAAGGCTGTTGCGGATATTGCGAAGGAGCTTGTTCAGCTTTATGCAATAAGGGAGAACAGTAACGGATATCAGTTTTCTCCTGACACGGAATGGCAGAAGGAATTCGAGGAAATGTTTCCATTTGAGGAGACAGATGATCAGCTTAATGCCATATCTGAAGTAAAAAAAGACATGGAAAGCACGAAAATTATGGACAGACTGATTTGCGGAGACGTAGGCTTTGGCAAGACAGAAGTGGCAATTCGTGCGGCTTTTAAGGCAGTGCAGGATGACAAGCAGGTGGCTTATCTTGTTCCAACAACGGTTTTGGCCCAGCAGCACTACAAAACTTTTAAGCAGAGATTTAAGGATTTCCCTGTCAGAGTGGAAATGCTTTCAAGATTTAGAACAAAATCAAATATTGATAAAACAATAAAAGATTTGAATAAAGGTTATGTTGACGTTGTTATCGGAACTCATCGGATGCTTTCAAAAGATGTTAAATTTAAGGATTTGGGACTTTTGATTATTGATGAAGAGCAGAGATTTGGCGTAAAACATAAGGAACAGATTAAAGAATTGAAAAATAATGTTGACGTAATGACTCTTACAGCAACTCCGATTCCAAGAACTCTTCATATGAGCCTTATTGGAATAAGAGATATGTGCGTAATGGAAGAACCACCTCAGGAACGTATGCCAATACAGACTTTTGTTATGGAATACAATGAGGAAATTGCAAGGGATGCCATAAACAGGGAGCTTGCAAGAGGCGGTCAGGTTTATTACGTGTACAACAGGGTTCAGGACATAGCTGAAATGGCAGGAAAAGTTCAGGCACTTGTGCCTGATGCCAGTGTTGCCTTCGCACACGGACAGATGAGTGAGCGACAGCTTGAAGAAATAATGTATGATTTTGTTAACGGGGACATTGATGTTCTTGTAACAACTACAATAATAGAAACAGGTCTTGACATACCAAATGCCAACACCATTATAATACACGATGCAGAAAAAATGGGCTTGTCCCAGCTTTATCAGCTTCGTGGCCGTGTAGGCCGTTCAAACCGTACATCGTACGCTTTTTTGATGTATAGCAGAAACAAGATGCTTACGGAAGTTGCGGAAAAGCGACTTGGGGCAATAAGGGATTTTACGGAACTTGGCAGTGGTGTAAAAATTGCAATGCGAGACCTTGAAATCCGTGGTACCGGAAATCTTCTTGGGGCTGCACAAAGCGGTCATATGGAGGATGTTGGTTACGACCTTTATTGCAAAATGCTTAACGATGCCATTAATACTTTAAAGGGCAACAAGCCAATGGATGATTTTGAAACAAAGGTAGACCTGACAGTGGATGCTTTTGTTCCACCTTCATATATTAAAAATGAAGCTCTTAAAATGGATATTTACAAGCGAATTGCAGGAATAGAGACAATGGAAGAATACGAGGATATGCAGGATGAACTTCTTGACCGTTTCGGTGACATACCGAATCAGGTTGAAAACCTTCTCCAGATTGTTTTGCTTAAAAATGCAGCACATCAGGCATATGTTACTGAAATTTCAGGTCATAAAAACAGAATCAAGCTTACAATGTGGAAAGACGCTGAGGTGGATGTGGAAAGAATACCAATTCTTGTACGCGAGTACAAAGGCAGACTTAAGTTTATGCCTAAAGACGAACCGTATTTTATTTTTGAGCCAAAACCGGGCACAGGCACAGTAATAGAAAATGCAAGAAAACTGGTAGAATCACTGTCTACATTGAAGGATGAAGAATAGAATAAGGTATGTGAGCTACGACTAAAGCAGTTGAAATATATTGTGAAAATATACAACTGTAGAGTCAGTCACATATGCTGTGATTAAAATAATTGAAAAGATAAGGTAATGGGAATACATTGTATATGATGGCAAGTCAGGGGAGGTGATTGTCTTTGAGAAAAAAGTTAATATGTATTTTGGCAGGACTTACAGTTGCGGTGGGACTTGTAGGTTGTGGTCAGAAAAAAGCAGTGGAGGAAACCACGGTGGCTACAAGTGAAACAGGTTCCGAGAGTTCAACAGTTTTAAAGGGAACAGCTTCGAAAAACTCAACTAGTTCTGACGGGGCAGACACTACTCTTACCATTACTGCAGGCGGTAGTCAGGTTATGCTTGACGAGGTAAGGTATTATGCGTATACAGCTCAGGCGACTTACGAAACTTATTATCTTACAAAGGGCAAGGAAATAGACTGGGACTCAAAAATGGATGGCGATGTGACTTGGGAACAGGGTGTCAAAAGCCTTGTGCTTGACGATATTTGCAAGAGGGAATGGCTTAATGAAATTTCATCACAATATGATATTAAGCTTACAAAGAAAGAAAAGTCATCTGTTAAAACAAAGGCTTTAGAGTATTTTAAGAACACCAATGTTAAGCTTGCAAAGAAAATAAATATTAGTGAAGGCCGTTTGATTAAGGTTTTTGAAAAGGCAGAAATTGCTGATAAAACTGAGAAAAAGATGGAAAAAGATGGAAGTTCCACGAAGGAAATGTATATAAAATGGAAAAAGGGAAATAATGTTACGGCAGAATCACAATGGAATAACATTAATTTCAAGGAAGCGATATTTACATTGGAGGATGTTAAATGAGAAAGACAGGAAGATGCATATTAAGCGCAGTTATTGCAGTGCTTCTTATGATTGGAGCAATTGATTATGCATTTGTAATAGGAAAGGCGAAGCCGGTAGGCGATTTAAAGACAAGCCAGAGTGAAGTTATTGTTAAAGATTTTATCCACGATAACTATGAGATTAGCGAAAAAAATCCATGGACTGATTATGGACTTCATCCAATCGAATACACGGAATCAGCAGGAAAGAGCGGTTTTGACCAGGCTATAAGTGCCAAGGCAGCTATTCTTGTGAATGTTAATTCAAAAGAGATTTATTATGAAAAAAACAGCGATGCCAAGATGTATCCGGCAAGCACAACTAAGCTTATGACAGCTTTGACTGTTTTGCAGAATATGAAAACTACTGATATAGTAACAATCGGCAGTGAAATTAATATGATTGCAGCAGATTCAAGTAAGGCAGGTTTTAGTCAGGGACAGGTTGTAACAGTTCAGGAGTTGCTTGAAGGTTTGCTTATTTCATCAGGAAATGACGCAGCCTATGTTTTGGCAAAAGCAGCAGGCGAAGCAATTCTTAAAGACAATATTGCTAACGAAGGAAAAACTTTTACAGCAGCACAGTGTGTTGAGCGTTTTGTTTATGAGATGAATAAGAATGTCCGTGACATGGAACTTGAAAATACACATTTTATGTCACCGGATGGCTATGATGCGGCAGACCAGTACACATCAGCTAGCGACTTGTCTAAGATTGCAATTGAAGCATACAACAACGAAACAATTCGTAAGATTTGCGGAACACAGTCTGAAAAGTCCGGCACATTAAACAAGACTTGGGTATCAACAAATGCCCTACTGGACAAGTCAGGACAGTTCTACTACCAGTACTGTGTCGGCATGAAAACAGGAAGTACAGGCCTTGCAGGCAAGTGCCTTGTGTCAGTGGCAAAGAATGGCGACACGGAATGCATAAGCGTAGTCTTAAATGACAGCACAGATGAACAGCGCTGGACAGACGCAAAGAAATTGTTGCAGTTTGGCGTGGAGTAAAGCTTAATATAGAAAAATAGATTGATTCACCCCCGTAGGAAATTGGCAGGAGCCAATTCCTACGGGGGTTTTTGTAGTGGTGTGAGTCTGTGAATAAACAGAGCAAAAAGGTGTCCGTACCTCAAAAAGAGGAAGAATTGAAATATCGGGGTACGTTTCTCATAAACACAAACTATGCGTGATTCCAAATTCCACTAATAAGTAGAAATTTGCCACAAAAGAAAAACGCTCGCTAGGAAACCTAGCGAGCACCTTTGGTATATGGGGCTTCTACAAAAAAATGGGGGGATAAGTCGAAGCCCTCTATGTCACATTATATTACCTTTTGTTGTATTCTGCAACCTTTTTATTAATTTTTTCTATAGGATTTAATAAATCACTTATAGAAGCGTCATGATTTAGTCTGTCAATGAATGTTGCAGTGAACTTTGTAATGTCTACATTGATGTACCATTCTCTCTTAAGAAGCTCTGGAGACTGGTAAATTGAGTTAGTTGTCATGATTCTGTAGATAAGTCCCTGTTCGTAAGCTTCATCAAATCTTTCAAGACCGTTAGTAAAGAGACCAAATGTAGAAGCAACAAATACTCTGTTAGCTTTTCTCTTCTTAAGCTGCTTAGCAACATCAAGCATGCTATCACCTGAAGAAATCATATCATCAATAATAAGAACGTCCTTACCTTCAACTGAATCACCAAGGTATTCATGAGCCACAATAGGATTACGTCCGTCTACGATAGTAGTAAAATCACGACGTTTGTAGAACATACCTACATTAATTCCAAGAACGTTAGCGTAGTAGACAACTCTACCCATAGCACCTTCGTCAGGGCTGATAACCATAAGATGATCAGCATCAAGCTTAATGTCATCAACATTTCTAAGAAGATTTTTTATAAACTGGTATGTTGGCATAATTGATTCAAAACCACTAATAGGAATAGCATTGTTTACACGAGGATCGTGAGCGTCAAAAGTAAGAATATTGTCTACGCCCATGTTTACTAATTCCTGAAGCATTACTGCACAGTCCATAGATTCTCTGGATGTACGTCTGTGCTGTCTTCCTTCATAAAGGAAAGGCATAATAACTGTAATTTTTCTAGCTTTACCTGCAGCAGCAGCGATAACTCTCTTAATGTCAGCAAAGTGATCATCAGGAGACATATGATTCTTGCAACCGCAAACAGTATATTCAATGCTGTAGTTAGTAACATCATCGATAATGTAAAGGTCTGTACCACGAACAGATTCGCCTAAAGTACATTTAGCTTCACCTGTACCAAATCTTGGTGTTTTTACATCAAGAAGGTAAGAATCTTTAGTATAACCCTTGAAAGTAATAGGTGATTCTTTAGCTTCAATTCTCTGGCTTCTCCAATCAGCAATATAAGCGTCAACTGCTTCGCCTAACTGCTTACTTCCTGATAATGCAACAATTGCAAGTGGTCCTACAGGAATAGATTCAACATATTTTTTGATAGACATTTCAAAATTTCCTCCGTGTGTTAAATAGTAAATTTCTTTTTTATTCTTATATCATCACCAAAAATCTTTAAAGGAGTGTAATTACCCGCTGTACGGGAAAAAATACGCTCTTCATATTTCTGCTGTAATTCCTGTAAAGAAAAATTAGTAGAAATAATAGTAGATTTCTGATGTATAAGTCTCTCATTAAGACAATCAAATAGGGATGATTCAGTAAAGGAGTTAGACATCTCCGTGCCCAAATCATCAATAATAAGTAAATCACAACGAAGCAACTCGTCAAAACTAATCTGACGGTAAATAGTGGTGTTGCTACGTTTAAAGGAATAATCTGCCAACAAATCGAAAAGTTGTACTGCTGAAAGATAAATAACAGAGTAGGATTTTTCGATTAATTCCTTTGCAATGCAGTTAATGAGAAAAGTTTTCCCTGTACCTGCCCTGCCATAGAATAACAGATTATCAAAGGTTTTGTCAAAGTTATTTATAAAATAATGACAATGGTCCACAACAGCGTCAATATTTTCTGCTGCGGAAATCCCTGTATCGGGATCAATGTAGTCATCAGAATACAAATCATATTCAAAAGTATCAAAGTTCTCGCGTTCAAGAATCTCCTTAAGCTCAGAACGGGAATAAAGCAGTCTGACAACCTCTGCCTTAAGGCATTCACAAGGTTTTCCGTCAATAAAACCTGTATCTTTACATTTAGGGCATGTAAAAATCTCATCCAGGTAATCGGCGGAATAACCTCCGGCTAAAAGAGCTGCTTTTTTTTGTTCACTTATAAGGGCAATGTCCTCACGAAGTGTGTCCTTAGCAGAAGAATTGCCTGAAAGAGAAAGTCTAAGGGCACGTCCTGCAAGAACACCAATCTGCCCGTCTAAATCCTTAATAAGAGGAATTTTTTCGTAGACTTCTTCAATACGTCTGTTTAATTTAATTTTATTATTTAATTGACGGTCATTGTAACTGTTTGCAATAACGTCAAATTGATCTCTGGTTAAAGCCATATTAAATCCTTAAAAATTTTTAAAATAAATATCTACAATAATTAGAGTGTTCAAAACCCAAAATTTAATTATAGGAATTGCTTTCAACAATCTTACTATAAAGATACCTTATATTTCAAAGGTAAACAATCCTTTTTTGTAATTAAATGTTCGGATTAATAAAAACCCCTAATAAATATTTCTGCAATAATATACAATATCTATTACTTGTTAGACTTAAGCTTGCTGTCTCTGTTGGCAATAAGCTTTCTTTCAAGATCCTTATAGTCATATGTACGCTGGTCAAAAGTCTGCTTCTTAGGTGCAGCCTTAGGAGTCTTAGAAAACTTAGCGTTTGCAAAAGGAATATTCTTCTGGAAAGTTTTTGACATTTCCTCAGAATGAAGTTTGTCTAACTTTTCAATATCGCTCATATCCTTAACATTGTTAGTATACCACCTTGTAAGAATACCATCAGTATAATTGAAAAGATTTCCGCTGTGCATGTGAGCCATAGTGCGGTTACATGCTTCAATAATAATTTCGTCGGTAAAACCGTATGTATCAGTCCATTTTGCAATGTAAGCAATCTCTTTTCTTACAGGAACGGTAGGAGCCTGTCCGAAAATCTTATAAATGCTTTTAGAAATGCCTTCCCTGAACTTTTTGTCAGCCTTAGCTTCTTCTATTGAATTTATATCTTTTTTTGCGTATTCAACGGCTCTCTTCTCGATAGAAGATAAAGAGTTAAAACCGTCCTTGATGCAGGCATCCATAATATATTCAATAAAATCTGCATCAAAACAAAGTCCGTCAATCATATACAAAATACTGTTAATGTCATTAGAGCTAAGTGGTCTTCCAAGATAAGTCTGTGCCAAAAGCTGAACGTCATTAAAAGTATCATTATCTGCAAAATCAAGAATCTCTCTTGGTGTATATTTGCGCTTGGCTGGAATAACATGTCCTGTGCTTTCCGGAACAGGAATAGACTCACTCTGACCGGAAGCTGATGCCAAAAGGTTAGTTTCAGTACTTGTAATACCCTTTACAATATAACGGTTGCGAAGGATAGACTCTAAAGTAATGCCTGAAATCTCATTCTGGCTGTTATAAGACAAAGTAATGAGATTCTGTTCAGCCCAATAGTTAAGAGCACGAATAACGTCAGACTCTAACATATTAAACTTGTCCGCGATTCTTTCAGTTGTAAGCTCATCAGCAATGTCGTTATTGCTGTTAACAAGGCGCAACAAATGAAGATAAATCTTAATAAACTCTCCGTTGGCCCTAGGCATATATTCATCCATAAAAATATTTGATACAGAAGTAAATTCTGCAATGCTCCCTCTATCTAAAACCAATTTACACATTTTGTCTCATAATCCTTTTCGTAAAATTATTATCTCACAAAAATGCACACAAATCCCCGAAAACTTCTGTGAGACTTGAAGACTCCCAGAGAAGTGGTGCAAGGAGAAGTATAGCATAAAGAATTAAAAAATCAACATCACAAATTGGGTGAAATGCCCATTTTTAAAGGGCTTGCGGGCAATGTTAATAATGTTGATAATGTGAATAAAAAGTCGGCATAAAAAGTCGAAAATCAGTGAAACCCTTATAAAATAAGAGAATTGTCAGGTTGCAAAATAACAAAGTTATGTAAACAAAAAATCCACAAAAAATCATTGAGAGTTATCAACGAAATTTTGTGGACATGTTAATAAGTTAATTACCTAGCAAATGTTCCCCGATTTTTACTACATCTCCGGCACCCATTGTTATCAACAAATCACCTGTTGAACAATTTTCTAATAAAAAATTTTCGATTTCGCTAAAAGATGGGAAATAATATGCTTCAGTACCAAGTTTTTTGATCCCTTTCATAACATCTTTTGAGCTGATTCCGAGAGTATCTTTCTCTCTTGCTGCGTAAATATCTGCAAGAACAACAGCGTCTGCTTCTGATAAAGCTTTGCAGAACTCTGGTAATAAAGCCTTAGTTCTTGTATATGTATGTGGCTGGAAAACAACCCACATCTTCTTGTGTGGATAATGTTTAGCCGTCTTAATTGTTGCTCTAATTTCATCAGGGTGATGAGCGTAGTCATCAATAACAGTAATATCACCTAATTTGCCTTTGTACTGGAAACGTCTGTCAGTTCCACCATACTGCTGTAAACCAGCAATAATGCTGTTATCGTCAATACCCATAAAATGAGCAGCAGCAATAGATGCAAGTGAATTGTAAATATTGTGTTCCCCTGTAACCTTCAAAACGATATGAGTCTTAGTTTCGCCGTTTACAACAAGGTCATAAGAACCTCTTGCAAATTCATCATAAGTAATGTTAGCGGCGCTATACATACTCTTTTCAGGATCAGAGCCTACAGTAATAACGTTGCACTTAAGCCCTTCAGTAAAATAGTCAAGGTTATCAATATCGCTATTAATAACAAGTGCACCGCCTTCAGGAATAAGTTCTGCATATCTTCTAAAACTATGTCTAATGTCATCAAGGTCCTTGAAGAAATCAAGGTGGTCTGCAGCCACATTAAGAATAATTCCAATAGTAGGTGCAAAAGATAAGAAGCTGTTAGTATATTCACAAGCTTCAGTAATCATATTGTCTGAATGACCAATACGTGTGTTGCCGTTAATTGCCGGCATAATTCCACCAACCAAAATAGTAGGGTCGGTATTTGCTTCAAGCATAATCTGTGAAAGCATTGAAGTTGTTGTAGTCTTGCCATGAGTTCCTGAAACACCAATGGCAGTATGGTAATTCTTCATAATCTGACCTAAGAACTCAGCTCTTGTCAAAAGAGGAATATTCATCTGTGTAGCAGCTACAAGTTCAGGGTTGTCAGCCTTAACTGCAGCAGTATATATCAAAACTTCTGTATCGGCAGCCACATTAGAAGCCTTCTGGCCATAGTAAATAGTTGCTCCAAGAGATTCAAGGTGTTTAGTTATTTCAGATTCTCTTGAATCAGAGCCTGTAACAGTGAAGCCTTTAGAAAGCATAATCTCTGCAAGTCCGCTCATACTAATTCCGCCAATTCCTGTAAAATGGATCTTTGCCGGAGTATTAAAATCTAGTTCGTACATAGTTGTTTATTTCATCCTTTCTTAAGAAAAAAATTAAAAGACGAAAACGCCTTTCTACTTATTAATTAAGTATACTCTTAAATGATTTATTTTTAAAGACTGAAAAAAGAAAAAAAAATAGGAAAATAAAAACTCTTTTGAAAAAATAATAAAAAAATTAATGAAATAATAAAAAACACGAAAAAGTAATAAAGAAATTGGTAATTTTGCATAACACATGTAGAAAAAACAAGAAATTTAGAGAAAAAATACACAATAAAATTCATTGAAACTCTTTTATTGAAAGGGGGTTAGTGCTATAATTAACCTATCAATTATTCGCAGCGAGGTGAGGGACATGATTAAAAAAGAAATGATTGCAATGCTGTTAGCAGGAGGACAGGGAAGCCGTCTCGGTGTTTTAACAGCAAAAGTTGCAAAACCTGCAGTGGCATTTGGAGGAAAGTATAAGATTATTGATTTTCCACTTAGTAACTGCATTAACTCAGGCATTGATACAGTAGGTGTTTTAACACAGTATCAGCCACTTAGACTTAACTCCCATATTGGAATTGGTATTTCATGGGACTTAGATCGTAATATTGGAGGCGTTACGGTTCTTCCGCCATACGAAAAAAGTAAGAACACTGAATGGTATACAGGTACAGCCAATGCCATTTTCCAGAACTTAGACTATATGGATTCATATAATCCTGATTATATACTTATTTTGTCAGGTGACCATATTTATAAGATGGACTACGAGGTTATGCTTGATTATCATAAGGCTAATAAGGCAGATGTTACAATTGCAGCAATGCCTGTTCCAATTGAGGAGGCAAGCAGATTTGGTGTAGTAGTTACAGATGAGGATCACAAGATTACAGAGTTCCAGGAGAAGCCGGAACATCCAAAGAGTAATCTTGCATCAATGGGTATCTACATATTTAGCTGGCCGGTTCTTAGAGAAGCATTGATTAAGCTTAAAGACCAGCCTAATTGTGACTTTGGTATGCATATTATTCCATATGTTCACAGAGAAGGAAAAAGAATTTTTGCATATGAATATACAGGATATTGGAAAGATGTAGGAACATTAAAGTCATATTGGGAAGCCAATATGGAATTAATTGATATTGTGCCTGAATTTAATTTATATGAAGAATTTTGGAAGATTTATACTAAGAATGATGCTTTACCACCACAGTATCTGTCAGACAGTGCAGAGGTGGAGAAGAGTATTGTAGGCGAGGGCTGTGATATATACGGCGGTGTTTATAACTCGGTAATAAGTGCGGATGTAGTGATAGAAGAAGGAGCGGAGGTTTACGATTCCATTATTATGCATGGCACCATAATTAGAAAAGGAACTAAGGTTTACAATGCCATTATTGCAGAGAATGTTGAAGTTGGACAGGACTGCGAAATCGGCATTGGAGAATATGCAGACAGCTTGTTAAGTCAGAAGATTTATAATTGTGAACTTGCTGTTATTGGAGAAGGTTCAAGTATACCGGATGGTGTAAAGATTGGAAAGAATGTAGCAATATCAGGAAAGACGGAAATTACAGATTATCCGGACGGAAAGCTCCCATCAGGTGGCTATATTATTAAGGCAGGTGAGATTTAATGAGAGCAATAGGAATAATTTTAGCAGGTGGAAATAACAGTAAGATGCGCGAACTCTCAAAGAAGAGAGCAATTGGAGCAATGCCTATAGCAGGAAGCTATAGAGCTATAGATTTTTCATTAAGTAATATGTCTAATTCACATATTCAGAAGGTAGCAGTTTTAACACAGTACAATGCGTGGTCATTAAATGAACATTTAAGTTCATCTAAATGGTGGGATTTTGGTAGAAAACAGGGAGGATTGTTTGTATTTACACCATCTATCACATCAGACAATGGATTCTGGTATAGAGGAACTGCAGATGCCATTGCACAGAATATGGCATTTTTAAAGAAGAGCCATGAACCATATGCAATTATTGCATCAGCAGATGCAGTATACAAGCTTGATTACAACAAAGTATTAGAAAGACATGTTGAAACAGGCGCAGACATTACAATTGTCTGCAAGGATATCGGTTCAACAGAGAAGGCTTTAGCATACGGTGTTGTAACAACAGATTCTAACGGCAGAATCGTTGATTTTGAAGAGAAGCCGGGCGAAACAACAAGCTCAAAGATTTCAACAGGAATTTATGTAATCAGAAGAAGATTACTTATGCAGTTAATTGAGCAGTGTATGGCAGAAGATAATTATGATTTTGTAAACGACATAATTATCAGAAACAAAGATACAAAGAGAATATATGCTTATAATCTTGATTCTTATTGGCAGAATATTTCTAACATAGACAACTATTATAGTTGTAATATGGATTTTCTTAAACCGGATGTAAGGGATTTCTTCTTTAAACAGTATCCGGACGTATATTCAAAAGTGGCTGATTTGCCACCGGCAAAATATAATCCTGGTTCAAAAGTAAGAAACAGCTTAATTTCAAGTGGTTGTATCATTAACGGTGAAGTGGACGGATCCGTGGTATTCCATCAGGCATACATTGGAAACAATTGTGTAATCAAGAACTCAATTATTCTTAATGATGTTTATATTGGAGACAACACAGTAATAGAGAATTGTATAGTTGAAAGCCACAGCACTATTAATCCTAACGAGAAATTAGGAAGCGAAGATAGCGAAGTACAGATTATTAATGAGAGAAACTTCAGATATAGTTTGTAGAAGTAATCTAAGGGTTGTACATAAAAATACTTAGGCAAATATAATAGAAAGGAAGCGCAGGTGTATTACAGGTACACCTGTACCTCAAAGCAGAAAATTGAGGAAGGACATAATTATGAATATTACAGATGTAAGAGTTAGAAAAATGACAAAAGAAGGAAAGATGAAAGCAGTTGTGTCAATTACTATTGATGATGAATTTGTAGTACATGACATTAAAGTAGTTGAAGGAGATAAGGGATTATTCATTGCAATGCCTAGCAGAAAAGCAGCAGATGGTGAATACAGAGACATTGCTCATCCAATCAACTCAGGTACCCGTAACAATATCCAGCAGATAGTTCTTGAAGCTTACGAGAAGGCCTTACTTGAACCGGAAGCTGAATAGAAAATTATAAAAAATAAAATAATATCTAACTAAAAAGGCTACAGCTTGCGGAAACGTGGGCTGTAGTTTTTTGATTGAAAATTCTTAGGAGAATTTGTTGAATAAAATAACCTAAATGACAGAATCATATTGACAGGAAGGATGATAAATAATAAAATCATAGTATTAAGGATAAAGGAAAAATTACTATGAGAAAGATTGAAACATTAGAAATGGCGTTGGAAAGAATTAAGGAATTAGAGGCGGAGAACCAGAAGCTGAATGAAGAATTGGAATATTACAGAAACAGAAAAGTAAGCGGACGTCAGAAACATAACGATAAGTGGCAGTCTATTTATAATGATTTTGTTGTTTTATATGAATCGGGAATGTCAATTGCTGAAATTGCAAAAGAAAAAAAATTGAGCGAAAGAACTATCTATAGATATAAGGCTTATTATGACAAGGTGATGAGTGAGCAGAAAGCATTGGCGGAATAGATATTTAGGAAGAATGTATGCTTGAAAAAATATTTTATTAGGAGAAGAAAATGCTATTGGAAGAGTATATAAATGTTATAAATGCTATTAGAAGTTATGTTAATGGAGAGGAAATAGACCAGGCATTTTGTTCTAATTTGGCGGGAGCATATCAGATTTGCAAGAAACATAATTTAACAGCGCTTATGGCAGAAGTTTTGGATAGAACGGATGTTGACAAGAGGAGCCCGATATATCAAAGATGGCAGATGGAAAAGAATCAGGCTGTTTACAAGAATGTTTTAATGGATGTTGAGCGCGAGGAGATTATTGCATTCTTTGAAGAAAAGAATATTTGGTATTTGTTACTGAAAGGTTTGATTATTAGGGAATACTATCCAAATCCTGCCTTAAGAGAGATGTCAGATAATGATATTTTAGTTGACAGAAAATATATGAAGGACATTTATGACTTTATGGTTGGTAGAGGGTACAGTATTAAAGGATATGGAACCAGCAATCATGATGAGTATTTAAAGAAACCGGCATATAATTTTGAAATGCACAGAGCTCTTTTTGACAAAGATGATTACGAAAGTTGGAATAATTATTTTGACAATGTATTTGATAAGTTAACAAAGAAGTCTGAGAATAGCCTGGAATATGTATTCAAAGAGGAAGATTTTTATATTTATTTTATGGTACATACATATAAGCATTATGCAGGCGGCGGAATGGGACTTAGAACAATTCTTGATGTGTATTTGTATTTGATAAAGAATAAAGAGTTGGATTTTTCTTATGTTGAAAAAGAATTGGGAAAATTAAATATAGCAGATTTTGAAAAGCAGTTTAGAAAGCTATGTTTTGATGTATTTAGTGTTAATGAATCTGATGCTAAAGCGGATTGGTATGAAGGTCTTACAACAGATGAAAAGAATATGCTTGATTATATTATGGGAGCAGGCACATATGGAAATGTGGATAATTTGGTAGCAAATAAGCTTGGAGATGACGATGATGTAAAAAAATCTAAGTTTAAATATGTTTTTAGACGAGTTTTCCCAGACTATAAAAGTTTTAAGAAGTATCATCCATTGATATGTAGGTATAAGGTTCTTGTTCCTTTTGGATATTTATTTAGAATTATTAAGCTTCCTTTCACAGGTTGGAAGAGAGCCATGGCAGAACTTAAGGCTGTATTAAGAAAGTAGGCTTGACACTATTTCAAATGAATTATATAGTAAACTACAGTAAATATGAAAAGGACTGGCTTACGATGCGATTCATTTGGGGCTAGGCAGGGAAAGGAGCAGGCAGTATTCATAGGTATTATTGGGAGTGGCATTATGGATATTGCAAAATAGTAGTATGTACGATTATTTAGTAGTTGGAGCAGGTTTGTATGGAGCAGTTTTTGCTAATCAGGCCAAGGCTCAGGGAAAGTCTGTTTTGGTTATTGATAAAAGACCTAATATTGCAGGAAATGTTTTCACGGAGAAGATTGAAGGCATCAATGTACATAAGTATGGGGCACATATTTTCCATACTAATAATAAGAAAGTTTGGAATTTTGTTAATCGGTTTGCTGAATTTAACAGATTTACTAATTCACCGGTAGCAAATTATAAGGGGGAACTTTTTAGCTTGCCTTTTAATATGTATACTTTCAACAAGATGTGGGGAGTTGTTACACCAAGTGAAGCGCAGGCAAAGATTGAGGAGCAGAAGAAACAGGCTGGAATTACTGAACCTAAGAATTTGGAAGAACAGGCTATTTCTTTGGTAGGAACCGATATTTATGAAAAGTTGATTAAGGGTTACACAATGAAGCAGTGGGGAAGACCTTGCGATAAACTTCCTTCTTTCATTATTAAGAGATTGCCGGTTCGACTTACTTTTGATAATAATTATTTTAATGCACTTTATCAGGGGATTCCGGTAGGTGGATATACCAAGATGGTTGAAAATATGCTTGAGGGCATTGATGTAAAACTTGGAGTTGATTATTTTGATAACAAGAGTGAATATGATGCAATGGCTTCCAAGGTAGTTTACACAGGGGCTATTGATGCATATTTTGACTACAAGCTTGGAACTTTAGAGTACCGTTCAGTAAGATTTGAAAATGAAATCCTTGATATTCCTAATTTTCAGGGAAATGCAGCAGTTAATTATACTGATTCTGAAACACCTTGGACTCGTATTATTGAACATAAGTGGTTCGAGTTCGGAAAGGATGAAGAAGGTAATGACTTGCCTAAGACTGTTATTTCAAGAGAGTACAGTGCTGAATGGAAGCCGGGAGATGAACCTTACTATCCTGTGAACGACGAAAAGAATGGTGCTCTGTATGAGCAGTATAAAGAGTTAGCACAGAAGGAAGATAATATTATTTTTGGTGGCCGACTTGGTGAATATAAGTATTATGATATGGATGCAGTTATTGCGTCCGCACTTGAAATGAGTGAGAAGGAATTAGTTTAGGAAATTCCTAAAGAGGTTAAATTTTTTTGAATTGTAATATTTTTTGAATTACAATATTTTGGAATGAAAATATCTTTGAATTAAAGCATCTTTGAACTGACGTTGTGGGTTTGAAGATGTTTTTTTGTTGGAAAAAACAAAAATAATGTATAAATAATTTATTATTGTAAATTTTTTTAACTCTGTGCTATAATATCTTTATGTTTATAAGGTGAAAACTTTATAAAATTAAAATATGCTGAAAAATATTATATTGAAAGGAGTACTACTTATGAGACATGAATTAGACCATATAGATGAACAGATTATTAAGTTGCTTCATGAGAACGCTCGTATTCCCCTTAAAACTATTGCGAGCCAGGTCTTTTTATCATCACCGGCAGTATCTGCCAGAATTGAAAGATTAGAACAGGCAGGAATTATTACAGGTTATACTGCAAAGGTTAACCCGGCAGAATTGGGTTATCATATTAAGGCATTTATAAACCTTGAGGTTAATCCGGGACAGAAGAAGGATTTCTATCCTTATATTAAAAGTTGTAACAATGTTATTGAATGTAACTGTGTTACAGGAGACTATGCAATGCTTGTTGAGGTAATGTTTAAGAGCACTGAGGAGCTTGATCACTTCATTGGAGAGCTTCAGACATTCGGAAGTACAAAGACTCAGATAGTATTCTCAACATCTGTAGAACATAGAGGAATTCCACTTTCTACAGAAGAAGAATAGAATTTAGTATATTTTTATAAATTAATTTGTTTTTATAATAGAAGTTGTAAAAAAGGAGCTGTGTGCTAATGATTTTAGCAATCGTTAGAACAACAGCTCTTTTTTAGTGTGCCATTACGAAGCGATTATAAGTATATAGAAGCAAGAATATGTGATTGTCTACCGGGTACAATCCTGGTAAATGATCTACACAACCTTTATTTATCGCATGTTTTTGAACATTTCACTATATTGAGTGAAAAAATGTTGTAGGAATAGAAATAAAATTTGTTGAAAAGTTTTCTCAAACGTGGTAAGGTATTGAATACGTAACTGCTTGTTATTTATTTAACAATTAAGAAGATGATTAATTATTGAAAGCATTTGCTATAAAATAATTTGAACGCTTAAGGGGAAGTCAATTAAATGAAAAGATTTGGTTGTTTAGAATGTATTCAAGTATTGATACTATCTTAATTGTTTGGAAGTACTCAAGTTTGATAATAATCAACAATTGAGAATCGAGAAAGAAAGGGAATGAATAAATATGAACAGTTTTATTTATTTAGCTCCGGTTGCAGGTGTTATAGCATTGATTTTTGCTTTTTATAAGGCAATGACTATTAACAAGAGCGAAGCCGGAAATGACAGAATGAAAGAAATCGCTTCAGCTATCGCTGAAGGTGCCAGAGCTTTCTTATTTGCAGAATATAAAGTTTTGGTTATTTTTGTAGCAGTATTATTTGTAGTTTTAGGATTTGGAATTAGCTGGCTTACAGCAGTTTGCTTCTTAGTTGGAGCATTATTCTCAACTTTGGCAGGTTATTTTGGCATGACAGTAGCTACAAAGGCTAACGTTCGCACAGCTAATGCAGCTAAAGAAAGCGGAATGAACAAAGCTTTATCAATCGCTTTTTCAGGCGGTGCTGTTATGGGTCTTAGCGTTGTAGGTCTTGGTATTATTGGAATAAGTGTTATCTTCATTATTCTTAATGCCACAGGCGAAGTTACAACAGACGCAGTAAGTATTCTTACAGGATTTAGCCTTGGTGCTTCATCAATCGCTCTTTTTGCAAGAGTTGGAGGTGGTATCTATACTAAGGCAGCAGACGTTGGAGCTGACCTTATAGGTAAAGTAGAA
>OFME01000203.1_pt1 | contig 51689 bp, 42 predicted proteins | sample 1541381 | NCBI WGS metagenome assembly OFME01 (sample SAMN04209243, study PRJEB22552) | human gut metagenome | biome: gut; material: feces | host: Homo sapiens | place: USA: Oklahoma
CCGGATTGCCGGAAATAAGGCCGGCAGTGGCTTTGCCGCGGGCATGACGAATGAATTGCTCATGAATAAGATTAAAGAATGGGCGGGAAATGACCCGGCTAAAGCCCAATGGATCAGCGCAGCTTTGGGTGCTACTGTCAATGTCGATGTCGGCAAGAATATCCAGACAGGCGGAGCTACAGCACAGTATGGAACGAAATGGAATGATGAACTTGCTGCTGAGGTTTATGCTGCCGCGCTTCTTTTAGAGGATGGCGCAGGAGAAATCGCAGGAGCAACGGTAGGCAGCATAGGTGTAGCAGGTGCCCTCATCCTGGGTGGTACACAAGAAGCTGGCGGCGACGTTTCTTATAATACGGATGCAAATGATTGGAACTATGAAAGTGTGTTAAATGTAGAAAATAATTATCCCAATAGTGGCTCATCATCAGACGATAATATTGATAATTATGATGACAGCGATACATCGGAATCAGTTTCCACTTCACCAGAATCAGTCCCTATTGATCCTCCGGTAACATACCAAGAGGTCGTGGCTGAAGATGGCTCTATTCATAAAATGGGTAGTGATGGGAGCAATATAGTTACAGGAAGATATCAAATTGACGGGCATCTATATTCTGATGATGGCGGATATGATCAACTACATCGCAGATTTTTAACTGGCATTGATACCGGTAATCTTTATAGCGGTTATTATCGGACTGCTGATGGAAAAGACAATTGGAAAGAATTGCCTTACGATAGGCTGAAAAATAAATTTGGCCATATTTCATTGGTAGACCCATTGGGAGAGCAGACACAGCTTGAAGATGTTACCTATGGCGAAGAAGCTGTTATTAATGGGGCAGATATTGTTTATTCGCCAGAAAGAAAAGTCTTTGTCGATACTCAGATGGAGGCTCCCATTCCTTTATCGTTTGTTAATGAACACCGGGACCGGATTATCCCCTCTTCTTTACAGCCAACTGAAATTCAGGCAGGTGATGATGGTTTTACGGCAACTCCTATTGAGCCGCCGACGCCGCAAAAACCTGATAATTCTGATATGGCACTTATTGGAAGTGGAATCGCCCTTTCACAACAGGCGCAAAGACAAGTTCCTGTTCCAGATAATACGCTTACAAAGTATTCAGCAGACGTACTCAAAGAAAGTGTACTTAGTACAGCTGATGATACAGTTTTAAAAACCATGGGCAAGGACTTGAAACCATTTGGAACTATAGACGACTTTTATACGGTACAAGAAGATATGCATGAATATCAAAATTTATATGGCCTTGGGATTGCCATGGGTGATATCATACTTCCTGCAATAGGCGGTGCTGCATCTGGATATTTGGCGTTACGAATCGGTATTAATCCAGTTGTAGGCACTATTACTGGAAAAGTTGCTAGTGCGGATATTTTTAACAAATTAAAAGATAGATATCTCGAGAATTTAAAGAAGGAGAAAACAAAACATGGAAAGTAGTTACCATTACCATACCATTTTGCTTTTTGTATGTTTTGCGATTATATATGCACAAAGCATTAGACACTCAGAGTTTTCAATTTATAAAAAAAAAGAGAATTCCCTTTATATTATATTCTTCGAGCTTTTTTATTACTGCGATTGCTTTAATTGGAATGTTTATTTTTAGGCATGATTCTGATGTTTTCTATTTATTTATGGGGTTATATCTTTTAGGGGGATTGATTAAATTAATTGGGAAAATGATATATGCAAAATTAGTGAAAGATGAGTATTTATATAAAAGTATAGCGACGCCATTAAAAAACTTTTTTTTAATGATATTATTTGGCATGGGTCTTGTCATTGTGGCAACGATAGTAGGAATGATTATTTATACCTTATTTCCATGAAACAATGTTGTTATGGGGAGTTACAGCAATTAGAGATTCATATTAGTAGGTGATAGAAATGAAAAAATCAATGCATTTAATGGCTATTGTTGTTGCCATCGGAGCCGTTGCTTTACTTTACCCACACATAAAGCCTTTAGTTGCGGAATATCGGCAGCCTGCTGAAAAGACGAAGGTCGTTCAAACCATTAAGGGAAAGCCGAAAGAAGGCGTCGTCAGTGCTTATGTACCGAATCAGCCAGTAGAAGATGATGACGGGTATCATGCACTCGTTATTGATAATAGTAATAATGAAAACCCCGTGTATGCACGCCTTTGGACAACCGGCGAGGATGCTCATCCAATCCGTGCTTTCACGATTTGTGAACACGGAAGTTTTAAAATGGAAAATCTGCCATCCGGTACTTATGAACTCCGTTTCAAGATGCTTTATGAGGGCAACGATGCTGTCGATGGCTATAAGGTCGATGGGATTGTATTGGAGCCAAAACAAGTAGAAGGTGGCGTCAGCTATCCTACGTACACCCTGCAAATAGCCCTGCGCAATGGAAAAGGAGAAGCCTCGAAACATACGTTAGCTAGCGACGTGTAAATATTAGATGCTCCATTTCTTTAATTTCTAACCTACGATATTGTTGGCTATCGTAGGTTAGCTTTTGTATAGCAATTACTACCAGAAGTATTTTTCTCATTGGACATATGGGACTGTTTGTACTATTTAAATGATATATATAAGGCTGATTGAGCTTATTTTCCGGGAATTTGGAGATGGCATGCAAGAGGTCAGGAGTTCGATCCTCCTTATCTCCACCATAAGAAATGTGATAACCACGCAGTTTATAAGCTGCGTGGTTATTTTTATGCCTGGCATAAAATCATAAAGAGGGGGCATTTAGGGGGCAATGATAAATCGTTTCCTCTCATGCGGGGCAGCTGCAGTCCTTTATTTTCTGTCCGCTAAGGGGAGCTGTGACATCGGAATCGTGCCTGTGTCTGCTGAACCTTTTCGGCGGCGTTTTTGGGCGGATGAGCACGTTTTTCGCTCATAAACCATTTTTTATGAAAATCGGTGAGGCAGGGGCTTGGCCGGGGAGCGAAAGGGACGATGCTTGGGGCTATCATCGTTTTGCCGGAAAAGAGGCGGCGGAGGGGCTGCGGTCCGGGTCGTCCTTTTGTCCCTTCATTGAGGCATCGGCTTTTTCATGATATAATTATAACTTATGATAGGAATCGATTTTTAGTTCTTGCAGGAGGGTAAGGTTAAGCTATATGGGCAGTATTAAGGTACAGAAGTTGGGAAAATCTTTTGGCGTGCGCACGGTATTCCAAGACGTCAGTTTTGAAATCCGTCGCGGCGAACGTATCGGCCTGATCGGGGCTAATGGGGCCGGGAAGTCGACGCTCCTCAAGTGTCTGATCGGGGAAGAGGAGTACGATGCCGGAGCCTTTATCGTATCGGAAGGGGAATCCATCGGCTATTTGCAGCAGGATGTGACCTATGCCGATGATATTACCCTGGGGCAGCTGATTACCGAGGCTTGGCAGGACGTCATGCGCCTGGAAAAGGATCTAAAAGGGCTTGAAAAGGAGATGCAGTCCCGTCCCGACGACGAAGGGCTGATGAATCGCTATGCCCGGATGCAGGAGCGGTTTGAATGGCTCGGCGGCTATGAGTACGAATCGATGTCCCGTAAAATCGTCCGCGGTCTCGGATTTTCGGAAGCCGACATGAATCGGCCGGTCCAGAGTTTTTCCGGCGGCCAGAAGACGCGCATCAATTTGGCCAAAGCCCTGGTACGTCGTCCGGACTATCTCTTCCTCGACGAACCGACGAACCATCTCGATATGGACATGCTGGAATGGCTCGAAGGCTATCTCTTGTCTTATGGCGGCGGCATCCTCATCGTCTCGCATGACCGCTATTTCTTGGATCGGGTGGCTACGGGCATCTTAGAGCTGTCTCACGGCAAGGTGACCAAGTACAAGGGCAATTATTCGCGCTATGTCGAACAGCACGATCAGCAGCAAATGGCCCTCGAACGGGCTTATAAGAAGCAGCAGGAACATATCCACGAGACGGAAGAATATATCCGTAAATATAAGGCCGGCATCAAGGCTAAACAGGCTCGGGGCCGTCAGTCCCAGCTCGACCGGCTGGAACGGATCGAATGGCAGCCTGATGAAGCGTCCCTTCGTTTTAATTTTAAGCCTGCTGAAGAATGCGGCCAAAAGGTACTGACCCTCGATAAGGTCAGCGGCGGTTTTGCTGACAGACAGCTCTTTGACCATTTGTCGCTCCTCCTGCGCCGCGGTGAAGCAGCAGCTCTCATCGGTCCTAACGGGGCCGGAAAGACGACCCTCATTCGCATGATTATGGGAGAAAAAGAACCGACGGACGGCCATATCACACTCGGCAGCAAGGTCCATATCGGTTACTTTGCCCAGGAGCATACGGAACTGCACGGGGCTTGGACTGTTCTTGATGAAATCATGAATGCCTTCAGTTACGGCGAAGACGAAGCCCGGTCGGCTTTAGGTCACTTCCTCTTCCGCGGCGACGACGTCTTTAAAGTCATCGACAGCCTCAGCGGCGGGGAGCAGGCTCGAGTTGCCCTGCTTAAACTCTTTTTGCAGGGGCCTAATTTCCTCATCCTCGACGAACCGACCAACCATTTGGACATTCCGACGCGAGAAGTCCTCGAACAGGCCCTCCTTGATTTTGGCGGGACCTATCTTGTTATTTCTCATGACCGCTACTTCCTCGATAAAATCACCCGGCGGACCTTGGTCCTCGAACATAAACAGTTGACGGACTACGTCGGTAACTACAGTTATTATCGGGAAAAAGTCCGGGAAGCCGAGGCCTTGGCTGCGGAAAACAATCCGCAGTCCCTGCCCGAGAAAGATACTGCGGCCAAGAAGCCGTCTGCCCCGGTTCAGACCGCAAAGGTACAAAAAGCGCCCGTGTACGGCCAAGCGGCAAAGCTTCAAAAGTTGGAGCTGAAGATTGCCGAACTCGAAGCGACGCTTAAGATGTATGAAGTCAAGATGAACATGCCTGAAAATCAGACTGATGCCGAGGCCATGATGAGCCTGACGGCAGCGTATGAAGCGGCTCAGGCTGAGCTTGACGACGCCTACGAAAAATGGGAAACGCTAGCTGAATCTTAATCAAGCATAGAAGATATAAAAAATAAATATAATCGGTAAAAAAGATGCTGCCGTAAAACGTAAAACTTTATGTAAAAATCACGTTCTTTCGTTTCAAGATTAGAAGATAAACCGGGATAATCCTAAGAAATGAAGAAAAAAGTGGCTTTACAAGTCTTTGGGATATGGTATACTATGTTCAACTTCCATGAAGAAGTGAATTTACTATAGCTTTTTGGAATACTTAAATCCAGACTGACAGAGGGGAAGCGTTTATATATGGCAGCATCTTTTAATTCCGTTACACCAGATTTATTAGCCGAATTACGTAATGTCCTGGGGGATAAATTCGTCAAGACTGACGAAGATTACTTGGAACGGTACCAGACCGATGAAGAAGGGAACTCTCATTATTTCCACAAACCGGAAGTCGTCGTATTCCCGGGTTCGACGGAAGAAGTGGCTGAAGTCGTCAAACTGGCCAACAAATACCTCGTTCCCATTACGCCGCGTTCGGCCGGTTCCGGCGTTGCCTGCGGCGCTATCCCTGTCTACCACGGCATCGTCGTCGAATTGGAACGGATGAATCAGATCCTGACCTTCGATGCCGACAACATGTATGCCGTCTGCCAGACCGGGGTCATTACCGGCGATTTGCAGCGCGAAGCGGCTAAACACGGCCTCCTTTACGCCGGCGATCCGTCGAGCGCTGACAGCAGCATGATCGGCGGCAACGTAGCTAATAATGCCGGCGGCAATAAGGCCGTCAAGTACGGGACGACGCGCAACCAGATTTACAGCCTGAAAGTCGTTACGCCGACGGGCGACATCCTCGATGCCGGTGCCCGCTTAAAGAAATGCTCTACCGGTCTTTGCTTGGAACAGCTCTTCGCCGGTTCTGAAGGCGTTCTCGGCATCATTACAGAAGTCACGGTCAAGCTTCGCCCCATGCCGCCTTATACCTTCAATATGGTCTGCGTATTCAAGACGGATGAAGAAGCTTTTGCCCTTCCCAATAAAATCTTGAAAGCCGGCATCGATCCGACCAGTATCGAATTCATGGACAATGAAGCCCTTCGCATGACCTGCAAGTTCTTGGATATGAAGATGCCTCACGTCGATGAAGGCTGCGACTACGTCATCGTTACTGTCGAATCGTTCAGCGAAGACGATTCGGACCGTAAGATGGAACAGCTCTGTGATCTTGCTGAAGAAAACGGTTCTATCGATGAATTTGAAGCCGATAAGCGCATCTGGAAGCTGCGCAAACAGTTTGCTGAAGCCGCCCGCGACGTCGATAAGATGTTCCAAACGGAAGATTTCGTCGTTCCCCTCGATAAGATTCCTGATATCACTAAGCAGATTCCGGAACTTCGCGAAAAGTACGACCTCTACTGCGTTACCGTTGCCCATATCGGCGATGGGAATATCCACGTTCTTCCTTTGAATGCCAAAGGCTTGTCGCCGGAAGAATGGTTTGAAAAGATCAAGGCCTTCCACCGCGACCTCTTCCCGCGGGTCTATGCCCTCGGGGGCAAGATGTCCGGCGAACACGGCGTCGGTTTTAAGAAGCTCGAAGAGTTTGCGCTCTGTACTCCGGAAGCAGAACTAAATGTCATCAAGGCCATCAAGAAGGCTTTAGATCCCAATAATATCATGAATCCCGGTAAATTGGTACAAATTTGTTAAGTATTTCATAAAAGATTGTCTAAATTGCAAAGACGGCAACGATTATATGCAGATAATCATTGCCGTCTTTTTATATATTTACTATAATAGTATAAAGGACATTACTAATGTACTTCTGGAATACGATAATGATGAAAACAGGTGATGACATGAAATACTACAGCCGTTTGAAGACGCTCCGATTGGAGGCGAGACTTTCTCAAGCTGATGTAGCCAAAATTTTAAAATGTTCTCAAGTTGGATATGGCATGTACGAATTGGGAAAACGAAAGATTCCCGTAGAAAAACTGATTCAGCTGGCAAAGCTGTACCATACGTCCTTAGATTACATTGCCGGTCTGACCGATGAACGGACGCCTCGACCCAATCTGAAGAGCGAAGAAGAAGTACAAGTCTTATGAAAAAGGCTCATCCCATGGCAGTAAGCTGCTGTCACGGGATGAGCTTTTTTCGTATTTCAGAGGTTGTAAGATATTATCGGTTGATTAGACGTTGAAGCGGAAGTAGGTTACATCGCCGTCTTTCATGATGTAATCCTTTCCTTCCAGGCGGACGAGGCCTTTTTCTTTGGCACCTTGTTCGCTGCCGCAGGCGATGAGGTCGTCGTAGGAAACGATTTCAGCGCGGATGAAGCCCCGTTCGATGTCGGTGTGGATCTTGCCGGCAGCCTTCTGGGCTTTCGTGCCGTTGACGATGGTCCAGGCCCGGACTTCGTCGGCACCGGCCGTGAAGAAATTGATCAGGCCCAAGAGGGCATAGCTGGCTTTGATGAGCTTATCGAGACCCGATTCGGGGAGTCCCAGTTCTTCTAAGAAGACGGCGGCTTCGTCGGCCGGAAGTTCGGCGATTTCGGCTTCGATTTTAGCTGAAACGGCGACGACCTGAGCCCCTTCTTGGGCGGCGTATTCTTCGACGCGCTTGACATTGGGATTGGCGTCGGGATTGCCGGCTTCATCTTCAGCGACGTTGGCAATGTAGATGATGGGCTTCAAGGTCAGGAGATTGAGGTCTTTAACCTGAGGCAAGTCGTCTTTGGTAAGGCCTGCTTTGCGGGCCGGTTCGCCGTTTTCAAGGCAGGCGAGAACTTTTTTCAGGACGTCGTATTCGGCCTTGGCTTCTTTATCGCCGCACTGGGCGACTTTGGCGATGCGGTCGGCTCGTTTCTGCACCGTTTCCAAGTCTGCCAGGCAGAGTTCGGTATTGATCGTTTCGATGTCGCGAATGGGGTCGATGGAGCCGTCGACGTGGGTGATGTTTGAATCTTCAAAGCAGCGGACGACTTCGGCGATGGCGTCGGTTTCACGGATATGGCTGAGAAATTTGTTGCCCAGGCCTTCGCCCTTGGAGGCGCCGGCGACAAGGCCTGCGATATCGACGAAACGCATGACGGCGGGAATCGTTTTCTTCGGGTTATACATGTCGGTCAGGACCTGGATGCGCGGATCCGGTACTTCTACGATACCGACGTTCGGTTCAATCGTGCAGAAGGGATAGTTTGCCGCTTCTGCGCCGGCTTTGGTAATGGCATTGAAAAGGGTGCTCTTACCGACATTCGGCAAGCCGACGATGCCTACTTCCAAATTTGTACTCAATGGTTAAACCACCTTTATTTGAATAAATTTAAATTAGCGATGCGGTTGACGGCTTCAATCGTATTTTCTTTGGTGCCGAAGGCCGTCAGGCGGAGGTAGCCTTCGCCGTGGGGGCCAAAGCCCGAACCCGGTGTCGTTACGACGTGGGCTTTTTCGAGGAGGAGATCAAAGAAGTCCCAGCTCTTCATGCCGTTCGGTGTCTGTACCCAGGCGTACGGCGAGTTGGTAGCGCCGTAGACGGTGAAACCGGCTTTGGTCAGGCCGTCGCGGATGATGTGGGCATTTTCCATGTAGTACTTGACGTCAGCCAAGCACTGTTTCTGGCCTTCCGGGCTGTAGTAAGCTTCGGCAGCGCGCTGGACGATGTACGGTGTGCCGTTGAAGAAGGTGCACTGACGACGGTTCCACAAGGGATTGAGTTCGACGGCCGTGCCGTCTTTTTTATAAGCCGTGCAGGCGTGGGGAACGACGACGTAGGAGCAGCGGGTGCCCGTGAAGCCGGCACATTTGGAGTAGGAGCGCAGTTCGATGGCGACTTCTTTGGCCCCTTCGACTTCAAAGATGCTGTGAGGAACGTCCGGTTCAGTGATGTACGTTTCATAGGCCGAGTCATAGATGATGATGAAGTTATTTTTCTTTGCCGCTGCGACCCAGTTTGCCAGTTCTTCTTTGCTCATGGCCGTGCCTGTCGGGTTGGAAGGGTTGCAGAGGTAGACGATGTCGACTTTTTCCGTCGGCGGTACGGCTTTGAAACCGTTTTCCGGCGTGCAGGGAAGGTAGACGACGCCGTCATAGATGCCCTTTTCGGCATTCCATTCGCCCGTGTGGCCGCACATGACGTTGGAGTCGAGGTAGACCGGGTAGACCGGATCGGCTACGGCGAATTTGAGGTCACTGCCGAAGATTTCCTGGATGCAGGCAACATCCGTTTTCGCACCGTCACCGACGAAGACTTCGTCAAGATCGAGGTCGATGCCCCGTGTTTTATAGTCACCGTCGATGATGGCCTGGCGGAGGAAGTCATAGCCTTGTTCCGGACCGTAGCCGCGGAAGGTTTCGGCTTTGCCCATTTCGTCGACGGCTTTATGCATGGCGTCGATGATGGCCGATGCCAGGGGACGGGTGACGTCGCCGATGCCGAGACGGATGATATTCGCTTCCGGATGTGCTTTGGAGTAAGCTTCTACTTTCTTTGCAATCGTCGCAAAGAGGTAATTTCCGGGGAGTTTCAAGTAGTTTTCATTTACGTGAGCCATAAATGGACCTCCTTATGTTCGTTGATAGTAAAAATCTGTTAGCTCCTTTATTTTACTACATTATATGGACATTGGAAAGGTAAGGGGAGGGCGGCAGGCATGAGAAAATGAAATGGCTTCCATTTATGATAGTGATTGAACAGCTTATCGTTTTGCCGTATAATGAAATTATAATCAGTATTTTTAGGCCCATCGAGCCGGGAGGAGTGACCTGTCTATGGATTATAAGGGGAAAAAATGTCTCATTGCTTATTTTTCACATGCCGGTATGAATTATGTCAGCGGTAAGATTGTCAATCTTAAGGTTGGTAATACGGAGCAGGCGGCTAAGATGATCGGCCGCATGACCGGCGGGGACCTCTTTCATATCCGGGCAGCAGCCGTCTATCCTCATGAGTATAAAGAAACGGTCTCCCTGGCTCGCCATGAATGGGAAAAAAGGCTTCGGCCGGCCTTGTCAAAGGATCTCGACGACATCAGCGGTTATGACCTCATCTTCCTCGGCTATCCCAATTGGTGCGGAACCATGCCTATGGCCATGTGGACCTTCTTAGAAAATCACGATTTTTCCGGCAAAACCATCTATCCTTTCTGCACCCATGAAGGGAGCGGTATCGGCCGCAGTCTGGAAGACATCCATGAACTTTGCCCTAAGGCCGTGCTGGGGTCGCACCTGGCTATTTTAGGTTCGACCGTTCAGGACGCCGAAGACGATGTGCGCCGCTGGCTGAACGAATAAATTTTTGCATATAAAAAGAAGCACTGTTCCTCGGAACAGTGCTTCTTTTTATTCATAGCGCAAGGCTTCGATCGGATCGAGCTTGGCGGCTTTTCGCGCCGGATAGATGCCGAAGAAGAGGCCGATGCCGACGGAGAAGCTAAAGGAAATAATAATCGGTGCTGCCGTAATGACAGTCTCAAAGAGGCCCGACTCGGCAATGGCTAAGGCGATGCCGACGCCGCAGGCGACGCCCAAGAGGCCGCCGATGACGCCGATGACGACGGACTCGATGAGAAACTGCATCATGATGTTCTGGAAGGTAGCTCCCAAGGCTTTGCGAATGCCGATTTCACGGGTTCTTTCGGTAACAGATACCATCATGATGTTCATGATGCCGATCCCGCCGACGACGAGGGAGATGGCGGCGATACTGCCTAAGAACAGGGTCAGCATGGTCGTCGTCTGGGTCATCGTTTCCATGAGGCTGGTCAGGTTGCGGACGTTGAAGTCATCTTCCTTGCCGTTGGTGATGTGATGACGCTGGCGAAGGAGGGCTTCGACTTCCGATTGGACCTGTTCGATTTTATCGGCACTGGAGACCTGGATGTTGATGGACTTGATGTAGGTAATGCCCAGCAATCGTTCTTGGGCCGTCGTCAAGGGTACGATGACCATGTCGTCCTGGTCCTGGCCGACGGAAGACTGGCCCTTGCTTTCGAGGACGCCGATGACTTTGTACGGCTGGTTATTGATGCGGATCGTCTTGCCGACAGGGTTGGTTTCATCAAAGAGGTTGGTGGCGACCGTCGTTCCGATGACGGCAACGCGGTTGCGGGAATTTAAATCGGACTGGGTGATGAAAGAACCTGATTGGACAGTGAGGGACCGGATGTGCAGGTATTCCGGCGTAACGCCGTAGACCGACGTGTTCCAGTTCTGGTTGCCGTTGACGACTTGGTATGAGCTGTTGACCGTCGGTGATACGTAGTCGATGTTCTTAATCTGCTTCTTGATGGCTACGGCATCGTCGTATTTCAACTTTTTATTGGAGCCGGCTGCCGAGCGGACGCCGCCGCTGTTGGCTGAGCCCGGCATGACGATGAGCATGTTGCTGCCGAGGCTGGCAATGGAGTTGGTGACGTTTTGACGGACGCCCATGCCGATGGAAATCATGGCGATGACGGCGCCGACACCGATGATGATGCCCAGCATGGTCAGTATGGAACGCAGCTTGTTTGATAAGAGCGCCGTAATGGCAATTTGGACGCTTTCACTAAATAACATCCATGACGACCCCCTTTCCGGCATCTTTGGTAATCTTACCGTCTGACAAGAGGAGCTGACGAGTTGCACAAGCGGCGATTTCCGGTTCGTGGGTGACCAAGATGATCGTCTTGTGGTCTTCGTGGAGCTCTTCAAAGAGGCGCATGATATCTTTGGTCGACTTCGTATCGAGGTTGCCCGTCGGTTCGTCGGCCATGATGATGTGCGGGTTGTTGACCAAGGCTCTGGCGATGGCCACGCGCTGGCGCTGGCCGCCGGAGAGTTCATTCGGCTTGTGATGGGCCCACGTTTCAAGGCCGACGGATTTCAGTTTATCCATGGCCCGTTCGGTCCGCTCTTTGCGGCCGACACCGGCATAGACCAGGGGCAGGGCGACGTTGTCGAGGGCTGTAATTCGCGACAGGAGGTTGAAGTTCTGGAAGACGAAGCCGATGTGCTGGTTGCGGATGACGGCGAGTTCATCGTCGCTCAGGTGGGCAACTTCCTTTCCTCCCAGCTGATACGAGCCGGCTGTCGGCCTGTCGAGGCAGCCGAGGATGTTCATCAGTGTCGACTTCCCCGAGCCGGAAGGCCCCATGAGGGCGGCAAATTCCCCTTCTTCAATGTTGAGGGTAATGCCGGCTAAGGCGGCGAAGTCTTCCCCTCCGATATGGTATATCTTTTCAATACCTTGGAGTTCAATGATGGGATTCATAGCCAAGACCTCCCTTACATGGGCGGCGGCCCTTGACGGCTGCTGCTCTTCGAGGAAGATGAAGAAGATTTGCTGGCCGTGTAGGAAATGGAAACCTTATCACCCTCGGTGAGCCCTGACAGGATTTCGACGTAGTCACTGCTGTAGATGCCCGTCTTGACCGGAACCTGTTCAGTCGTGCCGTCATCCTTGACGCGAAGGACGTAAGAGCCGGAATCATTGGTCTTCAAAGCGGCGATGGGGACGACCAGGGCATCTTGTTTTTCCGATGTCGTAATGTCGACGCGGGCCGTCATGCCCAGTTTCAAGACGTCGTCAGGATCACTGACGTCGAGAGTGACGTAATAGTAGATGACGCTGGCCGAAGAGCTGGAGGAACTCGACGAGGACGAAGACGACGAGCTGTTCGTATCCCAGGTGTTGCTGGTATCAGTCTTAGAAATCTTCGAGACGCGGGCCGTAAAGGTGCGGTCCGTATAGGCGTCGACAGTAAAGGTCGCTTCCTGTCCGACTTGGACTTTTCCGATATCCGTTTCGTCGACTTGGGCTAAAATCTGTTTGCTTGACGTATCGGCAATGCGCATGATGACCGTCGGATTGCTGTTGCCCTGAACGGCCATGGTGCCGACCGTCTTCGGTTCGCCGACGACGACGCCGTCCATGGGGGCCGTAATGACCGTTTCGGCTACGTCTGATTCAGCTTCTGACAAGGTGCTGAGGGCCGTATCGTAGTTAAACTTGGCCGTGTCCAGATCCTGTTTTGTTCCGGCGCCGAGCTCATACAGCTTTTCAGCTCGTTCATATTCCACCTTGGTATTGGTGACCTTGTACTGAGCCTGGTCGCGCTGGGCTTCATAATCTTTACCGTCTAAGATGGCGACGGTTTGACCGGCCGTGACCGAGTCATTTTCCTTGACCAAGACTTGGCTGATACGGGCCGTGATCTTCGGCGATACTTCGACGGAATCGACGGGACTGATGGTCCCCGTGGCCGATACGGTCGACTTCAGATCTTTACGGACGACTTCAGCCGTTTCAACGGCAGAGGCTTGTTTTGCCTGCTGCTGACCTTGGTAGTAGGTATACCCGCCAAAAGCAAGGGCGGCGATGACGACAGCGGCAATGGCGATTTTCAGGCGCTTGTCTATTCTCATGATATCACTCCAAACGTATAATACTTGAAATTTACTGCCAATAGTAATTTTTAGTTTATAATCAGTACCAGTATAGCATGGTACTGGTTGAAGGATAAAGAAAAAGCCTATAGTTATCGTAAAGTGAGTTAAAACTGTGATAAATCTTCGCTTCTCCATAGGGTTTTTCGAAAGAATGTGGTATACTGAGATGGGTTATTATTTATAACAGTATTTATAACAGAAAGGTTTGATACTATATGGTAAATGAACGAAAGACCTCGGCCTTTTCCAACGGCTTGCTGTGGTTTGGCGCAGGGATTTCCATTGCAGAAATCTTGACCGGCATGCTCTTGGCCCCCTTAGGCTTTGCCCGGGCCTTGGAAGCGATTATCCTCGGTCATATCATAGGCGGCATCATCATGTACTTGGCCGGCCTCATCGGCGGCCGGACGGGAGGCAGTGCCATGGAAACGGTGCGCATCTCCTTTGGTACGCAGGGTGCCAAGCTCTTCGCCGGGTTGAACGTCATCCAGCTTGTCGGCTGGACGGCCGTCATGGTAGGCAGTGCAGCTTTGGCTGCCAACACCATCGCAGCCATCGGCATGTCTTGGTGGAGTGTCATTATCGGTGCTTTCATCGCCTTGTGGATCATCATGGGCCTCAAGAATCTCAGCAAGGTCAATGTTGTCGTCATGGCAGCTTTGTTTATTTTGACGATTATGCTCAGTATGGTCGTTTTCCAAAGCGGTACGCCAATCGTTCCGGCTGGGGAACTTACCTTCGGCGGTGCCGTCGAACTGGCCGTCGCCATGCCATTGTCGTGGCTTCCGATTATTTCAGACTATACGCGAACGGCTAAGAAGCCGGTCTTGGCAACAGCCGCCAGCTGCGGTGCTTACTTCGTGGCTAGTTCCTGGATGTTCATCATCGGCATGGGCGCGGCTCTCTTTACGGGGCAGGACGATATTGCCGCCATCATGCTCCAGGCCGGGATGGGAATCGCCGGTATTCTCGTCGTCTTGTTGTCGACGGTTACGACGACTTTCCTCGATGCCTTTTCTGCCGGTGTCAGCTTCCAGAGCTTAGCTCCTAAGGCCTCCGATAAGATCATGGCTCTTGCCGCGACGGTTCTCGGTGTTGTCCTGGCTGTGTTTGCAGCTCCTGAACAATTTCAAGATTTCCTTTACCTCATCGGCTCGGTCTTTGCACCGATGACGGCCATCCTCTTGGCAGATTTCTTTATTTTAAAGAGAGACCATACGGCAGAAAGCGTCAATTGGCTTAACATCGTTTTATGGGTCCTCGGCGTCATCTTGTACCGTTACCTGCTCAGCGTCGACACGCCGGTCGGTATTACCGTTCCCGTCGTCGTCATCATCATGATTCTCAGCACGATCATCCATAAGGTTGTCAAAGTCTGAGTATGAATCCCTTTAGCGAATAGTTAGGTTGCCGAATTAATCTGGCGATTCGGTTGACGCAGGGGAGAGAAACGTGTAAACTTATAATCAACAACTGATAATTGTTATTGAAGTCTTTTGAAGGAGGCTTTCATTATGAATAAAGAATACACGTTCGACGATATGATTAATACCATGATGCCCTTGCCCTTTGACGGCTCGGCAAATGGTGAAGGAATTTACTGCCGCGGTCAGGCCCTCGTCGCTTCGATGAGCGAACAGAAACAGGCCGTCCGTCAGGAAAAAGAAAAACACGGCTTTACCCTCAAGGGAATTTTCTCCCGTTACTGCATCGACTAACATCTCTCCATAATCTCATAAAAAGGTTTGTGTGACTTAAAAGCAGCTCCGTTTGGGGCTGCTTTTTTTCTGTTTTAAGGGGCCTTTGGATGAATGACGCCTCTTTTTTTGGGGATAATAAATATAATTGAGGGAGGCTGTCTTCATTGGCTAATTCGATGTGCCGGCGCTTCCGGAAACGGAAGACGACTTCAGGTATGATTTTGTCAATGGGACGATACTGAAGCTCGTCTCTGATGAGGCAGTTATCGTCGGAGTCATCCGCTATCAGTATGATGGGAGTAGCGTCGACGCGGGCCGATACATCCTGATCACCGCTGTCGGGGACTGACGGCGAAGCTAATGGCAGCCGTAGATTCAGTCTGTGTGGAAGGACAAGAGCCTATATACGTGTACTAAAAGCGGGCCCCTATCAGGCTCTACGAAAAATGGGATATCAGCCGGTTCGGGGGGAGGTTACAGAGAAGATGGACCTGTCTCTTGTTTATATATGAAAAAAGTAAGGTCCGGACAACAGAAAAAGAGCAGCTGCACCGTTTGCGGTGCGGCTGCTCTTTTGGCATTACTGTGCTTTGTTGTTACTGTCTTCCTGCTGTCTCCGTGCTTCTTCGGACGGCTGTCGCGATGTTTCTTCACTTCGGGACTCTGCTTTTTCGTCGGTCTTTTCTTTATCGTCGGAGTCTTTCTTTTCTGTATCCGACGCTTTTTTTGCGTCGTCTGCGACGCGGGCGCTGTTATTGGAGAGGGCTGCCCGGGCGCGAATCCGTTCCATACCTGCCGGAACGGAAAATTCCCGGTCTTGTTCGTCTGATGCAGCAGACGACATGTAGTCTTTCCAGATTTCAGCCGGAATGGTGCCGCCGTAGACTTCGCCAAGGCTGTGCGAACCCGTATCGTCACCAATCCAAACGGCCGTTACGATATCCGGTGTATAGCCGACGAACCAGGCGTCTTTATTGTCGTCTGTCGTACCGGTCTTGCCGGCGGCCGGGCGTCCGAGCGATGCGGCAGTACCGGTGCCGTAGTCGATAACGCCTTCTAACATGACGGTCATTTCATAGGCTTCTTTTTCGGACATGACGCGAGTCTTGTTTTCCTCTTTTTCGAGGGTTGATTCATCTTCGAGGACGTTGCCGTTGCGGTCGAGAATTTTGATGATGGCCGTCGGTTTGACGTGAACGCCCTTATTGGCAAAGGTGCCGTAAGCACTGGCCATTTCAAGGGGCGTAACGCCTCGGGTCAGACCGCCGAGAGCCATGGCCAGGTTGTCATCCTTATTGTCGAGGGTGGTGATGCCCATTTTTTTTGCGTTGGCAATGATGTTGCTGGGGCCGACGCGATCGGCGAGCTGGACGGCAATCGTATTGACCGAGTTTGCTAAGGCGACGCTTAACGGCATGGACCCGCGGTAGGAGCCGCTGGCATTTCTCGGACTCCAACTGCCGTAGGTAACGGGTTTATCTTCCATCGTCGTATCGGGCGTCATATCATGCTGCAGGGCTGTGAGATAGACGAAGGGTTTAAAGGCGGAACCAGGCTGGCGGACGGCTTGGCTGGCGCGGTTGAAGCTGTCTTGACCGCGGCCGCCGACCATAGCCAGGATGTAGCCGGTCTTGGGATCGATGGAGACAATGGCGCCTTGCGGCTGAGTCAGACCATTTTCATCGGTATAGTTGTCCGGCAGGTTGTGAAGGGCCTGGACAGCGGCATGCTGCTTGTCGACGTCGAGAGTCGTGTAAATCTTCAAACCTTCTTTGTAGAGGGCGTCGTCACCGTATTTTTGAGCAACTTGCTGGGACACGTAGTCGATGAAGGATGCATTTTCATCGCTTTCTTGAGCCTGGTGGTTCTTCGAAAGGTCGAGATCCTGGTTCTTGGCCTGTTCGGCTTCCGAGGCGGAGATGTAGCCATACTTGACCATTTGGTCGAGGACGACGTTGGTCCGTTGTTTAGCTTCATTCAGGTTATTGAAAGGAGAGTAGTAGTTCGGGCTCTTGGGAAGGCCGGCCAAGAGGGCACACTGGGTCAGGGTCAATTCACTGACGTCTTTATTAAAGTATGTCTTGGCAGCCGTCTGGATTCCGTAGGCGCCTTGGCCGAAGTAAATCTGGTTCATGTACATTTCGAGGATTTCTTTTTTACTGTACTTCTGTTCGATTTCTAAGGCCAGCATGGCTTCCTGAATCTTTCGCTTCATCGTCTGTTCCTGAGACAGGAAGGCATTTTTTGCGAGCTGCTGCGTAATCGTACTGCCGCCCTGGGCGATACCGCGGTTGGTCAGGTTGGTGAACAAGGCGCGGACAATGCCGATGGGATCGATGCCGATGTGCTGATAAAAACGGTTGTCTTCGGCTGCGATAAAGGCGTTCTGCAGATTTTGCGGTACCTTGTTGATATCGATAGGAAGCCGGTTCTGATCGGAATGAAGGGTTGTGATCAGCCGCCCGTGGGCATCGAAGACCTGGGACGATACGGCAGGCCGCATGCTATTGCTTACCGTCGGCAAGCTTTGATAAGCAGCAAAAATATAGCCAAACCCTAAGCCGGCAAAAACGACAAGGCATAAGGCGATAAAAAGGCGGATGCGGCGGAATGGACCGGCCTCTTTGGCTTTTTTTGCTCTGCGTTTGGGTGTATACATTTTTTCCTCCTACATGACGTTTGTACTCATTATAAGGTTATTATATATAAATTGAAATATTACTAGCTTCTTATTATACCACAATCGGCTTTATTATCCTATATATATGGAAGAGGTTGAGAAACTTTAAAGTAACCCCTGTTTTTAAAACGTTTTACGATATACTGAATGTAAAATATTTTTATATATAGTATACTCTTATAAAAGGTATACCCTGACTTTTAGAAAAAACTATTGACAATTTGGACTTATTAGCGTACTATAAACGTAGAAATTAGGTAATTTAGCATATACAATTAAGCGTGGCAAGAAGCAGGAGGTAAAGAAGATGGCAATGGATAGAGAAAAGGCGTATGTATTATGGTTTGATGAATTGCGCAGAGCTGACGTAGCTCTCGTAGGCGGGAAATCGTCGTCTCTCGGTGAATTGACGTCCCAGACGGACGTTCCTGTTCCTTATGGTTTTGCAACGACGGCTGCCGGATACCGTCATTTTATGCATGAAACGGGCATGGATGTGAAGATTCCGGAATTATTAAAAGGGTTGACCGACGTTGAAGATGCCGTTCAGCTTCGCGATGTGACGGCTAAAATCCGTCAGGCTATCTGTGATGCCCGGATGCCGGCCGATTTAGCCGAAGAAATCCGCAAGAGCTATGAAGAATTAGGTAAGAAAGTCGGCGAAGCGCAGCCTTTTGTCGCCGTTCGTTCCAGTGCTACTGCTGAAGACTTGCCCGATGCCAGCTTCGCCGGCCAGCAGGACACGTACCTCAACGTCCAAGGGGCCGATATGGTTATCCAGAAAGTAAAGGAATGCTATGCTTCGACCTTTACCGACCGAGCCACTTATTACCGCACGAAACAGGGTTTTGACCATCTGTCAGTTGCTTTGAGTGCGGCTGTCCAGATGATGGTGTTCTCCAAATCGGCCGGTGTCATGTTCACCGTAGATTTGGTTACCGGTGACGATACGACGATTACCATTGAAGGGGCCTGGGGCCTTGGCGAATACGTCGTCCAAGGGACGGTTACGCCGGATAACTTCAAGATTCGCAAGGATGATCTGTCTATCGTGTCGCGAATGGTCAATACGAAACCCGTTGAATTAGTCCGTAAGCCCGGCGGTGACTGTGAAGAACGCCTCGTTCCGCCGGAACTGCAGAAACAGCAGGTCATTACGGATGAACAGATTCGAGAACTGGCTCAATATGCTAAGAAGATTGAAAAACACTACGGCTGCTACATGGATATGGAATGGGGCGTCGATGAACGGACCAATAAGGTATGGCTCCTTCAGGCTCGTCCGGAAACGGTTTGGTCGAAGAAGAATAAAGAAAAGGCCGAAACGGCTGCGGCACCTGCTGCCGTGACGACAGACCGCAAGGTTATCGTAAAAGGCCTTCCGGCAAGTCCGGGCAGTGCTGCCGGCAAAGCTCACGTCATCCTCGATCCGTCGAAGATTGCGGAATTCAAAGACGGCGAAATCCTGGTTACGACCATGACCGCCCCCGACTGGGTTCCGGCTATGAAGAAAGCCAAAGCTATCGTCACCGATGCCGGCGGCATGACCTGCCATGCTTCCATCGTCAGCCGCGAATTGGGCATTCCTTGTATCGTTGGGACCAAGAGCCGCAGCGTCGAAGCGACAACGGCCATTCCCGACGGAGCTGAAATCACTGTCGATGCTACCAATGGCATCGTCTATGAAGGCGTCGTCGCCGACTTGATCAAACCGCAAGGTTCAGAAGCTGCCGGTGGTGCTGGCGGTACGACTGTCGTCGCTGCCGAATCGGTACCGGTTACGGGCACTAAGATTTATATGAATCTCGGCAATCCTGACCTGGCTGAAAAATACGGCGCTCTTCCTTGTGACGGCATCGGCCTCATGCGTGAAGAATTTATTTGGACGACCTTCATTCATGAACATCCCTTATATCTCATCGAAACGGGCCGTCCGGACCACGTCGTCGACCAATTGTCCGAAGGGATCCGCAAAGTCTGCCAGGCCTTGGCTCCGCGTCCGGTAACCCTGCGCCTGAGTGACTTTAAATCGAGTGAATACCGCAACCTTAAAGGCGGCGATAAATATGAACCGGAAGAAAGCAGCGCTCTCCTCGGCTGGCGCGGTGCATCCCGCTACTACGATCCTAAATACGTAGAAGCCTTTAAACTTGAACTGCAGGCCGTTCGTAAAGTCCGTGAAGAATATGGCTTCAAGAATCTCAACGTCATGATTCCCTTCTGCCGCCGTGTCGATGAAATGCAGAAAGTTGTCGACCTCATGGCACAGGAAGGCCTCCATCGCGGTCCGGACTTTAAAGTATGGCTCATGGCTGAAATTCCGTCGAACATCATCTTAGCTGACCAGTTCAATCAGTTCGTCGACGGCTATTCCATCGGTTCCAATGACTTAACGATGCTGGTCATGGGTTGTGACCGCGACAATGATACCGTAGCGCCTCTCTTTGATGAACGGAATTTGGCCGTCAAACGAGCTATTCGTCATCTCATCGAAGTGGCCCATAAGGACGGGAAGACCGTTTCTATCTGCGGTCAGGCACCGAGCGTTTATCCTGATTTTGCAGAATTCTTGGTCAAGAGCGGGATTGACTCCATTTCCGTCAATCCCGATGCCGTCATCTCGACGCGTAAGCATATTGCCCAGGTCGAACAGCGAATCCTCCTCGATTCCTTGACCGGAAAAGGCCGTGCTGATACAGAAGATTATACGTGGTAATCGTCCCGTGACGAAGTGAGCCGAAGAAAGGCGGTCCAACGAAATGATTGGACCGCCTTTTTCGGGTAGGACTATTCGATATGATGTGACTATAAATAATGTATACTTTATATCGCGGATTAGCCCTATATATGATATGATAGTAAGCGAATGAGAGTGCTATTGGTACATAGGAGGTGAAAAGACGCTATGTTATCGGAACGTCAGGAAAAAATTTTACAGATTGTAAAGGAAAACAGTCCGATTACAGGCCAGCATATTGCCAATCGCCTTCATGTGACACGGGCGGCCCTGCGCTCAGACCTGGCCATTTTGACGATGCTGGGACTGATTGATGCGCGTCCGAAGTTAGGCTACTTTTTTACAGGCAATAAGGAAAAAGACCTGCTTTCGCGGGCCATTACGGATATTACCATCGATTCCTGCCTGTCTCAGCCGGTCATCGTCGGCGAGCATACGAGCGCCTATGACGCTATTATCGCCATGTTTACAGAAGATGTGGGGACGGTGTTCGTCGGAACTGACAATATCCTGGCCGGCGTCGTATCGCGAAAGGATTTGTTGAAGACGGCCATGGGCAGCAATGACCTTAGAACGCTGCCGGTGAGGATGGTCATGACGCCGGTGAGTAAGGTGATCTATGTACAGCCTGATGAAAAGGCTATCGTCGCCGCCCAGCGTTTAAATGAATATGAAATCGACTGTCTGCCTGTCGTCAACGTTATCACCAGTGATGAAGATGATAAAAAAGAACTGCAGGTCATCGGAAGAATTTCAAAGACCAATATTAACCGCCTGTTTGTAGAATGTGGGTTAGGGAGGAGATAATCTTGGAAAAGCCGATTATTTATGCTTGCTCCGACTCCCTGGGTGAGACGGCAGAACGCGTCGCCCGGGCAGCGGCAAGCCAATACGACAAACAAGAATTTAATATTATCCGTGTACCGTATATACGCTCGGATCAGCAGATTGAAGAATTGGTCCGCAAGGCAGAAGCCGATAAGGCCATGATTTGCTATACCATCATTTCTCCGGCTTTGCGGCGCAAATTGAAGGACTTGACGGCCGATACGGATGTTACCGTCGTCGACATCATCGGGCCGATGCTGTCCGGTGTCGGCACATTAACCGATACAGAACCGACGTTGAAGGCCGGGATGATTCATCAGCTCGACGAAGAATACTTTAAGCGTGTCGAAGCTATTGAATTTGCCGTAAAATACGATGACGGCAAGAATCCCATGGGCTTTTTGAAGGCCGATATCGTCATTGTCGGGGTATCGCGGACCTCGAAGACGCCCTTGTCCATGTATTTGGCACATAAACGGGTCAAGGCAGCTAACCTTCCTCTCGTACCGGAAGTCAACCTGCCGCCTGAATTGTTCCAGATCCCGGCCCGTAAAATCGTCGGCCTGATTATCGATCCCTTTAAACTGAACTTCATTCGTTCGGAACGGCTGCGCAGTATGGGGCTCGATGCCAATGCCAGCTATGCCAATATCGAGCGGATCAACGAAGAATTAGAATATGCCAGAGGTGTTATGCGGCGCCTCCATTGCCCGATCATCGACGTGTCGTCGAAAGCTATCGAAGAAACGGCTAATTTAGTCATGGAAATCGTTAAACGAAATAAGGAACTATACCCTGATGAGGGATAAGCCCTTCCGGGGGAAAATAAAAAAGGATTCGGTCTGAGGACCAATCCTTTTTGTTTTTACTCGTCTGGAGGGCTCGATTCCTTGTGAAGAAGGGCGGCGTTTTCGGTATCTTTTTGGCATTAAAAAAGCGCTGCCTTCGTAGGCAACGCTTTTTCGATAGTCATTAAACATCACGCTGGACTTTGCCGGAACGAAGGCAACGAGTGCAGACGTTAACTCGTTTAATTTCGCCGTCGACGATAGCGCGGACTCGCTGGATATTCGGTTTCCAGGTTTTTTTCGTTTTTACATGGGAATGGCTGACATTCATGCCGCTCATTGTTCCTTTACCACATACTTCGCAAAAGTTTGCCATTAGTTACACCTCCCTGCACCATCACAGTACAACGTATAAATCTTATCATAAATCATAGGGCAACGCAAGTTTTATTTATAAAAAGCCTACAAAATATGATACAATAAATGAAAGTTCTTGACAAGGAGTTTTTTTATGGAATTTTCTATTCGTGATATCAAAGGCATCGGACCGCGTAAGGAAGCGCTTTTTGCCCGGCTGCATCTTACGACGGTGACCGATCTCCTGCAGTATTTTCCCCGCGATTATGAAGATCGCAGCCACGTTTGGCCAATCGGCCAGGCGCCGTGCGGTACCGGGGAAGCCGTCTTGTTATGCGGTACCGTGGCTTCGGTTCAGGAGGCACGTCCGAGACGGGGACTGTCGCTGTTGAAAGTTGCCCTCAGCGACGGAACCGGGGCTGTCGAGTTGGTTTGGTTCAACCAGGCCTTTAAGAAACGGCTGTTTAAGGTCGGCATGACTCTGACCGCCTTTGGGAAATTAGAATGGGCCTACGGCCGGAGACAGATGAATTCGCCCGATACGGAAGAAGGAAGGGTGGAAGGCTCCGGGTTTGTCCCCGTTTATGGCCTGACGGACGGTTTGCGGCAGCAGGATGTGAGAAAAGCCGTCCGCGGGGCCCTCGATATAGCGGCGATTCATTTGGACATCCTCCCCGGTTGGGATGCAGGGCGCCATTCGGATTTTTCACAGATGCCGTCCCTTGCAGCCTATGAAACGATCCATTTTCCGCCCTCTATGGAGGCAAAAGAAGGGGCTCGCCGCCAACTGGCCTTTGAAGAACTCTTCGATATGCAGCTCGGCCTCTTATTACGTCGTTACCGTGAAGGGAAGCGGCAGGGCATCAAATGCGGCCCCAACGGCCGTCTGCTCCGCGCTTTCTATGAGCACCTGCCTTTTACGCTGACCAAAGGACAGACGAGGGCCTTTTTAGATATCCAAAATGATATGGAAAGTGAAGTGGCCATGCAGCGCCTTGTCCAAGGGGATGTCGGTTCGGGGAAAACCGTCGTCGCAGCCCTGGCCCTGGCCAAAATCGTCGAAAACGGCTACCAAGGGGCGCTCATGGCGCCGACGGGGATTTTGGCGGCTCAGCATTATGAAGAATTTCTCCGGCTATTTGACGGCCTCGACGTCAGCATCGCTCTTTTAACCGGCCGGACGACGGCTAAAGAGCGGCAGCAGCTCTTAGAAGACCTCCAAGAAGGTACGATTGATATCCTCATCGGAACTCATGCCTTGATCCAAGAAGATGTCGTCTTTCGCAGTCTGGGATTGGTCGTCACTGATGAACAGCATCGCTTCGGCGTTCGCCAACGTTCGGCCCTGGCCCGGAAAGGGCAGGAGCCCCATGCTTTATTCATGACGGCAACGCCCATTCCCCGGACCCTCACGTTGTCGCTGTACGGCGATCTCGACGTGTCGTCCATCCGCGAACTGCCGCCGGGACGAAAGACGGTTAAGACCTACGCTGTCGGTGAAGCCCTGCGCCGGCGGGTCTATACCTTCATGGACAAGCTCATGGAAGCCGGCCAGCAGTGCTACGTCGTCTGTCCCTTGGTAGAGGCCTCGGAGTCCGTCGACCTTCAGGCAGCGACCGACCTTTACGAAGAGCTGCGTCATAAATTCTTTAAGAACCGCACGTGCGGCCTCGTTCATGGCCGCATGGCCGGAAAAGAAAAGGAGGCCGTCATGGAGGCTTTCCAGAAGGGAGATATCGACCTCTTGGTAGCGACGAGCGTCATTGAAGTCGGCGTCAACGTTCCCAATGCGACCGTCATGTTCATCGACGGCGCTGAGCGCTTCGGCCTGGCCCAGCTCCATCAGCTTCGCGGCCGTGTCGGACGCGGCGATTTGCAGGCTTACTGCATTCTCATGGCCAAGGGCGGCAGTGACGAGACGAAACAGCGGCTCAAATGGATGGAAACGATTCACGACGGCTTTACCCTGGCTGAAAAGGATTTACTTCTTCGCGGCTCGGGACAGCTTTTTGGCTATCTCCAGCACGGTCTGCCCGACTTAAAGGCTGCCGACATCATAAACGATATAATTATCTTGGAAGCGGCCCGCGATGAAGCACGGCAGTGGTGGCAGTCCTCGGGAAATCCGGAGGTTGCAGAAGAAGTGCTGAAGCGGCGTTTTGGCAAGTCCTTTGCCGGACTTTTGAACAACTGACGAGAAAATTGCTCTAAAATTATGTACAGAACAGGTGATTTCAGTTATAATAAGGGATAAGCTATTTAAGGGGATTTACCCCTTTTATTTCTTATATTTTTCAAAACAGAGGTGCAAATATGAGATCTGATAAATTTGGTATGAGAGGTTTGACATTTGATGACGTTCTCTTGGTTCCGGCCAAGTCTGACGTACTTCCGAAAGAAGTGGACGTATCAACGAACCTGACCCGCGATATCAAACTGAATATTCCTATTATGAGTTCTGGTATGGATACGGTAACGGAAGCCCCTATGGCTATTGCCGTTGCCCGCGAAGGCGGCATTGGCGTTATTCATAAGAATATGTCCATTGCAGCTCAGGCCCGTGAAGTCGACAAGGTAAAACGGTCGGAACACGGCATCATCATCGATCCCATTTTCCTTCACCCGGATAATCTTTTGGCAGATGCCAATGAATTGATGGGGAAATATCGCATCTCCGGTGTACCTATTACGGTCGACGGCAAACTCGTCGGGATCATCACCAACCGTGATATGCGCTTTGAAGAAGACATGAGCCGCCGTATCGGTGACATCATGACGCAGGAAAATCTGATTACGGCTCCAGTCGGCACGTCGCTGGCAGAAGCGAAAGAAATTCTCCGCAAGCACCGCATTGAAAAATTACCCCTCGTCGATAAAGAAGGCAACCTGCAGGGGTTGATTACGATTAAGGATATTGAAAAAGCTACGAAATATCCGAATTCGGCGAAAGACGGCAACGGCCGCCTCTTGGTTGCAGCCGCTGTCGGCGTCACCCATGACATGACCGACCGCCTCGATGCTCTCGTCGCTGCCAAAGTCGACGTCGTCGTCATCGATACGGCACACGGCCATTCCTTGGGCGTACTCAATACGTTGAAAGAAATCAAAAAGCTCTATCCGCACCTTCCGGTCATTGCCGGCAACGTCGCAACCGGTGCGGCTACAGAAGCCCTCATTGAATGTGGCGTCGACGCCGTTAAAGTCGGTATCGGACCGGGCTCCATCTGCACGACCCGTATCGTCGCAGGTATCGGCGTACCGCAGATTACGGCCGTTCACGAATGTGCAAAGGTGGCACAGCGTTATGGCATTCCTATCATTGCCGACGGCGGCATCAAATACTCCGGTGATATGGCTAAGGCCATTGCAGCCGGCGGCAACGTCGTCATGATGGGCAACCTCCTTGCCGGTACAGAAGAAAGCCCGGGCGAAACGGTTATTTACCAGGGCCGAAGCTATAAAGAATATCGCGGCATGGGTTCCCTGGCTGCCATGGAATCGGGCAGTAAAGATCGTTACTTCCAGGAAGATTCGAATTCGAAGAAGCTCGTTCCGGAAGGCATTGAAGGCCGTGTACCTTATAAAGGACCTGCTGCCGATACGATTTATCAGATGGTCGGTGGTCTTCGCGCATCCATGGGCTATTGCGGCTGCCACAACATCAAGGAAATGATTGAAAATACGCAGTTCATCCAGATTACCGCAGCCGGTCTTCGTGAAAGCCATCCCCATGATGTCAATATCACGAAAGAAGCTCCGAATTACAGCGTAAACTAAGCAGGGCGGAGGGATACGTTGACTAGTATAATCGATATCTTGTCCATTCCCATCGACAACGTCACCATGAAAGAAGCACAGGCACTGGCCTTCAAATGTATCGACGAAGGCCGTGCTGCTTCCATTGCGACGGCCAATGCGGAGATGGTCATGCGGGCCCAGTCCGATTCCGAACTGGCGCAGATCCTGCAGCAGGCCGACCTGGTAGTTCCCGATGGGGCCGGTGTCTTGTGGGCTGCAGAACAACAGGGCAAGAAATTTAAAGAACGCGTTACAGGTGTCGATTTGGCGTGCAGTCTGCTGCAAGAAGCAGCTGCACGCCAAACGGCTGTCTACCTCTTTGGAGGTGCTCCCGGCATTGCTGAACAGGCTGCAGTCAATATGCAGAAGCAGCTCGGGCCGCTCAATGTCGTCGGGACTCATTCGGGGTTCTTCTCTGATGATGAAGAAAAACAAATTATCGAAGATATCGGCAGCAAAGGGACTCGAATCCTTTTAGTCGCTCTCGGCGTGCCGAAGCAAGAGAAATGGATACACGAGCACTTGTATGAACTCGGACCCTGCGTCTGCATGGGTGTCGGCGGGACCTTTGACGTCTTAGCCGGCAAAGCAGCTCGAGCTCCGAAATGGATGCAGGAAAACCGCTTGGAATGGCTCTATCGTCTTCTTAAAGAGCCGACACGCTTTAAGCGCATGCTGGCCCTGCCGCGGTTTGTACTGGCTGTAAAGGGCAGCAAGCGAAGCCAATGAGTTGAGGTGATAAATTGAATAGTGATGTCTTAAACAAACCTTATATTGTAGAAGACGGCTACCCATTTATCATTGTGCCGCTTTTACTGGCCCTGGCGGCAGGCTGGTTCATCAATGCCTATGCGGCAGTCCTGCCGGCTTTGCTGGCCTTGTATTTTATGTATTTTTTCCGGAATCCGCGGCGCAGACCGCCGACGGATGACCGTTTATTAGTGTCGCCGGCTGACGGTACCGTTGTCGGTATCGAAGAGGTCGATGAAGACACCTACCTGAATCAAAGGTGTCGGAAAGTCATTATTTTCCTGTCTATTTTCGATGCCCACGTCAATCGGGCACCCCTTCCGGGAACGATTGACTTCCAGCAATATACGTGCGGTCGATTCCGTCCGGCCTATAAAGACGGCGTCGGTTATGAAAATGAACGCTATTCTATCGGTATTCATTCAACTCGTACGGACATTTTAGTCAATATTATTGCCGGTGTCCTGGCCCGGCGCATTGTCTCCTGGGTCACGTTAGGCGATGAATTACAGCACGGCCAGCTGTACGGTATGATAAAATTCGGGTCCTGTGCAGAAATCTATGTACGTGACAACGTTGAAATCACCGTCAAAAAAGGCGATAAAGTTCGCGGCGGTGAATCGGTGATAGGGAGGATTGTTTCATGAAGAAGATAATACCGTGTCTGTTCACCTCAGGCAATCTGAGTTTTGGCGTCCTGAGTATGATGATGACACTCCATGGGGAATACGTTTGGGCCGGGATCTGCATCCTCTTGGCTGTCGTCTGTGATGCCTGTGACGGCCGTTCGGCCCGAGCTCTCGGCGTGGCCGGTGAATTCGGCAAGGAACTGGATTCCCTGTCTGACGTCGTATCTTTTGGGGCTGCTTCGGCGTTCTTGATTTATACCTATTCTTTACAGTCCCTGGGCTGGGTCGGTGCGATTCCTGCTATTATTTACGCTGCTTTGGGCGGCATTCGCCTGGCGCGTTTTAATCTCAATACCGGCGTCGTCCACGGCTATTTTCAGGGCATGCCCATTCCGAACGGCGGCTGCCTCATTGCTACCTTCGTCATTTCCGGGGCTGTGCTTCCGGCTTGGCTGGTTGCGATTTTAGTCGTCCTCTTGGGGTATAATCTGGTCAGCCAGGTTCATCACCCCGACTTTAAAGGTGCCAGTCCCGATGTGCTCCATAAATCGGCGCTGGCTATTGCTGTGATTATCGGTGCCTTAGTTCTGTACGTCGATTGGCACTTGGTTATTACCCTGCCATTCTTACTGTACATTATCTTCGGGTTAGTCAATACGGCCATGAACGTCGCAGCAGCTCGCTAAGTATTTAGGGAGAGTCGCATATGGAACATATTTTGGATATCGTTATGATACCCATACAAGTCATCATCGTTTTTTATTCACTATATTACTTTACGTTGGCCTGCTTCGGCTTGATGAAGCGGCGCGAGCACAGTACGGCAGCCCCCAAGCATACGTTCGCTGCCGTCATTTGTGCGCATAACGAAGAGCGCGTCATTTGGCAGCTCATCGACAATTTAAAACAGCTTAATTATCCGAAGGATATGTACGACATCTACGTCGTTGCCGACAACTGTACGGATAATACGGCGGATATTTGCCGGGATCACGGCGCTATCGTCAAAGTTCGGACCAATAAGGAAGAAGTCGGGAAGGGATACGCCTTGGACTGGATGTTTTCTCAAATGCTGGCCCAAGAAAAACAGTACGATGCCTTCGTCGTCTTTGATGCCGATAACTTAGTCCATCCGGAATTTTTGCGGGAAATGAACCATCACCTCTTGAAAGGGGAGAAGGTCATCCAAGGCTACATGGATTCTAAGAATCCGACCGATTCCTGGATTGCCGGAACTTTTTCCATCGCTTTTTGGCTGATTAACCACATGTGGCACCTGGCCAAGTACAATATCGGGTTGTCGACGGCATTAGGCGGTACGGGTATGTGCATTGCCACGGAAATCGTCCGCAAGTATGGCTGGGGCTGCGAATGCTTGACGGAAGACATGGAATTCTCCATGAAGGTCCTCCTCGAAGGCGTGCGCACCTGTTGGGCTCATGACGCGATCATTTATGACGAAAAGGTCGTTGGCTTCATGCAGTCCTGCCGTCAGCGAAAGCGCTGGGCTCAAGGGCAGTGTGACTGCGGCGAGCGCTTTATTCCTAAGTTGTTTGCTCGGGGCATCAAGACCGGGAATATTCGCATGCTTGACGGCATCCTTACCTTGTCGCAGCCTTTCTTTATGATGGGTTCGACGGTGTACGCCCTGTTGGCCTGGCTCAATTCTTACTGGCCCTTTTATACCAATATTTTAAATACGATTGTACCTGTTCAAATCTGGTCGATTATTGGCGTCGGGCAGTATCTTATTCCTATTATCGTCTTACTGCAAATCAAGGTTCCTCGTAAATCTTGGCTGTATCTCATCATCTATCCGATTTTTATGTACAGCTGGATTCCCGTCAACTTCCTCGGGTTCAAGGATCGGCATAAGATGAAATGGAGTCACACCCTGCATACACGAGCACTGTCGTATGAAAGCGCAGCCTTGCTGCGGAAGGAAAATAAAAAGTAGGAGGCTTTATTATGCACATTTTGTTGACCAATGATGACGGTTTGAAGGCGTTGGGCCTGCAGACGTTAAAACGAGAACTTTCGGCCCATGACTGCCGGCTGACTGTCGTTGCGCCGAATGGCCAGCGCAGTGCTGCGTCCCATTCGATGACGATTAATAAGGCCCTTTACTGTCAGGAACTCCCCCGTGAAGAAGATGATATCCGGGAAATTGCCGTTTCCGGTACGCCCGTGGACTGTGTCAAGATGGCTATGGAATATTTTCTCAAAGATGACCGGCCGGACCTCATCATTTCCGGCATCAACGACGGTTATAATCTGGGCAGCGATGTCCTTTATTCGGGGACGGTGTCAGCGGCCATGGAAGGGCCGTATTATGGGATTCCGGCCTTTGCCGTATCCATGATCGGAATGACTGAAGAACGCTGTGTGGAAACGGCTCGCTTGATGTGGCAGTTGATTCAGAAAATTACACTCCAAGGTCGTTTTCCGGGGATTGTCAACGTTAACGTACCTCCGAAAGGCGAAATCAGCTTAAAAAATGTCTGCATTACGTCCCAGACCGTCCAGATTTACCATAACGTCATCGCTGAAAAACGCGATCTCGACGGCAGTGTCTGCTATCGTATCGTCGGCGACATCGACATGACGACGGCTCCTCCCGACAGTGACGTGGCCTGCGTTCGAGACGGGCACATTGCCTTGACGCCGCTCAAGTGGCAGCAGACGGCAGAACGGGCTTTGGACCACCTGAAGGGAGCCCTCTATTTATGAGTGATGCCGACCTTATCGAACTGGCCCGGGACTATCGCCGTCATTCGTACAGCCCCTATTCCCACTTTCCCGTTGGTGCTGCCGTCCTGATGGAGTCAGGACGGGTTTTTGGCGGCTGCAACATTGAAAATGCCAGCTATCCCTTGAGTAACTGTGCCGAACGGACGGCCATTTTTAAGGCTCTTTCCGAAGGGGAGAGGGCGTTTAAAGCACTGGCTGTCGTAGCCGATACGGACGGCCCCTGCGCTCCCTGCGGCGCTTGCCGTCAAGTCATGGCCGAGTTCCGCATCCCGCGGATTATCATGGCTAATATGAAGGGCGACACAGCGGTAGTTTCTTGGGAAGAACTCCTTCCTTATGCTTTCTCTGGGGATTCCTTGTCCCGATAGTATCGTCAATACGGACAAATTTCCACAAAGGGCTTGCATTTTTTGAACAGCCGCGTTATAATAACAGCACATCATACATATTGCGTGAACGAAACACACGGGAGAAGGCACAGCCTACCGACGGAGTTAAACTCTCAGGTGCCCCTAAGGGGGTGGGACCGTGTGTGGACACGACTCTGGAGAGTCCCATTTGGGCGCCGAAGGTGCAAGGATATTGTTTCTAATCTCTCAGGCAAAAGGACAGAGCTAGCGGAAGAAAGCCTTTATTTTTCTGCGACCTTTTAGGACCTATCTCTTCAGAGTGATGATGATAGGTCTTTTTTTATGTTATTATACTAAAATACACTAAAAGGGGAGTATGCAAGATGTTGGAAACATTGAATGCCATTGACAGTTTTATTTGGGGACCGCCTTTATTGATCCTGCTCATCGGGACCGGTATCTTATTGACGGTTCGCCTTCGCCTGCTGCAGATTTCAAAATTGCCGAGAGCCTTGAAGCTCATCTTCACGGCTAAGAACCAGGGCGATGGCGACGTAGACAGCTTTAAAGCCCTGTGCACGGCTTTGGCAGCAACCGTCGGTACGGGCAATATCGTCGGCGTCGCAACGGCTGTTCATGCCGGTGGTCCCGGAGCCATTTTCTGGATGTGGATGGCTGCCTTCGTCGGTATGGCTACGAAATATGCCGAAGGTTGTTTAGCCGTTAAGTACCGTACGGTCGACAAGAACGGCGAAATCGCCGGCGGCCCGATGTACTACATCGAAAATGGGTTGGGTAAAAAATATAAACCCTTGGCTTTCTTGTTTGCCTTCTTCGGCGTCTTGGTCGCCTTCTTCGGTATCGGCACCTTTGCACAGGTCAACTCTATCGTTGAAATTACGCGTCTGACGACGAGCATTCCTGTCGAATATACGGCCGTTGTCCTGACCGTCCTGGTTGCAGCCATTACGATTGGCGGCCTCCAGTCCATCGCCCGCGTCGCTTCTAAAGTCGTCCCGGCCATGGCCATTATTTACGTCATCTCGACGGTAGCCTTCTTGGTCGTCTTTGCGGATAAGATTCCTGCCGCTGTCGAACAGATCCTGGTCAGTGCCTTCACCCCGACGGCGGCTGCCGGCGGCTTCCTCGGAGCTACGGTATTGGTTGCCATGCGAAATGGGGTAGCCCGCGGCGTCTTCTCTAATGAATCGGGTCTTGGCAGTGCCCCGATTGTAGCTGCTGCTGCTAAAACTAAATGGCCGGCTGAACAGGGTCTTATCTCCATGACCGGTACCTTCATCGATACGATTATCATCTGCACCTTGACGGGCCTCGTCTTAGTCGTCAGCGGTGCCTGGATGGGCGACGTCAACGGGGCAGCGCTTACCAATGCCGCCTTTACGATGGCCTTCCCGACCTATGGCAGCATCATCCTCTGCATCGGACTTACCCTCTTTGCTTTCACGACCATCCTCGGCTGGAATTATTACGGTGAACGCTGCGTAGAATACCTGGTCGGCGTTAAAGGCATTATGCCTTACCGCATCATCTTTATCGCCCTCGTCGCCTGCGGCGCCTTCATCAAACTCGACGTCATCTGGATTTTAGCAGATATCGTAAACGGTCTGATGGCTATCCCGAACCTCATTGCCCTCATCGGCTTGAGCGGCGTCGTCGTAGCAGAAACGAAAAAATACTTCGATTACTTGAAAGAAGAAAAGAAAGATGTGTCCGACGATTTGGAAGAAGAAGCAACACCGGGGCACTAAATCTTTCGTAAAAAATACTTGACGATTCTCTCCATTATGGTATAATTAATCTTGTGCCAAGCACTGAGTAAAATTTCTGCAAGGCACAAGAGATATGCCGGGGTGGCGGAATGGCAGACGCACCTGACTCAAAATCAGGCGGGTAACACCGTGAGGGTTCAAGTCCCTCCCTCGGCACCAATGAGATTAAGAAGCCCTTATGATGCATGACGATATACATCATAAGGGCTTTTTCGTGTTTTAGGATGGAATCGGGTATCGCCATGTATCGTATAATATAAGACAGGTTGCCCTATTTTGGCCCTATTGAAATATTCCAGTGCCGCCTATTTTGAAAATAGGGCAAAAATAGGGCAAGAAGCCCCGCAAACGTGATAGTTATGCTCGTTTATGGGGCCCTATTTTTTCTAGCGCCTCAATGCACTGGATGTTGTTTTATAGCAGTCGTCGACCTATCCGTTTTAAAGGTAGAGGCGACTTTTATAAGATTGGGCTTGTCTGAAATATTACTTATTGTTTGATTAGGATTGTGTTTCGGACTTTTTATTTACTTGTCTGGCTTCTCGAGTTGTTTTTTCTGTTCACGCTCAATTTGTTTGATGCTTTTTTCTGGCGTTGGTAAGTCTTCAGGCATAGTACCTCCCAATTCTTTAATTGTTTGTCGTACTTTAGCACCTACTTTATAGTGAGTTTGATTGGCTAGTTTTTTTGATTTTATATTTTCTCGGCGAAGTTTTTCGTCTGTTTGTGTTGCACGAAATAAATTAGCGGCTAATTCGGTACTACCCATATGGTCTAATATTTTTTGACTCTTTTTCAGTCCTTTTCGCTCATGAATCTCTTTCGCCCCTAATCCACCATATAATCCCTGATATCCTTTGTTTTGGAATATGGCATAGTCCATGGGCGTTTTTACACCAGCATGTTGTGCGGCTTCAACAAGTGATTTGTTATGTTCAGTTAAATCACTACGAATAGCTAATCGTTTTTGGTTTTCTGTAAGGTGTTCAAAATCTTCAGACAGTTCTTGCTGTCGAGTTTTTATGGCAAAATAAGTTTGGGCGAGAGATATTGCTTGTTTTCGGGAGTCCCCATTCATTGCAATGAGGTAACAAGCATATCTGGATAGTTGGACATCATTAACTTTGCGTACGGCTCCTTTTGCTAAAGAAATCATTTTGCCAACGTTGGCAAAATGTTCAGAGACCTTATTATCGCTGGACTCGCATGCTATTCTTGCTTTATCAATGATAGATTCAAAGCGTCTCCATTGTTTGTACCCTAATACGCCCATTAGTTCTCTAGCTAGCCAATATTCTTGTCCATATTCATTAATATGTTTAATAGATTCAAATAGCGACTCGTTGATATTATCAAGTGTGGTCATAAATTTATCATTCCTTTCTGATTTTTGATGGGAATAGTGTTTTGTAGTCATGGAAAATGTAAAAGTTTCTTACGAATAAGGAAGAAAGTATTTATTCAATAGAGGTATCTCTTTTTTGTTTATTAGGGATTCTATAGAAAGCGACTTCTAAAGCCTTCATAACAATATTTCGATCTTCATCGGTCAAACTATAATTGTAGCCATTGAAGATAATTTTTTCATGATATAGAATTTCATTAAGGTCACCAGAAGAATGATCTGCATGGATGTTTTGATGAGGGGTTCGACCAGTAAGATAGTCTAAGGATGTGTCGTAATAATTAGCAAGAGTAATCAATACAGCCAGGAGCGGTATTCGCCGGTTATTTTCATAATTTGCGAGGGTGCTTTGTTTGATGTTTAATGCCAGACAAACATCGAGCTGCATTAGACCTTTGCTCTCTCGGATGCTTTTTAATTTATCGCCAAGCTTTATTTCTTCTTTAATCGGAATATCGGCAACAAGATGATCCAACTGGGAAATAGAGTTTTCACTACTGGTGGTTTGTTGCATCTGTGGCGAAGGGATAAGTGCTTCTAATAGGGTCCCAGTTGCACTAGCGATTAATTGTAATGTTGATATACTAGGATTGTATCTGCCTTTTTCAATATCGCCGATATATGAACGAGATAGCCCTGTCTTTCTAGCAAGCTCTACTTGAGTTAATCTAACGGATTTTCTAGCTTCCTTGATTCTTTCGCCGATACCCTTCATAAATTATACTTCCTTGATTGTAGCTCTGTTCTGTCTTTTAAACATTTATTAATTCTTTGGATTGAGTAGAAGGCTATTTCTAATGATTTTACAATAAGGATTCGCTCATCATTTGTTATATTGTAGATGTTGCCATTAAAAATAATGCTAGCTTGTTCAAGAAATTTGTTTAGATCTTTTTGGGGGAGTGAAAATTTATTCTTACCAGTCAGAATATAATCGATAGATACACCAAAAAAATTAGAAAATTTGATTAATTCATCGTCGTGGATAGGGCGTTTCCCCAGTTCAATCCTATTTAAAATAATTCGATTCATTCCGAGTATTTCTGCGACTTCTTTTTGCTGGAGCTTCTTTTCCTTCCTTAGTTCCGTGATTCGTTGACCGGCTCTCACAATATCGCCTCCTTTTTACAAAATATAACTTGTATTAAGTATAATAGTTATATTTTGTAAAATCAATTGGAGCTGCAGAATACATCACTAGAACAAACTATATTATGGTAATATAGAGACTGAAGACGTTCCTTACGTTATAGAATTATAAAGATAGGAGAACGTATTCATTCGTCTCTTTTTTGTTTCGACACTGTTTTCTTCCTATCTAAATATGTTATAATAAAATCGATATATGATTATAGGGAGGAGTCGATTTACATGAATGAAATCTTTGCCAGACGGAGTATCCGGAAATTTTTGCCTACCATGGTTGAAGATGAAAAGATAGAACAGCTGCTGCGTGCTGCCATGGCCGCTCCATCTGCCGGAAACCAACAACCTTGGGAATTTTATGTCGTCCGCGACAAACGGGTCATTCAGGACTTATCTCAATGCAGTCCGTATGCAGGCTGTGCCAATGGTGCTGCCTTAGCCATTGTCGTCTGTTCTCGTGACGAACACATGCGTTTTCCTGCTTTTACGCCCCTTGATCTCAGTGCGGCCGTTGAAAATATCCTCATCGAAGCGGTACACCTCGATCTCGGTGCTGTTTGGCTTGGCGTTACGCCCTATCGGGCTCGTGAAGTTTTGGTCCGTCGGGCTTTGGGCGCTCCTAAAGGCGTTACCCCCTTTGCTATCGTTGCTCTCGGCTATCCTCAGGCAACAGCAGAAGACAAACCGCATGAAGACCGCTATGATCCATCCCGCATTCATTACGTATAATTCTTGTACGGCCTTGAAAGGGTCCTGTCGCTACTTGGCAGGGCCTTTTCCTATTTAAATTTAAAGAAGGAATTTCTATGATTGAAGAAAAAAAGCCTGTCACCGTCCATTTGGCTGAACTGCGGCGACGCCTCCTCTTTTCGCTGGCAGCCTGGTTCGCGGGCAGTATCGCCGCCTATGCCTATGTAGAAGATATCATCGCCGTCATTTCAGCTCCGGCCGGAAAGCTGTATTTTTTGAATCCGGCTGAAGTATTCTTTTCTTATCTCCAAGTCGCGGGAGTGACCGGTTTATTTGTGACCCTGCCCATTCACTTTTATGAATTATGGCGTTTTTTAAGACCGGGACTCCGCGATAAAGAGGCCAAGGCTTTCGTTTGGTTTATGCCGGCCGCTCTTGTTTTGTGGTATGGCGGGGCTGCTTTTTCCTTCTTTGTCGTCTTTCCCCAAGCCGTTCAATTTTTTCTGAGTTTTTCTGCCCTCTCCCTGCAGCCCATGTTTTCTTTAGCGGCGTATCTGTCCTTCTTCATCGCCTTTGTGCTGCCGTTTGCCATCGGCTTTGAGCTGCCCCTGGCGCTGATCATCTTGGCGCGTCTGGGATTGGTGACCGGTCAGTCCCTTCGTCAGAAGAGGCGCTTCTTTATTGTAGGTGCCTTCATCTTTGCCGGCGTCGTATCGCCGACGACGGATATGATTACTCAGACGGCCATTGCCGTGCCCTTGATCCTCCTTTATGAGGGGACGATTGTAATCATGCGGGTTATGAAAAAATAGGGCATATTTAATGATATAATTGATTTTGTGACGCATGTATACAGTATTTTTTTGTATACAAAGTGGCCTTCTCTTGTAATGTGTTTCCATTTTGCTATAATAGAGAAAGCGGTGAATGTATGGGCGTCGATTGGCTGTGCGTTTACCGGTCTGATTCAATTTTTATACGCAGGAGGGTATTTTCATGAAAAAAATTCGTTCGGTTTTAGTTGCCAACCGCGGAGAAATTGCCATTCGTGTTTTCCGGGCTTGTAATGAACTGGGAATCCGCACGATTGCGATTTATTCCAAAGAAGATTCGCTGTCGCTGCACCGATTCCGTGCAGATGAATCGTATCTTGTCGGTGAAGGCAAAAAACCGGTAGATGCATATTTAGATATTGAAGATATTATCCGTATTGCCCATGAGCACGACGTCGATGCCATCCACCCCGGTTACGGATTCTTGTCCGAAAATGCGGACTTAGCGAAACGCTGTGAAGAAGAAGGTATTATCTTTATCGGTCCTAAAGTAGAACACCTCATCATGTTCGGCGATAAGATCAATGCCCGTATTCAGGCAAAAAAGGCCGGTATTCAGTACATTCCCGGCAGTGACGGCCGCGTTGAAAGCTATGAAGAAGTCGAAAATTTTGCCAAGGAAGTCGGACTTCCGATTATGCTGAAAGCTGTAAACGGCGGTGGCGGCCGCGGCATGCGTATGGTCGACTCCATGGAAGAACTGCGCGATGCTTATGAACGGGCAAAATCGGAAGCCCAGCTGGCTTTCGGCAGCGATGAAATTTATCTCGAAAAATGTATCATCAATCCGAAGCACATCGAAGTCCAGATCATGGGCGACGAACACGGCAACGTCATTCACCTTTTTGAACGTGACTGCTCTATCCAGCGCCGTCATCAGAAGGTCGTTGAAACGGCTCCGGCTTCGGCCCTGCCTGTCGAACTTCGTCAGAAAATCTGCGATGCTGCCTTGAAGTTGATGAAAAACGTTCATTACGTCAATGCCGGTACGGTCGAATTCTTGGTTACGCCTGACGGCAACTTCTACTTCATCGAAGTTAACCCCCGTGTCCAGGTAGAACACACGGTCACCGAAATGATTACGGGTATCGACATCGTCCAGACTCAGATCAAAGTCGCTGAAGGTTATGCCCTCGACAGCGATGAAATCGGCATTAAGTCTCAGGATGCCGTCCACTGTCTCGGCAATGCCATCCAGTGCCGTATTACGACCGAAGATCCGCTGAATAACTTCATGCCGGATTCCGGTAAAATCACGGTATACCGCAGCGGCGGCGGCTTTGGTGTCCGTCTCGACAGCGGCAATGCTTATACAGGAGCCATTATTACGCCGTACTATGATTCGCTCTTGGTCAAGTCGACGACGTACGGCCTCGATCATGCCAAAGCCGTCCAGAAGATGCTCCGCGTCCTTCAGGAATTCCGTATCCGCGGCGTCAAGACCAATATCGGCTTCTTGATCAACGTCCTGAAGAGTCCTGAATTCGTCGACGGTTCGTATAATGTCAACTTCATCGACAATCATCCGGAACTGTTCGAACTGCCGGTTGTACAGGACCGCGGCACGAAACTCTTAGAGTACATCAGCGATACGACGATTAACGGCTATGCCGGTGCCGGCCACCAGGAAAAGACTGAATTTGAACCTTTGGAACTGCCGAGTGTTGAAAACGGACCCTATCCTGATGGTACGAAACAGAAATTTGATGCCATGGGACCGGAAAAATTCTCCCAGTGGATCAAAGAACAGCATAAGGTATTCTTCACCGATACGACCATGCGTGACGCTCACCAGTCCTTGTTTGCTACTCGCGTCCGCACCATCGATATGCTCCGTGTCTTGGAAGCAGCCTCGAAGAAACTCCCGAACCTCTTCTCGTATGAATGCTGGGGCGGGGCGACCTTCGACGTAGCTTATCGCTTCCTTTATGAAGATCCTTGGGTTCGCCTGCGCCAGATGCGTGAAAAGGCTCCTAACATCCTTCTCCAGATGCTCGTCCGCGGTGCTAATGCCGTCGGCTACACCAGCTATCCGGACAATGTCGTCAAAAACTTCATCGACCTTTCGGCCAAGAACGGCATCGACGTCTTCCGTGTTTTTGACAGCCTTAACAGCTTAGACAATATGTACGGCACGATTCAGGCCGTTCGTGAAAACAATAAGTTGGCAGAAGTAGCCCTCTGCTACACCGGCGATATCCTCGATCCGTCGCGGAATAAATACGATTTGGCATACTATGTCAACATGGCTAAGGAATTGAAAAATGCTGGTGCCAACATCATCGCCATTAAAGATATGGCAGGTCTCTTGAAACCGGAAGCTTCTTACCGTTTGGTATCGGCTTTGAAAGATGCCGTTGACCTTCCGATTCACCTCCATACCCATGATGGTTCGGGCAATGCCATTACGACGTACAGCCGGGCTATCGATGCCGGTGTCGATATCGTCGACGTTGCTTATTCGGCCTTTGCCGGCGGTACCAGCCAGCCGAGCATGAGCACCTTGTATTACGCTTTGAGCGGCAAGGATCGTCAGCCGGACCTCGACGTCAATGCTATGGAAGAAATGTCCCGCTACTGGGCTACGGTTCGTCCGTACTACAAAGGCGTCGACAAAGCCGAAGCTTATCCGAATACGGAAGTCTACCAGCATGAAATGCCGGGCGGTCAGTTCTCCAATCTCCGCCAGCAGGCAAAAGCTGTAGGCCTCGGCGACCACTGGAATGAAATCAAAAAGATGTACCATACGGTCAGCATGATGTTCGGCGATATCATCAAAGTTACGCCGTCGTCCAAGGTTGTCGGCGACATGACCTTGTTCATGGTCCAGAATAACCTGACCGAACAGGATATCTACGATAAAGGCGACGTCCTCGACTTCCCGCAGTCCGTCGTCGAATTCTTCGAAGGCCGTATCGGCATTCCGTATCAGGGCTTCCCGGAAAAACTCCAGAAGATTATCCTCAAAGGAAAGAAACCCCTTACGGAACGGCCGGGCAAGAGCCTGGCACCGGTCGACTTCGACGCCGTCCGTGCCAAATTGGCTGAAAACGGCTACAAGCACGAAGCCGAAGACATCAATGCTTACTGCCAGTATCCGAAAGTCTTCGAAGACTACAATGAAAAGGTCAAGAGATTCGGCGATGTCAGTGTCCTCGATACGCCGACCTTCTTCTTCGGCATGAAGAAAAATGAAGAACTTCACGTTGAAATCGAAGAAGGGAAGGATCTCATCATCACCCTGATCAATATCAGCGATCCTGATGAAAGCGGTGTCCGCACGGTTACCTTCATGTTCAACGGTGCCGAACGTGAAATCCGTATCCAGGATAAGAGCGTCGACATGAAGACCGTTTCTCGCCGTAAAGCAGATCCTGATAAGGCCGGTGACATCGGTGCCACCTTGTCCGGTTCGGTCGTCAATGTCCTCGTTTCCAAGGGCCAGAAAGTTAAGAAGGGCGAACCCTTAGTCGTTACCGAAGCCATGAAGATGGAAACGACGATTACGTCGCCTATCGACGGAACTGTCGGTGAAATCTATGCCGTCAAAGGCCAGGCTATCATCAGCGGCGACTGCTTGCTGGAAGTATTGGAATAAGATTACGGTTTATAAAGCAATAAAAGGTGCTGCCGCATGTGCGGCAGCACCTTTTTCATTAAAGGAGAAATAGCTATGAAAATGGTAACCGTCTATTTACTGGGGAAGATGTTTTCGGTTCCTGAAGATTTGACGATTATGCGGGCTATGGAATACTCCGGCTTCCGCCTGGTTCGCGGCTGCGGATGCCGAAGCGGGTTTTGCGGGGCCTGCGCCGTCGTCTACCGTCTGAAAGGGCAGACTGAAACTCATTCGGCCCTGGCCTGTCAAACGAAGGTTGAAGACGGCATGTGTGTCGGCCGGCTGGAATCGTTTCCCATCAAAAAGATGGAATATGACATGGATGATTTGCCCGTTGCTGGAAATGTCGTCGGTCAGCTTTATCCTGAGATTTATAACTGCATTCACTGCAATGCCTGTACGCGGAACTGTCCTCAAGGGATTCAAGTCATGAAATACATCGCCCTGGCCCAGAAAGGTGATTATGCCGGCTGTGCGAAAGAGTCCTTCCGCTGTGTTTGCTGCAATATCTGTGCTGCCAGCTGTCCGGCGAAAATCAGCCACGGACCGGTCGCCCTCTTGGCACGGCGCCTCATGGGTAAGTATATTGCAAAAAAGAGCCGTCATTTGGAAGACCGCGTAAAAGCGATTCGAGAAGGGCAGTATATTGCCGATGTACAGCGGTTGATGGAAGCCGATGACGATGAATTGCGCCGCTTATACGAAGGGCGGACGATTGAAAAATAGGAGGACCTCATGATATATACCGAAGAAATGCGGGCGTCTCAGGCGCGGGTCGAGGCGACGCGCAGTATCCGCTTGTCGGAAGCATTGCCGCGGTTTACGGCTGAAGAAAAGGATGCCCTTTTAAAACAATTTCATCCTGATTATCACGAAGACGGTTTTACACGCCTGTCCGTAGGACCCAATAAGGGCGATCAAGTACCGTCTGAACTGGCCGTCCTCTTACAAGGCCGGAGCCGCATGGATGAAGCTGACGTCGATGTCGACCATATCCAGTTTGAGACCGACGTCCTGGTCATCGGCGGCGGCGGGTCCGGTGCTGCCGCAGCTATTGAAGCGGCCCGTCATGGAGCGAAGGTCCTCATGGCTACGAAACTACGATTGGGAGATGCCAATACGGGCATGGCCGAAGGGGGCATACAGGCTGCCGATAAGGAAAATGATTCGCCGGCGGCTCATTATTTGGACGCCATGGGCGGCGGTCATTATAAGAATATTCCCGAACTGCTCTCTGAACTGGTTCTTCATGGGCCGGAAGCCATTCAGTGGCTCAGTTCCTTAGGCGTCCTATTCGACAAGGACAGTGACGGAGCCATGGTAACGACCCACGGCGGCGGGACGTCCTATAAACGGATGCATGCCTGCGGGGATTATACGGGAGCGGAAATCATGCGTGTTCTTCGCGATGAAGTCCGTAACGCCGGCGTCGATGTCATCGAATATTCGCCGGCTGTCGAATTGCTGCTTGACGGGGAAGGCCGGGCTGCCGGTGCCGTCTTGTATGATTTCGATACCCGGGAATACCACGTCGTTCGAGCAAAAAGCGTCATCCTTGCTGCCGGTGGTGCCGGGCGTCTCCACTATCAAGGCTTTCCGACGTCGAATCATTATGGATCGACGGCGGATGGGCTGGTCATGGCCTATCGGGCCGGCGTCCCTCTCCTTTATGCCGGCGCTATTCAATATCACCCGACAGGGGCCGCTTACCCGCCTCAGATTTATGGAGCCCTGGTCACGGAAAAGGTCCGTTCTCTCGATGCCATGCTGGTCAACAAGGACGGCGATGCCTTCCTCCATCCTTTAGAAACGAGGGATGTCGTGGCCGCGGCCATTATTCGCGAGTGCCAAGAACGGAACAAGGGCGTCTATGCCCTGCACGGCCAAGCCGTCTGGCTCGATACGCCTATGGTCGATATTCTTCATGGGGAGGGGACGATGGAAAAAAGACTGCCGGCTATGATTCATATGTATGAAAAATTCGGCATCGATATCCGAAAACAGCCGATTTTAGTCTATCCGACCCTCCATTATCAAAATGGCGGTATCTGTATCGGAGCTAAGAGTGAAACAAAAATCCCCGGCCTCTATGCGGCCGGGGAAGACGTTGGCGGTATTCACGGGAAGAACCGACTCATGGGCAACAGCCTCTTGGATATCATCGTCTTTGGCCGGATTGCCGGGACCGAAGCAGCGGTCTACAGTGAGCAGGCCCATCCCGGAAAGGGGAATCTTGACCACGTTCGTCGCTTTGATGAAGAACGGGCCGCTGCCGGCATTACCGAAAAGGTATTATCGCCGAAACTCCTTCCGGACTACACCCATAATCGGGGTACCCGGGGGTAAGTGTTAATCCGCCAATTTTTCACCGTGCAGATGGTGTACCTTCCAGGTGATGGCCAGACTGAGGCACAAGAGAATCGTGCCGGCTCCCCAAAAGACGTACTTCATTCCGATATAGGTGGCAATGATGCCGCCTAAAATCGGGCCGCCCATAGCGCCGATCTGCTGGGCCGAGAACATGAGCCCGAAGACACGGCCTTTGATATTGGCACTCGTCTTTTCCGCCAAGATGGCATTGATCGACGGATAGATGCCGGAGAAGAAGAGGCCGACGGCGAATTGGCTGGCCGCGAAGGTGTAAAGCGTATCGGGAAGGGACTGGATGAGGAAGAAAATACCTGCCAGAACCAGTACGATGCGCAGGGTCTTTACGAAACCGTGGCGCTGACCGAAACGGCCCCAGAGGGGAGCCGTAATGGCGCTGGCAAAACCGCCCAGGGAGAAGATAAGGCCGGCTACGAAGACCAGGTTGTCCATGTCTCCGGCAAGGTAAGAAATATAGGTCGTTAAAATCGGCTGGACGATGAGGATGACAGCCTGCACTAAGGCGGCGCTGATGAGCATCAGGCGGATGACAGGCGTCTTCCACAGGCTGACTTGGCCGCTTTTGCTGTCGGCACTGATGGTATCGGCAGACGGTGCCGTGTCCGTCGGTGGTTCTTTAATAAAGAAGACCAGGACTAAAAAGTTAAGGAACAAGGCGGCAGCTGCCAAAAAGAAGGATTGGCGCATGCCGAAGGTTTCGGCTAAGATGCCGCCAAAGAGGGGGCCGATGATGCCGCCGGCTGTGAGGGCCCCTTGCATGACGCCCAGGCAGATGCCCAGTTTTTTGGGCGGAGCATAGGTGGTCATGATGGCCAGTTCCATGGGCCACAGGCCAGACGCAAAGCCTTGGAACATCCGCATGAAAGTCAGTTCCAGCGGTGTCGTTACGATACCGCCGAGAAAATAACTGATAGATAAAAGAAAACTGGCGCGAATCGCCATGAGTCGTTTGCCTCTCTTGTCGGCCATCCGTCCCCATATGGGGGCCATGACGGCACTGATGAGAAAGGTCGAGGAAAAGACGATACCGGACCAAATGTTGACCGACGCCGGATCGACGCCGAGGTCTCGGGTAAGATACATAGGCAGGAAGGGGATGAGCATGGTGTAGCTTGAGGACATGAAGACGACGTTACACGTTAGAATTGCTAAACAAAGTTTCCAGTTCACAGCGATCACCTTTCTTTCGATTTGTTAACGTAGTCAATTTACTATTATACGCCGCCGCCAGGATAATAACAACGGCCATTGCCTTGTCATGAGAAAGATAGGGCCTTATAATTAATAGTATCTATGTTGGAAAGGAATGATTCTCCTTGGCCATTTATCTCGCAAAGCGCCTCTTTGGCGCCTGTATCGTCCTATGGGCGGTCATTACCATTACTTTTGGTCTGATGCACGCCATTCCCGGCGGTCCTTTTACGCAGGAAAAGAAACTGCCGCCGGCTGTCATGGCGACGGTGGAAGCCCGGTATCACCTCGATGAACCCTTGTGGAACCAGTACGTCGATTACGTCCGCCATGCCGCTGTTCTCGACCTGGGTCCGTCTTACAAATATCCCGGCAAAACGGTCAACGATATCATCGCCGAAACCCTGCCTGTATCGGCTGAGCTCGGGCTTATCAGCCTTCTCCTTGCCATCGGGGCCGGTATCCTTGCCGGCATGGCTGCTGCCTGGTATAAGAATACCTGGGTTGATTACGGGATGATGATCGGCGCTACTCTCGGCGTTTCGGTCCCCAGTTTTATTTTTGCGGCCGTTCTCATACAGCTCTTCGCTTTTACTTGGCCTGTCCTGCCGGCGGCTTTGTGGAAGGGTCCGGCCTATGTCATCCTGCCGGCCTTGGCTCTGGCTGCGCAGCCGACGGCTTTTATTATGCGTCTGACAAGGTCTAGCCTCGTCGATGCCTTGGGACAGGATTATATACGGACGGCTCGCTCTCGAGGCATTGGTTCTTGGTCCTTATTGTACCGTCATGCCCTGCGCAACGCCCTCCTGCCCGTCGTCAGTTATATCGGGCCCTTGGCTGCGGCCTTGATGACCGGGAGCTTTATCGTCGAGACGATTTTTGCCATTCCCGGATTGGGGCGTCACTTCGTTACCAGTATTTATAACCGCGATTACACGGTCATCTTGGGGATTACTATTTTTTACAGTTTTCTTATCATGATGATGAATTTACTCGTCGACCTCATCTATCCGCTCTTAGATCCGCGCATTACCGTCGACAGCCGAAAGGAGGAATAGCCATGGATTTCACACCGATTACGGAGGCGGACCGAAGGGAACCCTATGTGGCACCTCAAACGCTGAGGGACCGCGGTTGGCGTCGGATGAAGAGCAATCCCTTGGCCCTTTGGGGCATGGCTATCGTCATCGTCATGACCCTTTTGGCGGTCATCGGACCTTTTTTATCCCCCTATACTTATGCCGACCAGAGCTTTTCTGATGCCAATGCCTGGCCGTCGGCAGCACACTGGTTTGGAACCGACTCACTTGGACGGGACCTCTTTGTCCGCGTCTTGTACGGTGCCCGTATTTCCTTGTCCATCGGTCTGGTGGCCAGCCTTATTAACGTCTTCATTGGCGTTCTCTACGGCGGGATTGCGGCCTTGGCCGGAGGACGGATCGACCGGATCATGATGCACGTCGTCGATATCCTTTACTCCATCCCCATGCTGCTCTACGTCATTTTGCTGATGGTCGTCTTCAAACCGGGGCTGATCAACATTTATTTAGCCTTAGGTATCGCCTATTGGCTCAATATGGCCCGTGTCGTCCGTGGCCAGATTCTCAGCCTGAAACAGCAGGAATACGTCATGGCTGCCCGTTCCTGCGGTACGTCGACCTGGCAGATTTTGCGGCGGCATATGATCCCTAACTGCGTCGGGCCGATTATCGTTACGCTCACCTTATCGATTCCGGAAGCTATCTTTACGGAAGCCTTTTTAAGCTTTATCGGTCTGGGAGTATCGGCACCGATGGCGAGTTGGGGCGTCCTGGCTTCAGAAGGTATTAACAGCATGCGCTCCTTCCCCTTTCAGCTGGCCTTTCCGGCCTTGGCCCTGTGCATTACCATGCTGGGCTTCATGTTTTTAGGCGATGGCCTGCGCGATGCCTTGGACCCGCAGCATCAGAAGGAGGGGAGCCGATGAATCCGTTACTCGAAGTGCGTCATCTGTCTATTTCATTCCACACGTACCGAGGCCTTTTAGAAGCTGTTCATGACGTATCGCTTACGGTCCGGCCCGGTGAAACCGTCGGCATTGTCGGCGAATCGGGATGCGGCAAGTCGGTTACGTCCCAGGCGGTTATGAAATTATTGCCCCAGGGAGCTGCGGAATACCGGAGCGGCGAGATTTTATGGGAGGGACGCGATCTCCTGCCCTTGTCAGAATCGGAGATGAATGGCCTTCGCGGCCGCGATATGGCTATGATTTTTCAGGATCCCATGACATCCCTCAATCCGGTTCTCACCATTGGGGCCCAGCTTTGTGAAGGGCTTGCCCTCTATCAGAAACTGTCCAAACAGGAGCAGCGGACAAAGGCTGTAGAACTGTTAAAAGCCGTCGGTCTGACTTCACCGGAAAAGCGGCTCGACCAATACCCACATCAATTATCGGGCGGCATGCGTCAGCGCTGTCTCATTGCCATGGCACTATCTTGTTCGCCGAAACTCCTCTTTGCCGATGAGCCGACGACGGCTCTCGACGTTACGACAGAAGCACAGGTCTTGGACGTCTTAAAGAAAATGCAGGCAGAACTCGGTATGGCCGTCGTCCTCATTTCCCATAATCTAGGCGTCATTGCCCAGATGTGCCGCCGCATTTACGTCATGTATGCCGGTACCGTCGTTGAAGAAGGGACGGCAGAGGATATTTTTTACCGACCGGCTCATCCTTATACCAAGGGGCTGTTGGCCTCTCTTCCGGATCCAACGGATCGGGATAAGGTACTGACCGGGATTCCCGGCCAGGCCCCGGATTTATTCCATATGCCAAAAGGCTGCCGGTTCTATCGGCGCTGCCCTCGGGCTATGAAAGTCTGTATGGAAGCAGAACCGCCGCGGGAAGTAGCCGGTCCCGGTCATCATTATACCTGCTGGCTGGCAGCGGCAGAAAGGAGGATGGGCGATGGCACTCATTGAAGCTAAAGGCCTTACTAAACAATTTGTGATCGATCGCAGTTGGTTAGGTCGTCCGAAAAAAGTGTTGACCGCTGTCAATCACGTATCTCTTACGATTGAGCCGGGCGAAACGGTTGGCTTGGTTGGCGAATCGGGCTGCGGCAAGTCGACCTTTGCCCGCACCTTATTGGGCCTGTATCCTAAAACCGATGGGGATATTTTTTATCAAAGCCGTAATATCGGCGAGCCTGAGATCGGGAAGGACTATCGACGCCAGGTGCAGATGATCTTTCAAGACCCGTATGCCTCCTTGGACCCGCGAATGACCGTCGAAGATATCATTAGCGAACCTCTTCGCAACTATGCGCTCTGTTCCGACGATAGAGAACGGCGTCAACGCGTGGCCGATTTATTGACCCAAGTCGATTTGAGACCGGAAACGGCCCAGCGCTATCCCCACGAATTCAGCGGCGGCCAGCGTCAACGCATCGGAATCGCCCGAGCGCTTGCTGTCGATCCGGAATGCATCTTTTGTGATGAACCGATTTCAGCTCTTGACGTATCGGTCCAGGTTCAAATCGTAAACATGTTAAAGCGCCTCCAGGAAGAACGGCAGTTATCGTATCTCTTTATTGCCCATGATTTGAGCATGGTTCACCATTTGAGTCGTCGCATTGGCGTCATGTATTTGGGAAATCTCGTCGAATTAGGCCCGAGCGACGCCGTCTTTCATAGGCCTCTCCATCCCTACACACAGATGCTCATTGCCTCTGTGCCGCGGCCGGATCCGCATTATCAGAGAACGGCCGTTGTTTCGGGTGAAGTTCCCAGCCCCCTCGATGTACCGTCGGGCTGCGTCTTTCATCCGCGTTGTCCTGATTGCGATGAACGGTGCCGCCGTGAGGTGCCTGCCCTTCGCTCCGTCGGGGAAGGGCGCCTGGCTGCCTGTCACCATGTCAAAGGAGGGACGGACTGATGAAAAAATATATTCTTTTAATAGCAGCCGTCCTCATGGCCGCTTTTCTCAGTGCCTGCGGCGTAGAACAACCGGATACGGTGAGCTACGTCTTAGAAGCGGAGCCGTCTCGCCTCGATCCGGCGATGACCACGGCCTTGGCTGAAAGCAATACAGAATTACAGATTTTTGAAGGCCTGACCCGTCTTGTCGATGATGTTCCTCAGCCGGCTTTGGCCAAGAGCTGGGATATCTCGGCCGATGGCAGGATTTATACCTTTCATCTCCGTGACGGTATCGAGTGGAGCGACGGGACTCCCATTACGGCCGGCGATATCGAATACTCCTGGAAGCGCGTCGTCGATCCCGACGTAGCTTCGGAAAACGCCTATATGCTCTTTTGCATCGATAAGGCCGAAGATTACTTTAAGAAGAAGGCCTCTTCTGATGAAGTCGGTGTCAAAGCCCTCGATGATAAAACCTTGGAAGTTCGTTTAAAAGAGCCGACATCCTACTTTTTGAATCTGACTGCTTTTCACTGCTATTATCCCGTACCGCGGAAGCTCGTCGAAGCAAAGCCCGATACTTGGGCTGCCGATGCCGAAGGAATGGTTTCCAGCGGGCCTTTTAAGATTGTCAGTTGGAATCATTCCAGTGAAATTAAATTGGTTAAAAATGAACGATATTGGGATGCCGATGCCGTGAAGCTCAGCCACATCGATCTTCCCATCAGCGATTCCCAGGCGACGAGATTGACTTTGGTAGAAAGCAATCAAGCCAATATGACCGTTGAACCGCCGCCGGCCGACCAAGAACGGCTGGAAAAAATGGGGCTCTATAAAATTGCTCCGTATTTAGGCGCCTATTATTACGTCTTTAACGTCCAGCAAAAACCCTTTGACGACGTCCGCGTCCGTAAGGCCTTTGCCCTCTCGATTCAGCGCCAAGGCCTTATCGACCATATTATCCGGGCTGAAAAGGAACCGGCCTATGCCTGGGTTCCGCCGGGACTGAAAGATAAGGCCACAGGCCGTGATTTTCGGGAAGAAGGGGGCAATCTCATCAGTGAAGATCCGGAAAGGGCACGAAATCTCCTACGTGAAGCCGGTTATGATGAAAACCATCCTCTTCCGCCGGTGACCATCCTGTTCAACACGAACGAGATGCACAAGGCCGTGGCGGAAGCAATCCAGGCCATGTGGAAGGATAATCTCGGTGTGTCCGTATCGCTCATGAATCAGGAATCGAAGGTATTCATGGCATCCCGGGCGCAGGGGGACTACCAAGTCGCCAGGGCTTCGTGGATTGCCGATTATGCCGACCCCATGACCTTCCTCGACGTCTTTGCGGACGAAGAAAACGATGCCCAGTATCACAATCCGGCCTATAACGAACTGATTCGCCAGGCTAAGGCGACGAACGATGAAGCCCGGCGCATGGCCTATATGCATGAAGCCGAACAGATGCTCTTTGATGATTGCGTCATCATCCCAATCTACTATACGACCCAGCCTTACGTGGCCCAGCCTTATATTAAAGGCTACCATTGGTCACAATTGGGATTGGTAGATTTTAAAAATGCCTATATCGATGAAGGAGAAAGGACGTAACTCTATGGATTATCGTTGTGCCGCCCCTTTGAACCCGGGCGATACGATTGCCGTCGTGGCCCCGTCTGCGGCCCTTGCCGAAGATGATGCGGCCCAAGGCATTGCCTTTTTAAAAGAACTTGGATATCACGTAACGGTGGGACAATCCGTATCGGCTCACGACGGCTATTTGGCCGGCAGCGATGAACTGCGGGCTGCTGACATCAACACCGCTTTTGCCGATGACCATGTAAAGGCTATTATGTGCCTTCGCGGCGGTTACGGGGCGACGCGGATCTTACCGCTCCTCGATTATGAGTTAATCGCCGCCCACCCGAAGATTTTCATCGGCTTTAGCGATATTACGGCGCTCCATACCGTCTTTCTGCAGCGCTGCCATTTTCGGCCCATCCACGGCACGATGGTCATGTCCCTGGCCCGTAAGGCTTCTGACTACACACGGGAAGAGTTGCGCTGGGGATTGGCCCATCCTTATGCTGCACGCACATTGCCTTCGGCGCCGGCGATGCATCCCGAGACCCTCGTTCCCGGGACAGCGACGGGACCTCTCTTAGGCGGCAACTTGATGCTGCTGTCGGTTACCATGGGGACGCCTTATGCGTTACAATCGGAAGGGGGCATTCTCTGTTTGGAAGAAGTGGGAGAAGATGCCTATTCTCTCGACAGAATGCTCTGTCATATCGAGCAAGCCGGCCTCATTGACGGCGTGAAAGGCATTGCCTTTGGCGAATTTTACCGATGCAATCCTACGGAAGGGAGTACCTACGAATGGATCGTCGACGAAGTCATTCGTGCTTATGCGAAAAAATGGGGAAAGCCCGCCGTCAAAGGCCTGTCCTTTGGACACGGTGCCGATAACGCTTGGCTTCCCTTAGGTCAGACGGTGCGCCTTGAAGCCGAAACGGATCGGGCGGAACTCGTATTTTTACCCTAACTGTAGGAGGAATCCTGATGGAGTATAAACAATTAAAAGAAGACGCCTGCCGCTATGTCGACGAATTGAAACCCCTCATCTATGATATCGCCGACAAGCTGCATGCCCGTCCGGAACTGGGGCAGGAGGAATTTTTTGCCTCCGCCTTGCTGAAAGACATTTTGACCGATCACGGTTTTACGCTTGATAACCCCGTTGCCGATGCCTTCCCCACGGCCTTTCACGGAACGTTTGGAAGCGGTCCGTTTCAGATGGGCTTTTTAGCAGAGTATGATGCGCTGCCGAAAATTGGACACGGATGCGGGCACAACTTGATCGCTGCCATGAGCATCGGTGCGGCCCTGGCTTTTGCCAAGGCTGCCGGAGAGAAGGCGACGGTCCATGTCTATGGCTGTCCTGCTGAAGAAACGGTGGGCAGTAAAGTCTATATGAGTGAACACGGTGTCTTTGACGACCTTCACGCTGCCGTCATCGTCCATCCCGGCATCGATAAAACCTATATCGGCGGCACGTCCTATGCGACCCATCCGTTACAATTTACTTTTTTGGGAAAAGCCGCCCATGTGGCTGATACAGAATATCACGGGATCAATGCCCTCGATGCCTTAGTTGATTTCTATGGCCGCCTCAAGGCCTACGAAAAGACGCTGACTGAGCGCCATATCATCGGCGCCATTATCACTGAAGGTGGGACGGCGCCGAATATCGTACCCGACCGAGCCGTTCTGAAAGCGACGATTCGGGCCTTGACTGTCGATTATTTGGAACATAAAATGCTGCCGGATATCAAGAAGATGGCGCAGGATGTCGCAGCGGCTCATCAAGCCTCGGTAGAGATGGTTCACTATGAACCTCTCTATAAAAATATGGTCAACGATCCGAAAATGGATGTATACTTTGCCGATGCCTTTAATCAACTCTATGAAGAATTCGGCCTTCGCAGCGATGATTTTGCCGAAGGTTCTACCGATGTAGGCAACGTCAGTCAAGTGACGCGGGTCAGCCAACCGGAGATCTGTATCGGTTACGGCATGTCCGGTCATACGCCGGAATTTGCAGCGGCAGCCGGCAGCGATCTTGGTAAAATGCAGGCCCTGACCGGTGCTAAAGCGATGGCTATGGTAGGCCTTGACGTCATGGGGGAAGAACATTAAGAAAGATGCCGAGAAAAGTGATTGACTTTTCTCGGCGTTAATGTTATTATATAAAAACCAGCTGCAACGAGACGTGAGAAAGAAAATGTAAGTTTTTTTTATTGTGCCTGTTTATGGTTGTCAGGTTTTATGAAGAAATTCAAAAACATGCTTGACAAGCTCTTCGTAGTTTGGTAAGATAAAAAAGTCGTCACTACGACGGCAGATGACCTTTGAAAACTGAACAATGATTGAATGAA
>OFME01000215.1_pt1 | contig 49869 bp, 38 predicted proteins | sample 1541381 | NCBI WGS metagenome assembly OFME01 (sample SAMN04209243, study PRJEB22552) | human gut metagenome | biome: gut; material: feces | host: Homo sapiens | place: USA: Oklahoma
TGCAGAAGAACTCGCACTCCATCTGCTCGAACTCGCGGGTGCGGAAGGTGAAGTTGCCCGGGGTGATCTCGTTGCGGAAGGCCTTGCCCACCTGACACACACCGAAGGGCAGCTTGCGGCGGGTGGTGCGCTGGATGTTGGCAAAGTTGACAAAGATGCCCTGTGCAGTCTCGGGACGCAGATAGCAGGTGGAGGAGCTATCCTCGGTCACGCCGATGGCGGTCTTGAACATCAGGTTGAACTTGCGGATGGGGGTAAAATCGTGCTTGCCGCACACGGGGCAGACGATATCCTCGTGCTCTGCGATGAAAGCGTCCATCTCGTCAAAGCTCATGGCGTCCACGTTCACCTCGGGGTGCTCCTCACCGATCAGCTTGTCGGCGCGGTGGCGTGCCTTGCAGGCGCGGCAGTCCAGCAGGGGGTCCGAGAAGCTGGACACATGGCCGGTGGTCACCCATGTCTGCGGGTTCATGATGATGGCAGCATCCAAACCCACATTATAGGGGCTTTCCTGCACAAACTTTTTCAGCCATGCCTTTTTGACGTTGTTCTTGAACTCCACGCCAAGGGGGCCGTAGTCCCAGCTGTTGGCCAGACCGCCGTAGATCTCGGAACCGGGGAACACATAACCACGGTTCTTGCAGAGATTGACGATCATGTCAAGGGTCTTTTCACTCTGTTCCATTGTAGTACATCCTTTCCGTCCGCGGCTGGTTTGCCGTGTCGTATCGTGTTGTGTTCCGGCGGCTTTCCCACCGCCGGGCGTGCTTGCGGCTTGCGCAAGCACAGTATATTTACTGTACCATGTTTTGCCCCGCTTGTAAAGCCCGGCAGACGACATCCGATTTTTAGCCCGCCAAGCTTTCAGCGGGCACGTTCCTCCGTAAGTGCTGCTTTGCCTGCGCCCTCATCCGTCTGCTCACTCCGTTCGCATCCACCTTCCCCCGTCCGGGGGAAGGCTTCAGCGGTTGCTTTTCGGGCAAGTCAGGTATTTTACCAGCAGGCGGTACAGGGCATCCGGGTCGATGGGCTTTGACAGATGCTCGTTCATACCGGCCTGCAGCGCTTTCAGGCGGTCCTCCGCAAAGGCGTTTGCCGTCATGGCAAAGATGGGGATGCTCTTTGCGTCCGGGCGGTCCATGGCGCGGATGGCGCGGGTGGCCTCGTGGCCGTCCCGCACCGGCATCATCACGTCCATCAGAATGGCATCAAAGCCGCCCACCGGCGAGGCTGCAAAGGCTTCCACCGCCTGCTGTCCGTCAGTGGCTTTGGTCACCTTTATGCCCACATCGCTCAGCAAAAATTCCATAATCTCCATGTTCAGGGCGTTGTCCTCGGCCAGCAGCACCTGCCGCCCACGCAGCACAGTAAGGTCTGTCTGCTGCCGCTCCGGCTCTTCGGTTGCAGTATTGTCGATAGCAAAGGGCAGGGTGATGGTGTAGGTGGTGCCTACGCCCTGCTTGCTTTCCACCCCGATGGTACCGCCCATCTTATCCACAAGGCTTTTGGTGATGGACATGCCAAGGCCGGTGCCGCCGTATACCGAGCGCGCCCCGGCGTTTTCCTGCGTAAAGGGCTCGAACATCCGCTGCTGGAACTCCTCGCTCATGCCGATGCCGGTGTCCGCGCAGACAAAGCAGATCTGCGCCTTGTCCCCGGTACAGCTCAGTTCAAAGCAGTCCAGCATCACACACCCCTTGTCCCGGTTATACTTGATGGCATTGCTGAGCACATTCATCAGCAGCCGCTTGACGTGCAGCGGGCTGCCCACCAGCCGGGGATGCGGCAGCCTGCCGTATTGCCGGTGCAGCACGATGCCGCGCTCTGCCGCCTGTTTTTCCAGCACGTCCGTGACCTCGTGCATCAGCTCGGGCAGATCAAAGGGCACATTTTCCAGCACCACCTCGCCGGACTCCAGCTTACCCATGTCCAGCACCTCGTTCACCAGTTCCAGCAGCAGGGTGGAGGCCTCCCAGATCTTTTTGCGGCAATCGGCCTGCCGCGCCATATCCTCCGGGCAGCGGTCGCCGATCTCCACCATACCCCGGATGCCGTTGATGGGGGTGCGGATATCGTGGCTCATGCGCTGCAAAAACTCGGTCTTGGCGAGGTTTGCGCTCTCCGCCTTCAGCGCAGCCGCCTTGAGGGTCTCCTGATACTCCTGCTCCCGGCGCAGCTGCTGCTCCCGGTAGCGCTGGTCAGTCTTGCCGCGCAGCAATTGCAGAAGGAACAGCACGACCATGTAAGCAAAGGCAGCCATGCTCACATTGCGCATGGCAGAGACATATACCTCCTGCTCCGGGCGGTAAACATAGATATAAAAACTGCGTCCCTGCCCTACGATGCCGTAGGCGTACTGCTGCCCGGTAGCGCTGTGCACATGGATCACGCCGCCATCGGTGCTGCGCGCCTTTAAGGCAGAAAGGGTGGGGTTTTCGTCCACGGTGGTATCCAGCAGAGAGATGTCGTTGCTGGCCACGATGCGGTCGCCCCGGGTCACCACGATGATGCCGTCCACAGCGGGGTTATAGCCCTGTACGCAGTTCTGGTAGGACAAACTGTAATTGCGCACATATTCTGCCGTGGTGCGGTAGTACACCACGAGCACCCCGTCCCCATCTTTCCGGGCACAGGCTGCGGTGTCCACATAGGAGCTGTCCTCCTTTTCCGTCCGCCCGGCATAGACCTGCTGGGGGTGGTCGGCCACCTTCAGCACGATAGAACCGGCCAGTTCCTTTTCCATCTGTTCCCGGATCTGCGGGTCAGCCGCCCGGCCATCCTGTGAGGCACCGCACAAAATTTTGCCCTCTGCCGAAAGCACAAGGATGCCGCTGAGGGTATAATCCTGCAAATATTCTTCCATAGCGGCATCGTCCAGCACCCGCGCGGGGTCATCCTGCCGGTCGTGCGCGATCTCTCTGCACAGATGCTGCGCGTTTTCCATCATCCGCATCAGGCTTTTGGTCTCGGTGGCAAGGTTCAGGTTATCGTAGCCGGTGCACTGCTCCTTAACATAGCTGATGGTATCCTCAAACTGCTTTTCTGCATTTTGCAGGTCGCTGTGCGCCGAGACCCCCAGCACGCCGCCCAGCAGCAACAGCCCCGCAAGTGCACACACCATGATGAACTGCTTCCGGTTGAAAATACTCTGGCTCTTTTCCATTCCGTCATGCATGGGTACTGTCCTCCAGTCCATCCAGATAGTGCTCGGGGTCGTCCAGATAGCGGCTCACGATCTGCCGGACGGTGCCATCTGCCAGCATCTCCCGAAAAACCTCCGTCAGCTGCTGCGGCAGGTCATCGCCGCGCTCTTTGGCAAAGGCAACGCCCAGCCGCGCCGTCATCAGCGGCTCGTCCAGAATGCGGTATTCAACGCTGTAATCCTTCATGAACTGCCGGATGGCGCTTTCGTGGGCGGCTAAGGCGTCCGCGTAGCCTTTGAGCAGGGTGGTGTAGAGCAGATCCCGATTCTGCAGGGAATACAACCTGCGCAGCCGGGGCAGACCATTCTGCTCCGCATTCAAAAACAGTTCCTCCGGCTTTGTGGTGGACTGCACCACCACCACCTTACCGGCCAGATCCTGCAGGGTGCGGATGTCGCTATCGGAGCGCACTGCCACCACCTGACGGCTGTACAGATACGGCCCTGCCCATTGGTATTCTTCCTCGCGGCCATCCATGGAAAAGCTGCCCCAGATGCAGTCGATGGTGTCGTTTTCCACCAGTTCCTTCTTCTTTTCCCAGTCTATGGTCACAAATTTCACCCGGTAGCCCAGCCGCCCGAACGCCTCAGTGGCCAGTTCCACGTCAATGCCGGTGGGCGCGCCGTCTGTGCCCATATAGTTGAAGGGCGGGTAGTTATCGCTGCCCACCACGATGACCGGCATCGCTGCCGTATAGCTGTCGACTTTTCCGGGATGCAGGCAGCTGCAAAGCAGCACCGCACACGTTGCCAGTGCCAGCAGGCAGGCCGCCAGCCGCAGTCCTCTTCTGTATTTTTTCATGGTTCTTTCCCCTACCATTTTTGTTTCATTTTGCAACAGAATGATCCATGTTATCAGTATAATAAAAACCGCTCCAAAAGAAAAGCCAAAAATTACTTTTCCGGCAGTTTTTACGCTTTTCTGTAAAAAGAGCTCCCGGAGCGTTCGCAGACGTTCCGGGAGCTCAAAATCACCCTTTACTTGTGGTACTTCATGCCCGCATTGATAGTGCAGGCGCGGTAGATCTGCTCAGTGAGCACCAGCCGTGCCAGCTGATGGGGCATGGTGATGCGGCCCATACTGAACTTGAGGGCAGCGGCCTTTTTCACCTCGTCGGACAGGCCGTGGGACGAGCCGATGACAAAGGCCACGTCCCCTGCCCCGCTGCCGGCGCGCTGTGCCAGAAACTGCGCCAGTTCATCGGAGGAGATCTGCTTGCCCTCGATGCACATAGCCACGATAGCAGCCCCCTTGCGCACATTGGAAAGGATGGCTTTTCCCTCCTTATCCAGCGCCTTTTTCACCACTGCGTCCGAGGCGTTTTTCTCCTCGATCTTTTCCTCCGGCAGCTCAAGGATGCGGAAGGCGGCAAAGGCCGCCAGACGCTTCTGGTACTCTGCCACGCCCTCGGCGAAATATTTGGCGTTCAGCTTACCCACACAGATCAGGTCGATATTTTGCATGACTGCTTCCTCTTTTCAGGATAAACGATTTAGAATTGTCTCCGCTTCGCTCTGACAATAACAGCGGAAAATTTTTTATAATTTGTAACTCCGAAACGACTGCGGTCGTTTCGGAGTTACTTTTTCACGGGAGGGGACTTTTCGGAAAGGCGGCGGGGAGTTTCCTGAGCAAATTCCGGCGAAGTGGGGCCCCGGTGCGCAGCACTGGGGCGGAACAGGGGGTTCCGGACTCATTTGCGAAGAAAAGCTCCCCGCCGCCTGCCATCACAGCAGGCTCATCTGCTCGCCCTCGTCCTCGGCGCGGATCAGCGCACCGGTGGCGGGCAGGCTGCGCACGCGGTAGCGGTGGGGGTTCGCCAGCTCCAAGGTATCAGCCGGCACCACCGAGGCAATGGTCTGGTTCTTTTTCAGGGTGACCACCGCCACGCCCTGACTGTCGCGGGTGGTCTTGGCGGCGATCTGCGCCGTGCCCACCAGCAGCATCCGACTGGCACTGGTGCGGATGGCAAGCTCGGTCTCCTCCGGCTGGTAAAGCATCATGGCAAGCGGTTCCTTATCGCTGTACGCCTTCAGCAGTTTGCGGCGGTTCTGCTTGGTGGCGTAGGAGCTGAGGGGGATCTTTGCGCACTTGCCGCTGGCAAAGAAGAACAGCATAAAGCCGCTGTAATCGCCGGTAATGACCATGCTCAGCACGTTTTCGCCCTCGTCCATGCCCAGCCGTCCCGGAATGAAGATGCCCATCTGGGCCACCTTGCCGTCCTCCAGTTCTGCCAGACGTACCTTGTACACCTGCTGCTTGTCGGTAAAGAACAGCGCCTCCACGTTGTTGCGGGTCTCCAGCTGCTGGACGATCTCGTCCCCCTCCTTCAGCTTGTGGGCACCGGCAGTGCGCAGGCTCTGGGGCGGGATCTTTTTAAAGTAGCCCTCCCGGGTAAAGAACACGGTCACCGGGTAGTCCGGCACAGCCTCTTCCTCGGCGGCGGCGTCCTCCTCGGGCAGATCGTACAGGATCTCGCTGCAGCGGGGCTTGCCGTATTTTTTCGCTACATCGTTTAGTTCGTTGATGATGATGCGGCGGATGCGGGCGGGCTTTGCCAGCACATCATTCAGGTCGGCAATGTCCTTTTCCAGCTGCTCGATCTCGCCGGTGCGCTTGAGGATGTATTCCCGGTTCAGGTGGCGCAGCTTGATCTCTGCCACATAGTCGGCCTGCACCTCGTCAATGCCAAAGCCGATCATCAGGTTGGGCACCACCTCGGTCTCCTCCTCGGTGGTGCGGATGATGCGGATGGCTTTGTCGATATCCAGCAGGATGGCGGCAAGGCCCTGCAACAGGTGCAGCCGCTTTTCCTTGCCGTGCAGGTCGTAGTAGGTGCGGCGGCGCACACACTCAACGCGGAATGCCGTCCACTCCTTTAAAATCTCCCGCACACCCATGACCCGGGGCTGACCGGACACCAGAATGTTGAAGTTGCAGCTGAAGCTGTCCTCCAGCGGGGTGGCCTTGAACAGTTTTGCCATCAGCTTGTCGGCATCCACGCCGCGCTTGAGGTCCAGCGTCAGCTTCAGACCGTTCAGGTCGGTCTCGTCGCGCATATCGCTGATCTCCTTGACCTTGCCGGTCTTGACCAGTTCCGCGATCTTGTCCATGATGGCCTCCACCGTGGTGGTGGGCGGGATCTGGGTAACCTCAATCATATTTTCGCCGGGCACTGCATTGTAGCGGGCGCGCACCTTTACGCTGCCGCGACCGTTCTCGTAAATTTCACGCATCTGCGCTTCATCATACACGATCTGGCCGCCGCCCACAAAGTCCGGGGCGGGCATGGTGGTGCCGATGTCGTGGTGCTCGTCCTTCATCAGCGCCACGGTGGTGGCGCACAGTTCCGCCAGATTGAAGGAACAGATGTTGCAGGCCATGCCCACCGCAATGCCCAGCGTGTTGTTGGCCAGAATGGTGGGGAAGGTGACCGGCAACAGGGTGGGCTCGGTGGTGGTGCTGTCGTAGTTGGGCACAAAGTCCACAGTCTCCTTGTCGATATCCCGGAACAGCTCCTCGCACACGCTTTCCAGCTTTGCCTCGGTGTAACGGGCAGCGGCGCAGGACATATCCCGGCTGTACGCCTTGCCAAAGTTACCCTTGCTGTCCACAAAAGGTACCAGCAGGCTTTCGTTGCCGCGGCCCATGCGCACCATAGTGTCGTAGATGGCGGCATCGCCGTGGGGGTTCAGGTGCATGGTGCTGCCCACGATGTTGGCAGACTTGGTGCGTGCGCCCTTGAGCAGACCCATCTCATACATGGTGTACAGCAGCTTGCGGTGCGCCGGCTTGAAGCCATCGATCTCCGGCAGCGCGCGGCTGACGATGACGCTCATGGCATAGGGCATATAGTTGGTTTCCAGCGTACGGGTAATGGGATCCTCCAGCACGCTGCCTGCGTTTAAAATTTCAACGCCGTCACCCAGCTGCGGGCGCACCGGCTTTAAGGTTTTCTTGGTCGATTTTTTTGCCATTGTGTTTCCTCATACTGTCCAGAGGCCGTGTTTCGGGCTTTTGGGGTGCATTGCTGCCGCCCGCGCCCTCATCCGGCTCGTAAACTCGCCACCTTCCCCCGGCCGGGGGAAGGCTTTGGCACGGTATCGTTCTGTTTATCAGGACACGTCCAGATCATCCAGATACTCTGCGCCGTGCTGAGCAATATGCTCCTTGCGGCCTGCCAGATTGTCGCCCAGCAGGATATCGAACACCTGCGCGGTCTGCACCACATCGGTGGGCATTACCTTGATCAGGCGGCGGCTTTCCGGGTTCATGGTGGTCAGCCACATCATCTCGGGGTCGTTCTCGCCCAAGCCTTTGGAGCGCTGGATGGTGTATTTTTTGTCCCCGATCTTTTCCAGAAAAGCGGCCTTTTCCGGCTCGGTATAAGCAAAATAAGTGCGGTCCTTCGTGGTGATCTCGTACAAAGGCGACTCCGCGATATACACATAGCCCTTGTTGATCAAGGTGGGGGTAAGGCGGTAGAGCATGGTCAGCACAAGGGTGCGGATCTGGTAGCCGTCCACATCGGCATCGGTACAGATGACGATCTTATTGAACCGCAGGTTTTCGAGGTTAAAGGTAGCCAGCTCCTTGTTGTGCTTGCCGCCCAGCTCCACGCCGCAGCCCATCACCTTGATCAGGTCTACGATGACGTCCGACTTGAAGATGCGGGCATAATCCGCCTTCAGGCAGTTCAAAATCTTGCCGCGGATGGGCATGATGGCCTGATATTCACTGTCCCGGCTGGACTTGACCGCGCCCATAGCCGAGTCGCCCTCCACGATATACAGCTCGCGGCGGGCGGCGTCCCGGGTGCGGCAGTCCACAAACTTCTGCACGCGGTTGGCTAAGTCGATTTGCGTAGAGAGCGTCTTTTTGATGCTCTGGCGCGTTTTTTCCGCGTGCTCGCGGCTCTGCTTGTTCACCAGCACCTGCTGGCAGATCTTCTGGGCTTCCTCCGGCTTTTCCAGAAAATACACTTCCAGATAATGCTTGAGGAAGTCGGTCATGGCCTGCGAGACAAATTTATTGGTGATGGCCTTTTTGGTCTGGTTCTCGTAGCTGGTGCGGGTGGAAAAGCTGGAGGATACATACACCAGACAGTCCTGCACGTCCTGAAAGCTGATGGCGCTCTCGCCCTTTTTGTACAGATTCTTTTCCTTCAGGTACTTGTTGATCTGGTAGACAAAGGCGGTGCGCACCGCGTGTTCCGGGCTGCCGCCGTGCTCCAGCCACGAGGAGTTGTGGTAGTATTCCAGCAGCTGTACCTTATTAGAGAAGCAAAAAGCCGCACCCATGCGCACCTTGTAGTCCGGCTGATCCTCGCGGTCGCGGCCCACGGCCTCGCTCTCACAGCTGAACACCGGGGTCAGGGTGTCCTCCCCTGCTACTTCTGCCACATAGTCCGCAATGCCGTTCTGGTAGCACCAGCTCTCGTGCCATGGCTTGCCGGTGGCGGGGTCTTTTTCCTTTTCATCGGTAAAGTTGAGGGTAAGCCCGGCGTTGACCACAGCCTGACGGCGCAGCACGTCCTTATAGTAGCTGCCGGGCACATCAATATCGGTAAACACCTCATCGTCCGGCTTCCAGTGGATAATACTGCCGGTGCGGCGTCCCTTGTAGGGCTCCTTTTGCAGGCCACCTACGTTCTCGCCCTTTTTAAAGTCCAGATGGTAGTGATAGCCGTCGCGGTAGATATCGGCGGTCATCCATGCCGAGGCGTACTGGGTGGCGCACAGACCCAGACCGTTCAGGCCAAGGCTGAACTCGTAGTTATCCTCGCCTTCGCCGTACTTGCCGCCCGCGTACATCTCGCAGAACAGCAGCTCCCAGTTGAAGCGCCCCTCGCCGTTGTTCCAGTCCACGGGCATACCGCGGCCAAAGTCCTCCACAATGACGCTGCCATCCTTGCAGCGGGTCACGTTGATGGTATCGCCGTGGCCGTCGCGGGCTTCATCGATAGAGTTGGACACGATCTCAAAGATCGAGTGGGCACAGCCCTCCACACCGTCTGAGCCAAAGATGACTGCCGGGCGCTTGCGCACACGGTCGGCACCCTTTAACGAGGTAATGCTCTCGTTGCCATATTCCTGTTTTTTTGCCATGCTGCTCCTCCCGTCCCGCCGCAGCTGTGCCACGCAGGACGTCCTGTAATCAAAGCAGACGCCCGCCCTTTCTATTATATAAGACATATAACAGCATCTCTGCGGGCATAAGCGCCTGTGTTCTTTTCTTTTATTAAACCATAGGTTGTAAAACTTGTCAAATATTCTTTCTCTCTTTTCCCGTACTGCCCCCGGCACGAAAACCGCGAAAAAAAGTCGTTCTTATTTTGCACGCAGAGACGCCGAAAAGCAAAAACTTTTCAATTTTTTCAAAAAAGTTTGCATTTACCCCTTTACAAAATCGAAATTTCAGGTATAATAATCATCGTCCGGTGCGCCTCTGTAGCTCAGTCGGTAGAGCAGGGGACTGAAAATCCCCGTGTCATTGGTTCGATTCCGATCGGAGGCACCACGTCAAGGAAACCCAACAGGGTTTCCAAATATGCGGCCGTAGCTCATCTGGTAGAGCGCCACCTTGCCAAGGTGGAGGTAGCGAGTTCGAGCCTCGTCGGCCGCTCCATTAAGGAGCAGCAACAGTTGCTCCGGTATGGCCCGGTAGCTCAGTTGGTTAGAGCACCAGCCTGTCACGCTGGGGGTCGTCGGTTCGAGCCCGATCCGGGTCGCTTCGTCGGAATGTCAGTCGTTTGTCTGGCAGTCTTACAAGTAAGACCGCCGTAACAAACTATGAAATTCCTCCTCTTCCCCACAAAACTTTGCTTCGCAAATTTTTGCAGGGGCCCCGAAATTCGCAAGAATCGCTCGGGAGGGTGCAGGGACAAATGCACCGAATATGCGGCCGTAGCTCATCTGGTAGAGCGCCACCTTGCCAAGGTGGAGGTAGCGAGTTCGAGCCTCGTCGGCCGCTCCATTGGAGTGGTATTCATCACTCCCTTATATGGTGACGTGGCCAAGTGGTAAGGCAAGGGTCTGCAAAACCCTCATCCACCAGTTCAAATCTGGTCGTCACCTCCAAAAGATTCCCGGAAGCTTCGGCTTCCGGGATTTTTTGTTTTGCACTGTCCCCTGCCGGGGGCAAGGCCTGTGACTGTTCAAAACGCCCTTATAAAACTCTATTACTACTATGGACTTTTGAACAACTAGAACTTTTTAGCTTATCTACGTTTATTCCTAGTTGTTCAAGATGAACAACTAGAGCAAAAAGCACCGTTTTTGTTCGGTTAGCGTTTCTAGTTGTTCAAAACCCCTCTGCTTTTTGAACAACTAGAGATACAACGTATATACGCCATTTATTTTTCTCAAGGCTGAAAAGTCGCCGAAAGCTACGCTTTTCTGCGCATTATTTTTTAGTTGTTCAAAACCCCCTGTGTATCATAGGAGACTTTTGAACAGTCGCCCTTGCCGGGAAGTGGGACGATTTAAAATGTGCTCCGCTATCGGGTTGCGGCACCCAGCATCCGCATCGTGCCTTGGGCGGCACTTGCGTCTTGCTGGCCGCTGCCCCAACAACTCCTCCATGTTTCCGCCACTGGCGGCGGTCGTCGTCGTTGCACTCTAGCCATCTTCAGCGGAATGATTATTTTTATTTCGCGTTTGGAGCGACCGCGTTTGCGCAGCAATGAAAGCCCCAGTGGGGCTTTTAAGCGGCAGAGCGGTCTGCGTTAGCAGATGGAGGGGCTTTGCCCCGACAAGCTCTGCGGAGCGCTCCAAACGCTATTTTCACAGAAGGGCTGCAATGATTAAAGTGCGGTCTGAATTGCAAATGCCGTTTTCCTCCACGACCCCTCCCGTGAAAAGGGGATTCAGAAAAGCCCGCAGGCTTTTCTGAATCCCGAATAAAAAAACTAATTCCGCTATTTATGCGCAGAGCGCACGCGGCGCGCATTCCAAACCGTTCTCTCAGAACCGCAGCCGCATCTGATACCACACCACCCCGCCGTGGGTGGAAGCGGAAACGCCCTCGTTCACAAAGCCGAACTTTGCATAGTAGTGCAAAAGCTTCTCCTTGCAGGTCAGTACCAGCCCCTTGCGCCCCTGTGCGCGGGCATCTGCAATGGCTCTTTGCAGCAGCAGTCCGGCATAGCCCCGGCAGCGGCAGCGCGGGAGGGTGTTCACCCCAAAGATCATCTGCCATGCACCGTTTTCATCATGCAGGGCGGCGTCCGCGTACATCTCATCTGTCAGGTCGGGTGTGTCGGTGCAAAAGCCATCCACAAAGGCCACCAGCTCCCCCTGCTCAAGCAGCAGCCAGAAATGACCGGCATAGTGTGCCAGCCGCCCGGCAAATTCCTCTGCCGTGGCAGCCTCTGCTGCCGGGAAACAGGCCGCCTCCACGGCGGCAATGGCCTGTAAATCGTCCATAGTTGCGTTGCGTATCTCCACAGTATCTCTCCTCCCTTTTGTAATGTCAGTATACCACAGCTGCCGCGCAAGGGCAAAATATTTGCATCTGTTCCCCGTCCGTGTTACAATGGCTATACTACGCTTGGAAGGGAGTTGAAACGCCATGCCCACCGAAAACCGCACTACCTTAACGCCGGACACCCCGGTGCGCTACCTGAAAGGGGTGGGGCCCAAGACCGCAGAGCGATTCGAGAAGCTGGGCATCGTGACGCTGGCAGACCTGCTGTGCCACTACCCCCGGCGCTACATCGACTTTTCCAAGCCCTACTCCATTGCGGAGGCCCCTGCCGACACTGAATGCGTGGTAAAGGCCGAGGTATTCGCAAAGCCCGGCGGGCGCATTTTGCCGGGTGGGCGGCGGATGGAGCGCATCACCGCCGGGGACGATGTAGCCAGTCTGGAGATCACATGGTTCAATAACCCCTACGCCACCCAGAAATTGCAGCTGGGGCAGGAATACTATTTTCAGGGCATCGTCACCGGCGGGATGCTGCGCCGCCAGATGGTCAACCCGCAGGTGCGCACCGCCGAGCAGATCCAAGCCGCGCCCTTTGAGGCCGTTTACCCCCAGACCGAGGGGCTTACCAGCAGCGCCATCTCCCGCTGCATCCGGCAGCTTTTGCCCCACGCGGAGCTGCTGCCCGACCCGCTGCCGCCGGAGATGCTGCAAAAATACCGTTTGCTGCCCAAGGCCGAGGCGGTACGCGCCATCCACTGCCCTGCCACCGAGGAACAGGCCGCAGCGGCGCGGCGGCGGCTCATCTACGAGGAGCTTTTGGTGCTGCAATTGGGCATCGGGCGGATGCGCAGCCGGGGCGCTGCCGTCACCGGCGCTCCCATGCGCCGCGCCGATCCATCCCCTTTCTGGCAGAGTCTGCCCTTTGCCCCCACCGGGGCGCAGCGCCGTGCAGTGGAAGAGATTTTAAACGATATGGCGGGCGATACCGCCATGAACCGCCTGTTGCAGGGCGATGTAGGCAGCGGCAAAACGCTGGTGGCTGCTGCCGCCATCTGGGCGTGCATCCGGGCGGGGTATCAGGCTGCGCTGCTTGCCCCTACCGAAATTCTGGCCGCGCAGCACGCCGAGGGGCTCAACCGGCTGCTTGCCCCCTTCGGGATGCGGGTGGCCCTGCTGACCGGCGGCATGAAGGCCGCCGCCCGCCGCACCACGCTGGCTGCCATCCGCAAGGACGAAGCCGACCTTGTGGTGGGCACCCACGCCCTGATGAGCGAAGGGGTGGAGTTTGCCCGGCTGGGTCTGGCGGTCATCGACGAGCAGCACCGCTTTGGGGTGCGTCAGCGCGGCGCACTGGCAGAAAAAGCCGCGAACCCGCACCTGCTGGTCATGAGCGCCACCCCTATCCCCCGCACGCTGGGGCTTTTGATCTACGGTGATCTGGACATCTCCATTCTGGACGAGCTGCCCCCCGGGCGCACCCCGGTCAAGACCCGGTGCATCACCGGCAAGCGGCGGCAGGACCTGTACCGCTTTCTGGACAGCGAGATTGACAAAGGGCGGCAGGTGTATCTGGTCTGCCCCGCCATCGAGGATGTGCCGGACGGCGGGCTGAACGCCGTCAAGACCTACTACGAGGACATCGCCAAGGCGTTGCTGCCCGACCGCCGGGTGGGCCTGATGCACGGCAAGCTGAAGCCCAAGGAGAAAGCCGCCGTCATGGAGGATTTCAAGGCCGGGCGGTTGGACGCACTGGTGTCCACCACCGTCATCGAGGTGGGCGTGGACGTGCCCAATGCCAGCGTGATGGTGATCGAAAACGCCGAGCGCTACGGTCTGAGCGCCCTGCACCAGCTGCGCGGGCGGGTGGGACGCGGCGCTGCCGAGAGCTGGTGCTTCCTTGTCAGCGACAATACCAGCGAGGCCGTGCAGAAGCGGCTGAAATTCCTCTGCTCCACCACCGATGGCTTTGCCGTGGCACAGTACGACCTGGAGACCCGCGGCCCCGGCGACTTTTTCGGCAGCCGCCAGCATGGTCTGCCCACCTTGCAGATCGCCGACCTGATGAATGACACCCGTACCCTGCACGCCGCTCAGAGCGAGGCCATTGCATTGCTTGCCGCCGACCCGCTGCTGGAAAGCCCGGCACACGCTTTGCTGGCCGCGCAGGTGCAGCAGATGTTCGACAAGGCCGGGCCGATGAACTAAAAAAGCGCTGTCGCACAAAAAACTCGTGCGACAGCGCTTTTCTTTACACTTCTTTGCTCCCAACAATGTTTTGCAGGATGCGGGCGGTCAGGGCGTCCAGCTTTGTTTCCAGTGCGGGCAGGTGCAGCAGGCGGTAGAGCCGCTGATACACGGCATCCACCGCGTAGCCCGCAGCGGCAACCAGCAGCACCGCACCAGTCAGATACGCCAGCGAGGGCAGCAGCGCCCCGCCGAACCGGGGCAGATCCACCAGCTGCCATAGCAGCGCCCGGGTAAAATCGCTGTCGTGCAGCAGATACACCCCAAAGGACAGCGGTGCCAGCCGAAAGACCCAGCGCCGCCAGTAGTCCGAGCGGATACGGATATTCTGGAACAGCAAAAACATTGCTGCCGAGGCGATGACCGTAGCCAGTGCCTGATAGCCGTTGACGGTATTCGCAAAGCCGTTCAGGTGCAGGGCGTTTTCCACCCGCAGCGCCAGCATCCGGTTGAACAGCCCCGCCGCCGAAGCTGCCAGATATGCCAGCAAACACAGCCCGCTGGGCACGGTCACCCGGTATTTGCGGAAATAAGCCGCAATAAAATACAGAGTGTAGAACCAGATAAAGCTGTACCCGTTATTCACAAAGGTTTCATCCGTTGCCCAGTAGAACAGCGTGCCCCACACGCTTTGCAGCAGCAGCGCCACCAGCAGCAGCGTTTTGTACTGCCGCCGGTCAAGGCTCTGCACCACCGCATTCAGCACCGGCACCGAGAGGTACATCAGAAAATAAGCCGAGGCAAACCAGTAGCCGTTGGAGGTAAGGGGTAAAAGTGCCCGGAGCAGCGAAATGGCTGAAAGCGGCACCGCACCCGCCTTGACTGCAACGCAGAAAGTGAGCATGGAGTAAAACCACACCTGTGCCCCGATGCGGAACAGCCGCCCGGCGCGGACAGCCCCCTTGCGCTCCGACAGATAATAGCCGGAAAGCATTACAAAACAGTTTGTGGATACACGCGCCAGAATAAACAGCAGCCAGTAGATCCAGAATGCTGCCGACCCCTGCGGTGCCGCACTGCCCAGCCCGCCGTGCCCGATGCCGTGCATCAGAACGATCATCACCATACTGAGAATGCGCATCATCTCAAAGCCGCTATGCCGTTTCTGCTCTTCCATACCCCGTTTTCCCCCTCACATTACATTTCCCCTGTTTCCAGCTGCCGCAAAGCCTGCCGCACCTGCTGCTCCGGCCGCAGCCACGCTTGATAGTACGCCGCATTGTGCTGCGCCATGGCTAAGATCGCCGCCGGGTCTGCCAGCAGCTGCCGCAGCTGCTCCTCACACTCTGCCGGGGACGTATACGTTTTATAGTTTTTGCCTTCTTCAAAGCCGCCCGGCAGGGTGTACCGCAGCGGCTCGGTGACAATAGCGCGTCCCGCCGCCACATACTCGGCCAGCTTCCAGCCGGTAGAGCCGTGCAGTCCGGTAGATGCCACACAAATTTCCGTGTGCTGCATCCGGTGCAGATAGGCGCGCTTGCCGGTCAGTTTATCCGGCACGATCAGTTCCGGGCACAGCCGCCGGGCGCAGGCGTTGTCGGACACGCCGCCGGTGAACTGCGCCGGAAAGGCACTTTGCAGCCGGTGCAGCAGCTCGATGCGGTCTGCGTTCACCTGCCGCCACTCTGCCTGTAAGTCCGGGTATTGCTGCACCGCCGGCTCCTCCGGGTCCCACAGACGGGTGAGGAAGAGGATGCGCGGCTTTTTGCGCACCCGGGTCAGCCGGGCTTCAAAGTCCTGCGGGTAGCAGCGGGTGGAAAGCGCCCACTGCTTCAGGCGGCTCTTTGCGCTGCGCTCCGCTTCCAGCGGCGAGCCCGGACAGGTAACGTAGTAGTTCAGCCCCAGCGGCCGCAGTTTTGCGGGGATATCGCCCGGGAACTGCCGGTTCTTCTCCTCCGAAAAGGAACGTTTGAACACCACATCCGCCCGGTGGAACAGTGCCAGCACCGCCGCCGGGTCGTTGTAGAAGTAGCCGTCCATCAGGTCAAACACCACCGTGCGGCCGTCGATCTCGGTTTCCAGCAGCGCTTCCCGGGCAAGGGGATTGCCCTGCCGCACGTCCTGCACCCGCAGGGTCAGTTTCCCGCGCTTTGCCAGCAGAGTAAAGCCCGCCAGAATGCCGCTGATGTGCGCCGCCCCCTCCCGGGAGGATAGTTTTACCGTGACCTGCATTTTGCCTCCTATCGGTGGAACAGCCCGGTGCGCCGCTCGCCCATGGGGATGACGTCACAGAACACACACCGGCTCTTGGTGGAAAGCTGCACATCCTTGTGATAGCAGCCGAAAAACCATTTTTCGTAGGTCAGCTTGAGCAAGATTTCGTCCAGAAACAGGTGCAGACGGTTGCTTTCGCCAAGGGCAAGGGCGGTAAAATCCAAAAATCTGCTTGGTGCATCGTGGGTCAGCACATAATCTACCTTGTAGTCTACTGCCTCTAAGTTGCGGCGGCAGGTGTCGTACTCCTCGTCACTGGGCATCTCCTGCTTCCACCAGTTCACGCCCGGCTCCCGGTCGTCCTTATCCTGACTTTCCGCGCCGCCGAAGCAGAGATAAGTCTTGCCCTCCAGCTCCAGCACACTGCCCCGGCACACATGATACACATTGCCGCCAAGGCTCTGCACCCTGCCGCCGAAAAGTTCCGTCTCCGGGTACTGTGCCAGCAGGTCGTAATTTTCGTGGCTGCCGTCCAGAAACAGAATCGTGTAGGGGCGCTTGCGCAGCCAGTCCAGCCGCTTGCGCTCTGCGGCGCTGCCGTCCCACACAAAGCCGAAATCCCCCAGCACCACCACGGTGTCCTTTTTGCCCAGCCAGCGCAGCTTGCCCTGCTTGAAGCGCTGGATATCGCCGTGGGTATCCCCTGTAAGATATACCATTCCTGCCCTCCCTGCCGGAGCGAAAGAACGGTGTAAAACACCGCAAGGCTCTTGTAACACCCCGGCAAACCTGTTATTATTATAGAACACAGCACGCTTGCTGCAAAATTGATCTTCCGGCGCGCCGCACAGCGCAGCCGTATCTTGTATATTTTATCGCTTTTTAAAGGAATTGTCCACATGAAACGTATTTTTGCACTGGTTCTTTCATTTGTATTTCTGCTCAGCTGCCTTGTGCTGCCCGCCGGGGCCATGTTCGACCCCAGCCCGGTGTATCAGGTGCAGGCTGCAAGCGCCTATATCGTGAACACCGATACCAACATTATCGTCTATGATAAGGACAGCACAAAGCAGGTATCTGCCGGCGGTCTGACCAAATATATGACCCTTGCCGTGTTGCTGACCAACTACGCCGACCAGCTGGACAACACCTTCCAGATGCCCTTTGCCATCTCGGACTATGTTTATAACACCAATAACGCAGATATGCGCTCCAACGAAACTTTCACCTACCGGGAAGCCATGTACGCCATGCTTACCCGCAATGCCAACGAGGCAGCCATGGGTGTGGCGTACACCCTTTCCGGCGGCGATCTGGACGGCTGGGTGGCGCAGATGAACACCCTGTCCCAGCGCATCGGCACCACCGCCAGCAGCTGGACGGACGCCTGCGGCATCGACAGCGGCAACACCACCTGCGCGGTGGATATGTACCTGATCCTGCGCTACCTGATGAGCTTTGACGCCTTTGTGGAAGTGTCCGGTGCGCCCAGCTTTACCATGCCCGCCAAGGAGAAGCACCGCTCTTCCTCGGTGCTGGTCAGCCAGAATGCCGCGCTGAGCAAAGCCAGCGGCGGCAGCTACTACCGCAGCGCCATGCAGGGCGGTATGTGCAGCGTGACCGCCTTTAAAAACGATACCGGCACCCAGAGCTATGTTTCGTGGGGTAACAAGGACGGTGCCACCTATATCTTCTGCGTGATGGACAGCCCCGACAGCTGCGATACCTTCGGCTACGCCAACCGCCGCCCTGCCCTGTTCGAGACGGTCAAACTGATGGACTGGGTATTCGACAGCTTTTCCATTCAGGCTGCGCTGGACACTGATTTGACCATTGCGGAGATCCCGGTCCGATATTCCTCCGACACCGACACCTTGCAGCTGTACCCCAACGACAGCATGATGACCCTGCTGCCCTCCACCAGCGACGGCACTGTCACCCAGAAATACTTCCACCTGCCAGACTACGTCTGCGCCCCCATCCAGCAGGGCGACGTGGTGGGCACGGTGGAGCTGAAGCTGGCGGGCGAGACCATCGGCGTGGTGGATCTGATCGCCGGGCAGGACGTAGCCCGCAACCCGCTGCTGTTCGGGGTGGACAAGGTGAAGGAGTTCCTGACCAGCCTGTACCTGAAGGTGGTGCTGGTGCTCAGCCTGATCGCTGGCCTGATCTATGGGCTGTGGCTGCTGTGCTCCAACTGGAACCGCCGCAAGCCCACCAAAAAGATCCACCGCCGCTATTAAGTAAAGCAAAAGCCCCGCACCGGACACCGCCGTGCTCTGACCGTTCTGGTCAAAGACACAAAGCGCCTGTCCGATGCAGGGCTTTTTTCTGTATTGCGGCGCTTCAGGCGCGGTTTTTTAAAAGTTCCGTCAGGCTGCGGAAGGTTTGGCCGTGGTTGCCGGTAACCGTCTCGGCGTGGAGCAGGCTGCTGAGAACGCTTTCCTCCACGCACTCTGCCACCGCCCGGAACAAAGGGTTGATGGCATCATCGTGGAGCAGGGTCATGGGCAGCAGGGCTTTCTCTGAATAGTGCGGCACCCGGTTGGCGGTGGTGAAGGCGATGACGATCTCGCCGCTGCCGTTGCCGCAGTAGGAACCTGTGCGGGAAAGCCCCACCAGCGCCCGGCGGCATAGCCGCCGCAGCTGCCGCTCGCTCAGGGGGATATCCGTGGCCAGCACCGTGATGATGGAGCCCTTATCCTCGTGGGGCGGGATGCTGTCGCTCAGCAGGGTGTGGATGGGCGTGCCCGCCACGATGAGGTCATCGAACAGCGCATGGTTGGAGAGCACCAGTGCGCCCATGGTGTAGGGTTTTCCGTCCAGTTCCACCACCCGGGAGGCGGAGCCGATGCCGCCTTTCAGCCCGTGGCAGCGCATCCCCCGCCCGGCACCTACGGCACCCTCGGCAAAATCTGCCTTGCAATCTGCCAGCGCGGCAAAAACGTGCTGCTCGGTCACATGAAGCCCCCGGATGTCGTTCAGGCCGCAGTCGTTGCACTCGCAGACCACCGGGTTCACGCTGCCGGTGGTCTCGCAGATGTCGGGGTTTTTCTCCAGCATATACTTTACCAGCGCGGTCTGTGCCGTGCCCACGCTGAGGGTGTTGGTAAACAGGATGGGCGTTTCCAGCGTGCCCAGCTCGTCGATCTGCACAAGACCTGTGGTCTTGCCAAAGCCGTTGATAACATAGCTGGCCGCCAGCACTTTTTCGTGGAAAATATCCCCTTGGTGCGGCAGCAGCGCCGTTACGCCAGTCTGCACCACGCCGTCTGCCAAGGTGCAGTGCCCTACCGTCACCCCCGGCACATCGCTGATCTTATCCCGTGCACCTTTGGGAAGCGTGCCCACCTGAAAGCCCCATTCGTTCCCTGCAATGCCCATTGTAGCTCCTCCTTGCTTTTTTCTAAGGTGTATCATAGCATTTCCGCTGCCAAAAGTAAACCACTGTAACAAGCCGGGGCGCATATAGAAAAAGAGGCTGCCGCACAGCTATCTCACTGTGCAGCAGCCCTTTGCTATTTTTTACGCCGCAGTGCAGTGTCCCTTAGGAATGCTCCACCAGACGGAAAAGTCCCTTGACCTTTTCCCAGCAGGCCACCACCCGTTCGCGCTGCACAAAATCATTGAGGTGCCGCTGCATTTTCCGTCGGCCACGATCTTCTGAGCGCCGCATAGGAGACCAGAAAGTTTGCCAGCCACCCTGCCGGGACGGCAAGCCAGACAAAGGCAATACCAAAGCGCGGTGCACAGAGCAGAGCAACGGACAGGCGGATGGCAAGGTTTACCATGTTGGCAATGAGGAACGGGCGCATGATGCCAAGCCCGCGCAGCACGCCATCGGTCGCCATCTTGATGCCCATGAATATGAAGAAGTACCCGAGCCACCGCATATAATCACCGGACACCTGATAGGCCAGCGCCGTTCCGTCTTTGCCCAAGAACAGCGAGGAGATCTGGGTGTGCAGGGTTTCAATGACCGCAAAGGCAATGACCGCAAAGCACAGGTCCAGCACCAGCGCAGCATGGTAGCCTTTTTTGAGGCGGTCAATTTTCTTTGCACCAAGATTCTGGGAGATATAGGGCGAGACTGCATTGCCGATGGAGACAAAGATCAGCGAGAAAACATTTTCTACCCGCATCGTTGCTGCATATCCGGCAAGCGCCTGTGTGCCGAAGGGGTTTACCACCGCCTGCACGATCATCATGCCGATGGACACGGTAGACTGCTGCAAGACCGACGGCACCGCAATGCGGAGCATGGAATACAGCTCCTGCCGGTCGAACCTTTTAAAGGGGCTTTTATACTGCCGCATCCGGTGCAGGAAAATCAAAAACGAAAACACCGCAGAAATGCCCTGTGCGATCAACGTGGCAAGGGCTGCGCCAAACACGCCCAAGCCAAGTCCCGCCACCATCCAGAGATCCATAAAAATATTCAGGATGGAGGAAAAGATCAGCAGACCCAGCGGGATTCTGGATTCCCCAATGGAGGTAAACATGGTGGAAAGAATGTTGTACATGAACAAAAACGGGAAGCCTACAAAATAGACCCGCAGATACAGCACCGCATCCTCCAGAATGTCGGCGGGGGTCTGCAAGCCGCTCATCATAGCACGGGAAAAGCTAAAGCCAAAAACGCCAAGGACAACGCTCAAAACCAGAAAGCTGAGCAGGGACGTTGACACGATGGTTTTCATTTTGCCATAGTTTTTAGCGCCAAAATAGCGGCTTACCAGCACACCGGCACCCACACCGGCACCCAGCGCCACACAGATAAAAACATTGGTCAGCGCAGCACAGGCACCGACAGCCGCCAGTGCCGAGGAGCCGACAAACTGACCGACTATGATGGAATCTGCCATGTTATAGACCTGCTGAAAAAAGCTGCCAAGGATCATTGGCATTGCAAAAACCGTCAGCGCTTTCAGCGGCGCATCTGTAATCAGATATTCATCTTTCGACATGATCTATTTCCTTTCAAGCTGTGTTTCTCTCAATTTTTTTAAATTTGCTCTGGCCAAGTATACCACGCTTTTTCCCCACTGAAAAGCTCCCGCTTGCATTCTCGCAAACTGCTTTTATAACGTCCCGTTTCCCTTTCTCTCGTCTTGACAAGCCCTTTTCTTCCGATTACAATACCAAAAAGAGCCGGCGGGCGGTCTTTTTGCTGCCTGCTGCCACAATCTTCCGGGAAAGGAACTTTTTCATGGAACCAAAAACAAAACAATCTCTGCTCGTTACCGTGGTAGGGGTAACGCTTTTTGTAGCGCTGCTGCGGCTTTCTGACGTTCTGGCCTTTGCCGCAAAGCTGATAGATCTGGTACTGCCCATTCTGGCGGGCGGCATTCTGGCGCTTTTTATCAACGTGCCCATGACCGGTCTGGAAAAGCGGCTGAACCGCCTGTTCGGCAAGGCCAAAAAGCAGCCCTCGGCGAAAGCCATCCACCTTCTCAGCTTTTTCATCACCCTGCTGGGCGTTGTGCTGGTGCTGGTATTGGCGCTGACCCTACTGATCCCGGAGCTGGTGCAGTCCTTCCACAGCCTGTATGTGCAGATCGAGGCCAATATTCCCCGCTGGACTGCCTATCTCAACGCACAGGATGCTGACATGGGCTGGCTGATGAACTGGCTGGAGGGCATCAACTGGGAGCAGCTGCTGCACAAGGTCACCGCAAGCATCGACACGGTGCTGGTCAATGCGGTAGGGGCTGTCTCTGCCACGGTGAATATCGCGATCACCGCCTCGTTTGCGCTGATCATCTCCGTCTATATGTCCCTTAGTACGGAGAGCCTCGGCCACCAAGCCCGCACGCTGGTGTGCGCCTACCTGAAGCCCGCCCACGCCGCCGGGGTGCTGAAGTTCTGCCGGCTGTTCCGGCAGTCCTTTGCAAACTTTTTAACGGGACAATGCAGCGAGGCAGTGATCCTTGGCGTTCTGATGGCTCTTGCATTTTCCGTTTTCAAGATCCCCTACGGCAGTCTGGTGGGCGTGCTCACCGCCATCTGCGCCATCATCCCCTATGTGGGTGCACTGATCTCCTGCGTGGTCAGTGTGTTCCTTGTGCTGTTGGTAGACCCTGTGCTGGCGGTGCGCTGCCTGATCGTGTACCTTGCCGTGCAGTTTGTTGAAAACCAGTTCATTTATCCCCGTGTGGTGGGAAAATCCGTGGGGCTTTCGCCGCTATACACCCTTATTGCCGCCATGATCGGCGGAAAGCTTTTTGGCATCATCGGCATTATCTTCTTTATCCCCCTGACAGCGGTGGTCATCGAGCTTGTAAAAGAGGACACCTTTCGGCGTCTGCGCGCAAAAGAGCCCCTGCAATAAAACAGCGTGCCCGGAATACCATACCCCCTGATACCCTTCCCCGGTGTCAGGGGTATTTTTATGCCGTGCAGCTGCAAAGCACGCGGTTGTTCGCCCTTTTCCACGCAAAATCCTTCAAAAAACAGCTTGAAACACTTTTGTTACAATGATACAATATGATTGTTATTTTATGGGAAAATCGGCGTATGCCCCGTGCGGACAGGCCGCGAGCGTAGGGGTTCCTGTGGGGTGTGTAAGAATCGCTAAGGTAGCACTGCGCTCCTGCACTTGCGCAGTACTGCCTTCCGAAAATGTGAGGAAAGTATATTTATATGATAAAAAAGATCTCCCGCCGCTCCTTTTTGCAGGCTTGCAGCGTTGCAGCTGCCACGGCAGCGCTGACCGCCTGCGGCGGCGGCAAGGCTGAAAGCAAAACAGCAGATGCGCACGAAGCCGTCACCTTTATGGCACCTTATAAGGAGATAGAAGCCTTTATTGAGCAGGTGCACAGCGTTTACCCGGAAGTGAACATCGAGGTCGTGCCATACAGCGGCGATAACACCACCACCTGTTTGCAGAATATGTTTGCGGCAGGCGACCTGCCGGACGTCTGCACCTTGACCTACTACGACCCCCAGATCGATCTGGTCTCCGACAAACTGCTGGACCTTTCCGGCTACGATTTTACGGATAACTATGTGGAGTCCCGTCTGCAGGACGTGTTCGACAACGGTGCCATCTATCTGCTGCCCTCGGTTTACAACTGCTACGGCATCACCTACAACAAGACCCTGCTGCGAGAACACGGCTGGGAGCTGCCCAATTCTTTCGCTGAGCTGGAAGTGCTGGCTGCAAAAGCCAAGGAAGCCGGGGTCGATCTCTGCCTGTCGCAGATCCAGTACCCGGGCTACGGTTTCCAGTATCTGTGCAACATTGCAGATGCCGATTTCCTTGGCACACTGGACGGCAGACTGTGGCAGAAGGATTATCTTTCCGGCAAGGCAAACGTCAGCAACACCCCCGGCATGATGCAGGCAATGGCGTATGTCAAAAAGTGGAAGGACATCGGGATGCTGAACGACTCCGGCGATGCTCTTGACGACAATGTGACCCTGCAGAGGATGGCCGAGGGGAATACCCTGTTTTTGATCGGAAACACCAACGGCATTGTGGAGGCAGACGGCAACGCCGATAAATTCGGCCTGATGCCCTATCTTTCCGAGGACGGCACCCAGAACGTTTTTGTGCTGAATGTGAACCGCTTCTACGGTCTGAATAAAAAGCTGAAACAGAACCCCCAAAAGCTGGAAGATGCGCTCAAGGTGATGCGTGTGCTTTCCACCGTTGCAGGCACCAGCGCTCTGCAGCCCGCAACGGCGCTGAAAAGCAGCCTGTTGCCCTTCAAGGGTGCAAAGGCAGACGGCACCTACTATGCCGACATCGCCGATACCCTGAACGCAGGCAACACCGCGCCCTTTATCTATTCCGGCTGGGAAAACACCTTCGTGACCACCGGCCTTAAAATGCTGGACTTCATGAAGGGCAACGCCACCATGGAGGATGTCATCCGTCAGCTGGACGAGGATCAGGACAGTGTGGTGAACAACACCCCGGATGTCATCACTACCGTTACGGAGGAGCTTTCGCAGCAGGACTGCGCCATGCTGGTGGGGCGCTGCTTTGCACAGGCTACCGGCAGCGACCTTGCGCTGGTCTCGCTGAGCACATGGATCCCCGGCAACCCCACCGAGCAGAACCACCACGGCGTAGCCGCCAAGCTGTACGCCAAGGGCATTACGGATTACGACCTTTCGGTCATCCTGCCCACCGGCTGGAACCGCACCATCCAGACCGTCACCCTGACCGGGCAGCAGATCAGCGACCTGCTGGCTTCTGGCTACGATGCCTACGGCAACGGCAAGGGCTACCCCTATGTGCTGGTAAGCCCGGTGCAACCGGAGGCGGGCAAGACCTATCAGGTTGCCATCTGCGGTGTGAGCGACCGGCTGGCTGCCGAAGCAACGGTGACAGACAGCGGCGTGGTGGGCATGGATGCCGCAAAAACCTTCTTTGGTGCTTACACCACCATCAGCCGGGCAGACACCGCATGGAGTTGAATAAAACGGACAGGAGATACTGGATGTGAACAACAAAATCTATAAAAAGCTGTTTGTGGGCTTCGGCTTTGTCAGCATCGTGTTGATCCTGACCCTTTTTGTCATGAGCCAGACCTACATCCAAAACCTTGTCTACCACGAGCGTCTGAGCCAGATGGAAGAGGTCACCCACCAGATGTTCCACAGTCTGGAGGATGTGATCGACAACCACTGGGACGAGGTGGATGTGCAGTGTAATTATTTATACTACACCCCGCTGGAGACCGATACCGATCTCTACCGCTATCTGAAAAAGCTGTCGGAGCTTTCCAATTACCATGAAAAACAGATTGAACTGATCGCCGTGGATGCTGCCGGGCGTTATTATACCGAGTATGGCCGCACGGGTCTGCTGCGGGAAATGAACTATCTGGAAAACGCGCCGCAGCGGGTCAGCTATGTTTCCAATTCGCTGACCGTGGACGACTCCCGGATGGTGTTTCTGGAACAGCTCTCCACCCCCATCACACTGCAAAGCGGAGAGAAAGAGATCACCCTGCGCTACTTTGGCATCGCCCAGAGTATGACCCAGCTGAACGATTATTTCCGCTGCGACGCCTACGAAAATAACAACAGTGTCTATGTGCTGGATAATAACGGCTTCAAGCTGTTCAACGCCAATGACACTGAGCTGCTGAAGGGGCATAACGTATACACCGTGCTCTCCCAGATGTCCTATCTGCACGGTTCTTCCTTTGCAGCAGCAAAGGAGCGGCTTGCCCGCACAGGCTCCTGTTATTCCAACGCCGTGCTGGACGGGACTGAGTATTACTACGCCCTGAAGCAGATGGAAAACGCCCAGTGGACGCTGGCGTTCCTTGTTCCGGCAAAATATGTGGCCGTGAATACGCAGAAGCTGGTCAATATCGTCATGGTCGTTATTGTAGGCTTTGCAACGGTGTTTTCGATCATGGCAGTCATTGCTGGCTTGTTCCTCCTGCGGGAAAAGCAGCAGCGGGAGCTGCGGGCCGAAAAAGAGACGAACCTCCGTCTGGAGCAGTATAACATCCAGCTGACGCAGGCCAACGACGAGATGCGGCGGGCGCAGGATGCTGCCGCCGAGGCGTTACAGTCCGCCGAGCGTGCCAGCAAAGCCAAGACGGACTTCCTTTCCAACATGAGCCACGATATCCGCACCCCCATGAACGCCATTATCGGCATTACCACCCTGATGAAAAACGAGCTGCACGAGCCAGAAAAGCTTGCCGAGCATCTGGGCAAGCTGGAAAGCTCCGGTCAGCTGCTGCTGGGCATCATCAACAATATTCTGGATATGAGCCGCATCGAGAGCGGCAAGACCACCCTGAATGTGGAAAAGATGAACCTGCCCCAGCAGATCAGTCAGCTGGACAGCATCATCCGGCAGCAGGCAGGCCAGCGCAGTCAGAGCTTTACGGTAAGCACCAATCTGCAGCACGAAAACGTGCTGGCCGACCCCAACCGTCTGAATCAGGTGCTGATGAACATCCTCTCCAACGCGGTCAAGTATACGCCCACCGGCGGGCACATCCGTTTGGAGGTGGAAGAGCTGCCCCGGAACGAGCACTACGCCCGGTACCGCTTTGTGGTGCAGGATGACGGCATCGGTATGAGCGCGGACTACCAAAAGACCCTTTTCGACCCCTTTACCCGGGAGGAGCGCTCCGGTACCAACAAGGTGCAGGGCACGGGTCTGGGTATGGCGATTACCAAAAGCGTCATAGACCTGATGGGCGGCTCCATCAGCGTAGAGAGTGCCACCGGTAAGGGCACCCGCTTTGAGGTGGTGCTGGAATTTCCCATTGACACCGAAGCGGACACGGTGCAAAAGGCGCAGGCGCTCCCGGAGGAAGAAGAGACCACTTCTCCCCTGTCCGGCATGAAGTTCCTTTGCGCCGAGGATAACGCCATCAACGCCGAGATTCTGCAAATGCTGCTGGAAACAAAAGGCGCAAGCTGCACCATCTGCCCCAACGGTCAGGAGATCGTGGATGCCTTTGCCAGCGTCAAGCCCGGCGATTACGACATGATTTTGATGGACGTGCAGATGCCGGTGATGGACGGCCTGGAAGCCACCCGCCGCATCCGCAGCGGCGAAAACCCGCTGGGACGCACCATCCCCATCCTTGCCATGACCGCCAACGCCTTCCTTGAGGATATGCAAAAGAGCAAGGAAGCCGGCATGGACGAACATCTGTCCAAGCCTGTAGACATCAGCGCACTAGAACAGGTGGTAAAGCGCTTCCGCGTTACCCCCCCCCGAAAATAAATAGCGGTCTGCAGCGTTTTTGCCGCAAACCACCGCATAACCTTGCATAAAAAAACTGCTGCCCCTTTGCCCGGACGCTTTGGCATCCGGTACGGGGCAGCAGTTTTTTGCGTTATAGAGGGAATGTTACGCTCAGATGGGCATGGTCTGGTAGAACCAGTCCGAAATGGCCTTGCGGGTGTCGGCGAAGAACTTTTTCACCGGGCAGGCGGCATCCCGGGCTTCCTGTTCCAGATCCGTGCCTGCGGGGAAGTTGCGGATGACGGTATACGCCACCGACTGCGGCGGCAGCGACATCATCACAGCCGGGTCGTGCACCACGCAGATCTGCTCGCCTACCGCAAGGGTAGCGGGGTCGGAGGTGGTCTTTTCGTCATGGTCCTGCCAGACGGTGCTGTCGGTAACGATCATCTGATAGGTCTCCTGCTCTTCCGCAGTCACCAGAATAGACTCCACCTTGCCCTCCACGGTGCGGCTGACGCCCTCTACTACACCATAATAGTAGAGCTTCTTGGAAAACAGCGCCGAAGCAGAGGGCAGCACGCTGACGCTGAGCAGCAGCACCGCAAGCAGACAAAAGAGCGAGCGATAGGTCTTTTTCATAGAAAACCTCCATTTTTGATGTTGCAGCGGAGCGCCCGGCGCTCCCGGATGCCTTATTTTACCATAACTACCGTCGGATTTCTATATCCGGGCTTAACCGGCCACGGAAAATCAACTTTTACACAAAAAGGACTGCCGTGCAAAACAGCGCACAGCAGTCCTTTTTATGCTTTTATCCGTTTACTTGCTGATGGAAAGGGTGCCGAAAGCAGTCTCTTCAAAGTGGCTGCTGTACAGCTCCTGCATCAGTTTGATGAGCGAGAGGGTATCCTCTGCGCCGGCGGTCTCGTAGCAGGAGTGCATCGCCAGCTGGGGCAGGCCGATGTCCACGCAGTTCATGGACACCTGTGCCATCGCCAGATTGCCCAGCGTGCTGCCGCCCACCTTATCGGAGCGGTTTGCAAAGTACTGCAGCGGCACACCGGCGCGGGCAGCCAGCTCCCGGGCAGCGGCAACGCTCATGCCGTCGCTGGTGTACTTCTGACCTGCGTGGGTCTTGATGACCACGCCCTTGTTCATGTAGGTGCAGTTGTTCACATCGGTGTGCTCCGGGTGGTTGGGGTGCACAGCGTGGGCGTTGTCGGCGCTGACCATAAAGCTGGAAGCCACCGCGCGGTGGAAGTCCTCGTCGTTGCCGCCAAGGCTCTGGGCAATGCGGTGCAGCACATCGTACAGGAAGGTGGAAGCTGCGCCCTGCTTGGTGCCGGAGCCGACTTCCTCGTTATCAAAGAAGGCCGCCACGCCGATGGAGCGGGCGTTCTTGGCGGTCAGCAGACCTTTCAGGATGCCGTAAACGCACTGCTGGTCGTCCAGACGGCCGCAGGAGATGAATTCCTCGTTGCAGCCCCAGACGGTGGCCTTTTCCCGCACATAGAGGAACAGGTCGCTGCCAAGGATCTGCTCCTCGGACACCTGCAGCTCCTCTGCGATCAGCTTTTTCAGCGCGCCCTCCTCGCAGGCACCGCCCAGCACAGGCAGCATATCCACCTGCTTGTTGAAAGAAGCCTTATCGTTGACCTCGCGGTTCATGTGGATGGCAACGCTGGGGATCATCAACAGGTCGCGGTCCAGTGCCACCAGACGGGATACGATAGCGCCGTTCTCCTGCACCAGCACACGGCCCGCCACAGACAGCGGACGATCCATCCATGTGGCGCAGATCATACCGCCGTAGCCCTCGGTGTTCAGCTTGGTGTAGTTCTGCCCCATGTGGATTTCGGCGTTCTCCTTGATGCGGAAACAGGGAGAATCCGTATGGGCGGCGGCAACGTTGAAGCTGTAATTTTCCAGCTGGTCGCCCATGCGGAAGGCGATGATGCTGGAACCGTTGCGGCAGACAAAGTAGTCCTTGCCGGGTTCCAGCGCCCACTTGCGGCTTTCCAGCAGCTCGGCAAAGCCTGCCTTCAACAGGATATCCCGCACAGCGGCGGTGGTGTGGTATGCGGTGGGGTTGCCGTCGATGAAGGACAGCATTTCACGGACTTCGGATGCGATCATAAAAATAAACCTCCTTGGGTGTATCTGAAAAGAGCCGGTCAGTGCTGACCGGCCCTTTTTAAGCATATTCAGGTTACTTTTTTGCAGCAGTCTGCTCGCGCTTTGCTAGGGCGGGCAGAATGAATCCCAGTACGGTCAGCACCACGGGGGTGATGACGTTCAGTGCAAAGGTGAAGGGGTCCTTATCATACATACCCAGTACGCAGCACACGGCGGTAACGGCAAAACACCAGCCGCCGAAGAACTTGGCCACGGCCTGATTCTTGACAAAGCGGTACTCGGCGGGGATGGTATCGTAGGCGTTGCGCAGAGCAATGTAGGCGGCAAACACCCACAGGTAGCGCATGGGCATACACACAGAGTTCAGCTTGGTCAGCTGGCGCAGAACGGCGGCAGCACCGGGCACGAAGGACTGTGCCAGAATGATGGAGCCGGACAGCACAGCCACCATCTTGATGCCGTTGCTGTGCACGCCGTGGGCGTTGACCTTGTGCAGAGCCTGCGGGATGAACTGCTTGGTGTGCTCGTTGTCCAGCAGCATACGCAGCGGTGCGTCGATGCTCAAGATCAGCACGGCGAGCTGGCTGATGACGTTGCACAGCGCGTAGATGATCATGAACAGATCGCCCACATGGTAGTACTGACCCAGCTTCTGGAAAGCCCAGTAAGAACTGTTGGCGACATAGGCGTTGAAGCTCTCTGCGCTGGCGTTGATGACGGCGGGGTCGAACATACGGCTCATGGCCAGCGTGCCCAGAATGGCGCAGGCGACCACCATGACGGCCAGCGTGATCATGCCGCGGGGGAAGCCCTTGCTGGGGTTCTCGACCTTATTGACGTAGGGAGAGATCTTTTCGCAGCCGCCCACGGCGAACACCAGAATGGACAGGGACGTGAAGTAGGTGACGTTAAAGTTGGGGATCATGCTGCTGAAGCTCAGGTTGGCGTGGACGTACTCTGCCGTGGGGTTGATGGCCGGGGCAGCGAACATCATCACGATGTACAGCAGGGACATGACGAAGGTGCAGGTGCCTGCGGCGGTCAGCAGCTTTTTCAGGGGGTTCAGACCCAGGCTTGCAATGTAGCAGCCCAGCAGCAGGATGCAGAAGGTAGCCAGCTGGATGTAGCGGGTGGGGAAGGAATCGTAGGTCTCCGCGTTGCGGAAAACCGCCCAGCTCAGCGCCTTCAAAAAGCCGCTGCCCTTGCTGGCGATGTAGGTGATATGGCACGCCCAGTAGGTCCAGCCGGCGTAGTAAGCCAGCTTGGCGTTGGTGGTCTGGTGCAGCCATGAACTGACACCGCCGCCCTCGTTTTTAAAAGCTGAGCCCAGCTCGCCCACCATCAGCGCATAGGGGATAAAGTAAAGGGCAAACATGAAGATCCAGCTGAAGATGACCTGCGGACCGTTAAAGTACACAAAGCCGTTGGTAATGTTGCCGAAGCCCCAGACCGTAGAAAAGGCCATGAAGGCAAGGGTAAGCCACGAGATCTTTGTGGCTTTTTCTTTGTTAGACATACGGATAATTCCTCTCTTTCTTCTCCACACAGGGCGGAAGTTCCTGTAAGAAGGCCGAGGTTCCGCATACATTTTGCAATTTTTACCAAAAATACAGCAACTCTCGACCAGTCACTTTGACAGTATAGCATAATTGCAGATTGTAGACAATCTGCAATTTCCATAAAATGATTGGTCAAAATTTAGACGTTCAGCCAAATTCCCTTATTTTGCCGTGCCGTCTGCTGCTTGTCCAGCGCTGTTCGCGCTGCGCATCCGCTCCATAGGCTCCATGTAGTGGGCGTAGACAGCGCGGCAGGCAGCCTCGGTGTCGCCGCTTGCCAGCGCCTCGTACAACTTGGTGTGGATGCCGTTCTGCCGCTGCGCCAGCGTCTCGTGGTTAGAGCCGCTGCTCGCCCCAACGAGCAGGTTGCCGTAGTTCAGGTCGTCCCAGAATTTCAGCAGTCTGGGCAGCCCTGCCCGCTGCACGATGACCGCGTGGAAGCGGTTGTCATTCTCCACGATCTGCGAAAGATCCCCCGGTCGGACATTGCGCATCTCCTCCAGTATCCCGCGCAGGGTGCGCAGATCCTCCTCCGGGAATTTGCAGTCAAAATAGCGCAGCGCCGTCATTTCCAGATTTGCCCGCAGCAGATAGATCTCGTAGGCGTCCTCCGGTTTCACCCGGCGCACAGAGCACCCCACATTGCGCGAATACTCGACCATGCCCTCCTGTTCCAGCTGCCGCAGCGCTTCCCGGATGGGTGCCCGGCTGGAGCCGAACTCCCCGGTAAGGATCTTGCTCCTGATGGCAGAGGTGATACTTTCCCGTAAAGTCTGAAAGGCAAATTCGCCCATGACTTTTATCCCCCTTTTTTACTTCTATACGTTCTTTTTTGCCGCACGCAGTCCGCAGCCGCTGCCAGTGCAGCCGCAGGCCTGTATTGCGTGCGCCTTATAAGGATACCACGAAACGGTGGAAAAATAAAGTTTTCTGGCAAAAACAGGTACTTTCTCCCCTCTCCGTCATCGAAAGCCTGTACACAAAAAATGCCCCCGGAGGGCTTGTTGCAGCTCTCCGGGGGCATCCTATGTACGTTATGCCTTGGCGCACACGGTCGGCATTTACTCGATCTCGATCAGGTTCGGGTTCTCAGGCAGAGCCTTTGTCTGCTGAGGAGCGGGCAACTGGATGTGCAGGACACCATCCTCGAACTTTGCGTGGATGTCCTCCTTCTTCACCTCGCCCACATAGAAGCTGCGGGCGCAGCTGCCGGAGAAGGTCTCGCGCCGCACATAACGGCCCTTGTTGTCCTTTTCATCGTTAGAGTGGCTGCGCACTGCCTGAATGGTCAGGTAGCCATCGTTCAGATCCATCTGAACGTCCTCCTTCTTGCAGCCCGGCAGATCAACGTCTACTTCGTAGCCGTTGTCCGTCTGTTTGACATCGGTCTTCATCATGTTTGCGCCGCGCTTACCAAAGGTGTCGCGGGCTTCGCGGTTCATCACACGCTCCAGTGCACCCTCGTTCCAGAACGGATCAAAGAGATCATCGAACAGGTTCTCATGAAAAACAGTCGGCATAAACATAAAACATACCTCCAATCCCGGCGTTCGGGTCGGGTATAAAATTACATTTTGAAGCTCCTCGCAAAGGGCTTTCCGGGGAGCCTTGCGGCTCTCCTTTTGCCCTTCCTCCTGAGCACGCCACTGTTATAACACGATTTTTTAGCACTGTCAAGTGTAGAGCGCTAAAATTCATAAAAGAATAATACTTTTGTCACAGCTTCTGCGATTTTATCAAAAATACTGCGCAGCAGCGCGTTTATCATACCGCAAGCGGAACAAGCGTTCCTTGGATATACCCCGCAAAATACGCAACACCTGTGCTTGCAGCAATGCAGACGCCCCACAAGGCCCATGCGGCAAGCTTTTTGTCGGTCAGCCTGTAAACGGCGTTCCAATACTCCATGTTGCACCATACAAGCGCCGCCGAGAACAAGACCGAGAACCACTGCGCACGGAAGGACAGTTCCATGCTGATAAGCAGATAGTTCGTCAGTGTATAAAACAGGCTTCTGCCCACGATTTCCGGCACACTTGAATGCTTTTGCTGCATATCGGTCACCCGTTCTTCCGTTCAAACCCCAGATAGCGCGTGCCCTGAAAGCTCAGCTTTCCGGTGTCGCCTTCTACAAGCATTCCGTAGTCCGAACCATCTACTTCAAGTTCCATGCGGTCACCGCTTTCCACCTGAAAGGTCACATAATAGGTCGTGAACGTATGCGCCATCGTATTGTCCGTATGATGGCGGGAAACGTTCATCCGCTTGGCTACCACAGTGGCCGGGACGGCAAGGCGCGGGGACGCATTATTTTTGCTCCATGTGCGCAGATTGCTCACCACGGTAAACAGGATCATGCCCAGCACCACCAGAAACACCAGCGGGAACAGGATGCTGAACAGCGCGTCAAACCCACTATAAAACATTTTACCCCTCCAAAATTTCTTCCAGCAGCTGCTTTACATCCTCCAGAAAAGCGTCCTCGCCGAGGGTGTTCATTTTAAAGAACACCGCCTGACTGCCGCCCGCTGCAATGGCCGACAGCCGGATGGGCTCGTCCCCGTTCTGGAACAAGGTCAGCGTCAGGCTAAGGCGGTTGCCGCCCACCATGCTGTACCGCTCAAACACCCGCACGCTGCACCGGGCGCTGCCGTCCTTAAAGTCGCTGCCGGCTTCCAGCTCTGCCGACCAGCTGCTGTCCGGGATGGCGTGTTCCAGCTTGCGGAGCAGGGTATCAAAGTTCTGGTTGCGGATGGTCTTTTCAAAAATAGCCATAGCTTCCTCCTTTTGCAAAATGCAGTCCCTCTAGTCCCTTTACCCTGAATACGAATGAGAGCGGGCAGCAATTGCAGCGCCCGCCCTTATTTTGCTGCGGTCAAGCTTTCTTTTTTCGCAGCTTGGGTGCGGTGGCGGTGTAGCTCATGTCCAGCACCAGACGGAGCTTATCCTCCGGGGCGCTGCCGTCCAGCGCGGCGGTGATCCAATTTTCCTTATTCATGTGGTAGGCCGGGTAAAAGCCCGGCTCTGCCCGCAGAGAACCGATGAGGATGGGGTCACATTTCAGGTTCACGATATCCACCGGCTGCTGTCCGGGCAGACCCAGCTTGCTTCTGGGCACGGTGGTGACCAGCGCAAACCACTTGCGGTTTGCCGCATGACGGAACACCGCCGACTCCGGGGTGTCCATCCACGGATAGTCTGGCTCAACGCTGTAAGTATCAAAAATGAGCTGTTCCAAGCCCTTGCGATCCATGGGTTCTCCCCCTTTACGGCTGCTGTGCCAGCAGCTGCGCCAGCACATCCTCCGGGCGGGGGGTGTGGTTTTTGTATTTTGCCCGCAGCGGGGCGGCGGCGTTGTCCATGATGTAAGGCACGCCCACCACGTCCAGCATGGTCTCGTCGTTGTAGTTATCGCCAAAGGCCATGGCCTGTGCGGGGTCGATGCCAAGGGTGCTGCACACGCACTGCACCCCGATGCCCTTGTTGGCAAAGGTGGTGTCGATCCAGAACGGGCCCGCCACGGCGCAGTTAGCCTGTTTCCAGCGGGGCACAAAGCGCTCCACATAGTTTTCCACGCCCTCGTGCAGGTACACCGACACCTTGGTGATGTCCTCCGGCACCTCGGCAGGGCTGTGGATGATCTGGTAGTGGTTGCCCACAAACTGCACCCGCTGCAGCATCCCAAGGCCGCGCTCCATCAGGTAGGCAGTGTTCTGGCCGGAGAGCATCACCTCGCCCCGCCCCTCGCTGCGCGTCCACATATCGTTGGCAATTTCCTCTGCCAGCGCCCGGGGCATAGGGTTTTTAGCGATGCACTGTTCTTCCTGAAAAATAGTGCCGCCGTTTTCACAGATAAACACGCAGCAGTCCGCCACCGGTGCAAAGAGCTTGCGCAGGCTGGTATACTGCCGCCCGGAGGCCGGGCAGAACCAGATCCCCCGCTGATGCAGCGCCCGGATCTGGTCGAATATCTCGCCCTCCAGTTCCTTTTTACCGTATTGCAGCAGCGTACCGTCAATGTCGCTGCAAACCAGTCTGATGTCCATGGCTGTCGTTTCCTTTCCGTTTTTTCTTATTTTACCACGGTTTTCCGCTGCGGAAAAGCCCCGGTCACGGCTTTTGCGCCCTTTCTCCTGTGCCGCTCAGCGCTTGGGCTGGTAGTGCATACTGGATACATTATAGATGGTAACAAAGGCCTTGGGGTCCTCGCGGTTGATGAAGTTCATCAGCTTCTGATACTCGTTTTTGTCCACGATGGTAATGATCTCGTTGTGCTTTTCAAAGTTGTATGCACCAATGGCCTCGTACATGGTGGCACCACTGTGCAGGTCGTTGATGATGAACTGCCGCAGCGCCTCTTCCTTCTCGGTAATGATGCACACCCGGCGCTTGATGCTGTTATCGAAGATGAAATGATCCAGCACCATGCCATTGAAGTAGGTGCCAAGAATGCTCAGCACCACGGTCTTTTTATCGTAGACAAGGGCAGCGGAAAGTGCCACGCACATTCCCGAAAGGGACATGGCCTTGCCCAGTTCCATGTGCAGATACTTATTCATGATCTTTGCCACGATATCCAGCCCGCCTGAGGATGCGTTGCGGTTGAACAGGATGCTCAGACCCACGCTGACCACCAGAATATAACACAGCACATCCAGCTCCTGACTGCCTGTCATGGAGCCAAAATCCGGGAACAGCCGCTCAAAAAGCCCCAGAAATACCGGCAGCATCACGCTGGTATACACGGTTTTTGCGCCAAACTCCCTGCCGCAGGTGAAAAAGCCGATGATGAGCAGCACGGTATTCAGCACCATAGTAATGGCCGAAAGCGGCAGCGGCACAAAATTAGAAAGCACGATGCCAAGGCCGGAAATACTGCTGACGGATGTATGGCTGGGTGCCAGAAAAAAATAGACCGCCGCCGCAATGATAGCGATAGCTCCGGTCAGGATAGCCGTCTCCTTGGCGATTGCGGGGTAGTTCAGCTTCTTGTTTGTCATTGTTGCTCCTCCAAGCTTTTGTTTTCCGCCTTCAGTATACCATGCTTTGCGCTTGCAGGAAAGCACCGGGCGCAAAATAACAAGGCCGCCGCACAAAACGCTGTGCAACGGCCTTGCCACCTTATCAAAATTCGTCTTCCGGGTCGCCGCGCTCCGGCATGGTGCGCATCTCCCGCACCAGCATGGCACGCAGATGATACTTGCGCTGCTCCTGCTCGGTCTCCGAGCTGGTGCGCAGCTCCACCGTGCCATCGGGGCGGCTTTCGCCCGTGTACAGCGGAATGCGCACCACAGCCTGTGTGCCTTTTTCGGGCGCAGGCTCCAGCTGTAAGCTCCAGTCCATCCGGCGGCAGCACTCCCGGCAGAGCAGCAGCCCCAGCTGCGCCCCGCCCAGAAAGCTGCGGCGGTTTTCCAGCGCTGCCTGCGCATCCTCACCGGGCAGACCGCAGCCATCGTCGGTGACGGTCAGCTGCCAGTCGCTCTCGGTGCGGCGCAGCGCGATACAGACGCTGCCGCCCTCCCGGCTGGCGCGCAATGCATTGGAGAGCAGATGCAGGCACAGCAGCTCCGCATCTCTGCGGTCTGCCATTACGCAGCAGGCAGTACACCCGCCGTAATCCAGCCGGATATCCACCCCAAGCTGCGCCCGGATCATATCAGACTGCGCCGCCACCTGCTGCAAAAGCTCACACAGGTCAATGGGGTACAGCTGCGGCTTTGTGTCCTCGTGCAGAAACTCCAGCAGGGTGATTGCCTCGCTGAGGGTGCGGTCCAGCTGCATGGCAGCGGTGTCGATATCTGCCACCGCCTGCCGGGTAGACTCATCTGCACCGGTGCGGTCAAAATGCTGCTCCAGATATTCACAGTTGCGTCCGATCAGCGCCAGCGAACGGAAGCAGACCTCCTCGACCCGCTTGCGCTGCTCTGCGGTGATAGACCGCGTTTCTGTCTTTTGCTGCTCCATTGCTCTGCCTCCCCGGGCGATGCCATTTTTCTAAAGGAACGCCGCCGTGTTCCAAAGCCGTGTGCAAGCCTTACAGGCGGGTGGATGGCACTTTTTGCCGCAACACAACGTCCCTGACCGCGTAGATCAGCTTGCCGGTGGTGGGTTTGCCGCTGCCCAGCCTTGTATCGGCCTTAAACGCCAGCCACGCAAGAGGCGGCTCTTCCTCCAGCTGATCCACCATCCGGCGGATGCCGCTTTCCACGGCAGCGACCGATGTATCAAACTGCTCGCTCACCGCCTGCAAGATCTCCTTGCGGATCGCCAGCTTCTGGCTGGTGCTGCATGCAATGCCGACCGCGCAGGATAGATATCCGGCGTTGACATCCCCCTGCGGGATGCCCCACGCCGCATACAGCTGGCTGCACCGCTGCTCCAGCTGCCGGTTCTGCCGCCCGGGCATCCGGTAAAGCTGCCACAGCAGCCTTTTCAGCTCGGTGCCCTCTACGCAGTAGCACCCCTCGCGGAGCTTTTGCAACGCCGTGCCGCTGCTGCGGCCATGGCTCTGTATCAGAAGCATCGGCCGCTCCTTCAGCTGATAAAACTGCCGGACAAATTGCTCCGCAGGCAGATCCGTCAGCTCGCTGCAAAGCACCACGGCATCATAACGGACACCCTGCCGCAGCTGTGCCAGCAGCTTTTCGCCGCTGCAAAAGCAGGTGCAGTCAATGGCGGTTCCCTGCTCCTGCAAATAACGCTTCTGGACACGCAGTTCTTTCAGATCATAGCTTGCAAGGGCGACTTGCAGTTGGGCTGTTCGCTCACTGTTCACGCCATGCGCCGCCTTTCTCGCCTGCCAGCTGGGCAGCTGTCAGGTCTGTGACCGCATCCCGCCAGAGCTCCGGCTGAACTCCATTTTCACACAAGTAGCGCAGGAGCCGGTAACAGAACTCCGGCGCTGCCGCAACATGCTGACTGACGATCTGCTGTCGGCTGCCGATCTGGCACAGGGTCAGCCGGCAGCCTTGTGTGCCCTCTACCTCCATGGCATACACCAGCGTATACGCCTGCTGCAAACCATCAATGGCAGAATACTGCCGGATCATAGGTGAAAATGTACGTTCCATTTCAGTTCCTCCTTACTACAAGGGCCAAATTTTTTTCTGCCTTGTTTATCCTTTTGCTATTTTATGAAGTATATTTTATAAGGTAGGAGAAACCGTTACAATCCTAAAGAAGTGTTGTTCCGACAGCCTTTCAGGTAATATAACGCCGTTTTCTCCGGCGCAGCCTGTCTGTCAGCTTTAGAATATCACGTTCAGCTTGTAAATTCAACCGGTATCTTTTCCCGCTTTTCTTTTTTGCCCCGTCCTTCCGGCAAAACCGCTGCCCAGACGCAAAAGCTCCGCAGCTTCATCCGTTCCGCAGTTAATTTCACGGTTTCTTCATTTTTATTTGCTAAACTAAATTAGATATTGTCTGCAAATGTTTCCTACTTTTAAACCACAGGCAGCAGCGCCCGGCGGCGCAGTACCGGAAAGGCACATCTATGCTCAAACTTAAACAGATCAACAAAGAATACAAGACCGGCGAGCTGGTGCAGCACGCACTGAACAACGTCAGTCTGAACCTGCGGGACAACGAATTTGTGGCCATTCTTGGCCCCAGCGGCTCCGGCAAGACCACCCTGCTGAACATCATCGGCGGTCTGGATCGCTACGACAGCGGCGATCTGGTCATCAACGGCATCTCCACAAAAAAATACACAGACCGCGACTGGGACTCCTACCGGAACCACACCATCGGCTTTGTGTTCCAGAGCTATAACCTGATCCCCCACCAGACCGTGCTGGGCAACGTAGAGCTGGCACTGACCATCTCAGGCGTTTCCAAGGCCGAGCGCCGCCGCCGTGCCGCCGCTGCGCTGGAGCAGGTGGGGCTGGGCAACCAGTTGCACAAGCACCCCGGCGAGATGTCCGGCGGGCAGATGCAGCGCGTGGCCATTGCCCGTGCGCTGGTGAACAACCCCGACATCCTGCTGGCCGATGAGCCCACCGGCGCACTGGACAGCGAGACCAGTATTCAGGTGATGGAACTGCTCAAGGAAGTGGCGCGGGACCGTCTGGTGGTCATGGTCACCCATAACCCGGAGCTGGCCGAGCGCTACGCCACCCGCATCGTAAAGCTGAAGGACGGCGTGATCCGCTCCGATACCATGCCCTACGAACCCGAGGACGAGGCTGCTGCCGTTGCCCCCGTGCACCGGAACATGGGGCACTCCTCCATGTCCCTGCTCACCTCCCTTTCCCTCAGTTTCAACAATCTGCTCACCAAAAAGGCACGCACCCTGCTCACCGCCTTTGCCGGTTCCATCGGTATCATCGGCATTGCGCTGATCCTTTCCCTTTCCAACGGTGTGAGCCGCTATATCAGCAACATGGAAAAATCCACGCTGGCCGCCTACCCGCTGCAGATCAGCAGCACCGGCGTAGATCTGGCCAGCATGATGGACCCGGACACCTACACCAGCGTCTCGTCCGGCTCCTCCTCCGCGCCGGAGGGCATGGTCACGGTGAGACAGCTGCTGTCTCAACTGAACATCGGCGCTGCCAGCAACGATCTGCGCTCTTTGAAGGCTTATCTGGACAGCGACGCCTGTTCCATCCGGGATAATGCCACGGTGGAATACACCTACAACGCTTCCCCGCTGATCTACCGGCAGGACGCAGACGGCACAGTGCATAAGCTGAACCCGGACACCACCTTTACCGACCTTGCCGGTCAGAACACCTCGGTATCCAGTCTGCTCACCTCGGTATCCAGTCCCCATGTGTTCGGCGAAATGGCCGAGACCCCTGCCCTATATGAGGATCAGTACGACGTAAAAGCCGGCCGCTGGCCGGAAAAGTACAATGAGCTGGTGCTGGTGCTGAGCGCCAACGGCAGCATTTCGGACTATGCCCTATACGCCATGGGAATGCGGGATCAGGCAGAGCTGGACAAGATCTTACAGCAGTATGCGCAGAACCAGAAGATCGATCTGCCCACGGACTACGGCACCTATACCTATGACGATTTTCTGGGCATGACCTTCAAGCTTGTCAACAAGGCCGACTGCTATGTCTACGACACTGAGCACAAGGTCTGGCTGAGCAAGCTGAATGATGAAGCTTACATGCAGCAGCTGGTGGCCGACAGCGAGGAGCTGACCATTGTCGGCATCGTGCAGCCCAAGGCAGACGCCACCTCCACTATCCTGCACAGCGGTCTGGACTACCTGCACGACCTGACTTATTACGTCATTGATCAGGCGGCCAACAGCGAGATCGTGCGCCAGCAGCTGGCAGACCCGGACATCAACGTGCTGACCGGCGAGCCCTTCGATGCTGCCGGCAACAGCATGCTGGATATCGCCTCTCTGTTCTCGGTGGACACGGACGCCCTCAAGGACGCTTTCCAGTTCGACACCAGCGCCCTGCACTTTGATCTGGACGGCGCATTCGACCTGACCGACGATTCCTTCGATCTTGCCACCCTCATCGACCCTTCCAGCTTCAAGCTGGACCTCAGCGGGCTGCCGCTGCCGGACATGGAGATGGACATGAGCGAGCTGTTCGACGGCGTAGAGCTGAATATCTCTCAGGACGGCTTACAGACGCTGATGAAAAAGATCCTGAACGGCTACAAGCGCTATCTCATCAGCAACGGCCTGCTGAATCTGGATAAGATCGGTTTTTCCTCCTATATGCAGACCGAGGCCTTCCAGACGCTGCTTGCCGAATCCATGGGTGACCTGCTGGACACCTCCGGGCTGGAGGAGCAGTTTGCCGGTACCCTCCAGCAAAATCTGCAGACCGTGATGGAGACCTACTCCGTCCAGCTGGGCGAGGCGCTGCAGACCCAGCTCACCGCCGCTTTGCAGGAGCAGATGGGTCCCGCCATCCAGAAGCTGGCCGGGCAGCTGGAGCAGAAGATCGCGCAGGCCATCCAGAGCAATATTGCGCAGCTGAGCACGCAGGTGGAAAGCGCACTCAAGATCGACCCCGCTGTGTTCCAGCAGGCTATTCAGATCAACATGACCGGCTCCGACCTGACCGAGATGATCAAAAGCACCCTGCTCTCCTCCGCTTCCAGCTACGAAAAGATTTTGGACGACCTCGGCTATGTGGACTACGCAAAGCCCGATGCCATCTATATCTACCCCAACAGCTTTGACACCAAGGCGCAGGTGGTGAACGAGCTGGACGCCTACAACGCCTCCATGCGGCAGCAGGGCGAAGAGGATAAGGTGATCCACTATACCGATATGGTGGGCACTCTGATGAACTCGGTCACCGAAATCGTGGGCATGGTCAGCAATGTGCTGGTGGCCTTTGTGGCGATCTCGCTGGTGGTGTCCTCCATCATGATCGGCGTCATCACCTATATCAGCGTGCTGGAGCGCCGCAAGGAGATCGGCATTCTGCGCGCCATCGGTGCCTCCAAGCACAACGTCTCGCAGGTGTTCAATGCCGAGACCTTTATCATCGGCCTGTGTTCCGGCGTGATGGGCGTGGTGCTCTGCCTGCTGCTGCTCATCCCCGGCAATATGCTCATCCACCACATCGCGGGCGATGTGAACGTGGTAGCCTCGCTGCCGCCGCAGGCTGCGCTGATCCTGATCGTTCTGGCCACCCTGCTTACCATGCTGGGCGGCCTGATCCCCGCCCGCAGCGCCGCAAAGAGCAACCCCGTCAAAGCGCTGCGCTCTGAATAACATTCCGCATTCAAATCCCTGCTGTGCTCTGTGTGCAGCAGGGATTTTGCATTCCGGCCCGGCTTGTGCTACAATAGAAAAAACTTCATTTCAAAGGAGCCTTTCCATGCCTGTCATTCATGAGATCACCGACCTTACCGCCCCGGAGCTGGACATCTACGCCCGGCTCACGCAGGCGCAGCTGCGCAACCGACTGGAGCCGGAAAAGGGCATCTTTATCGCCGAAAGCCCCAAGGTGATCGCCCGGGCGCTGGACGCCGGTCACCAGCCTCTTTCCCTACTGATGGAGCGCAAGCAGATCACCGGCCCGGCACAGGAGATTTTGACCCGCTGCGGCGATGTGCCGGTATATACTGCTGACCGGGAGCTGCTGGCACAGCTCACCGGCTTTGCGCTGACCCGGGGCGTGCTGTGCGCCTTCCGCCGTCCTGCGCCCCGCACGGTGGAGCAGGTTTGCGCCCATGCCCGCCGGGTGGCTGTGCTGGAAGGCATCGTGGATTCCACCAACGTGGGTGCCATCTTCCGCAGCGCTGCCGCGCTGAACATGGACGCAGTGCTCGTCACCCCCTCCTGCTGCGACCCGCTGTGCCGCCGTGCGGTGCGGGTAAGCATGGGCACCGTGTTTCAGGTGCCGTGGGCGCAGATCGGCACCTGTCCTGCCGACTGGCCGGAAAACGGCAGTGCCCAGCTCCACGCGCTGGGCTTCAAAACCGCTGCCATGGCGCTGAGTGACCGCTCGGTCAGCATTGACGATGCCGCCCTTGCCGCCGAGCCGAAACTTGCCATCGTGCTTGGCACCGAGGGCGATGGGCTGGCCAATAGTACCATCGCCGCCTGCGATTACACCGTAAAGATTCCTATGTCCCATGGGGTGGATTCCCTCAACGTAGCCGCCGCCAGCGCCGTGGCCTTCTGGCAGCTCGGCCGCTTGTAAGTCCCCTGCTCGCGCTCTCCGAAATTGCTTGACAAACGCCCCAAAACGCGGTACACTATCAGCGTCATCATCATGGGCCTATAGCTCAGCTGGGAGCCCATGCGGTCCTTAAACAATCTGGAGTTATATACCACGCGCCCCCAAGCGGTTTTTGGGGGCTTAAATATGGGCTCGTAGCTCAGTTGGGAGAGCAAGCGTTGCATTCCCGATCTGGTGTTATAGCTCATTTGCCACCATTAGAAATTGGGTGCTTTTTTGTGGGCTCGTAGCTCAGTTGGGAGTGCAAGCGTTGTATTCCCGATCTGGTGTTATAGCTCATTTGCCCCCATTAGAAATTGGGTGCTTTTTTGTGGGCTCGTAGCTCAGTTGGGAGAGCAAGCGTTGCTTTCCCGATCTGGTGTGTTATAGCTCATTTGCCCCCATTAGAAATTGGGTGCTTTTTTGTGGGCTCGTAGCTCAGTTGGGAGAGCGTTCGGTTCGCATCCGAAAGGTCGAGGGTTCGACTCCCTTCGAGTCCATAAAACGCCGTATCGTATTAAGCGATACGGCGTTTCTTTTTGTCTTTCTTTGCAAAATCGTGCATCATTCGTCTTAACAGCGCAAAATCGCGTGTGCAGCATTTTTAGGCACAATGCTTATGGTTTCACCTGCTGTTTTGTCTAAAACGACGATTCCGGCATTTGATGTACAACGCCCAACTTTTTGAGGATTTTGCGACTTATTTTTCTGATTTTTGCCCCGTCCAGCCGATGCTGCGTGACGCTTGAACTCCTCAAATTCGTCCAGCGGTACATTGAGAACGATCTCGATATTATAGTCGCGTCCGACACGCACTTCTTTGATAAACTGTTTCAAAATAGCCTGACGCCTTTCAAAACTGGCTCCCTTATAGGTGCTTGCCCATGTGAATAAATCACTGCAATTACGTTCAGCCTTCTGGTTCTGCTCCTCGATCTCCTTCAACTTCTTTTTCGAGTCTGCCAGATTGGTCTGTGCGGTAAGCAGTGCTTCCTTGTTTTCATTGACCATCTGCTGGATCATCTCGCGGTCGAGTCCGCTTGTTCCTTGGATGACACGAATCATTTCCTTTTTTAACGCATCCTGTTCGTCAACCTTGGTCTGGACTTCCTCTTTCCAACGAGTTGCTTCCTTTTTGGCAGCATCCAAATCTTTACGCCGCATTTCTTCCAGAAGATTGCTCTTGGAGCACTCCAGAATTTCTTCAAACTTCATGCACACGATGCTTTCTACAACTGCGTCCAGTGTCGTCACACCATAACCGGACTGTCCATCGCACTGCCCCGGATGCCGAATATTAAAGTTGCAGCTATAACGATAACGCTTTTCTTTTACGACAGTACCATCTGCCCGAAGCCGAGTGCGTCCGCTGCTGGTAATATTCAAACGATTGCCGCAGTGGGCACAGAACACTTTACCACAAAGCAAGGCATGAGGACTGTACGAATCTGCATCCTCTCCCTTCTCTCTGCGGCGAGCATCCCGCAGTTCCTGAGCTTTTTCAAATACTTCCGGCTCGATGATCCGCAACTCAGGGCATTCTTTTTCAACGTTGCCATTGATAAGATATCCTGTGTAGCCTTTGTTACGAATCATCCTGCCAATCGTAATATTAGGGATGTTCTTTCCATTGCGTCCCATAATATTGTGTTCGACAAGATAGTTGCAGATCCTTTTTGCGCCGTATCCCTCATAAACATACTTCTGAAAGATCAGGCGCACCACGGCGGCTTCTTCCTCGTTGATTTCCAAATCGCAGACAGCTTGGTTCTTTTTGTTCAAGCGGCCTTTCTGGACACGCTTGTAACCAAAAGCTACAATGCCGCCAGTGTAGTGACCTTCTTCCGTAAGCTGTTCTATACGGGTGCGAGTACGGATAGAGGTCTTGATGCTCTCGCCGGATGCTTGCCAGTAGCGGATATAGTTCATCAGCTTATCGACATGGGAATCAAAACGCTGCTGACCTTCATTTACGCTCCAGACCTCGACCCCTTGCTTCGTGAACCATTCCACGATAAAGGGCGTTTCGTCGTCACGCCGACCCAGACGGTCAAACATGAACACCAGCAGAACATCAAACTCTCCGGCAGCAGCCGCCTGCTGAAGCAGCTGGAGCTGATCGCGGTCTTTTGCAGACTTCTTAAAACCGGAAACGCCTTTTTCGGAAAACTCCTTGACGATTTCCCAGCCCTGCCGTTCTGCAAATTCGTGGCAGGCTTCTTTTTGCATCGGTATGTCATCCTTTTCGACCTGTCCAATGGTCGAAACGCGGTATAAGGTATATACACGTTTTTTCATCGTTGTTACTCCTTATGTAAAACTAAAACAACGATACTGTGCGCACACTCGTTTGTTTGAATTGGTTGCTGCATCAACTGTACCATTATTTTAGTGCTGGACTATCCTTGTTGCAAGGATGTCGATTCAACTATAATTCTTGGCTTCTTCGCAGAGGGTATCATGAATCAGTTTCTGAAGAACCTCCATACTGTCACCATCTTCTGCATAAGTGACTTTCACTTTGCAGCCATTAACGATGTACGAATCCTGCGCCACAGGAATCACATTCATATTAGTCATATCTAGTCCTTCTTTCAAAAGTAGCGATAGTGCGACATAATTATGTAATAAGAGGCACCCGCAGCTTGCAGGTGCCTCTTGGCAGAGAAAATATGTTTTAGAACTTCATCGGCAAGGCGTCCTTGCGGCCTTTGCCGTTGTAAGCCATGTAGATGGGAAAAACGTATTTCTTCCATCCGGGCAGCTTTGCAGGGTTATCCCTGCCAACACGGTAAATCTCCATGGGATGGACGCTGCCAAGCGCACGAACCAGCCGTTCCTCGCTGAACTCGCCGTGATACAACTCCACAAAGTGCATCATGCCACGCAGGACAGATGCACGGAATGAATCGGGCTTGCCATCCCACGCAGCCACGATTATCCGCAGGGATTCGCAGTAGATCTTTTCGCCCATCTCGTTATACAGCTTGAGCGCGGTGCCCACGCAGCTGATGCGGTAGTCGCTCAACTGCAAACTGTCATAGTTGAATGCCAGCCCCACCCGGTTGGTAGCAGCGAGAAATTCTTTGGAAGGAGCATCATCGCCCGCAACCTTTGCTCGCAGCTTGATGCCCGCAGACAAAGGGGCAGAATGGCCGTTCTGCTCGGCAAAGAGCAGGGCTTCCTGCTGCATGGTCATACCGGTGTAGACCTTGCAGAGAATCGGCAAGGCTCTGCCGCCGTTACGAAGGATGCGCGCTTCGATGGTGTGCTGGCCATCCACCACATAATACTTGCCGTTGCGGAAGCTGATCTTCGGCTCATTCGCAACGTATTCGTTGAAGTCAGCAGCAATCAGTTCCACCCGCTTGCGCTGCACACCCCGCTGGTAGATTTCACGGGGATAGATCAGCTTACTGCTGTGAATCACCCTCATTTGGTAAGGCGGGGTGATATTGAAGGAAGCAGCAAAATTGTTCGTGTCGTTTTTCAAGCGCATCTGATTTCCTCCTTAATTCGCCAAATGTATTTTTCAGCTTCGGTCAAAATCTCAGTCACTTGCTTCTTACGCTTCGGGCTGGTGAGCAAGCTGGGATTAAAGGTGAAGCTGTATTCAAGCCGCTGGATCATTGCGTGAACAGCGGATTGCAGTTCGGTGTATAACATCATTTCTTCGACTGTTCCTGCATCCTCAAAATCGGATTTGATAGGAGTGTAGGGATAGACAGGCGGCTTACCGTCAACTACTTCTGGCGGTGCGTAAGCCGCCGTAGAACGGATGATAGGTTTGAGCTTTTGGATACTCCCCATCGGGTTCAGTGCAAGACTGATTTTTACAGCATCATCGACCCGCCCCATCTCTTCTGGGGTGAGGTGTCCGACAAATCTTTTGACACGGCTTTTGTCGATGGTGAAGATTTGCTCAGCCTGAACGATGGACGGCTCCAGCCCTTCCGGTTCCACCAGACAATGCGTTGGTTGCGTAGCTTTCTTTTCTGTCTTACTTGTCAAAGTCGCAACGATCAATGTCGGTGCGCAGACGGACCTTTTTAGCCGGGCTGGGCTTTGCAGCCTTGCAGCTGGCAGGCTGTGGCGCAAAGCCGCAGACCACACCGGACTATGTGCTGACCTATGCCGACAACCAGCCCGCCGGGTACCCCACCACACAGGGCGCACAGTATTTTGCGGATCTTGTGCAGCAGCAGACCGGGGGCAAGGTGGTCATTCAGGTCAAAGCGAACGGCGAGTACGGCTCGGAACAGCAGGTGTGGGAGCAGCTTGCCATTGGCGGCGTAGATTTTGCGCGTGTGTCGCTTTCGGCGGCCACAGACGATCTGCCCCGGCTCAACGTACTGCTGCTGCCGTATCTCTACCGGAATGCCGACCATATGTGGCGTGTGCTGGATGGCAGCATCGGAGCAGAATTTTTGCAGGACTTTACCGCGCAGGGGCGGGTGGGGCTGAGCTGGTACGACGCGGGTGCCCGCTCGTTCTATGCCCGTCAGCCGGTGCGCAGCCTGAACGATTTACAGGGCAAGACCATCCGCGTGCAGGATTCGCAGATCGTGATCGACATGATCCGTCTGCTGGGTGCAGTGCCGGAGACCACGGCTTACAGCGACGTGTACTCGGCGTTTGAGACCGGGCAGATCGATGCCGCCGAAAACAACTGGCCGGCCTACTATTCCATGGAGCACTACAAGGTGGCGCGGTACTACATGGCCGATGAGCACAGCCGCGTACCGGAGGTGCAGCTGGCTTCCGGCCGAACATGGGATGCACTGCCGGAGGAATACCGGCAGATTCTGCAGAAATGCGCCCGGGCATCGGCGCAATACGAGCGCCAGCTCTGGGCACAGGAAGAAACTGCCGCCCGAGAAGCGGCATTGGCTGGCGGGTGCCGGGAGCTGCCGCTGCCCGAAGAGGAAATGCAGAACTTCCGGCAGCTGGTACAGCCGCTGTACCGGAAATACTGTGCCGACTATCTGCCGCTGGTGGAAGAGATACAGGCAGAATGACAACAGAGAAAGTCCTTTGAGGGTGCAGGGAACTGCTCCCCACCATCGTGCGCGATTTTCAGGCGATCATCTCCAAGGAGATCAAGGAGTTGCTGCTGGGAAAGCGGAGAGCGGCTTTTATACCGTTCTCCGCGCTTTGTTCTTATTTTATCTTCGGTGTTTCCTTTCGCTGCCGGGTGGATCTCAGATATTCCAGCAGCGTCTGGCTCACCACCGAGCTTGCCGTCTTGGAAAACGCCAGCCCCAATGTCCGGCAGCAGGCAGGCTCCAGCGGGCGGGACACCACACCGGGGCAGCCGAACGCCTGCATCACCAGCTCCTGTGAGATGGTCACGCCCAGCCCGCTGCGCACGAACGCCATGATGAGGGTATCGTCCCGGAAGCTGTAAAAAATATTCGGCTTCACCGGGCATTTGAGCATCAGGTGCTGGATGTCGTTATCACAGCCGGGCGTTTCGATGATGAGCGGATACTGAAACAGCTGCGGCAGGGTCACACTGGAATGTGCAGCCAGCGGATGCCCCTCCGGGAACACAGCGCACAGCGGGTCGTCCCGGAGCGGGTAGAATTTCAGGTCGTCTGCCACAATGGACGAGAGGAAACCGCAGTCCACCTGCCCACGGATGATCCATTCCCGGATTTCATCATAGTTGCCGTCCAGAATTTCTATCTTCACCTTCGGGTAGTTTTCCTTGAAATAATGCACGACTTCCGGCATCCAGAGGGTGGTGATGCTGGAAATGCTGCCCACCCGCAACTTGCCCTCCACCTTGTGGTTGATATTGAACGCCGCCTGCCGCAGCCGAGTCTTCTGGTTGGCCAGTTCCCGGATGTAGGGCAAAAGGCGGGTGCCGTTATCTGTCAGGGTCACGCCCCGGTTGATGCGGGCAAACAGCTGCACGCCCAATTCCTCTTCCAGCCCCGCCATCATCTGGCTGATGCCGGATTGGGTATAGTTCAGTGCCTCCGCTGCTTTGGAAAAACTGCCCGTTTCGCATACTTTCAAGAATATCTCGTATCGGTCTTTCTGTTCCCGCATTGCAAGCGCTCCATAAGTAAAATTTATAGGTCGTAGTAATTTTATTGGGTTTACTGATATGATACTTCATGTTATCCTATATTACAATAGGTTTTTAGGATAGGAGTTTGAGAATCATGGAAAAGAAAGCAAGCAGTTTCTCCGGACAAATCGGTTTTGTCCTTGCTGCCGCCGGAAGTGCGGTGGGTGTCGGCAACCTGTGGCGGTTCCCGTACCTTGCCGCAAAGGATGGCGGCGGTTTGTTTTTGCTGGTGTATCTGGTACTGGTGCTGACCTTCGGTTTTACCCTGCTCACCTCGGATATTGCCATCGGACGCCGCACCAAGCAGAGTGCCATCCGCGCCTACGAGACGATGCGTCCCAAGTGGAAATTTCTCGGCATCCTCACCTTTCTGGTGCCGGTTCTGATCATGACCTACTATGCCGTCATCGGCGGGTGGATCACGAAATATGCGGTGGTCTACCTCACCGGGCAGTCTGCCGCCGCTGCGGAGGACGGCTATTTTACCAGCTTCATTACCTCGCCGGTGTCGCCTGTGGTGTTCGCTCTGCTGTTCATGGGCGTGACGGCTTTCATCGTGTACAACGGCGTGGAGGGCGGCATTGAGCGGGTGTCCCGCTACATGATGCCCATCCTGCTGGTGCTGGTAGTCGTGATCGCTGGTTACGCCCTCACCCTGCGCCATGAGGACGCTTCCGGTCAGATGCGCACCGGTATGGAAGGGCTGCGCTACTACCTGACCCCGCACATGGAAGGGCTGACCGTCAGCCGCTTTTTGCAGATCTTGCTGGACGCCATGAGCCAGCTGTTCTTCTCCCTCAGCGTGTCCATGGGCATTATGATCACCTACGGTTCCTACGTCAAACCGGACGTAGACCTGAACAAAGCGGTGAATCAGATTGAGATCTTCGATACCGGTGTGGCTCTGCTGGCCGGTGCCATGATCATTCCTGCCGTGTATGTGTTCTCCGGCACCGAGGGCATGAGCGCAGGCCCCAGCCTGATGTTCGTCTCACTGCCCAAGGTGTTTGCCGCTATGGGCAAGGCCGGTACTTTCGTGGGCATCCTGTTCTTTGTCACTGCTATTTTTGCCACGCTCACTTCCTGCATCTCGGTGCTGGAATCTATCACCGCCAACTGCATGGAGATTTTCCACTCGGGCCGCAAAAAGACGGTGCTTGTGCTGACGGTCATTTATCTGGCTGCGTCCGCCATCATTGCGCTGGGTTACAGCATCTTCTATTTTGAGGTACAGCTGCCCAACGGCTCTGCGGCTCAGCTGCTGGATATCATGGACTATGTCAGCAACAGCGTCATGATGCCTTTCATTGCCCTGCTGTCCACCATCCTGATCGGCTGGGTCATGACGCCGGATTACGTCATTGACGAGATGCAGCGGGGCGGCAAGACCTTCCGCCGCAAGAAGCTCTACCGGGTGATGATCCGCTATGTTGCCCCGGTGATGATGCTGGTGCTGTTTTTGCAGTCCACCGGGATTCTTGCTTAAAAGGCTACTCTTCCATGTATCAGGGCGTAAACTTCTGCATTCCCACGGAAATTGACGCCATTGAGGGTGCATATAAGTACCGGAAAGACTGATGATGCCAGTTTTAGCGGATGGTTCTGCGGAGCCATCCGTTTTTTCTTATTCAGATTGCATTTTTCTGTTTTCTCTTGACGATGCCCCGCTAATGGAGTAGGATTGTGCTGCAAAAACGAATTGCAAAAGAGGAGATCCAAATGCAAATCAGCCTTTTAT
>OFME01000216.1_pt1 | contig 49759 bp, 40 predicted proteins | sample 1541381 | NCBI WGS metagenome assembly OFME01 (sample SAMN04209243, study PRJEB22552) | human gut metagenome | biome: gut; material: feces | host: Homo sapiens | place: USA: Oklahoma
CCGCACATGTGCGGATGAATGTGGGAGGTGTTCGGATGAAGTTGATAATCAAGGGCCGATTGGCCTGACTTCCAGGTCAACAAACCCTGTCTGACACCTTGCTCAACGCGGTGTAGAGTAAAGACGACGGGCGGAATACGCGGCACGTGCCAGAACGAGGTGGACATGGAACTCGATAAACAACAGCTCAAGCGACTGCGCGAGCGCCATCATCGGCGCCATGGCATCCGCCCCGCCCACAGCGAGGCCATGGAGAACGCAGGCCGCTTTCTAAAGCGGGCATTCAACATTCGCGAGGGACGCGCGCCCTATCACGTGATTCGCAAGCGCTTTGTAAACGGGGCGCGCCTGACTGGCTCACACTTATGCATCTTGATCATTGCCATGTTGATCGCGAGCATCGGCCTCGATATCGACTCGGACATTGCCATCGTGGGCGCCATGCTCATCTGCCCGCTCATGGGCTCGGTCCTTGCCATGGCATACGGCATCGCCACGCTCGACCGCGAGATTACCCTTGAGGCCGTCGCGAGCTTGGCTCTACAGATGGCCTTTTGCCTGGTCACGTCCACGTTGTACTTTAAGCTCTCGCCCCTTGGCGCCACCACGGCCGCCATCATCGACAATTCGACACCGACCGTGTGGGACCTTGCCGTCGCGCTCGCGGGCGGCTTTGCGGGTGGCCTGGGCAACTCGCGCGACCAGGAACCCGCCACGCTCATCGCCGGCGTGGCCGTGGCGACCGCGCTCATGCCGCCCCTGTGCGCGGCGGGCTATGGCATCGCCATCGCAAGCGGGTCATTGTTTCTCTCGGCGCTTTATGAGTTTGGCATCAACGTGGTCTTTATCGCGCTGGCTGCCGAAGCCGTGCTGCTTCTATTGCGCGTGCCGCTCAAGCGCGACCTCAACGGCGACGGCATTGTGACTGCCGAGGAAGATGCCGAGGTCGACGAGCTATCGCGCAAGGTGCGCCGCCGCATCATTGTGGGCACGGTAGTCTTTGCCATCCCCTGCATCGTTATGACGGCTGGCTCCATTGGCTCGGCGCAGGCCGGCGTGCAGGACGGCTACGGCGTCACCGTAACCACGCGCGAACTTGCCGCGGTGTTGCCGGGCTTTAAGGACTACACCGTCGCCGTCGAGACCTCGGCCACCGAAGGCGACGAGGAGGGCATCGTCGAGCGCGAGATTGTCGCCCATGTGACAACGAGCGAGGCGCTCGGGACGCACGACCGCCACGTCGCCCGCAAGCTCATCGACCTCAACGTGCCCGAACTCGATCGCGTGGAATTTGACGTAAAGTGATGCCGGCGCGGGATGAATGCTCGCACGGACGCAAGTTACGGCGAGGCGCAGACGCGATACGGACACGAGCAAATAACGGGGCGCAGTTCACACTCGCGCCCCGCTCGCTGCTTTATTGCCGTGAATCAGACGTCCGCATCGACATCGCCAGACTCCACCGTAAACGCCGGATCGGTGCTCACAAGATAAAATCGGGTCACCTCAGTATTTCTAATTAGGTAAATCTGCCCCTGATTGCGTCGGCGCGATATATACGCAACGTGAACCGTGCCGAATTCTTCGCCGTTTTCCTTCTTTAATATCAGGATGTTGGGGTCATCCGTACGCTTAAACTGCCCGTCAACGCAGCTTCCGTCTTTGTTGACCAGTTGCCATCGACAGCCATCCTCCTCAAGAAAGGCCAGGATTTCCAGACTCGTCTTGTCGTCCCGATAGTAACCGTCAATGGCAAACCCTTCGGAAGCGCATTCCTGCATATAGGACGTTTCCCGGCTTATAGCAAACAGCCCTGTAGCGCCCAGGAGCACAGCCAGGCAGACCACTGCAAGGGTTATCGAAATAGCACGGCGACCCATGTTAGCCCAACCGATAGTTGTTTAACGGAGCGCGAAACATACTTGGCACCTCCGATATCAGAGCAAACGTCACCCGCAGCCCGGCGGCAACTATGTGTTTCTAACATCAAACCATATGGCTACGACTCGTTGGAGATAGGTTCCATAAACGGACAGTGATATTCGACGAACGGCCACACTTATCCATTAACCCAGAGTTATGGAGGCGTTTTTCATATTGCGAGACCGCGGTTTTCGGAAGTGCGGTGAAAAACTGAGTTCCGCCGACCAGACCGACTTTTTTAGCAACAAAACCGCAGGTCACAAGAGTGTAAAAGAGCAGTGTGCTCGGAGGTTCGGAGTTTTTCCCCGCACTTCCGAAATCCGGAGTCCACGAAAGGCGTCGGCAAGGCCATTTACGCAACATATATCCAGTAAAAACGGGTGGTAGCCGGTATGACTGCCACCCGTTTGTCTCATACCAGCCTAAAGCAGGCATGTTACTTCTTAATGCCGCGTCCCAGACGCTCGGCGACCGACGCCACGGCGTCCTCGCTAACCAAATCGCAGGCAGGCGAAGGGCTGCGTGCAGATGATGTTGGGCGCACCGCGATCAGGTCGAGTATCTCGGCCGTGAGCAGCCAGCCCTCGCCCATATTATTACATACCGAAAGCACCGTGCGGGCCTTGTCGGCCAAGGCGCCAACACCTGAAGATTTTGAAGATTATGTCCGTAATTCAAAGAGCTAGGATGTTGATAAAATTCAGAAACATCATGGCTAAAAGAGACGGGCACACTGTCCCTGTTTTTCGCACGAGCAGCGCAAAAATAAGGCCCAGACAAAGATAGCCCCCCATCATTGCAATGATGTAATTTGTGGGTGCCCCGATTAAACACTGTTGAGTCACGAGAAGCAATGTCCATAGCATCGACTGTATAAATGCCCTTATGCAAAACGGCCGAACTATTCCGACGATTGTGTATTCAAATAAAAATACGTACCTAAATAACAGCTCGTGCAAAACTGAAACCGAACAAACCAATACCCATCTGGATATTGATTTTCCACCTATATCGAGCATAGCGGCCATAATAATAAATACGATGAAAATGAACTGCCATCCCAAAAGAATCCCACGCCGCTTGGACTTATCACAGGAAACAGCGCCCCGAGTTGCAAAAAGATAGACTACCAACGCACAAAAGAGCGCCCCTGTAGAGCACAGCCAAGCGGGGGATCCTTTTGCAATAACCCAAATAGCCCACGGCACGCTAGCAACCATCGTACCCAGTAGATAACGTGCCCCCAGGCGCATTATTTCAGTCGCTTTTCCCAAGCTCTACCACCTCATCACTAGCTGTTATTAGGTCCATATCGTGTGTAATTGCAATGACAATCTTGTGCTTTCGCATTTCCTTCATAGCTTTTATCAGAGCTTCCTTATGAGCAATATCGAGTGATGCTGTTGGCTCATCGAATAAATAGACGTCTGCCTTCTTTTCTAAGACCCGCCTAATTTCCAGTTGTTCCAGTTCCCCGGGAGACATTCCTCCGCACCTCTTCCTTTCGATAGAAGGAAAGTTTCTATCGCAAAGAATATCCTTTACTGATATCGGAGTTTGTTCAGCAAACGAAACTAGCTTCTGCCTAAGGAGCTCACAGTTGATTTCTTCTTGGGCCTTACCGTTGTAGGAAATAGTCCCAACGTAATCCGAATTGAAACAACCCATCAATAAGTACGCAAGGGTCGTTTTGCCCGAGCCATTAATCCCTACAAGAGCATAGAGCTTTCCTTTTTCAAACCTGACATTCAAGTTGCTGTAGAGACACTTTCCATTTAATGTAAAGCCGAAATTATGCAGTTCGATGTAATCGATCTCCAAGAGCTCCTCTCCAGCAGCAGCCGAAGGCAATTTAGAGGCATTTAGACGGGATATCGATGAGAAGCAGTCTTGTGCGCTGCTACCTATACCGTAGATTGACCTCACGGCAGATAGCATTAAAGCCATGTAGCTCGAAACAGCAACAAGTTGGCCTACACTCATGCTTCCATGCATTACATAAAAAGCCGAAATCAAAAGAATGGTCACCTGGGACGCAGCCGCAGCAAAGGAATCAGTTGCCTGAAATTTCGAAACGACACTTTGATAGGCGACTCCGGCGTGCAGCAAAGACGAAAAATAACTATCTATGGATTTCAATGCTCTTTCGAACAGCGCATTAACATACAAAAATCTCTGATGCGCAAGTATGGACTCCACTTTTCCGAAATACAGGGACTGCTCTTCCTTAAAGGTCAGACCTGAAACAAAAAGCGGTTTTTTAAATGAAGCATATGCAATTGCATACAAGATGCAAAATGTCACGGAAACCCAAAAGAGCGCTGTGGAACATCCATAGAGAAAAAATAAACTGATACCTAGCTGGACAATCGCAAGGAGTACCGTCTGGAGCATCGACAATCCGAAGGACGCCACAGTATTGGCATCTGAACAAATCTGTTGAGTTTTTTCAGCAGACTCCTGCTCAAAAAACAACTCAAAAGGCATCCGCACGAGCTCATCGATTTTTTTTCGAGCAATCGAGAATGCAGCCACGGTCGTTATCCGCATTGAAAGAAGGGTGCTTAAATAGCTGACAACAATATCGATTAATGCCGCGAAACCAATTAACGCACTGTCAATCTTAATAGCACCATAAGGAGCTTTTTTAGATATATTATCAACCAGAGCGCTCGTGAGCAGCGGGGATACAGAGGCCATCATTCCAGATATTATTAAGCACAACGTAAAGGCTATAACCAGAAGCAATTGGGAAGAAAACCCAAGTCTGAAATATGGCAGATAGTCGAAAATCGCCGTTGAATCCGCATCACTTCTTATGTTTGAGATCATAGGCCGCCCTCATTACTTTTATACAGTTCTTTCTTGCGGATACACAGCTTGTCTTATTTTCATACAGCCTGGTGAAGGGACAGCCACCCATGCACATAGGAAGAAGTGAGCAGTTAAGGCATTCTGAATCTGAACAAAAGTCGTAAGCATTCCATATGGAAACTTCGGATGCGCTACTCGTTTCATTTTCAAAGATGCTCCCATAGCTTCTGTCGGAATATCCTATTTCATTCCAGCATTTATATAAGGAACCGTCTGGGCCAATAACTTCTGAATATTTATTGACGGCTCCGCATATGGTCGGATTAAAGCCTGGAAGAAATGGATCCATGTACCCTGTCATTTTGTAGCGAGACAGACAGGATGCTTCAATCGAAGCAAATTCATCCTCTGAATAGCATGGAGAGTTAGCGCACGTCCCATTTATATCATCTACTGCCGCTAAATATAGTTTTACTTTATTACGAAGACCTTTACGATCAAGCGAATCAACCAAACGATCAATCTGATCACCGTTCGACGGATCAACATTGACTCTTAAGATGACATCAAAGTACGCACTAGCCCTTTTTACGTTATCAATAATACGGTTGAACGTATCGCCGCCAGAAGGAAGACATCTTCTTCGATTGTGTATCTCAGGCGGACCATCGACAGTTACCTGAACGTGCGTAACCCCATTTTTCGCAAGCAACTCCGCCGTTTTCCCATCTAAGAAATAGCCATTGGTCACCATGCTGGCGTTAAATAAGATTTCATCACTTCGGATTCCGCGCGTAATCTTCTCCACCGTCTCAATCGCCAATAAAGGCTCGCCGCCATACCAGGCAATCTGCAAACTTTCCGCCTGATTGTCTATAACCATGCCATTGATATGCTTTATTACCTGATCGACGCATCGGTCGCTCATTGAGCCATAACGCTTGCCATTCTCATAACAATACGGACATCTGAAGTTACAATTCAATGTCGGGGCTATCGTAAATGAAAGTGATTTTGATTGCATGCGACAGGCCAACGATATCTCTTTTAAATGTTCGATCTCGTCAAGTCCGTCGGGAACCAACAACCCCGCGTCCGTCAAATTATCGACAATTTCCGAAGGGCAATTAGCTCCATTCTCAAAAAGCCCCTTCTCGTATTCTGCATCCAACGCAACGATTGCACCAGAGTACGAGTTATATGCCAGCGTAGGTTGATTCCCTTTATCGATTACATTAAAGCGAGACTGTTTCATTTCTACTCCGTTGCATATTTCAATATTTCAACCTGCCATTAGGAGTAATTCCAGCCACAAAATTTGGTAATGCAGATCCTCAGGCCACACGGTCCTCCCCCTGAATAACTCCAACAAATATGTGCTGCACAGGACACACACGTAGAAATATCTCGAGACGAAGCAGGCATCTGAGTATTCACTGGCTTTTGAATATATTCCATCGGAGCTCCTAGCTAACGTGTATACCGCAATGTTGAAATGCGCGGCAATTCCCGCCCGTGTACACAGCACACATCCCCCAGGGATTACAGCGCCCTTGACATTTTGCGCCCTGACAAGGACACCAACTTGATAGCAAAGCAATATCGTTAGGTGTTTGAGTTGGCTGTATCCAATCCACAATGGCTCCTTTCTCGTTCTAGGCCTAGTTATACTTTGGTCAAAAAGTCAAAAGCTGTTTGATAACTTTTTGTACTAGATGAAACAATTTGTTTGCCTTGTTTAACATTATTTAATTTACACTTAGACAGATTAGAAATTCAACCGAAGGAAATTCTGGTGAATGTCGTTCAGCTGCAGTATTTCATAAAGGTATTTGATTATCAGAATTACTCGGATGCAGCAACTATATTAAGCGTTTCGCCGCAAGCTGTTTCAAAAGGCATTCGAGCATTGGAATCTGAACTTGGTCTGAAGCTGTTCGAAAAAAGAGGCAGTATTCTACATCTAACAAACTATGGAGAGGAAATCCTTCCTATAGCATTAGATGTACTAGCTTCAATTGAGGGAATTCAAGCGTATGCGCAAATCACGCGTGAAAAGATAAAAATAACCCAGATACGTTTGACACGCGTTGCAGTCGGACTAGCACCAATACTCGCAAGCTGGTTCAACCAGCCCACACTGAACAGGCTTTCGAAAAAGTATAAGGGCGGTAAGTTTGCTGTTTCCAGATATGACGACGGCGGAACGTGTTTATCCCTTCTACTTGACAGACAAATCGACATTGCAATTGTCGCTGGACAAGTAGACACCAATCTTTTTGAATCACATTTTTTATTGAATGCCGAAGTCAACCTCTTAGTTGAAAGCAGTCACCCATTAGCTAGTCACGCAACGGCGAATCTAAACGCGGTGGCTCGATATCCAATTGCAAACACCTGTGACATTCGATATTGTCGAAAGAGAATAAACTCAGTATTTAACCATCTGGGCCTTTCCCCTTCCTACGAGGATATTAACTTAGCAGACCAGCAAAATTTGTCCGATTTTCTGATTCATAAGCATGGGATTATTCTGACCATAGCCTCACAAGCGTCTCAATTCAGGATAGGCTATCCAGCAAAAATCGTTTGCCTAGGCGAACAAGACAGAATATCAATCCCTTTTTACTGCGTTTCAAATTCAAACGATACCCAAGCGCAGACTCATCACGCGATAAGCTGCATTCAACTTGAGGCACGCCAGCTCTCTCGATGTTTAAAAAGCGCTGAAAGAGGAGACCTTTCCAGCTGAATATGACGGGCATGCTAATTCCATGCAAAACAGCAACGTATTCCGCCAGAACAGAAGCGTGGATCAGCCCATGGTTTTGAAGTATTCCGAGAGAAAACAACGAGGGCCTGACAGACTCTTGCCAAATCAGTGACCCACTCACCACCCGCAAGCCTGTGCCCCACTTCCGAAATAAATGGCTCAGCCCCACCTTCTCAGCGGGTTGAGCCGAGCACTGACCGCACCATTCATTGTCAGCACCGCCCCAGACCAAGCCAAAGAAAGATGGCGCGGCGACAGCCAGATGGCCGCCACCGCGCCTCACACGTTATTTCGGCAAGCCGCTGTTAGCGTCGGAATAATTTAGCTACTTCACACCGCGTCCCAGGCGCTCAGCGACCGATGCCACGGCTTCCTCGCTGGCCGTTCCGCAGCTCACGCAGCCGTCATGGGCACGCATCTGGCCGGTAACCTCGTCCATCGCGAGCGGCGCCACCTTCTCAAGCTTAAAGCCCTTGCCGGCGCGCATGTTTTCCTTGGCCACGCTGATCATGAGCTTAATGCGGTTGAGCTGGTTGACCTCGGACGCACCGGGGTCGTAGTCCACCGCGACGATGTTGCTCTCGGGGTGCTGACGGCGCAGCTCCTTGATCACGGCCTTGCCCACCACGTGGTTAGGCAGGCACGCAAAGGGCTGTGTGCAGATAATGTTGGGCGCACCGTGGTCGATCAGATCGAGCATCTCGGCCGTGAGCAGCCAGCCTTCGCCCATGTTGTTGCACACCGAAAGCACCGTGCGGGCCTTGTCGGCCATGGTGCCGATGCGCTCGGGCGCCTCAAAGCGGCGGGATTTCTCGAGCATTTCCTCCACCGGCGTACGCATCCAGTCCACGAGCTTAATAAGTGCTTGCATGCCCGCGCGCGTAGTGGCAGAACTTCCCAGCTCGTCTTTCTGCAACTCAGCGTTGCTCATGGAGTACAGGAAGAAGTCGAGCAGGCCCGGCACCACGGCCTCGCAGCCCTCGCGCTCGATAACGTCGACCACATGGTTGTTGGCCGTAGGGTGGAACTTGACCAAGATCTCGCCGACCACGCCCACGCGCGGCTTGGTGCCCTCGCCCACGAGCGGCATGGTGTCGAACGCGCGGACGGCCTCACGCGCAAGCTTGGTGTAGTTGTGCCTGTTGAACTTAGGCGCCAGCTTGCGGGCGCGCGCCATGTACTCCTCGTAGAGTGCGTTGGCAGCACCGGGCGTGGCCTCGTACGGGCGGCAGCGGTAGAGCATCTGCATCATCACGTCGCCAAAGAGTACCGCGTAAACTGCCTGCTTAAGCAGCGCTGGCGTAATCTTAAAGCCGGGGTTATCCTCGCCGAGCGCCACGGCCGAAAGCGAGATCACCGGAATCTCGGGGTGGCCGCTCTCGCGCAGGGCCTTGCGGATGAGCGCGATGTAGTTGGTGGCACGGCAGCCGCCGCCGGTCTGGCTGATAACCACGGCCGTCTTGGACAGGTCGTACCGACCGCTCTCGATGGCCTCCATAATCTGGCCGGTCACCAGGATCGACGGATAGCAAATGTCATTGTTCACATAGCGCAGGCCAGCCTCGACGGCGTCGTGATCGGTCGAGGGCAGCAGCTCCAAGTTGTAGCCAGCACCACGGAACACCTCTTTGACCAGGTCAAAGTGGATCGGCGCCATCTGCGGGCACAGGATGGTGTAGCCCTCGTCGCGCATCTGCTCGGTAAAGGGCACCTTGGGCCACGCGGTCGAGGCACTCTCACGCTGCGCCTCGAACGTGTACTTACGGCTCGCGAACGCAGGGGCATCCGTGGAAGGCGCCACCGGCGCGGCGTCACCCTGCTCGTAGGTCTCGCCCGCGGCCGTAGCCTCTGCCAAGCGCTCGGCCTCCTGGTCCTTAAGCGCTGCCATGAGCGAGCGAATGCGGATGCGCGCGGCGCCTAGGTTGGACACCTCGTCGATCTTGAGCACGGTATAGATCTTGCCGCTGGCCTCCAGAATCTCCTGCACCTGGTCGGTAGTCAGGGCATCGAGACCACAGCCGAAAGAATTGAGCTGGATCAGGTCCAAGTCGTTGCGCATCGTCACAAAACGAGCGACGGCGTACAGGCGGCTGTGGTACATCCACTGATCGACGACGCGGATGGGACGCTCGGGCTTCACCAGGTGCGCGAGCGAATCCTCGGTAAAGACCGCAAAGCCAAAGCTCGAGATAAGCTCGGGCAGGGCGTGGTTGATCTCGGGGTCGTTATGGTAGGGACGACCGGCGAGCACGATGCCGTGACCGCCGTGGTCCTCGACCCACTTAAGGGCCTCCTCGCCCATGGTCTGGATATCCTCGTGGAAGCGCGCATCGGCCTCAAAGGCAGCGTTGACGGCAGCATCGACCTCGGAGCGCGTAATCTTGGGACCGCGCACGCGACCGCGACCGGCCTCAGCATCGGCCACGCGGTCGACGGCGAGCACCTGGTACAGACGGCGCTTGAGCTCGGTCTTGTCGTGATAGGGCACAAACGGATACAGGAACTCGATGTTCTGCTCGCGGATCTCGTCGATATTGAGCGCCAGCGCCGTGGGGTAGCTCATGACGATGGGGCAGTTATAGCAGTTGCCGGCCGTCGGATCCTCCTTGCGCTCCCAGCGCACGCACGGCATCCAAATGAAGTCGACATCGCGGTCGATGAGGTTCATCACGTGGCCGTGGCTCATCTTGGCCGGATAGCACACGCTCTCGGACGGCATGGACTCGATGCCCGCCTGGTAGGTCTTCTTGCTCGACTGGTCGGACAGCTGCACGCTAAAGCCCAAGCGCGTAAAGAACGCGTGCCAGAAGGGGTAGTTCTCGTACATGTTGAGCGCGCGCGGAATGCCGACGGTACCACGCGGGGCCTCGTCAGGGCTCAGCACCTCGCGGTTAAAGAGCAGCTCGTTTTTCTTTTTGAAGAGGTTGGGGGCCTCGGTCTTTTGCTTTTTGTGGCCGGCGCCCTTCTCGCAGCGGTTGCCGGTAATGAAGCGCCTGCCGCCGCCAAAGTCGTTGACGGTAAGCTGGCAGTTGTTGGAGCAACGGCCGCAGCGGACATGCTTCTGCGTCACAGTGAGATGCGCGATGTCCTCGGCCGAGAGGATGGCCGAGGTGCCGTCGGCGCCGGCGCGATCGCGGGCGAGCAGGGCCGCACCATAGGCGCCCATGCAGCCGGCGATGTCGGGACGCACGGCATGAACGCCGGTGAGCTGCTCAAACGCGCGCAGCGTGGCATCGGACATAAAGGTGCCGCCCTGGACAATCACCTGGCTGCCGATCTCCTTGGGGTCGCGCAGCTTAATGACCTTGAACAGGGCATTCTTGATGACGGAATAGGACAGGCCGGCGGCGATGTCGCCCACCGTGGCGCCTTCCTTTTGCGCCTGCTTGACGCGCGAGTTCATAAAGACCGTGCAGCGACTTCCCAGGTCGACCGGGGCTTTGGCATGGATGGCGGCGTTGGCGAACGCGCGCACGTCCATGTTCATAGAGACGGCGAAGCTCTCGATAAAGCTACCGCAACCCGACGAGCAGGCCTCGTTGAGCATGATGTGCTCGATGACGCCGTCCTTGACGCGCAGGCACTTCATGTCCTGGCCGCCAATGTCCAGAATGAACTCGACGCCGGGCAGGAACGCCTTGGCGCCGCGCAGGTGCGCGACGGTCTCGATCTCGCCGGAATCGGCCTTGAGGGCCTCGATGAGCAGCGCCTCACCGTAGCCCGTGGTGGTCACGTGGCCGATGGTGCAGCCCGCGGGGATGTGGTTGTAGAAATCGGCCATGATGACCTTGGCCGTGCCTAGGATGTCGCCGTTGTTGTTGCCGTACCAGGTGTGCAGCAGCTGACCGTCCTCGCCCACGAGCGCGGCCTTCATGGTGGTGGAGCCGGCGTCGATGCCGATGAACACGCGTCCGGTGTAGCCTTCGAGCTTGCCCTTGGGGACGACCTCGGTGTCGTGGCGGGTCTTGAACTCGGCAAAGTCCTCGTCGGTGGCAAAGAGCGGATCCAGACGCTCGACCTCGGCACCCTGCGTGTCACCCAGGGCATCGATGGCCCCGATGAGCTGCGGGAACGTGCTGAGCTTGTTGGACTCGTGCGCCATGGCGGCGCCGCTCGCCACAAACAGGTGAGCGTTTTGGGGCACGATACGGTGCTCCTCGTCCAGATTGAGCGTGAGGTAGAAGCGGTGGCGCAGCTCGGAGAGATACTGCAGCGGGCCGCCCAGGAAGGCGACGTTGCCGCGGATGGGACGGCCGCACGCCAGGCCCGAGATGGTCTGGGTCACGACAGCCTGGAAGATGGAGGCGGCCACGTCCTCGGGGCGGGCGCCCTCGTTGAGCAGCGGCTGCACGTCGGTCTTGGCAAAAACGCCGCAGCGGCTGGCGATGGGATAGATGGTGGTGGCGTTGGCCGCGAGCTCGTTGAGGCCGCTGGCGTCGGTGTGGAGCAGGGTTGCCATCTGGTCGATGAACGCACCCGTGCCGCCGGCGCAGGTGCCGTTCATGCGCTGCTCGATGCCGTTATCGAAGTAGATGATCTTGGCATCCTCGCCGCCCAGCTCGATGGCGACATCGGTGGCCGGGATGAGGGTCTCGACGGCACGCTTGCTGGCGATGACCTCCTGGACAAACTCCAGGTCGAGCCACTGGGACAGCAGAAGGCCGCCCGAGCCGGTGATGGCGCAGGTCATCTGGGCCGTCGGCAGCACGGTCGCAGCGCCCTCGAACAGGTCGCGGGCGCAGGCACGGACGTCGGTGTGGTGGCGCTGGTACTTGGCGTAGACGATCTGGTTGTCGTCGTTGAGCACGGCAAGTTTAACGGTGGTGGAGCCCACGTCGATGCCCAGGTGCAGGTTGCCGCGAGCGTTCTCGGGGTTGAAGATCGCGCCTTCGGGGGCGTGGGCGGCGGCTACGGGCTCGGCAGCGGTAGCGGGCTCGCTGGCGACGGACGTCTCCCCTGCCGCGTTCTTGGCATCGGCAACTGCCTCGGCAACTTTCTCGGCAGCCGCGGTCGCGGCCTTCTGCGCGGCGTCCACCACGGCGGGCGCGGCCTCGCGTGCGGCAGCGACCATGCGATCCTTGATGCCATCGACGAGTTTGCTCATTATCTCTCCTCTTAGTTGTTGGACTCGACGGTTGCGGCGGTGTCGGCCGTATCCTCGAGCTGCAGGTTCAATAGCTTCAAGCCGTATTCCGGCACGTTGATATCGATGGGTTGACCATATAGGTCGCCGGGACGCACAAAGGCGATAACCGTCATAATGCGTGCCATGGCCTCGGGCGATTCGGTGAGGCCGTGCTCAAACCAGCGCTGAATCATGCCGACCTCGGCGCTCACGACGTAGGTAACGTAGTAGTCAAAGAACGTGCCCAGCGCCAGGCCCAAAATGCCCGTCTGTGCACGTGGCACCACGGCCTCACGCGCGGTGTCGATAATCTTCTTAATGAAAGCCTGGTCGCCGCCCGGGCCCAGCAGCGATCCGATTAAATCGCGGTTGGCCGCAAGGTAGCGCAGCAACTCAACCGAACCGGGCGCCGGCTCGAGCTCATCGATGTTGTGATAGAGATCGGGCAACTGAGCTGCGGTGATGAGCTCAATGCGCTCGCGGATCTCGGCCAGCAAGCCGTCCTCGATTTGATTGATAAAGTCGGGGATATCGCGGTAGTGCGAATAGAACGTGCGGCGCGTAAGGCCAGCGCGCTCGGTGAGCGACGCGACATTAATGTGCGAAAGGTCGCCGCTTTCGGCAAGCTCGCTGGCAAGTGCTTGGCGTAGGGCACGCTGCGAGCGAAGGGACCGGCGATCACATTTCTCGAGCTGGGACAAGCGTCCTCCTTGTTACTCAGCCTGTGCGCTATTGCACAGTGCGAGTATTATTGCACACCGTGTGCATCAACACGTAAAGGCAATAATTTGGATGTGACAAAGGGGCAGTCCTTTTGTCACATTCAGCGACCGCCTAGGTTGTGCCAGTTGTGCCTGGCTTTTGAAGCGGCATTGCCAATTGTTCAAAATGTCATTCGTGGGTAGAATAGTGTCGACGGCAGCCCAAGTTCTGGAAAGCTGGGCAGCGCCGTTGTTTGCATTAGGGGGTCAACGCCTTAGCGGCGGCGACCCCTTCTGTTGCGCTTCGAACGCTGCTTGAGTGCCTCGGAAAGACCGACAAGCGCCGTGAAGAACGAGACCAAAGTGGTCAGAAGTCTCACGAAATCAATCAAATCGGTCATGGGCATCACCTCCCATCGGATGGAGGGCGCTGCCCGGCACATGGAACTGCCGTCAACGATACCGATTCTATCAAAACTTAGTTATATATACGAATATATGTTCGCATGCCAAGGGTGCAGGGCCCTCGTAACAAAGGAGCTGTCCCTTTGTCACATTATTCGATGACGGTGCGGGAGTTTTGCTTGTGCATGGTGGCGAGCATGTGTTTGGGGACGGCGTGGACCATGCAACTGCCGATGGTCGCGCTCGCGGCGGCCTTGGCGGCATCGCTGCCGTTTTTGGTCGCGTAACTGTGACGGAAGCGCTTAAGCATGGCGATATCGTTGCCGCCGTCGCCGTAGACCGCGACCTCGTCCTCGGCAATGCCGTAGTAGGCCGCCAGCCACGCCACGCTCTCGCCCTTATTGCACGACGCGTCCGTGATCTCGAACATCACCGGGTCAAACGGCGCGTTGACCACACGGTCCGAGCGCTCGGCCAGATATGCCTTAAGGTCGCGCTCCAGCTCGGGCGAGGTCACGCGGCAGTTGATTTTGCACACGTCATGACGCAGGATGTCACCGATCGACTGGTCGAAATACTGTTCCTCGTGGTACCCGCCACGTGCACGCATACCGCGCATCACGATGCGCTTGATAGGACTGTCTTTTTTAAAGCCTGCCTGGTGCATCTCGAACGATCCACTCGAGAACATGCCATCGGGCGTGGAGCAGTCAAAACAGATATCCGGAAACTCCTTGAGCAGCTCCTCGGTAATCTGCGGGTCGATAGTCCAGGTCTTGAGCACCTCGCCATGGCTGTCACGCACGATGGATCCGTTAGAGCAGCAAGCATCGAGCGCCAGCCCCGTAAAGCCATGCTCGCCGATCGGCAGCGTCGAGCGTCCGGTCGCGGGAACCACATGCAAGCCAGCCTCGGTCAGCTCGCGAATGGCACGGCGGATGGTCCCATCCGCCTCATGCAGGGCGTTCAGCAGCGTTCCGTCTAAGTCACTCGCAAACATCTTGATCATGGGCATGCCTCTCCTTCGTCTGCACGATATTGTAGGCGAAGGAGAGGCATGCCCAAACAATGCCGTCCCGGCGCGACGTGCCACCGCCTCCACAATTTCACGGTGTCCCAGCGCGTTAAGACAATCGCCACAAGCGATTTTTCAGCCGATAAAACAGCGCCGTCGTCAACGTCAGCACCGCCAACATGCCTGCGAATACAATCGCCGGTGTCCATCGATCATATGCGAGCCCGTAAACCAATTGGCCAATAGGCGTTGCACAGGAAAGCATCATATAAACGAGTGCCAGCACTTTTCCGCAGAGTTCCTTTGGCGCTGACCGTTGAACGAATGAAACGATTTCAACCGATGTAATGCTTGCCCACGCCATGACCCATGCCGAGCCGGCCGCAAGCGCGGCAAACGCAAATTCATCAGGACCGCTCAGTAGCGCGACAATAATCGGTACGATTCCAAAACAGATCATCGCAACATATCGACATATGCCCTTGAAGGAAAAACGATGCGGCCAAATACCGACCAAACCACTGCCGACAAGACCACCCAAGCCCATAGCCACCTCAATAATCCCAACAAAGGATGACTGTATTCCGAGATGCTTTGAAACAACAATGGGAGCACCAATCGTTAACCCAACTAACGCAAGGTTCAAAATAGCCGCAAGCAAAAACACAACGAGCAATGATGCGTTTTGAACCAGGTACCGAATCGACTCCCGGAAATCGCTTCGGCATGTCGAGCAAGTCGTACTGTCCCCTGTCATTCCAAATGAGGCATATCGCTTGAGTGTGCCCCCGAACAGCAGGGCTGACATCGCAAACGTCAACGCCGCGGTTTCGCATAGAGCATCGATACCAAAGCACCCATAGGCTGCCGTCCCGACTACAGGCCCCAAGATATTGCTCGCCATGGTTACCTGCGAGACCAACGCTGTGGCACGCTCAACCTTTTCTTGGCCCATCATGTGCACCGTCTCAATTTGAAGCATCGGTTTCAGCAGCGATTGGATGCCATATTGGACGCAAAGCATTGCTGCCACGACAACGGCAAGAGGCAGCGAACGCTTCATGGGGATAAACAACAGCGATGCAGCCATCAGAACAATGCCGAGCATCACAAGAACCCCGCGATGTCTCCCACGATCCGCCAAGATTCCGCCAGCCGGAGTCGCAAGCACGCCCGGCACGAACGCTATCGCCGCGACGGCACCATATAACGTTGACGAGCCGCTGCAATCGAACAGGTAAAGCGGGCACGCAAAGCACAGTGCCGACAACATCGAATACGCGCACAGCTGTGCAACAAGAAGACCGAAAAGCCTGATAGATCGCACTGTTTTTTTGCGTCAACGAGACGCCACTCCTCCGCATTCCAACCATAAGCCTGCCCCCTATACATACCATTAGTATGTATTTAATGACTTGAAAAGGGCAGCCGTGGCTACCCTCACAAATCAATTACATACCGTTGGTATCTATATTACCACCCGGCACGGTTCCATACGTCCCAAATCTGGGCCGTTGTCTGGAGCACTTCATTACCCAAATCGAGCCCCACCGCGGCCGCCATCTGCGCCAAGCATTGCGCGCGAGCGAGCATTCGGTCCTTGGATTCAAGCGGACGGAACAATGGCAGCAGCCAAAGATTCGCCAACAACGATACGGCCTCCGCCGCTTCGCGCGGGCATTCACACGCAATGGAGCCGTCGGCGATGCCCTCCTCGATCACTGGCAGGAGATAGCCATCGGCCGACTCGTCGAACGAGCCCTGGTACTGCATCGCCAGTAGACGCGAGCTTTTTACCGGATCTGCCGCAGGATGCATGCGTGCCCATAGCTCAATTTGTGGAACGACAGACTCGGGCGCGTACAGTCGCTTGAGCTTTTGGGCTCCGGTCATATTGCCGATACCAAGTGTTGAGCGACGTTGCTCAACAATCGGAGCCATTGCCCGATCAAATGCGGCGTTGAAAATCTCTTCTTTGCTCTTAAAGTGATGATAGACAGCGCCCTTGGTCATGCCATCGAGGCGGTCGACGATATCTTGAATGCTCGTCCCCTCATAACCCTGTGCGCAGAATAGCTCCAGCGCCGCGTCGAGAATCTTCGCGACCGTCTCCTCGGGATATTTATTACGCCCCATAATCTGTCCATCCGCAACGCAAGTCTTGTGCCTCATTGCAGTATTTTAACGTTGCGGATGGCAGGCAGTCGATTCTACACCGCGGCGGGACCGCGCTCGCCGGTACGGATGCGGATGACTTCCTCGACCGGCTCGACCCAGATCTTGCCATCGCCGACGGCTCCGGTGCGAGCAGCGTTGCAGATGATGTCGACAATGCTGTCGACATGCTCATCGGCGCAAATGAGCGTGAACTGTACCTTAGGGATCGTGTTGACAAGCAACTCGTTGCCGCGCACGTATTCCTTCCAGCCATGCTGTGCGCCGCAGCCCTGCACCTGGTTAATAGTCATGCCACGAACATCAGCAGCAAACAGCGCGTCTTTGAGAACCTCAAGCTTTTCCTGTCGCACGATAGCCGTGATCTTTTTCATATTGAATTCCTCTCTTTAATAAAGAAATGAATTGCCATTCAATGACGCGGGTTTCCCAGGTGCCGCAGATTGGGTTGAAAGAGGAGCGCCGCGTACTTTTGTACGCAAGCGACGGTTTGAAACCCAAGGTGCGGTGCCTGGGGAAGCCGCGCGACGATTGAACGGCAAGGTGCGGAGCTTGGGGAAGCTGCTAGTCAAGTCCCGAGAAGGAGGGATAAGCGCTCTCGCCGTGCTGACTCGCATCCAGGCCCAGCGCCTCGTCGGCCTCGTCCACGCGCAGGCTGCCGTGGAACAGCGCCTTGACCACCGTGGCGATCACCAAGTCGAGCACCAGCACAATAGCAACCGTCACCACAATGCCCAAGATCTGCGAGATGAGCAGCGACACGTCACCCGTGTAGAACAGGCCACCTTTACCGGTCCACGAGAGCTCCGGCACGCAGAACAGGCCTGTGAGCACGCCGCCCAAGATGCCGCCGATACCGTGGCAACCGAACGCGTCGAGCGCGTCGTCGTAGCCAAACTTGGTCTTGAGATGACTGATAGCCAGGTAGCAAACGGGCGATACGATCAGGCCCATGACCAGCGCTGCCCACGGCTCGACAAAGCCCGCACCCGGCGTGACCACCACAAGGCCCGCAACCAGACCGGTGCTGGCACCCACCAGCGTGGGACGGCCGGTATGCACGCGCTCGACGGCAAGCCACGAGACCATGCCCGCTGCGCTGGCCGTCACGGTGTTGAGGATGGCAAGTGCCGCCACGGCGTCGGCCTTGAACTCGCTGCCGCCGTTAAAGCCAAACCAGCCAAACCAAAGCAAGCCGGCGCCCAGCGCCACAAACGGCACGTTATGCGGACGATAGCTCACCATGCCAAAACCGCGACGACGGCCGAGCATCAAGCAAAGAATCAGACCCGTCAGACCGGACGAAATGTGCACCACGTCGCCGCCGGCAAAGTCGAGTGCGCCGATAATGTCACCGATAAAGGAGCCATCGCCGCCCCAAACCATGTGGGCAAGCGGCGCATAGACCACAAGCAGCCAAATGCCCAGGAAGGCCGTCATGGCACCAAACTTAACGCGGCCGGCCAGGCTGCCCGTGACGATAGCGGCAGTGATCATGGCAAACGCCATCTGAAAGGCGATGTTGATGATCTGAGGGTAGACGACACCGTCCGCAGCATTGCCCTCGGCCGCCTGCAGCACCTGGTTGAGTACCGGCAGGCACAGCAGCTGGTCAAGGCCTCCAATAAACGGGCTGGAACCGTCGCCGCCATAGGCCAGAGACCAGCCGGCAACAATCCACAGCACACCAACCAGGCCAATGGCGCCAAAGCACATAAGCATGGTGTTGATGACATTTTTGCGCCTGGACAGGCCGCCATAGAAAAACGCCAAGCCCGGCGTCATTAAAAACACGAGCATGGTGCAGACGAGCATAAACGTTGTCGATCCCGTATCGTACATTCGCTCTCCCTTGGTCGCATGAACGTTGTCGGCGCCCATAATGCGGCCGAGGGGCAACTGGTGTAGACCAGATACGGCGTTGTTAAACGCGGCGTTGTCGAATGGAAACGGTGCCGCAACCTTGGAAACGGCGCGGCAACGGACGCGAAACGAACGGGAAATACGCGAGCAAGGGAGCCGTGAGCGCGCCCGTCCCGACTAGCGCCGAAACAGCTCGTGGGCGCGGTCGCGGAGATTAGTTGCTCGAATGACACCTTCGTAGCGATTGATGCGCAGACGCGGGAAGGCATTGAAAAAGCGCAGGTCACGACGACTGAGTGACACGCTCGGTACCGGACGGCTCATGCGCTTACCGGCAAGGCGACGGCTGAGCGACGGACGCGGCATGCTCGGCGCGGCATCGGCCACGCGGCGGGCAGCGAGCGCCAGGCCGCGAGCACCATCCGAGATAAACGTCGGCATCGAAGCCTTCTCGCGCAGGGCATCGAGCGTCGCGTCGCCCAGCTCCGCCAGCCACGCGTTAACGGCACGGCTGCGGATATGCGTCTGTGCCACCGAGTCGATCGCCGAATCGGGAATACGTTCGAGCATGGAGTCGGACGCATCGGCGAGCGACTCGTTGATGCGGTCGGCAAGGTCGGCCCGGACGCGCTCCAGCTGATCGGACAGACGCCGCCAGCTCGCCAACGAGCATGCCGCGTCGACCATCATCGCGACCGCGACGATAAAAGCGGACAGCCGCACAATCAGCACCGGCAGATGGCCAAGCAGCCCCAACAATGCCGGCTCCACTAAACGGCAAATGCACAACGCACCCAAGCCAAACGCGCATGCCCAGTACAGACAGATGCGTCCGTGCAGGTTAAACGGCAGGTGCGAATAGTCCCAAAAGCGAGCCCCCGTTGTTTTTTCCAGCAGCACGCCTACGCTGTACTCAATCACGCTGCATACGAGCGCTGCAGCGACAAACTGGCTCGAGGCATCCGGAATCCCACGCAACAGCAGCCAGCAGGCAATGCCGCCCGCGCCATAGATGGGGCAGCACGGCCCAAGCAAAAAGCCACTGTTGGCAAATCGTCCGTGATTGAGCATGGCGCATACTGTCGACTCCCATGCCCAACCGCAAAACCCGTAAAAGGCAAACGAGAGCACCAGTGCCGAGAGTGGGCAGGCGGCAAGCGTCGCGCCGCCAAACGCCATATCAATCGCGGTCCCCACCGTCTACCCTCTCCTCTTTTCGCTCGATTCGCCACTCACGTCATCGTCCGCCTCGTCCTTGCGCCGCAGACGACCGGCGACCGTCTCGCGCAGAGCGCACCATTTATCTGCCAGGCATACAATCCAAGCCTCACGACACGTCGGCGGCACTGGCACCAGCGGAAACATATGCCGCACGATAATATTCCGTTCGCGCGGCGTCAGCTCAAAATCTTCCTCCGCACGTGCCAGGGCAAAAAACGGGTGGCGAAAGCCATGCAGCCGATGGCTTGGGTCGGGATCGTGCCAGTCATAGAGAAAGTAATCGTGCAGCAGGGCCCCGCGCAACAACGAAGCACGGTCGACCGAAATGCCGGCACGGCCCAAGCGCTCGGCAAAGGACAGGCTCGCCCGCGCTACCGAAGTCACATGTGCATAGACCGTCACGTCGCCATGCTGGATAAACTCGTGCGTCAGGTCCAAGCGGCCCGCCTGGGCCAGCTGGCGGGCGGCATAGTCGACCTCGTGCGCGATTTTTTCGGCACGAACGGCATCGGACATGCTGCCTCCTTCCAGCGACTCACGGCGACAAGCCACGGCCTGTGCACAATCGATAAAAACATCATGGAACATATCAGTATGGCATCGGACAAAACGTTTTGCCCCACCAGTTGGCGAATTACCGCGCCGCCGTCACATATCAAACGCCAAAATGTGCGAGACTGTCTTGTGCAATTGTGTCGGCCGAGGGAGCGCCGGCGCTCGATTCGCATGGAGTAACCCACAACGATGCTGCTTACGCAAACGACAACGCCCGAGGACGTCAAGGCTCTTAATCGTGCCGAGCTCCCGCAGCTCTGCGACGAGATTCGCCACGCCATCCTCGAAAGCTCCGCCGCCGTCGGCGGGCACGTTGCCCCCAACCTGGGCGTCGTTGAGCTTACGGTCGCGCTCCATCGCGTGTTTAACTCCCCTATCGACAAGATTCTCTTTGACGTTTCGCACCAGACCTACGCCCACAAGGCGCTGACTGGGCGCGCGTACACTTATATCGATCCGAAGCGCTTTGGCGAGGCCTCTGGCTTTGCCAATCCCGACGAGTCCGAGCACGACCTGTTCGCCATGGGCCATACCTCCACGTCGGTGAGCCTGGGCTGCGGCCTGGCGCACGCTCGTGACCTGGCGGGCGATACGTACAACGTCATCACCGTTATTGGCGACGGCTCGCTTTCGGGCGGCTTGGCGTTTGAGGGCTTTAACAATGCCGCCGAACTCGATAGCAACCTGATCATCATCGTCAACGATAACGACCAGTCCATTGCCGAGAACCACGGTGGCCTGTATCGCAATCTGGCCGAGCTGCGCGCCAGCAACGGCACCTGTGAGCGCAACGTTTTCCGCGCGATGGGGCTCGACTACCGCTATCTGGACGCCGGTAACGATGTGTTGGCCCTCGTCGACGCGCTGCAGGAACTGCGCAATATCGATCACCCCATCGTGCTGCACGTCTCCACCGCCAAGGGCAAGGGCTTTGAGCCAGCCCAGAGCGACCCCGAGCGCTGGCACCACGTGGGTCCGTTTGACATGGCGACCGGGCGCAAGCTCTGCCCGGGCCATCCGAGCGAGCCTGCGCCGCGCACCTATGCCGACATTACGGGCGAGGCGCTCAGCGCCGCCATCGAGCGCGATCCACAGGTCGTGGGCATCACGGCCGCCACACCCTACATCATGGGCTTTACACCCGAGCTTCGCGCTGCCGCCGGCAAACAGTTCGTCGATGTGGGCATTGCCGAGGAGCACGCCGTGACCTTTGCCACCGCGCTTGCTCGCTCGGGTGCCAAGCCAGTCTTTGGTGTGTACGGCACGTTTTTGCAGCGCGCCTACGACGAGCTGTGGCACGACCTGTGCCTCAACGACGCCCCGGCGACCATCCTGGTGTTTGGCGCGTCAATCTTTGGCACTACGTCCGAGACGCATCTCTCGTTCTTTGATATTTCCATGCTGGGCGCCCTTCCCAATATGCGCTACCTAGCGCCGGCCTGCATGGAGGAATATCTGTCCATGCTGAGCTGGTCGCTCGACCATCGCGAGCATCCTGTGGCGATTCGCGTGCCTGGTATTGGCCTGGTAAGCCGTCCCGATCTGGCGCCCGCCGAAGACGCCGACTACAGCTCCGTTCGCTACAACGTGGTGCGCCAGGGTCGCAACGTTGCCGTGCTCGCGCTTGGCGATTTCTTTGAGCTGGGCGAGCGCGTGGCAAACCGCTTGGCTGCCGAGTACGGTATCGAGGCCACGCTCGTCAACCCGCGCTTTGCAACCGAGCTCGACCGTGAGTTCCTCGACAGTCTTGCCGCCGAGCATCGCGTTGTCGTCACCCTCGAGGACGGCATCTTGGACGGCGGCTGGGGTGAGCGTGTGGCATGTTATCTGGCATGCACGCCGTTGCGCACGCGCACCTTCGGCATCGCCAAGGGCTTCCCCGACCGCTACGACCCCAACGAACTGCTCGCTCAAAACGGCATGACGGTCGAGAACATGGCCGCCGAAGCCGCAAGACTACTCAACGAGTAAGAAAACCTCCGCAAGGGAAGCATCCCTGCGGAGGTTTTTGTTTTCGCGACGCGATTATCTCAATCTGTAACATCCAGGGCCCGAATTCCCGTCTAACTGTTACAGATCTGGATAAGACGTCCTAGTCCCAGACCTTTGTCTCAATCTATAACAGATAGAGACCTTTTGGCCGTCCAGATGTTACAGATTGAGACATTCGAATTCCCCTGAAGAGAAAATCTCGATCTGTAACAGTCGCTCGGCAAAAACGGCTGCAGATGTTACAGATCGAGACAAAGCAACAAGGCATGCCGCCGCATCGGCCAAAACCACCACGAAGGTGCCTGTCCCTTTTTAGTAGGTAGAATAACCTATAAGGTAAGTATGTTTCTGAGTTATTTCGTGTTGACCCATTTGAGCGCGATAGGGTATAACTCTACTCAACCGCTAGGGATTTTATTGAGAAAGGTGTTCTACCATGAGCAAGAACCTCTCCCAGCAGGTCGTTCTCGACCGCCGCGGCTTCGTTGCCGCCACCTTCGCAACCGTCGCCGGCCTTGGTCTTGCCGGCTGCTCCGACACCAGCGCCGAGGCCGACAAGGGTTCCGCCGCCGGCTCCTCCAAGAGCTCCGAGGATACCGAGGCTTCCACCACGCTCGACGCTAAGGCATTCGACAAGCTCGTCGACAACGGCCCCAAGGCCGATGACGACGCCATCGCCGCCAGCACCTGGGCCACGGCCGTCAAGGACGCCGGCGTCTTTAAGATCGGTGGCGTTCAGACTTCCACGCTCTTCTCCCTCCTCAACGAGAAAGACGGTCAGACCCGCGGCTTCGACGCCGGTATCGCACAGCTCCTGTCCAACTACATTCTGGGCGAGAACAAGGTCGAGATCACCCAGGTGACCTCGGACACGCGCGAGTCCGTCTTGCAGAACGGCCAGGTCGACGCCGTCTTTGCCACCTACACCATCACTGACGAGCGCAAGAAGCTTGTCTCCTTTGCCGGTCCCTATTACTACACGCAGCAGGCCATCCTGGTGCTCGCCGATAACGACGACATCAAGAGCGTCGACGACCTGGCCGACAAGAACGTCGCCGTCCAGTCCGGCTCCAACGGCCCCGCCATCCTGGAGGAGCTCGCTCCCAAGGCCAGCCAGCAGGAGTTCAAGACCGACGAGGAGGCCCGCCAGGCACTCCAGCAGGGCCGCGTTGACGCCTACGTCATCGATAACAACATGCAGCAGAGCGCCCTGGTCCGCGAGCCTGGTAAGTACAAGATCGCCGGCAAGCCCTTCGGCAGCAAGGAACCCTACGGCATCGGCCTGCCGCTCGATTCCGACGGCGTCGCCTTTGTCAACGACTTCCTTAAGAAGATCGAGGACGACGGCACCTGGACCAAGCTGTGGCAGATCTGCATCGGCGACCGTACGGGCGACACCAATGTTCCCGAGCTGCCCGAGATCGGCGCCTAGGCAGCGAGCCTGGTAACGGCCGCAACGAAACCATACGGAAACGCATGATGCGCTTTATTGCGGTAAACTGTTTCCTCACTGAGTTGTCGGGGCTTCCGTACACACGGGGGCCCCTTTCCTTACCGGCGGGAGGTCCGCATGAGTCTCTCCGAGCTCTGGTCGTTCTATGGCCAGAACTATATCGACGCGCTGCTAGCAACCTGGGGCATGACGCTTGAGTCGTTTGCCATCGCCATGGTGCTGGCCGTCGCCGTCACCGTGATGCGCGTGTCGCCGCTCAAGCCGCTGCGCGTCTTTGGCGACCTGTATGTCCAGGTCTTCCGTAACATCCCCGGCATCGCGCTGCTCATTATCGTCGTCTATGCGCTGCCGCCGCTCAAGGTCGTCCTGCCCTACCGCACCTGCGTTATCGTCGCCACGGTCCTTTTGGGCTCGGCCTTTGGCTCCGAAAACTTTATGAGCGGTATCAACACCGTCGGCGTCGGCCAGGTCGAAGCCGCCCGCTCGCTGGGCATGAGCTTTAACCGTATCCTCGCCAAGATCGTGATTCCGCAGGCGTTGCGCTCGAGCGTACTGCCCATGACCAACCTCTTTATCGCCGTCATGCTCACCACCGCGCTCGGCAGTCAGGTGCCGCTTAAACCGCAGGAGCTCACCGGCGTGGTGAGTTACATCAACACGCGCTCGCTCGGCGGCGTCGCCGCGTTCTTTATCTCGGCGCTCGGCTACCTGGGCACGGCCTTTGTGGTGAGCCACATTGGCAACTACATCGATAAGAAGGTGAGGATCCTCCGATGAGCAAGAACTCCTCCCCTGCGCTTACCATGCGCGATGCGCTCTACGAGGCTCCCGGCCCCAAGATGCGCACCAAGATTCGCATCGGCACCGCCATCTCGCTTGTTGCCGTCGCCGCGCTCGCCGTCCTGGTACTGCAGCGCTTTTATGTGACCGGCCAGCTTTCGGTCCACTATTGGTATTTCTTTACGCACCTCACCACCTGGAAGTTCCTGCTTGCCGGCTTTGAGGGCACCGTTAAAGTCGCACTCACCGCCGGCGCCATCGCGCTGGTGCTGGGCTTAGCCCTTATGCTCGGCCGCACGAGCGACATTAAGCCGCTGCAGCTGGTCTGCCGCGTGCTCACCGATTTCTTCCGCGGCGTGCCGAGCCTGCTGTTTATCTACTTCTTCTTTTTGGTGCTGCCCCAGTACAAGATCTCGCTGCCGTCGTTTTGGATGCTCGCGCTGCCTGTCGCGCTCGCTGCGGCCGGCGTGCTGGCCGAGATTTTCCGCGCCGGCGTCAATGCCGTGCCGCGCGGTCAGGTCGAGGCAGCCCAGGCGCTCGGTCTCTCCAAGGCCAAAATCACCTTTAAAATCGTGTTGCCGCAGGCCATTCGGTTTATCATTCCGTCGTTGATTTCGCAGCTCGTGGTCGTAGTCAAAGACACCACCGTCGCCTACGTGGTGAGCTACCCCGACCTCATGCAAAACGCCCGCGTGCTCATTACCAACTACGACGCCCTCGTGTCGGTCTACCTGGTTATCGCAGTCATCTACATCCTCATCAACGTCGCGATCAACAAGGCCGCTGTCTATGTTTCGCACAAGACCGGCGCGACCATCATCCGCTAACGCTTTACCATTTCGAGTCATAAGGAGCCGAGCACCATGGCACAGAGCACCTCTTCCACCGGCAATCAGCCGCTGATCGAGCTCAGGCACGTCGATAAGCACTATGGCGATCTACACGTCCTCAACGACATCAATCTCTCGGTTGACCGCGGCGAGGTCGTCGTTGTGATCGGACCCTCGGGCTCAGGCAAATCGACCATGTGCCGCACCATCAACCGCTTGGAGACCATCGACTCGGGCGAGATCCTCATCGAGGGCGAGCCCCTGCCGCAGGAGGGCAAGGATCTTGCCCGCATGCGTGCCGAGCTGGGCATGGTGTTTCAGCAGTTCAACCTGTTTGCGCATATGACCGTACTGCAGAACGTCATGCTGGGGCCGGTCGATGTACTGGGCGTGTCCAAGGAGGAGGCTCGTGGGCGCGCCATAGACCTGCTGAGCCGCGTGGGCGTTGCCGAGCAGGCCGATAAGGTGCCCGCACAGCTCTCGGGCGGCCAGCAGCAGCGCGTGGCCATCGCCCGTTCACTCGCCATGCAGCCCAAGGCCATGCTCTTTGACGAGCCCACAAGCGCCCTTGATCCCGAGATGATCAACGAGGTACTCGAGGTCATGGTCCGTCTGGCCCAGCAGGGCATGACGATGATCGTCATCACGCACGAAATGAACTTTGCCCGCCGCGTGGCCGACCGCGTCGTGTTCATGGCCGACGGCCAGATCGTGGAAACCGGCACGCCCGACGAGTTCTTCGACCACCCCCAGACCAAGCGCGCCCAGGACTTCCTCAACTCCATCAAGGGTCACTAGCCAGCCACCCCGTGGGACAAATCCATCGGAAGCGTTGTCCCACGTCTCTCATGCGCCCTGTCACCTTCAGATTCGAAAGCAACACCTATGATCGGAACCCGCACCTCATCGTCCTACACCCCGCATGTCGACATCGACCCCGCCGACCGCCCACTCATCCTCGTCGCACCGCGTTGGGAAGAGGCAAAGCCGTTTTTGAGCGAGACGCTCTCCCCCAACGAGGAAATCGCAAGTGTCTTTGTCGATGCCATTCTTGCCGCCGGCGGCCTGCCGCTGCAGATGTCCATCACCGAGGACATTGAGGTTATCCGTCATTACGTCGATATCGCCGACGGCATCGCTATTCCCGGCGGCCCGGACGTCAACCCCAAGCGCTGGGGCGACGAGCGCCCCTACGACCCCACACTGTGCTGCGAGATTCGCGACCGTTTTGAGTTTAAGCTGGTTAACGAGGTGCTCCGCGCCAAAAAGCCACTCTTTACCACCTGCCGCGGCACGCAGCTGCTCAACGTCGCCACCGGCGGCACCCTGTGCATGGACGTGCCGAGCCTGGGTGCGCGCGAGGGTCGCACGCAGTGGCGTCACACCCACGTGCTCAACGATCCCGTGCACCCCGTCGAGGTCGTGCCGGGCTCGCTGCTGGAACGCGCGGTTGGCGGGCACAGGCTGATCCAGACCAACTCGGCACATCACTGCTGCGTCGACCGTCTGGGTAAAAGCACGCGCTTGGTCGCCAAAGCAACCGACGGCGTTCCCGAGTGCATCGAAGTCGAAGGCCAGCCGTTCTGCCTGGGCGTACAATGGCACCCTGAGTACACGTGGAAGACGCTCGAGACCGACTTTAACCTCTGGAAGTCGTTTGTCGAGGCGGCAGCCAAGGTCAAGCAGGCCCGCTAGTTCACGGACAGCACAACAGACAAGGGCGCCCCGCCGGCCACATGGTCCGACGGGGCGCCCTATTACCTATATGCTGCCGGCACGCAGCCCAAGGCCCGCAAGCTCTTATTCGGCCGCCTCGCGCAGGGCCGACATCGTAGCCGCATATTGCTGCTGCAACGCATGCATCCTCTCGCGGGCGCCGTCAACGGCATCGGCGCCGCGCAGCGCTTCGGTTACCACGACCGCCGGCCCGTACAGATTATCGAATCCCAGGTTCTGGCTCACGCCCTTGAGCGTGTGCGCTGCCATAAACGCACCTTCGGCGTCTCCCGCCGCCATAGCGGCCTCCAGCTTGTCCATGCTCTCGTCATCCAAAAACTTGAGGGCAAAGCGGGCAAGCATTTCCTCGCCCATCAGCCGAGCGCACGCGTCATCATAATTAGCGCCGATCTTCTCATACGCCTCACGCATGGAAATCATGGATTAAAACTCCTTTGGTCAAACTAAATCGTGGGAAACGCGACAACGTCGGCGGGGCGTGCCAACGTCTCGGCAATACGGTCTTGCACCTCGAGCAGGCAGTTGAGCAACAGTGGGTTAAAGGTGCCGCACTTACCGTCCAGGATCATCTGGATCGCCTCCTTGTGCGGGATAGCGTCCTTGTACACGCGCACGCTCGTCAGCGCATCATACACGTCGGCCACCGAGACCACCTGCGCGGCAATGGGAATCTCGTCGCCCTTAAGGCCATCGGGATAGCCCTTGCCGTCCCAGCGCTCGTGATGCCAACGCGCAATCTGGTACGCATATTCCATAAGCGCATTGCCGACGTGATGGCGGCCCAGCTCACGCAGCATGTCGGCGCCGATCGTGGTATGTGTTTTCATAATCTCGAACTCCTCGGGCGTAAGGCGCCCGGGTTTGTTGAGAATCGCATCGTCAATCGACATCTTGCCGATATCGTGCAGCGCCGAAGCCAGGGCAATCGTAGAGCGTTCCTCATTGTCGAGGGAGATCGTGCCGCTACGCTGGACCAGACAGCCAAGCAGCAGCTCGGTCAGCTTCTCGATGTTCGTAACGTGCCTGCCGCTCTCGCCATTGCGAAGCTCCATGACGCCGGCCATGATGTCGATGAGCATGCGACTGTTCTTGACGCGCTCGTTGTACTGCTGGGACAGCAGGCTCGTCAGACGGCGCTGTTTGGCGTATAGGCGGATGGTGTTGCTTACACGGCGGCGCACGACACGGGAGTCAAACGGGCGGTTGATATAGTCCGAGGCGCCCAGCTCGTACGCGCGCAGAACCATATCATCGGAATCTTCGCTCGAAATCATGATAAAAGGCAGATTGTCGATACCCGATCGGCGCGACAGATCGGCCAGCACCTCAAAGCCGCTTATGCCCGGCATGACAATATCCAGCAGCACGAGCGACAACTCATCGCCATAGCGGTCGACCATGTCAAGCGCCGTACGACCGTTGTCGGCCTCGAGGATGCAATACTCGTCCTTGAGCATCTCTTTGAGAATGGCTCGGTTCATCTCGGAGTCATCGACAATAAGCACCAAAGGCTTGTCGCTTTGGAAGGCTTCGATGGGATCGGCATCGGTCACGACCGTACCGGCTTTTGCCTTAGCGCGGCTCAATAACTGGACAGCGCGGCCAACTCCCTCATCGACCGTCTCGCCATGAATGCGAACGCCACCAACACATGCCGTCAAGCTCACGTACTCATGGCCCGGAACAATCGTGGAATGAACGGCATCGGACACCTGATGCAGGCGACGGGTGAAGTCATCGGAGGGAATATTGGGCATGACGACCACAAACTTGTCGCAGCCATAGCGCACAAGCTCGTCAGTCGAACGAATTCCGCTGCGTATGGCTGTCGCCACAGCACCGAGCGCAAGGTCGCCGGCATGACGGCCACACGTATCGTTGAAGACCCTAAAATCATCAAGGTCGATCACCGCAACGCCGGCATTCATGCGGGCGCTACGGAGCTTTTCCTCGTAATATCGGCGATTGCGCACGCTCGTCAGCACGTCGGTGTAGACAAGGTCCTCTTCTGCAGCCTCTTGCTCATCGATCGGACGCACCATCAGCAGGACGTGAGGCTCGCCCTCGACCTTTAGAGGGCGTAGGCGGGCGCGGTACTCAACACCATCGTTGAGCAGTTGCTCCGACACCTCATCGGAATCTGCCAAGGCCTCAAGACTCGATTGACGCAGACAAGGGCACCGATTGCCGGCGAGCAGGCAGTTAGGCTCGCTCTTAATCTGATCGGCCGACAGCAAACGCACCACGGGGTAGGTCTTTGCGACGCGGGCGACCTCAGCGGCAGCCTCCTCGTCGGTTAGATTGACCTCGTGATTATTGAGCATATGGGGCCCTTTCGATAGTTTCGCATGGTAGCGGTGGGTTCCAAATGTTACAAGGTTAACACCTTGCCGATGCAGGTAAGCACGTGAATGCTGTTACATTTTTATGAGTTGGCAGACGGCGCGATTGAAGCCGCAGACGTGAGGTCTTGAGCACATTTGTTAACACGGCCGAAACGTTTGCGAGTGAAGGCTGTTTTGTTTTTTGCAGCTGTTAGAGCCCCAGGATGCCACGGACAGTCTGGGCAGCCGCTGTCGGGCGATCGCGCAGGCCGTTGTGCGCGCCGGGAACCATTACGAGTGGACAGCCCAAAAGCTCAGCCGCCATCCTCGTGCCCGCCTCGCGGGGTGTACCGACCGAAAGCTCGCCCAAAAACACAGCCGACACCGCCTTTGATTCTCGGGCGCGCTCCCAGTCGGGAGCATATGTCATATTTGTTCCGTATTCATTGGCCATAAAGCAACGACCATTGCGCAGGGCATGCTTGGCTTCCGCTTCGGTCGTCCCAGGAGCCTCGGGGTCCAAGTCGCCGAGAGCTCCCAAGAAAAGCCGAAGCGCCCTTGAAACCTTTCCAGCCGCAATCATATCGAGCAAAATCGGAGCCGCGCCCATGCCGACGCCTTCGGCCGACACAGCCGGCTCATGCAGAATCGCACGGGCGACGAGATGGGGTTCGATGCGAAGAAGCTCCAGCGCCACCAACGTACCGGCGCTGTGCGCAAGCACATTTGTCGGAGCGCCAACGTGTTTGATCACGGCCTGCAGGTCGGCGGCCTGAGCGGCAAGATCATAGCTGCCGTCTGCCGCTTCGCTGCTGCCGCCACAGCCGCGGCGGTCGTAGGCAATTACGCGGTAGTTGTGACTGAGCTCACATGCAATGCCGTCGAAAAATGTGCCGTCGACACAAGCGCCGTGCACGCACACCAAGGCAGGAGTATCAGGCGACACATCCGGGCCGGCATATTCGCGACAGGCAATCGTGGTGCCCGCATTCTCGACCGTAAAATCCATGTTGTGCCCCCATCATCAACGCCCATCCAGTTGCGCGTCAGTACGGCTGGATAGACCCGCATTTCTTTACGCCTTGTTAACAGATTAACTTTACCCGACCCGAGGCTTTTCATGACACGGCATAATGAGCGACGTGAAAAAACGAAACTTGTAAAGCAAGAGCCCGCACCCTGCTTTGGAGCCGATGCTATGCTTAGGCACAATTGTCTTGAGGAGCATATGCCTATGTCTACGTTTTTGAATGCCAGCCCCATCTTTGGGCCCGTTCGCAGCCGTCGCCTTGGTCTCTCGCTCGGCGTCAACATGATGCCGGCCAGCGGCAAAATCTGCACGTTCGACTGTATTTACTGCGAAAACGGCCTCAACGCCGAGCGCCCCTGCCATGAGCCGTACAACACAGCTGCCGTGGTACTCGACGCGCTCGAGGCAAAGCTGCGCGAGATGGCAGCCGAGGGCGAGCTCCCCGATGTGATCACCTTCGCAGGCAACGGCGAGCCCACCGCCGCACCGGAGTTTCCGCAGGCCATCGCCGGCGCCGTCGCGCTGCGCGACGAGCTTGCCCCAAACTCCAAGATCGCCGTGCTCTCCAACGGCACGCGCGCCGACCGCCCCGAGGTGCACGACGCGCTCATGATGGTCGATGACAACATTCTTAAGCTCGATACCGTCGACCCGGCATTTATCCAGCTGCTCGACCAGCCCGTTGGCCCCTACGACGTCGAGCACCAGATCGAGACGTTCGCAAGCTTTGACGGTCACGTTATTATCCAGACGATCTTTTTGACCGGTGAGTATCAGGGCAAGCCCATCGACAACACCGGCGAGGAGTACGTCGCCCCCTGGCTCGCGGTGCTCGAGCGCATTCGTCCGCAGGAGGCGACCATCTACACGGTGGCGCGCGAGACACCGGTCGCAGGCCTTGCCAAAGCAGCACCCGAGGCCCTCGACGCCATTGCCGCGCGCGTGCGCGCCCTCGGCATTCCCTGCCAGGTGAGCTACTAGCAAAACCACGCAGCAGCTAGTGCCTGCCATCCCGCTCCATCAGTTGCGGTGATATAGTTCCTATTTATGCTGTTAAACCGCTTAAATCGGAACTATATCACCGCAACTTTTATGGACGCGTGGGTGGGCTATACTAGCTGCGAATGAAAGGAAGTTAGCCATGTTTGACAATGGACCCGTGCCCGGCCGCAACGACGCCTGCTGGTGCGGCAGCGGCAAAAAATATAAGAAATGCCATAGCGCCTTTGATGAGCGCCTCGAGCGCTTGTGGGAAGAGGGCTGGGAGGTTCTGCCCCGCACGCTCTACAAGACGCCCGCCGATATCGAGGGCATCAAGCGCTCGGCCGCCATCAACGTGGGCGTGCTCGATTACGTAGGCGAACACATCGCCGCGGGCATGACCACCAACCAGATCGACCAGATGATCTACGACTACACCGTCGAGCACGGTGGCACGCCGGCCGACCTCAACTATGAGGGCTACCCCAAGAGCGTTTGCACCTCGATCAACGACGTGGTCTGTCACGGTATCCCCTGCGATACGGACGTGCTGCATGAGGGCGATATTATCAACGTGGACTGCTCCACGATCCTAGACGGCTACTTTAGTGATTCGAGCCGCATGTTCTGCATCGGCGAGGTCTCTGCCGAGCGCCAGCGCCTGGTCGACGTCACCCGCGCCAGCGTGGAGGCGGGTCTGGCTGCCGTCAAGCCGTGGCTGCCGCTCTCCGTGATGGCTGAGGCCGTGCAAAAGACGGTCGAGGACGCCGGCTTTAGCGTGGTGCGCGAGTACGGCGGACACGGCATCGGTAAGGAGTTCCACGAGGACCCGTTTGTGGGCTTTACCACCGAGGCGCCCGATGTGGACACCATCATGGCTCCGGGCATGGTCTTTACCATCGAGCCCATGGTCAATGCCGGAGCGCCCGACATCAAGATCAGCAAGGGCGACGGCTGGTGTGTGCGCACCAAGGACGGTAGCGATTCGGCCCAGTGCGAGGTACAGCTCGTGGTGACCGAGGACGGCTACGAGCTGCTGAGCTGGTAGCCGTTGATGCGCCGGGCTTCGCGATGGATATGTTAACCATCGCAAAGCCCGGCGTTTTTATAGCGTTTTGCCTGATAAAACCTGCCAAAATAAACCTGCCCCTTTTGGTAGGTCGAGCGGAGAGGACTGCTTGTGAACATCCTGGTTTTGCTGCCCGTCAACGACCGTCATCGTGCAATTCTTGAGTCGAGCGCTCCGGGCGAGGACTTTATCTACACGAGCGCCGACGCCGCCACGCGCGAGCAGGTCGCCGATGCTGACGTGATCTTGGGCAACATCGACCCTGACATGCTCACGGCATGCGAACATCTCCAGCTGTTGCAATTGCAGACCGCTGGCTATGACGATTACTTGGCCGCCGGCACCGTGCCGGCCGACGCCAAATTGTCTTGCTCGGTGGGCGCCTACGGCCAGGCCGTAAGCGAGCACATGTTTGCCATGGTCCTTTCCATGATGAAGCGCCTGCCCGGCTATCACAACTTGCAGCGCGAGCATCGCTGGGAGGATTTGGGGCCGGTCACCTCGCTCAAAAACGCCAATGTGCTGGTGCTGGGCGCGGGCGATATCGGCGGCCACTTCGCCACGCTCTGCCGCAACATGGGCGCGCACGTCCGCGGCATCAAGCGCCATCCACTCGTCTACCCCATTGTGTTTGAGGACATGGACGGCATGGACGCCCTGTCCGAGCGCCTGGCCGAGGCTGACATCGTCGCATCCTTTATGCCCAGCACACCCGAGACCCGCGGCCTGGCGAACGCCGAGTTCTTCGCCGCGATGAAACCGGGCGCCTTCTTTGCCAACGGCGGCCGCGGCGACCTTGTGGTCGCCGACGACTTGGTTGCCGCCCTGGAGTCGGGACATCTCGCCGGCGCCGCGGTCGACGTCACCGACCCCGAGCCGCTGCCTGAGACAAGCCCCCTGTGGGATGCGCCCAACATGCTCATCACGCCGCACGTCTCCGGCTGGTTCCACCTGGCAGCCACGCTCAACAATGTGGTCGACATTGCCGCAGAGAATCTGCGTCACCTGCAAGCCGGCGAGACCCTGCGCTGTTGGATCGAACATTAGGGTTCCGCCGTTCTAACGAACGGCGGACCGGTCGACGCTACGCGCCGCCCAGAGCGACAATTTGTCATTCAAAAGGCAAGGCATGACCAGAAGGTCTATGCCTTGCCTTTTTCATGCCAACTTGTTCGCTCTGGACATCGCTCGCTGACGCTTGCTCAACCTGCGGTGTCATAACAATTCTGTCCAGCTGTTGGCTTTGCGGCATTTGCCCAGATAAAACCTGCATAATAAACCTGTCCCTTTTAGCAGGTTTTAGAGCTCCACGCTTTCGGCGCCGTTGATGGTTAGGTTTCGCTCGTAGAAAGCCGTGAGGGCGCGAATGGCGTACATCACGTCGCGTACGCCGCCGGTCTCGTAGCTTGAGTGCATGGCAAGCTGCGGCAGGCCCACGTCCACAGCATGCATGCTCGCCTGCATATTGGACAGATTGCCGAGCGTGGAGCCGCCGGCCATATCGCTCTTGTTGGCGAAGGCCTGCGTGGGCACGTCGGCGTCATCGCAGATGGCCTGGAACACCGCGCGGCTAAAGGCATCGGTGCAGTAGTGCTGGTTGGCGGCTTCCTTGATGACGATACCGCCGTTGAGCACCACCTGATTGCGGGCATCGCACTTCTCGGCGTGGTTGGGGTGCACGGCATGTGCGTTGTCGCAGCTTACAAGCATCGAGGCAGCAAGTGCGCGATGGTACGACTCGTCGTCAAAACCCAGCGATCCGTTGATGCGGCGCAGCGCGTCGGCCAAGAAGGTCGACATGGCACCCTGCTTGGTCTCGGAGCCAACCTCCTCGTTATCGAAGCAGCAGAAGACCGAGACGTCGTGCGCGTTTTCGGCGCCCAAAAATGCCTGTAGCGAGGTATAGACACAGGCCAGGTCGTCGAGCTTGGGCGTCGAGATAAACTCATCGGCCCAGCCCCAAATGCGCGCATCCTGACGATTGACCAGGAACAGATCGCGGCCCAGAATCTGCTCGGGCTCAACGTCCAGCTCGTCGGCGATCAGGGCATCGAAGTCACCCTGCTTAAGCTCGCCGGCGCTGATGAGCGGGCACAGGTCAACAGCTCGGTTGGGCGCAAAGCCCTCGTTAACGCCGCGGTTCATATGGATGGCAAGGCTCGGGATAATCGCGACTTCGCGCTCGGTGGCAAGCAGGCGGCTCTCAATACGGTCGCCTTCGCGTACCAACACGCGGCCCGCGAGCGCCAGCGGGCGGTCGAACCAGGTGTAGTCGATCATGCCGCCGTAGGCCTCGGTGTTCAGGCGCAGCGTCTCGCCTGCGCCGTCGAGCTCGGGCACGGCCTTGACCTTAAACGTCGGCGAATCGCTGTGCGACGCCGTGAGCTGAAAATGATAGTCACCGGCAACGCCGTCCTCGCCCCACGTCGCGGTCAGGTTCTCGCCCACCTTAAAGGCAATAACGCTCGAGGTATTGCGCTGCGTGTAATAACGCCCGCCCGGCTCGATGTCCCACGCCGCGTTCTCGGGCAGGTAGGTAAAGCCCGCCTCGTCGAGCTCGGCCATAATGGTCGCCGCCGTATGGAACATGCTGGGACATGCCTCGATAAAGTCGATGAGGTCGTTGGCGGCCTCGATATCGTCGGCCGTCACATGCGCGCGCTCGGGCGTTTCCTGATCCGTCATGCTCTCCCCTTTCGCTGGGTTGATGGTCCCCTCCAGCATACCCCGCCACGCCAGCGCCGCACTCTTCATTCCATGTTTAATCCCGCGCCGCTCACCAAGTTGAGCCATCATGCCCGCGCTCCTTTTGCGACAATTACGCTAACAGGACGAGAGGAGCCGTCATGAAGCCACGTAACATTGCCATCGCCTGCGGTGTCGCGGGAGTCGCCGTCGGCCTTGCCGCTGCCACCGGTATCGTTTACCGCAAGCAAATCAAGTCCGCCGCGTCGCTCAAACGCTTGACCGGCTACGCGGATAGCTATGACCTGTACGCAATCGACATCGCCTACGACTACGATCTTGATCGCATCATCGCCGCTGGCGTGCGCGACGACCAGGCCTACATCGATGCCGTGGTGGCGCAGGTACTGCCCGGTGTGCCGGTACATGTCCAGGCGCCCCAGTTTGCCTGCAGCGCTTTTGTCGCCGTAGATGCCGAAGGCCGCGTGCGCACCGGTCGCAATTACGACTTTAAGGACGACACCTCGGCGCTGCTGGTGCGCAATCACCCACGCGACGGCTATGCCTCCATCGGGTTTGCCGCCCTTAACAACCTGGGCGATAACACTCCGCTTGACTCCGTCGGCGGACGCGCCGCCGCACTCATGGGCCCGTTTGCCCAGCTCGACGGTGTTAACGAATGCGGCGTGTCCATTGCCGTACTCACTCTGGACTCCAAGCCCTGTGACCAGGACACGCAGCGCCCCGTCATCAATACCTCGCTCGCCATCCGCCTGGTGCTCGACCGTGCCGCCACCACGCAAGAAGCTGTCGACCTGCTTTCCGCCTACGACATGCACGCCATGGCCGGACGCGACTACCACTTCTTTATCAACGACGCCGCCGGTGACGCGCGCGTAGTAGAGTGGGATCCGCGCGATCCGGACCGTGCTTTCAAAGCGACTCCTGTACGCCAGGTTACGAACTTCTACGCCTGCTATGGCGACGAAGTGCTGCCCAACCAAAAGAATGGCGAGCTGGGCCATGGTAAAGAGCGCGCCGTCGCAATCGCCGATGTCCTTGACGCCCATGTCGGTGCCCAGGACGAAACGATTGTCTGGAAAGCCCTGCGTGCCGCAGCGCAAGAACCCAATCCGGAAGACATCACCAGCAATACGCAATGGTCGGTCGTCTTTGACAATACCGAACCCGCCGCCGCCATTACGCTGCGCCGCCACTGGGGCGACGTCGACGCCTTCGCACTGTAAGGACCCAGGCTCGTCGACCTTACGCTCGCCTGACGTTGTTTACATTTCTATACGCTTGAGCTAACACGTTTTACCCCCGTATCAACAGTGTGCGGGGGTAAACTTATGCGCATGTTATAACTTGCCCGGAAGGATTCATCATGCTTAGGATCGGTCTTCTTACCAGTGGCGGCGACTGCCAGGCGCTCAACGCCACCATGCGCGGCATTGTCAAAACGCTTATGACCAATAGCGAAGAGCCTATTGAGATCTATGGTTTTGAGGACGGCTACCAGGGCCTTATCTACAGCCGGTTCCGCGTCATGACGCCCGCCGATTTTAGCGGCATCCTTACCCGTGGCGGCACCATCCTGGGCACGAGCCGTACGCCGTTCAAGCGCCTGGATATTCCCGAGGCCGACGGCGTCGAGAAGGTGCCGGCAATGGTCCACACCTATCATAAGCTGCAGCTCGACTGCCTGTTTATGCTGGGCGGCAACGGCTCCACCAAGACCGCCAACCGTCTGCGCGAAGAGGGCCTCAACGTCATCGCCCTGCCTAAGACCATCGATAACGACACCTGGGGCACCGAGCTGACGTTTGGCTTTACGAGCGCCATCGACGTCGCCACCAAGTGCATCGACGACATTCACACCACCGCTTCGAGTCACGGCCGCGTGTTCGTTATCGAGATCATGGGCCACAAGGTTGGCTGGATCCCGCTATACGCCGGCGTCGCGGGCGGCGCGGATGTCATCTTGATTCCCGAGATCCCCTACGACATGGATAACGTCATCAAGACCATCGAGCATCGCATGGAGACCGGCAGCCGCTTTACCATCGTGGCCGTCGCCGAGGGCGCTATCTCCAAGGAGGACGCGGCGCTGTCCAAGAAGGAGTACAAGAAGAAACTCGCCGAGCGCACGAGCCCGTCGATCGTCTACGACATCGCCAAGGAGATCGAGGCCAAGACCGGTCGCGAGACCCGCGTCGCCATCCCCGGCCACACGCAGCGCGGCGGCCAGCCCGACGCCCAGGACCGCATCTTTGCGACCCAGTGCGGCGTCGAGGCGGCACTGGGCTGTCTACGCGGCGAGTTTGGCTACATGATCGCCCTGCGTGACGGCAAGATGTGTCACATGCCGCTCGAGGATGTCGCCGGCAAGCTCAAGTATGTCGATCCCCAGAGCGATCTGGTGCGCGAGGCCAAGGCGTTGGGCATCAGCTTCGGCGACGAATAGCCTCGGCTGGAACTGCTCTCATCGGAGGCCCCAGGGCTTACCTCCCAAATCGTCCTCGGACATGTCAGGACCCCGCCGTGCGCTTCGCGCCGCGGGGTCCTTCCGTCCTGCGGAAAGATTTGGGAGGTAAGCCCTGGGGCCTCCTGCGGTAACTAGGGAGGCCGTGGCTATTCGTCTTCTTGCTGCGGGTGCCTGGGGTAGGATGCGGCGTGCATTTTTGGGAGTATTCAGCAGCCGAGGGTGCCTGCATACTGGATTTTGGGCGAAAGGCAGGCACCATGGGCCGCATCCTGTAAAAAAACGAGCGGCTCTAGAGGCGTTGGGACTCAGAATCGGGGCTTTCAGCGCGGTTTTGTGCACCCGCCCCCGCGCCCACGGACCCCGGGATGCTGAATACTCCGGAATTTGCACGGCGCCCCCTGGGGTACCTGTGGGCAAAAAGCAACCGCCCCGTCAAAGTATGCATTTGGCGGAGCGGTTTATGCAAAAATACTGCTGCGGGCGCGTCGGCAGCTCGCTAGAACTTGAATCCCAGGACAGGTTACTCGGCGCTCTTGAGGGCGCCGACCATGTCGATCTTATTGAGAGTTCGGTTGGTGGCGAGGTTGACGATGATCGTAAAGCCGAAGGAAAGCACCACGGCAAGCACGTAGCTCAGCGGCTCGACTTCGACGTCAAAGTACAGCGACGGCATCTGCAGGATGTACGTAAAGCTCTCGGCAAGCAGGCCACCCAGCGGCACGCCCAGTGCGGTGCCAATCGCCGTGAGGATCAACGTCTCCTTGTTGACGTAATGGTGTACCTCGCCACGGCGGAAGCCCAGCACCTTGATGGTCGCCAGCTCGCGCTCGCGCTCGGAGATATTCGTGTTGGACAACGTAAACACCACCACAAACGACAGGCACGCCGCCATAAAGGTCACGAGCACCACGACGGAATTGATGATAGTGAAGTTCGCCTCGTAGTTCTGCCAATGTTCGGCCGTGCTCGAGATGGTGAGCCAACCGTCACTCTTAAGATTCTTGCTAAACGCAATCTGGTCGGCCGACGAGCCCTTAAGCAGCACAAAGATGCCGTTAAGACGCGCGCTTCGGCCGAACGCGCGCTCATAGGTGCCCTGCGTCATATAGAGCGTGTTGCCCAAATAGTTGAGCGAGATGTCGCTGACTTTGACCTTGGCGACGTTGAGCGACGAATCCTGGACCTGCGCCGTGTCGCCCGGCTGAATCCCAAGAACCAGCTGTGAACTCTTGCTCAGATACACGTCTCCGTCACGCAAAGACAGTGGCTCTTTGGACTCATCCTCGAGACGCGCGTAGTCGTCCAGGTCGTTCGTGCGGTCATCGGGCACCACGATCAGCTGCACGGTCTCGCTCTTGCCGCCAAATGTAAAGGTGACGTTGTCGGTCATAATCGGCAGCGTCGAAGTCACGGTCACGTCGGAATCCTTAGCCGCGCTGCGCTCATCCAATGCCGCGCACGTCTGCGAAAAATCGTCGGGATTGGCAACCGCCAGCAAGTCATAGCGCGTGATATGCCCATACTGCTTGGGCGAAAGCGCGACCGACGTGTCGCGAATACCCATACCGCAGATCACAAGCGCGGTGCAACCCGCGATACCGAAGATGGTCATAAAGGCGCGCTTTTTGTAGCGAAACAGGTTACGTGCTGCCACCTTGTTCAAAAAGCCCATGCGGCGCCAGATAAAGCCGATGCGCTCGAGCAAGATACGCGAGCCGGCGCGCGGGGCCTTGGGGCGCATGAGCGAGGCCGGAGTCTCGGCCATCTCGTGGCGGCAGGCGATAATCGTGGCGCCCACCACGCCCACGGCAAACAGCGCCACCGAGACGATCGAGGACACGATGTCGTACGAAAGCAACATCTGGGGCAGCGAGTACATGTCGTCGAACACCGTAAACAAGAACAGCGGCAGGCCCACAAATCCGATGATGTTGCCGAGCACGCCGCCGATCAGACAAGCCCACAGCGCATAGTCCACGTATTTGGACAGGATGCGTCCGCGCGAATAGCCGAGCGCCTTATACAGGCCGATGAGCGTGCGCTCCTCCTCGACCATACGCGTGGCGGTGGTAAGGCTGATGAGCACGGCGACGATAAAGAAGATGAACGGGAACACCGTGGCGATGGCTTCAATTGACGAGCTATCGCTCTCCACGCTCGAGTAGCTTGCGATATTGCCGCGGTCCTGGATGTACCAGGTGCATTCTCCCAGATCGGAAAGCTCGGCGCGGGCGTCGGCAAACTGTTGGTCGGCGGCGGCACGGCGCTGGTCCAGGTCGGCTTGCGCCTGCGCACGCTCGTCGCTGCCCTCGGCCATGCGATTGATGTTGTCCTGCTCGATCCCAAAGAGCATGGCGGCCTGACGCTCGGCCGCATCCAAGCTTGTCGGCGTGTCGACCGTCAGCTCCTGAGCGCGCGCCTTCTCACGCTCCTCGCGGATCTTCTCTATATTGCCCTTGACCTCATTGATCTTTGCCGCGTAGGCATCCGAATATGAGTTGAGATCCTTGGCTCCCTCGACGACCACGTGGACCGCGGAGTAGGAAGAAGATGTCGCGGCGTCCTCGCTCACATAGAACTTATAGTCCGCCGCCGAGGCGGCACGGAAGGCGTTGACCGTCGAGTCGGAGCTCACATCAGTGGGATCGAGAACCTCGGCCGTGATGGTGTAATCGCCATCGGCAAACTGATCCTTGGCGCTTTGGTTCGACGAGCTCGCATCGTTGGCAGCAAAGCTCACCGTATCGCCGAGCTTTTTGCCCGAAGCCTTCAGGAACTTCGAAGTCACCGCGACCTCATCGGCGCTCTCGGGCAAATCGCCGTTCACGAGCACTGGCTGATCGATATTCTCCTTGGAGAGACTTTGCACGACCACGCGCTCGCGCGTTGTGCCCACGGCGGTGTAGGCGGTCTCGGTGTAGATGCCCTCGGCCGTTTCGACGCCATCGACCTCTTGGATGGCGTCGAGATCATCGTCAGTCAGGCCATAGGTCGACTGCACGTTAATGTCATAGACATTTTGCTGGTCGAAGTAGGCGTCAACCGAATCGCACAGGTCCTCGCAACCCGCCTTAAGGCCGCACATCACGCTCACGCCGAGCGCGGTGATCACGACGATAGACAAGAAGCGTTTGAGGCTGCCGCGAATCGTGCGGTAGACACCGCGGCGAAACACCGTCGGCACCATATCGTTTGAGCTTTGGGCAGTGCGGTAGGTCGTAAAATCCTGCTCGCGCTCCGTGTTCTGCGCGTCGCGGCGTTGGCTGTTTTGGCGGTCCTGATCCATGGGCGCTACCACTCGATCGTCTCGATAGGCACGGGATTTTGCTGGACCGTCTCGCTCTCCACGCGGCCGCTCTTAAAGCGAATCAGGCGATCGGCCATGGGCGCGAGCGCGGAGTTGTGCGTGATGATGATGACCGTAATGCCCTGCTTGCGGCAGGTATCCTGCAGCAGCTGCAAGATCTGCTTGCCGGTTTTATAGTCGAGCGCGCCCGTGGGCTCGTCGCACAGAAGCAGCTTGGGGTTCTTTGCCAGTGCGCGGGCGATGGACACGCGCTGCTGCTCGCCGCCCGAAAGCTGTGCCGGAAAGTTGCCCAGGCGCTCGCCCAGGCCAACCTGGCGAAGCGTTTGTTCGGCATCGAGCGAATCGGGGCAAATCTGAGCTGCGAGCTCAACGTTTTCGAGGGCCGTCAGGTTGGGGACCAGATTGTAGAACTGGAAGACAAAGCCGACGTCGGCGCGGCGGTATTCCACGAGCTGCGCCTCGTTAGCGGAGCTCACGTCGCGCCCGTCCACCGTCACGGTGCCGGAAGTTGCCGTGTCCATGCCGCCCAAGATGTTGAGCGCCGTCGTTTTACCGGCGCCTGAAGCACCCAAAATGATGGCGAGCTCGCCGCGCTCGACCGTAAAACTCGCGCCGTCGAGTGCGTGAATGCGGGCGTCGCCCTCGCCGTATGCCTTGATGACGTCTTTGAATTCGATATAGGCCATCGATTAATTCCCATCTGGTCGGATAACTCTTTAGTATTACCCATTTCGCACCGACCAAAAAGGGACAGGTTCATTTTGGCAGGTTTTAGAGGCGGACGGTGAAGGTGATCTGGTTGCCGTGGCCGCAGACAGAAGCGCTCCCACCATGGGCTTCGGCGATGGCACGCACCACGGATAGGCCCACGCCCGAGCCGCCCGTCTTGGAGCTGCGCGACACGTCCGCACGATAGAAGCGGTCGAACAATCGATCTAGGTCGCCTTCGGGCAGCTCGTCCACGGCGTTCGAAACGACAAGCTCGGCCGAACCTTTGCCTGCACCGCGTGAGACGGCACGCAGACTCAACTCAATTACACTGCCCTCACTCGCATAGCGCGTGGCGTTATCCAGCAGCAGCTCAACCACCTGCGCCACCGCTGCAGCATCGGCATGGGCCCGCACGCCACTCGCAATCGACGTTGACAGACGCTTGCCACGCGAAACCGCCACCGACTCAAACGGCGACGCCGCCTTGTCCACTGCCTCCGAAAGATCGATCGATATCATGGTAAAGCCCGCCGAACCCTCGTCCATGCGAGCCAAAAACACCAGACGCTCCGTGAGCGCCGTCAACCGTGCAACCTGTTCGTGAATGCTCTGCGTCCACTCGCTCTCGCCGCTCTCGATCTCTTGCACCTCATTGGCGGCATCAATCACGGCCAGCGGCGTCTTGATCTCGTGGCTTGCATCGGTAATAAAGCGCTTTTGCTTGCTGTAGCTCTCGACCATCGGCCGAATCACCGCGCCCGAGGCACCCGCCACAATTGCCAACACCGCCAGCCAGCCAATGCAACTAATCGCCACGCTCGCGCTCAAAAACGAATGAAAGCTTGCAAGCTCGCGCGAGCAGTCCACAAACACATAGGTGGTCTCGTCGCCCTGAACCGTAACCGTATAGCGGTAGTTACCAGAAAAGCCCGAGGTCCAACCCTTGGAATATAGTCCTGCAGCGATGCGTGCAGCACGCTTGGCACCCACCGCGGCAATGCGGGCCGTGTTGACATCGGTCACCTGCCCACCGGCAATCGACACCGTAAAGTAGCGCGTGTCGAAGGGAGACTCCGCCGTCATACCTTCGAAGTGCCCGGTGCGCATGACCACCCTGTCACCGGCAGCGGTCTTACCGGCGCCCACATCCTCGCCGAGATCGGTCTTGGGCTCATCCGTCCAATCGATGCCGTCCTTGCCCGCCAAGATATAGCCCAGACGAGCGTCGGCCATCTTGCAGACATGCGAGTAGTTGACGATATTGATGCCGGCGATGATAAGCGTAAGCACGGCGGTCACGGCACCCATGGCAACCAGGATGAACTTACGACGCAGGCGACGTCCCATTGCACTGGCAGCATCGGCGCGCCCCGGATTACCCGAGTCCGCGCCCATGCCGAGCTTTGCCGTCGTGCGCTTCCACCACGCACTCGCGCTCACGCCTATTCGCCCTCTTCAACAACCTCGAGCGAATAGCCCTGGTTGCGCGATGCACGGATGGCCACGTTGGCACCAAGCGCCGTCAGCTTTTTGCGCAGGTACGAGATGTAGACCCACACCACGTTGGCGCCTTCGGGCGCGTCCTCACCCCAAACCCCGAGCATCAGACGCTCGGTGGGCATGCGCGTGCCGGCGTTGCGCATAAAGAGCTCCATAAGCTGAAACTCTCGATTGGCCAGGTGCTCCTCGCCCAAAGGGCCCACGAGTGTGCACGATGCCGTGTCGAGGCGCACGTTGCCCACGCTGAGCGTCGTGGCGTCAATTGCCGTCGCGGCACGCGTCATGGCGCGAATGCGTGCGAGCAGCTCCTTGGCGGCGAACGGCTTGGTCAGGTAGTCGTTGGCACCGGCATCCAGGCCCTCGACCTTATCGGACACCTCGCTTTTTGCCGTGAGCATGATGATGGGCAGTCGCTTACCGGCGGCGCGTGTGCGCTTGAGCACCTCAATGCCATCCATGCCGGGCATCATGATGTCCAGGATTGCGGCGTCATAGTCGTTGGCGAGCAGATATTCGAGCGCCGTCAGACCGTCGAGGGCGGTGTCGACCTCGTAGTCGCTATGTTGAAGAATCGCGGTAAGGGCACGGGAGAGGCCGGGTTCGTCCTCGGCAAGCATCAGCTTCATAGTTGTTCCTTTGGCGCGCGGCTATACAGATTTCGATATTGCCGATGATAGCGCACCGCCAGCCGCCTTAGCGCAGCCTTAGCTGCTCAACCTGCACGTTTCTAAAAACGCTGGATAGGGCTTAGCCAAACTTAAGGCACATATGCCGAGCGCTTGGACGCATGCCGGCCGCGAAAGGACGGCGACTCGTTCTTTCAGGGTGTCTTGGCCATGCAAAGTGCTTGAACGTTAGTCCTCGTACGCGCCCTCAAGCCGAAGCAACCACTCCTTGCGGTCGAGGCCGCCGGCATATCCGTTGAGCGAACCATCGGCGGCAACCACGCGATGGCACGGCACAATAATCGAAATGGGATTACGCGCGACCGCGGCCCCCACGGCACGGGGAGACACAACGGGTGCCTCATTTCCCGGCACACGATGTCGAGCCGCAACACGCTGGGCGATCTCGCCATACGTGGCGACCTCGCCACGCGGAATAGAAAGCAGCTCGTACCAAACTTCATGCTGAAACGCCGTGCCAATCAAATGCAACGGCGGCGTAAACCGAGGTTCCTGCCCCGCAAAATAAGCATTCAGCCAAGCCCAGGAACGCTCAAGCACCGAAGAGGCCGCACCATTTGCGGGACTTACCGACGACATGCCACCGGTACCGGAAACCGCGTCGGCGCCTTCAACATGTTCGGAGTCTTCCCGGAGAAGCGTGGAGCCAAAATGCTCCTGCTCCTCAAACCAAAGCCCCGTCAGGCCGCGGCCATCAGCGGCAAGCAAGATTTCGCCCAAAGGCGAAGCAAACGTCGTCGTGACCACCAGCGGCTCCTTTCAAAACTCCGCAACATAATACCGCGAACTGTGCAGACAACCCCAATCGACCCCAAAGTCACCCAAAGCAGCAGGCGCGCAGCGCCGCAGCTGCCGCACGACCCCAAAGTCCCCACAGGCAGCAGGCGCAACGCGCCGCAGCTGCCGCACGACCCCAAAGTCCCCGCAGGCAGCAGGCGCAACGCGCCGCAGCTGCCGGCCGCGCCCCACAGTCCCCAAAGGCGGCAGGCGCAAAGCGCCGAGGCCGCCACCGGGACCAGGGCCCGCAACAGCCGCGCGCCCCCCACATCAGCCCAGCGGCCCCAACCAACAACGGCCCCATCGCAGACTGCTCGCAGCCGAGTCACCGCAGGCGGGGGCCGGGCTTAGCTTTCAGAACACTCCGCAGACCAGTGTGGCGCCTTGTCCGCGGCTCCGAAGGAGCAGGACAAGGCGCCACACATGGTCGAGGACGTTCTGAAAACTAAGCCCGGTCCCCGCCGGACAGGTCAACTTACTCGCAGAGCAGCTTAGCGATCTGGACGGCGTTGGTTGCCGCGCCCTTACGGATTTGGTCGCCGCAGCACCAGAAGGTGATGCCGCGCGCAGCCTCGGGGTTCGAGATGTCGCGGCGTACGCGACCGACCCAAATCAGGTCCTGGTCGGAGGTGTCCATCGGCATGGGGAAGCGGTCGTGCGCATCCTCGGCGCTCATGTCGTCAACTAGCTTGACACCCGGAGCGGCAGCCAGCGCGGCACGGGCCTCTTCCACCGTGATGTCGCGCTCGAACTCAAGCGTGATGCTCTCGGAGTGCGAGCGCAGCACGGGCACGCGCACACAGGTGCAGTTCACGCGCAGCTCGGGCAGATGCATGATCTTGCGGCCCTCGTTTTGCAACTTCATCTCCTCGGAAGTAAAGCCCTCCTCCTTGACGCCGCCAATCTGCGGAATCAGGTTGCTCGCGAGCTGGGCGGCAAACGCGCGCGGCTCGGGAATCTCCTCGCCACGGCCCAGGGCGGCCAGCTGAGCCTCGAGCTCGGCCATACCGGGAGCGCCAGCACCCGAAGCCGCCTGGTACGTCGAGACGATCATGCGCTTCACGCCAGCGAGCTGGTGCAGCGGCCACGTGGGAACCAGACCGATAATGGTCGCGCAGTTGGGGTTGGCGATAAGGCCGTGATGCCACTTGATATCGTCGGCATTGATCTCGGGCACGACCAGCGGCACCTCGGGATCCATACGGAAGGCATGGCTGTTGTCGACCACGACGGCGCCGCGCTTGACGGCCTCGGGCAGCAGCTCCTTCGCGATATCGTCGCCGGCGGCTCCGAGCACAATGTCGCAGCCCTCAAAGGCCTCGGGGCAAGCCTCTTCGATCACGATCTGCTCGCCGCGGAACTCAACGGTCTTGCCCGCGGAGCGTGCACTTGCCAACAGCTTGAGCTTGCCAACCGGAAACTCCTGCTCGTTGAGGCACTCGAGCATCTGGGTGCCCACGGCTCCCGTCGCGCCCAAAATAGCAACCGTGTACTGTTTCATGCTTCCCCCTTTAAAGGTTTTGGCTTTTGCCCGCACGCCGAGCAGGCTGATTATTGTTGCCAGTGTATACAAGAACGGGGCGGGCACGAAACCCGCCCCGTCGAAACGAAACCGAAACGAAACGCCCCGCCGTAGATTTTTGGCACTTGTCCCAAAAATGCACCGGGACGGCAGCTACTTGCGGAGCGCGGCCAGGGCGGGATCGACCGGTGCGGGGACCTCCAGGTCGGAGACCTTCACAATGCCGTTCTCATCGGAGAAGGCACGGTAGATGGTCTGAATCGCCAGGTCGAAGTCCTTCTCCTCGACACCGATAATGATGTTGATCTCGTCGCAGCTCTGCGAAATCATGCGCACGCTCACGCCGGCCTGGCCAAGCATGCCAAACAGATGGCCCGAGATACCTGCGCGGCCACGCAGGTTACGGCCGACGGTCGCGATGAGCGCCAGGCCCTCGACAACCTCGATCTCGAGCGGCTCGACCTCCTGCTGAATGTCGCCCACGAGCGAGTACAGCGAGTCGTGCACGTCCTGCTCCTGCACCACGGCGCCAAAGCGGTCGACACCGGTGGGCATGTGCTCGACGGAAACGTCATAGCGCTCGAAGACCGAAAGCGCGCGGCGCATAAAGCCAACACGGGGCTTGGTGCGGTCGCGGGCAACGTTGATGGCGACAAAGCCGCGCTTGCCGGTCACGCCGGTAATGATGGGCTCTGCCTCACCCTCATCAGCCGTCTCGCTAATGATGGTGCCGGGGTCCTGCGGCGCATTGGTGTTCTTGATGACCAGCGGAATACCCGCCTCGCGCACGGGGAACACGGCCTCCTCGTGCAGGACGCTTGCACCCATGTACGAAAGTTCGCGCAGCTCCTCGTAGGTAACGCGCGCAATGGGCTGAGCCTCGGGCACAATGCGAGGATCGGCAGAATAGAAGCCCGAGACGTCGGTCCAGTTCTCGTACAGGTCGGCACCCAGGCACTTGGCCAGGATCGAGCCGGAAATATCGCCGCCACCACGGTCGAGCAGCTTGATCTGGCCCTCACGCGTCGCGCCGTAGAAACCGGGCATAACAAAGCCGCCCTGCTGACCGTACTCCTGCACCAGCTCGGAGGTGCGATTCATGCTGAGCGTACCGTCATGATGGAACGCCACAACCGTCGCGGCGTCCAGGAACGGCAGGCCCAGGTACTCCGCCATCAGGCGAGCGGTGAAATACTCGCCACGGCTCACGAGCTCCTCGGTAGAGTAGTCGCCCGAGCGGGCGCGCTCGGCAAAGGCCGCGAACTCCTCGCGGATGGGATAGGTGAGCTCCAGCTCGTCAGCGATATCAAAATAGCGCTGGCCAATGTCCTCGAGCAGCTCCTCACACGACACGTGATACTTAACGTGCGCGTTAACCAGGTAGAGCAGGTCGGTCACCTTGGTGTCGCCCTTAAAGCGGCGGCCGCAGGCGGAAACCACCACAAAACGGCGGGCAGGGTCGGCATCGACGATGGCCTTGATCTTCTTGAAGTGTTCGGCGTCGGCGACCGACGAGCCGCCAAACTTGGCAATCTTAATCATGGGCTTGAGGTTACCTTTCTAAAAGCCTCTGCAAACCTGTTTTGCGCGCTCTGATACCATGGTTTCACCGATTGGGACCAAGGCATCCGAGGAGCAGTGTTATATGGGAACTTATCATAGTACACGAGGACGCACTTTATCGTGCTCAAGTAAGGTGGCAATCCGCACCGGCATCGCTCCCGACGGGGGTTTGTTTGTCTCGGACGAGCTCGGCACCCAGCAGGTCGATATCAGCTCGCTTGCAGATAAATCGTACTTTGAAATCGCTCAAGATGTGTTGGGAATGTTACTGAATGATTACACGGCCGAAGAAATTTCGGCGTGTGTCGACGAGGCATACCGCGGCACGTTCGCGAGTGAAGAGGTTACGCCGCTCGTCAAACTCGACGCTGCGCCGGGCGCCGACGCCCCTCAGACCTATGTGATGGAGCTCTTTGGCGGCCCCACAAGCGCCTTCAAGGACGTCGCCCTGCAGATGCTCCCCCGTCTGATGGCCCGCACTTCCGCCAGGGACGGCGGCGCCGAGCGCATCATGATCGTCACCGCCACGTCGGGCGACACGGGCAAGGCCGCGCTCGCCGGTTTTGCCGACGCTCCGGGCACGGGCATCACCGTCTTTTATCCCGAGGGCAAGGTCAGCCGCGTCCAGAACCTGCAGATGTCCACGCAGGAGGGCGACAACGTCGCCGTCTGCGGCATCCGCGGCAACTTTGACGACGCTCAGAGCGCCGTCAAGCGCATCTTTGCCGATAAGGAGCTTGCCGAGCGTCTGGAGGCCGCCGGCACGGTGCTTTCGAGCGCCAACTCCATCAATGTCGGTCGCCTGGTACCGCAGGTCGTCTACTACTTTGCCGCCTATGCGCAGCTGCTGCGCGCCGGCGCCATCGAGGCCGGCGACGCCGTGGAGTTCTGCGTACCGACCGGCAACTTTGGCGATATCTTGGCCGGCTACTACGCCAAGCGCATGGGCCTGCCCGTCGCCAAGCTCGTCGTGGCGAGCGACAAGAACAACGTGCTTGCCGACTTCCTGACCACCGGCGTTTACGACCGTAACCGCCCGTTCTTCACGACCATCTCGCCGTCGATGGACATCCTCATTAGCTCCAACCTCGAGCGCATGCTCTACTTCCTGTCCGATGGCGACTGCGAACTCGTTGCTAGCCTTATGGAGCAGCTGGCACAGACTGGTCGCTACGAGGTTCCCGCCGACCTGCTAGCAAAGATTCAGAGCGTCTTTGGCTGCGGTTGGGCCAGCGAGGACGAGGTCCGCGCTGTCATCAAGAGCTGCTGGGACGCGAACGGCTACGTGATCGACCCGCACACCGCTTGCGGCTATCACGTCTTTGAAAAAATCGCTCCCGCCGAGGGTGCCAAGGCCCGCGTGCTGCTTTCGACCGCAAGCCCCTACAAGTTCCCGCGCGCCTGCTGCGACGCCCTGGGCCTCGACGTTCCCGAGGATGATTTTGAGGCTATGCGCGTACTCGAGCAGGCCACCAACACGGTCGCCCCGACCCAGCTCGCCGAACTCGAATCCAAGCCCGTCCGCTTCGAAGACGTCTGCGACGTCGATGAGATGGCAAGCTACGTCGAGCAGGCTGCAAAAAAGATAGCAACCAACTAAACCCCTTATAAGGCGCCGGCGAAAGCCGGCGCACCTTCTTTTATCAGATACCTACCGGGATGATGACGAACGTGCATAGCGTGCCTGGCTGTTTAGTTCGTCGCGAGTTCCGCACGCAAAGGAAAGCACTTAATGTGCTTTCCGTCTTGCGCAG
>OFME01000230.1_pt1 | contig 48872 bp, 19 predicted proteins | sample 1541381 | NCBI WGS metagenome assembly OFME01 (sample SAMN04209243, study PRJEB22552) | human gut metagenome | biome: gut; material: feces | host: Homo sapiens | place: USA: Oklahoma
CTGACGAAAAATTTGACGACGCATCTGTCGCACAATCTTTGTGCGGTATTGCCTTAATGGAAACAGCCCTGCATGGTCTGCGTTTTGCAAAGACCGTGCAGGGCTGTTCTGTTGTGTATGCAAAGCTTTATGCAGTGTTTCCTTAATCTGCTGTGGAGCGAACCTGTTCTACGAACCGCAGGAACTGTGCCTTTCCGGCATCGGTGCGTTTGAAAACGCCTGCGTCCAGCAGAACCTGTTCAAAGACTGCCCCGATTTCCTGCTGAATGATCGTTTCCGCATTTTCCGCATTGGCTTCGGGGTGGCGTGTGCGGACTTTCTCCAGCCATGGCATGTGACTGCGGAGAGAGTCAGTCTGTGTCAGGTCGGCATCAGAATACAACGCCCTTGCCAGTACCGGCAGTTCTCCCGCCAGACGTGCCGGCAGGACAGCCAGTCCCATGACTTCGATCAGACCGATGTTTTCCTTTTTGATATGGTGCAGGGACGGGTTCGGGTGGAACAGTCCCAGCGGGCGTTCCGCCGTGGTGCGGTTGTTCCGCAGCACCAGATCGCATTCGTACAGTCCGCCACGCATTCTGGCAATGGGGGTAATGGTGTTGTGTGGTGTGCCGTCTGTTTCCGCATAGATTTCTGCTTCGGCATCGGTATAGGTTCGCCACTGGGTGAGCACGTGGTCGCAGGCTGTCGCAAGGGCAGAGCGATTTTCACTTTGCAGGCGAATGACCGACATAGGCCACTTGACGATCCCCGCCTGTACTTCCGGCTGATTCGGCAGCAGGAACGGTGTTTCCACCGGAGCCTTTGCCATGGCGAAAGTGTAGTGTCCGCCCTGAAAATGTTCGTGGCTCAGGATAGAACCGCCCACAATCGGCAGATCGGCGTTGGAGCCGATGAAATAGTGGGGGAGCATGTCCAGCACATCGAACAGCTTTTCAAAAACTGCCGCATTGATCACCATGGGAACATGTTTCTGATTGAACACGATGCAGTGTTCATTATAATAGCCATAGGGGGAGTACTGGAAAGCCCAGTTTCCGCCGTGAATGGAAATGGGAATCGGCCGGAGATTCTGCCGTGCAGGGTGTGTCAGCGTGCCGGCAAAACCGGTGTTTTCAATGCAAAGCTGGCATGCCGGATATTTGGTCTGGGGTTGGTTCTTGGCTGCGGCAATGTCGCGTGGGTCTTTTTCCGGCTTGGAACGGTTAATGGTTACGTCCAGTGTGCCGTATTCACAGTCATATGTCCAACGCAGATCCTTGGCAATTCTGCCGGCACGGACGTAGTTGGTGTCCTTGCTGTACTGATAGTACCAGTCTGTGGCTTCTTCCGGACTGCGGTGATATGCGGCAAAAAAGCTGCGGTTCACTGTGTGCGGGCGTTCTGTCAGCAGCCCCATGATGCGGGTGTCAAACAGATCTCTGGCGGCGTTGGAGTCGGTGATGATGTCTTTTTCTGCAGCATAGGACACCAGTTTGTCCAGAATTTCGTCAATGGTGGGCAGCACCTCCGGCAGGGCAGGCGTTTCCCACGCAGAAAGCTGCAAGAGATTCATAAGCTGATTCCGCAGGAAGATCTCATCTTCGGACGTGATCAGTTCTTTTTCGATACCGTACTGAATCAGTTCCTGTATGCTTTGCTCGATCATATGCATTCCCTCCTGTTATGCCAGGTACAATTCCTTGACCGCTGCTTCACCGTCGCCGCGGTAGAACAGATACAGCGGGTGAGTGCCGTCGGAAATGTGCAGGGGAGCACGGCTTTCCGTCCATGCATCTGCCGGAGCAACCGGAATCTCTGCCACGATGTTTTTGCCGTCCATGTTGTCGGAAACTACAAACTTGCCGTTGCAGGAACCGCGGTATTGTACGCCGATCTCCTTTGCACCGGAGAATGCGAAGTACTTGTATCCCAGCATGGTGCCGTCCTGAATTTCGCCGATAAAGCGATCTTCACCGCAGTGGGTCGCGTTGGGGAAACTGTCGGTGTAGATCTTGTTGGAGCCGTGGGGCATGTGTCCGTTGGTGATGTTGCAGGCGATCACTGCCGGATAGGTGCCGGTACCGTGCAGCGGCTTGCCGTTCAGACCGCAGGAGGTGATCTCTACCTGCGGAATGCTGCCGTCCGGCAGAATGGTAATGGGTTCTGCACATGCCTGACGGCTGTAGTCGGACTTGTGAGTCAGGCGGTGATAGAATACGTACCACTGTCCGTTGATGCATTCGATGCTGCCGTGTGTGGTGCCGGTCATGTTCAGGCGGTCTTTTTCGCTTCTGCCATGATAACCGACATCACCGTTGGAAACGATAGTGCCGCCAAAGACGAAATCTCTGTCCGGCAGGTCGCTGGTGGCATAGCAGAGTTCGTGGTTCTGCCAGGAGGAGTAGATGAAATAATACTTGCCGCCGATCTTGCGAATGGAACTTGCTTCAAAGAACGGGTGCTCCTCGAAGCTGGTGCCAATGGGGTATGCCGGAATGATGTGCCGCGGTTCGCTGGTGACTGTCAGCATGTCATCTCCCACAGTGACTGTGCAGGGACCCATGACACTGCCCTCTGTTTGCAGGACTTCGTTTCGGCTCTTGTGATACCGCTGCATGACTGTCTGAATGGCTTCCTCGTGGTTCGGGAAGTCCTTGTCCAGAGCCTCGTCTGACCATGTGCCGTAGTAAATGCGGATCGTGCCGTCATCGTTGATAACGCCGGGATCGAAGCAGATGTAGTTCAGCATGGGGCTGCCGTCAGGATAGTGCACAAAGCCCAGATACCGGAATGGTCCTGCCGGAGAATCGCTGACAGCCACGCTGATCGGTCCGTTGTAGCCGCCGAAGCCGGCTCTGCCGGACATACAGTAGTAAAGGTAAAATCTGCCGTCATTGCCCTGTACAACGTCCGGAGCGTACATGAATTTCCGGTCTGTGGGATATGCCGGATCCTGATCGGCACGGTAAATGGTGCCCTCGCAACGCCAGTCGGACAGGTCCGTCACCGGAGCAGAGTAGGTGGTGTAGTCCAGCATGCAGAAGGTTTCGCCGCCTTCTTTGTCGTGGGAACCGTACAGGTATACACGGTCACCGAACACATGGGGTTCGCCGTCCGGAACACATTCATAAATGGGGAGAAAAGGGTTATATACTTGTTTTTTCATCAGAAAAAATTCCTTTCTTTTCATTTCCGGAGAAACAACATTGTTCCACCTGGATTAAGTTCATTATATGCGATTTTTCTGCATCTGTCAATAGCGTTTTTCATTAAAAAACAGAAGAAACGTTTCATAAATCTGGTGGTTTTGACAAGGCTTTTCAAGCGGTGTTTTTACGTGGAAAATCGTGAATTTTGCCGAAAAGACACGTGTCAGGCTTTATTCAGTGTTTCCTTAATTTTTCTGGTCATAAATGAAGCCCTTAATTGAGGAATCAATCTTTCATTTACAAACGCCATAATAACCTCCAATCAAGTCATTCTCTATAAGTAACAGGTATCAGCAATCGCGATACCTTTATTATACCAGAACTCTCTTATTTTTACAATTATTTTCTTAAAATCATTTTTCCTAAGCAGCATACAATCCGGTGAAATAACCGGTTTTGTATGTTGCCTTTTCTGCTTTTTTGAAAATTCATATAAAGTTTACATCTGAAACCTTCCCATTTTGCCATGCTCCATTGTCTTAGTAATATCAGGAGGGGAAAAAAGCGGCTTCTCAAAATAGAATCCAAAGGGAGAAAAAACAAATTGAAACAACTACCACAGGAAAATTAAGGCAATATTGCACAAAGCACAGCTGCCGGTTTGGTATAATGCGGTTTTCTTCAATAGATGTTGACAATTTCACATAAAAGTGTTATAATTAAAATAAGCGTAAAACCGCAGAAAAATGTGCAAAAAGCACAATTTGAAATAAAAATCAAAGCAGAAAACTAGCCATTTTATTCAACTAAATTGCTGAAATCTCAGGAATATGGCTTATGAAGATGGGAATATGGCTTATGAAGATGATTGACACAAAAATAATGGTGTCACGTGACAGGAGGAATTGAAATGTATCGACAGATCAGTATATGGAAACGTGTCATTTATGGCATGCTGGCAGCCGTAATGGTGCTGACTTCGTGCAATTGGGGAACGATTTTTGCGGCGGCGGCAGCGTTGGGAAATTCCGGCACATTTCAGGTCAGTTTCGGAGCCGTTACCTCAAACGGTGCAACGCTGACGCCGGAAACCAATGACGGTGTCGGCAGCTTCTACATGATCCAGAAGCAGCAGCAAACACTGCTGACTGTGAATATTGTCCCAAATTTTTCCACAGGCTATGTTCGCGGGCAGAATCTGGAACTGACGCTGCCGTATTTGTATTGGAACGACAACGGCGTTTTGGTACAGGTGAACAGCTTTGAGGAAATTCCTTTTGCCAAACAGCAGGCAGGGGAGTATATCGGCATGGAAGCAAAGCTGAACGACAAGAGCACTTTCGGCAATGCGACAACAGTCTATGATGCAAGCGGAGCGGAAGTGGAAAACAACAGTTATGTCCGCGGAAAAATCACTCTGAAAAATGCCTATGATCCCCTTAGCGGAAACTGTACGCCGAAGTTTGACATGCAGTTTTACACGGCGAGCAATGCGGTAAGCATTCCGGAAAATGCTGCGGCAACACTGGAAATGAAATTTTCCTATGACGGGCTGTATGATTCCGGCAATACGCAGATCGGCAACGGGTGGTCAACCGATGAACTGGACACCAGCACCAAAATCCAGCGTACGGTTACATTTGTCAACTCCAACTTGGAGTGGAGCACGAAAATTGAAAGCGTTCCTACTGTGCAGCTGAATAATGCCAGCACTGACAAAAGTCAGGCTGTCATGTGGCAGAAGTATAACTATATGGTGTACGAAGTCACGGTGCAGAATGATTCGAAAGAACTGGACAGTACGATCGATAACTATCTGATCACATTGCAGGCACAGCACAATGCGGACAAGATGCGGAGCGTTCTGGACGAAGATCTTCTCTGCTGGGAAAAGGAAAATCCGGACACGCAGAACAAAGATTTTTCGGCTGATTTTTACCAGCATCATGAGTTTATCGGAAAGCCCAATGCGGGTGGTGTTCTGGTCTATGATGTCACCGATACACCGGACTGGGAAACCCAGTGGGATCTGGAACATTTTTCGAATATCCCTGCGGAAACTATCCCATATGGCTATTCCGGTACAGGTACCATTATTCTGCAAAAGGAAGTATCGGACAATTCCCATACCCTGTATTCTGAGAAGAAAGCAGAAGAACTGAACCAGAGTGATCCTAATGAAAAGCATTATTTTGCCAGAAAATACATGGTTGCGATCCCATATCCGAATAACTTTAACAGCAGCACCGGATTTGAAAACACTTCCGGACTGACCACAACAATTTCATTCGGCGGCGGCAGCAACATTCACTGGTCGAAACAGTATTCAGATTCTACTAACTTCACTCCGCACACATGGGAGAATTTTACTCACCACAAGTATGTCAAGAACGCAGACGGCAACGAAGTGACAGACAAGACAGTGGGTATCGGTGCAGTAGATGAATACTATCTGGACGGGTTTAACAGTATCGGTAATATCCCGGTATTTAACGCAGTTTCTACAGACCATGTGCCGGAAGATTTTGGTCTTCAGGAAATCCAGATCTGCCTGAAAAATGACACGGTGCATTATCCGGATATTCAGCTGAAAGACTGGTTCAAGGTAGACGGAACAGACATCAACCAGTTTATCCGGTTTGGCTTTACCGATGCAAACGGTGATGTGGTCTATAAGACTGCCGGCGAACTGGGGCTGCATCTGGAACAGGATACCGATGCCGACGTGACAGAAGAAAAGAACTGGACACTGGAAATCGGCGACGTGCTGACCAACCAGACTGGTCTGACATTCTGCAACGAGGTAGAATTTGTATTTCGGGAGGAGATCCCACGCCATACCGAGTTCAACGGTTTGATTACCATGCGTGGTGCATTTCCGCACCTGTGGACATATGACAACAAGATCGACACCTCTTACGAAGTGCACTATTACCAGCCGCCGACGGCATCGGAGGACGGCGAGGGCAAGTGGGTTTCGGAGCCGAAAGAAGTCACACAGGCAAATGCTGTTATCCGCACAGAACAGGCGAAACCGGCACTGACCGGCGTAGGCGTTTATGAAGATGTGATCGGTGATCTGGTGCAGAAAGGCAATCCGCAGACGGTTTCCCTGAATGACGATACCGCGGCGGCTCGCTTTGTGATTTCCAACGACAGCATTTCCGAGATCAGTCCGGCAACACTGGACATCACCGGTCTGTATCCCGATGAGGATTACACTGCCGGCGGACTGGTCGCCTCGAAAATCCTGCTCAGTGAGAACCTGCTGAAGAAGGCAAAGATCGAGAAGATCGTACTGCACGGCAAGGTGGTAAACAGAGAAACACTGGTCGATTCGGATATTACGCTGGACGATCTGGAGAATTACGGTACTGATGCAAACGGCAATGTGGTAATTGCAAAGTCTGCGTGGAACACACTGACCTATCTCACTGGCATGACCGTGTATTTTCAGCGTATCAGCGACAGCATTCCGCTTGCTGATGCAGCAGATGACGGGAACTGCTATGTGCAGATTCACGGAACGCCTACCACAGAAAGGGACATCACTCCGCATGGCGTGCTGAAAACGGCATACAGCTTCGGCGAACATGACCAGACCGCGTTGGATCAGACGGTGGAGGATACCGTCACACTGAACGTGTCCAAGGTGCTGCCGGAGCTGAAAGCGAGCGTACATGCGATTCGCAAGGACGGCACAGAAGCCTCTGCGGTGCAGTCTGTCCAGTATGACAAAAACGGAACAGCGTATCCCGTTTATCCGACACTGGCTGTGCCGAACCGCAGCGAAATGGAACAGACGTGGTATCAGTTCCTGCTGACCAACAATTCCCGTTCCACCAGTTCTCACGCACTGCTGCAAGTTAATATGGACAGTGTCGGCAATGAACCGACAGACTGTCTGAAAGACATAGAGGGCTTTGACACCCGAAAAATCGTCCTGAACGGCATCGGCGATGGACGGGCGGCTGCCATCGAAAAAATTGAACTTTTCGACTGGAATAATACAACTTATACCGCAGACACCGAGGCAAATATTGTGCCCAGTCTGACGGTCGGTTCTGATGCCCTGACCGCAGATGCAGACGGCAATGTTACGTATACCGTTCCGGATACCATTCAGCGTCTGCGGAGCGTGCGGATCATTTTCTCACGCATCTACGGAAATACAGATCTGGACAATCTCAAGGAGATGAATCTGAAGCTGTACGGCTCGACAGATTGGGTTGGTGATCTGAAAGCATCGGCGAGATTCGAGGTAATTGGCAGCATCAACGAGGCATCTAAGACGTCTTCGAAGGCGACTATGCAGGTGGCAAAGACCAACCTTGTCATTACGCCCTCTGCCAATCGTCCGGAAACGAACCAGACCAGCAACAAGAGCCTGACAGTGCCGAATAAGGCAAATGATCTGTACTACGGTTTCTTGCTGGAGAACAAAGAAACTTCTGACTGCTATTCCAAGGCGGGGAAGTCGCTGATTTCTGTTGATCTCCAGAGCGTAGGCGTAAAAACGGAAAAGGACAATGCGAAAATCGTAAAGGGCTATCTGTCGGACAAGGTGACGATTTCCTCCAACTATGCCAAGAGCGGCAAAATCGAAAGCATTAAGCTGACAGCATTCCTACCGGAGGGTGTTTCCGGTCCTGCACAGGTAAAGACCATTTCTCTGGAAGAACTGGAAAAGCATAAGAATGCGGCAGGGGAACTGGAAGTAGATCTGTCCGATTGGAAAGCACAGGGCGTATACCTTGCAAATATCGAAATCGCCTATGCCGATCTGGAACGCGACCTTTCTGCGGAGAAGGGCAATGCACCGGAACTGCGTATCTACGGCACAAGTGACTGGTTTGATGACCTGACTGCGAAAATGACGGTGACACCGCAGCATGAACTGATGCAAAATCAGGCAAAATCCGCATCTGTGGCATTCCATGTAGACCGTCCGGGGCTCAGCGTCAACACCCATATTTACTATAACGATCAGAAAGAATCCACACGTGCGGCATCGGGCAACACGGACGGAAATGAAACCATTTTCGGCGTGCCGTATGACCGTGACTTTCTGCTGCGTGCGGAATTTGCCAATGAAACCATCTCGGTGCTGGACGATACCCAGATTATTGCCAAGGTTCCCTATGAAAAGCAGGGAGAAGCACGAACTGGTTTCCATACCACGGAACTGCGAATTTATCAGGATCTGATCGATCAGTTCGGCAAATTTGACAATATCATTCTGACTGGTAAAGATGCGGACGATCAGGAGAAAACCGTAACCCTGCTGCCGAAAACGGACGAAGCCGGAAAGGTTACCGGTTTTTATACGAAAGATGCACCGGATACCATTTATACATATACAGACGGTGCACTGACATTTACCAGAGATACAGACACGCGGCTGTTCCCGGCGTTCGGCATCGAGAACCTGACACAGGTGGAACTGAACGGCAGACTGGTAAAGCTGGTGGACAAATCCGCATCGGAAAAGCGGTATATTGAATTTGACGGCTATGACGATTCGCTGTTCGGAAAGACCGATACGCTGGAAGTAGATACACATAACTATCTGGACGGCTTTCGGGAATCCAAGGGCTATATCACAGAAGCATACGATAAGGACAAGTATATTGTAACGAAGAAAGACACCACGGCGATCTATGTTTCCAAGATGTATTTCGACACCACTGTTATGGCATTCTATAAAGATGCCAGTGCCGGAGATAAGAAGTACACCGCAGCAGCCAGTGCCGTGGAACATTTGCGAAAGAAGTATGCCCAGCCCACAGAAAATATGACGACTTGCTCCTGGAGAAGCGATAAGCATATACACGGCGCAAACGGTTATCTGTTCTCTGAAAAAGAGAAGTGGGGAGATAGTGCGGATAACTCCGAGTTGGAGATCGGCTATAAATCCATCGGTTCTTTCGCTGTGGACTTCCGCCAGTATCTGAACACAGGGAACAATCTGCCCAAGGCAAAGCCGACCCTTGCCGGACAGGAACACCAGTCGTATGACTATGTGCGCAATGCGTCTTTGAATACGGCGGCAACTGTGGATATTACATTAGACCTGCCGTCGAACACATTCGATGCGTACTATCTGAAAATTGATCCTCGTGCCAAGGACTATGTTCAGTCGGTTACAGCAATCTATGCAGACGGTACTAAGCGTACCCGTTCCGGACAGGAAATTCTCTATGAAGCCAACGAGAGCAATGCAGACGGAAGCTTTGCACGGCTGAATCTGCTGGGCAGCGATGCGGACATGTTCTCCGCGGACGATGCCAACTATTATAAGAAGCCGGAGAGCTATAACGGAAAGAATCCGGAAAATCCGGTGACACAGGTCGTTGTGACCATTGACATCAACCGCTATCAGACTGTCAACAATGACGGCAAAACGGCAAAGTCGCCGGACTATGGCATCTGGTATGACCAGACGGATTCTTCCACACAGGGAATGTTTGAAGTTACCGGACGTTTCTACCGCATGGATGAGGCGGTTGCTACAGCACATGCTGATGTGACTGTGGGCAAAGCCACCAATGGCAGAAGTAAGGTGCGGACAGATTCCGGTGCGGACAAGGAAAAGTCAGATTGGTCCTTCACAGACAAGTATTATGCCTGGACCAGTCACTATGATTATTATCGTTGTGGACACTATTGGACCTATGAGATATTCGACTATACTGCAAAGCATTTGCAGTCCAGCACACGTGTGCATATCGTCAACGATGAGGACAATGTGCAAAAGGGTGTCGGTGAAACCCCCGCTACAGCGGAAAACCGCAATGCAGAATTCGGAAAGGACAACAGTTTCGCGATCCGTTTTTATCGGAAGGGCAACACCAAAGAAAGCACCATTCCTACATCTCACGTCAACACGACTTGGGACGGTGTGGGTCGCTTTGCACCGAATAACGATGTTTACCATTGGGTAATGAACAGCCCGTACTCCCGTACCGACCAGTATGACTGGGTGAATAAGCTGTCCTTCACGGACAAGGTCGTGCTGTCTGACAGCCTGCCGCAGATTCGCCCTGATGATGACTATGAATACAAGGGCTTTCTGACTACCGGACTTCAGATCAAGAAAGAGATCTATCAGTATTTCCGAGATGATGACAGCATTGTGTTCACCATAAATGCGAAGAACACGAACAATGACGTTGTCGGAACGGCACAGACCATTTCTGTTCCGGTGTCTGAACTGAAAGAGATGTACGGCAAAACCGATGACTGGAACATTTATTTCGAGTACACACCGAAACAGCAGGACAACACAGATAACGGGGACAATGCAGGCGGCAGCACCGAGGGAAACGCAGACGATGCGGACACCGGAGCAAACCAGCCGCAGATCGAACCGACCTATGCCGTAAAAAAGGACGGCGGGAAATATGTTGTGGTTCTGGGCGAAGATACTTTTGTGACAGACTACAGCATGACCATGTACGATATTCCGGGTACAGGGGATTATTCTGCGGAACTGACCAACAAGGAAAAGGCAGATTATCACAATACCAATACATGGGATATTCTGGTGCAGGGCAAGCCGTATGCGATCAACAAGACAGACGATGACATGTACGGAAAGAACACTGCTCAAACCAGTGTTTCCACAGATTATGAACCGGACAAGGAAATCTACAAGCAGTCGGACAATGCGATAATCATGGGCTACCTGATCGATTTTCGGGCAGGGTATCAGCTGCAAACGGAGAATGGCAGCGTATCAGAAAAGCTGTACTATGATTACAGCCAGAGCGACAACAACACACCGAACCGCGGCTTGTTCCGCGTGAAGCTGTTCAATCAGGACAAGCAGAATGCGACTGGGCAGGAGGCGGCTGCACGTATTGACAGTGCGGCTACCACCAACACCATGGACAGCCGATACCGGCTGGAGCATATCTACCTGCCGAAATTCCTTTTGGACGACAACTGGTTCGGCGTGGCAAATCTGACACTCCAAGTGGGCAGCACGAACGTTCCGGTGAATGTGGTAAAAGGCTCCGGCGTAGACGGCATGGCAGACGGCATCTATGTGGTGCATGTCAGCACAACGGAAACCGTACAGGGCGAGAAAGTCTATACCGTTGATGTGGAACAGATTCTGCGGCAGCTGTATCGGGTAGATTCCGGCGTTCTCGGAACCTATACCAATACGACTAATCAGAAAACCTATGTCAAAGCATATGTCAACAGCTTCCAGCTGGACTTCAAGGCGAAAAAGGCAGACCGAAATGACAGCAGTACTGTGCTGTGTGACGGGGAATACCTGTCGGCGGATCATACCAAGAACACCAGTGCATTCCTGTATGACGGCGTTTATGTCGACCGGACACCGGACGATTTCACCGGTGACGAGTGGAACGCCAATTCCACGCCGACCTTTGGAAAGGCTCCCAACAGCTATCCGGAGCAGATAACCACCAACCAGCTTTCGGCAGTCTTTACCTCCATTGACCCCAATGCCAATACCTATATTTATAAGAATACGGACGGTTCTGCAAAGGGCAGCAAGAAAGAGGCAGACTATACAGTCAAGAATCTGACGGGTATGCTGAACGCAGAAGTCACCCGCACAAAGATGTACGATCAGGATTCCAAGACCGGAAACATCGATGAGGTGGACTATCTGCACCTGATGCCGTATGATTATGTAGAGTATACCATTCGGGTGAACACGCCGGACGATGCACTGATTCCGCTGGAACATACCACAGTGGACTTCTCTGTTCCAAAGGGACAGCGAATCGTTCGCTGGGACGTTGTAGATGCAGACGGAAAAGTGCTGACAACGGAAAATGCCGCGGAGAATATTCCGGCTGCGGATATTCACGCTGCTCTGTCAGACGGCGGCACGACGATCGAAGCGGCACAGGGTGTCAAGTATGCCCTGCTTGCAGCAGCAGAAGCAGAGCCGGCAGAAACTGCATACCGGCGGCTGGTGGCAGAACTGGGCAAGGGTGCAAAATCCGATGACCAGATCAAGCCGGGTGAAACGGTTTACCTGCGTGTGACCACACAGCTGACGGAAAACGACGGCAGCTATGATGCTGTCACTGTCGGCACACCGGATCTCAAAATTCATGCTGCCCCCAAGCACGGCTATCCGCAGTATGCAATCTATGATACCACCAGTTCAACACATCTGCCGAATGCAGACAGAAGATACTACTGGAACAAGACAACGACCGACCGTGCAGGCGTGTCTTATTACTACCGGTATACCAAGGCAGATGCAGACAAGCAGACACAGTATTATGCACACGTGCAGAACGAACTGACCTATCAGTCTGCTGCACCGGTAACGCTTTCCTATCAGGTAAACGACATCAAGCAGAATTACGACGGAAAGGGTGCCGTGCTGACAGTCAGCGACCTGTACAATGAAACCGGTCACCATTGCGATACCTACACGGTAGACGTTTCTTTCCTGGAAAAGCGTTCCAAGGATAGCGGCGATGTGTTCTACCGCGGCTTTGAACTGACGGAGCCCTACACAGTTCCGGAGGAAACAGACAGGTTCGGCAGAGTGGAAGTGCTCTATGCCGTTGCAGAGCCGATTACAGATCCGCGGTTTGCAGAAGACGAAAACATTGCATTCCGGACGAACGAAAACGGTGTAGAGGTGACATGGAAGTCTTACGACTACGATGCTTCCCGCACCACCGATCAAGTCGCAACTGCGAAAATGACAGCCGCCGACCTGCCGAATGTTGTGGGCGTTCGCTGGGTGTATTACGATCTCAAGGGCTTTGATACGACCACTGCGTACAGTGGTACTTCCAAGGCAAAAGCGGCTCTGCAAAATGTAACGCTGACCGGTGTCGGCAGATACCAGGATGTCACAGACGGCACAGGCGTGAGAGCAGATACCTATACCCAGTATTTCACAGCCACCAACACCTATGAGCACATTCACAGTGAAAACGAAAATGCAGTGACGGTGACTGAAAGTGGCAGCAGTGTGGCATCTGCCAAAACACCGACAGAGCACACGGCATACCTGACAGACACCAAAGTCCTGAATCCTAAGGTTTATCGGGAAAACCCCATTGCATCGTTCCACACCCAGACATTTTCTTCCGAGAGCGATGCTGCGGCAGCGTATGAGGAAAAGAAAGCACAGAAAACAAGCTATCGTCCGGGCGATACTGTTTGGCAGAAGGTAACACTGAAAAACAACCTGGCCGCACTGAGCAGCGGAAAACAGGCAGGTGAGGAGGGCAGGCTCATCAATCCGGTGATCTATGATAAGGTACCGGAATATTTTACCAAGACTTTGTACGATTCGTATGGGGTCGGCGACAGCATACCCAATTTGCGTTTGCTGAATGCGGACGGCAGCGAGAAAGATCTGAGCAATATAGAATTGTATCTGGCAGCCAAAACCGCACAAAATGGGTATGACTATGGCGGAAAGATGACCTATACAGACGGGTTCAATTCTGAAAATGCAACACAAAAGGCATTTGCAGATTTGAAGCCGGACGAAAACTCCACATATCAGATTTCCTTTACGGTATACGAACTGCGGCTGCGTTACAAAGATGCTCCCAATGCGGACTTCGTTTTGCAGCCGGGAGAACAGATCGAGTTCTGCTACTCAGCAACCATTCGGGAAGAAGAACTGCCTATGGTGTACACTGCGTCCACCTATGCAGACGATACCGCCGCATCTGTTGCAGGCGGTGACGGACTGCACCCGGCATATTTCCCCCGCATTGGTGAGTATTATCAGAACAGTATTTATCATAATTATTATAGTTCCTCTACGAACGGCAAACTTTATCCGATGTTGACCGGCGGATTCACTGATACCGGAAACGTCTGGAATAATTTCAAGCAGGTGCAGAACAGCAGTATCCAGATGGATATGGACTATCTGATGCACGATATTGGCTTCAGTGCGGATAAGAATACACAGGTGGATATGTGGGAATTTCTGGATCAGACCATTACCCACATTCCGGGTTCTTCCACTACAAGCGGCAGCATCAGCGGACAGAACAACACGCTGTTGGACGAGGATTCACAGACTGCAAAGAATATGCAGACGGTGAAATATACTGCCAATTCCATGATCGAAACGGCTGACCAGCTCCAGCAGCTGCCTCAGACCGTGAAGTACATGGCAGGCGGTGCAAACCGAGATTGGTTCCAGCTGGCAATGGGCAAGCGGAACAAGAATCATGCAGACTGGGCAGATTTGGATTCGGCAAAGGATACACCTGTTGTGTGGAGCGAAACCCGTCTCCACCTGCAAAAGGCATGGCTTGCCACCAGTTCGGAATTTGTAACCAGCAATATCCAATATGAAAAGACGAACGGCGACCACACGGAAAATGTGCTTTGCGACCCGAATTCCCCGTATTTCGGAACATACTCCAACGGAAATGGATTAAACTCCTATTATAATAGTGTACATGAGGTAACAGACCGGTCTGGTGCGGCTGCGCTGGAATATGATGAAGATGTCAAGGTACAGCTCCAGGCGTACAACTACGGCGACTGGGATCTGGACGGCGTGACATTCCTGTATACCTATGCCTATGGCATGAAACCGGTGATGAATGCAGACGGGACGCTGGATACATCTGAGATACTGGCGTATACCAACACCGGCGACTCGAAAGCAGATACATTCTCCCAGATCGACGGGACATATGTTACCGCAGAGATCATTCAGAAACCGGGAGACAAAAATCCGCAGTATCTTGCACCAAAGGCAATGCGGGATGCGGCACAGAACACAAGCATCACAGACGGTGCAGACGGATACTATACCGCAAAGGAATACACCCCGTATGTGGTGAAGATCACTGTAAAACAGTCACTGAAAAAATGGTACGGCAGGGGCAGCGACTTCGGCTATATCACACGGGTGACACTTCCGGCAAGAGTATACACCGATACGGCAAGCGGCACATGGTACGATCGTGTTCTCACCCAGCCCTATGTGGCAGAGGGTAGCCAGAATCATCTGTATTACCAGATCTATGACATCGACCACTGGGACGGTTCCACCAAGGTGCTGACAAAGCACAACCAGCTGTACGGCATGGACTACCTCTGGAGTCCGCTGTATTGGTATTGGTATGACAGCGACGGACAGCTTGGAAGTCTGAAATACCTGGCATCCTCTCCGAATATGCCGTCTGTCAACGGCTACAATATCCAGAACAAGGAAGTCGTAGCAGACGGCAGCGGCTATCGCTTTACCAACAATGACAGCATTGACCGTTACAGCAGCGGTAAGACCATGTTCTACGCGGAAACCGGCACCAGAGCCGTGCTGCGGAAACCTCTGGTACGCAGCTGGACAACCATCAGCGAAACCATCGGTAAGGATGAAACCGAGATGTATGGCAAGACGGTAGAGCAGTACTACACCGAGACACAGGGCGAGGTCAACTGGATCAATGTCCATGTGGAGAATAATTATTACTGGGATCAGTACGGCTACAGCGGCAGTGCCGGTACTGAAGGGTACAACAACGAAAAATCGCTGCACAGCTATGGTACAGACGGCGGTCAGAAGGGTTCGCTCTCGCTGCCGGTCATCACCAACATTCTGCCCTATGGCATCGTTCCGGTTGCGGCGGATGGCTCTCGCTATACCACGGACAACGACAAAAACAACAAGCCTCTGAACTGGGAGCTGTACGACAAGGATGCTACCACTAAGCTGACAGATCAAATGGCACTCTATGATACTGAGGTCTACTATGATGATTCTACCAAGCGTTATGTGGTGCAGATCTTTGCCAAGGAGGAAAATGATACCGAAAAGGCAATGACTGCAGCGGAACTGGCAGAAAAGCGGGAAAAGGACGCTGCGATTCGGAATGGCAGTCTGTACAATTTCTGCATCAAGACCTTTACTTATGCAGAGCCGGACGATGTGATCAACGGCGTGGAAGACGAAGACCTGCTGGAAAATTACCTGAACAACTATTCCTATGTTTCCAGCAGAGTGAACGCTTACCGGTTTATCACGGACAATGACATTTCCGGAAATCCGTACAAGGTTTGCTCGGCGGCAGTGATTACACCAATTATCAATTACTATTCCACCTATGCGTTCCGAAAAAAAGACGAACGAAAAGATGCAGTTGCTGCAACTGCAAAGGTGACTCGTCATTATTATGGCGGTGTTAACTATTACAAATCCGAAGATACCCTGCCCATGTATCCGGACACAGATAACGACGGACTTTCGACCACCAATCCGGATCCTTACGTTCTGCTGACCCATAAGTACGAAAACGGTACCTATATGCTGGGCAGCATGAGCCGGTACGCCGAGAGCGATTCCATGGAAATGGATGAGTACCGAAAGAACAAGCCGCTGTCGGAGGAAATTCGTTCCGCACTGAACCGCGATGTGACACTGCGTGACAACAGCAGTGATATGCTTTTCCAGGATATTACTTCTGCCAATGTGATGCAGGATTCCGGCGTTGTGAATACGCTGAAGATTCGCACGCAGACTCCGTCTTTAAAGGCGGAGAACATGGTAGCTGCTGAAAAGACCGAAGAAGGCGAAAAGGGCTTTGCCGGAAACAAGGAAGATCTGGACGAAGTGAAAACTCGTCAGCAGTATCAGAACAACGGGAAAAACTTTGACTACAGTGATATTCTCTGGTACAGTGCCAAGGTTTCCAGCCAGTCGGAGGCAGACTATCGTTACCGCGGAAGCATCTTCCACGCTAAAATGGTTGTCACATTCCAGCTGCCGGAAAATGTACGGTACTGGGACGAGGACAATCTGCTGGACGACTACTATCTGGAATACACCGATAAGTCGGGGAAAAAGCAGACATTTACCATGGCAGAGGCAAAGGCTGCCGGCTGGGGCATTGAGCTGACACAGCGGTACTTTGCCGGAGCAGTTGCACCGGCAGAAAACACGGCGGACGGACTGACACGGGCAGATTCTGCCACAAAGCGTGGCGGTGAAACGCTGGTATTCGAGATCACCACGCCGAAAGATGACGGCTTCGACTGCACAAATGACAACACCTATGTGGCAGGCTGTCATCCGGCGGGCTATTTCAATGGCACGCTGAACTTTAAGATCAAGACACGAATCGACAACCTGGAACTGCCGGCGGATACGGACAGCAGCTGGGAGGATTATTATGCCAAGGTCTATGCAACGTTCGAACAGACAGACGGCAAGTTCGCCATTACAAAGGACGGTCTGTTTGCAGAACGTGATGCAGACGGCAAGTACTACATCCGCGGCGGCTGCCTGATGCCGAAGCAGGACGAGAACGGCTATGTCTACAACGACTACGGCAATATCGTCTATGAAAAGAAACTGCGGCAGGAAGTGCCGGCAAGTGACATTGTATATGATACCTATGATTTCAACTTCACCGGACAGACTATGGAGGGCATGCAGCTGCAAAATGCGGTGCGGGTGAAGGATACCAACCGTCCAAAGAACAATGCCATTCCGGAGATCGAACCTTTTGACGGCGTTGTGCCGGGTGAGATCTATCTGACCGCTTCTTCTGCGAAAGTTGCTGTTACTGCACCGAAAACCACGGTGCGTGCAGATCTGAACTATGAGCGTGTGCGTGTCAACGACCCGAACTCCTCTATTGTCATTGCGGAAGACCCGCATATTAAGCAGATTTATAAAACTGTCAGCTATGTCGATCAGGTGTCTAACGATACCGCATCGGTAAACGAATTCGTGGTCAACTACAATCTGGCAAACTACGCAACGCTGCGTGGTACCACAAAGGTGGCACCGGTCAACAAACCGGGCGTGCTGCCTCACGTTTCAGAGCTGGTTTATCCGAATGTAACGGAAATTTCTACCGGTAACTGGGCGATTCCGTCAGCAGATGCACTGGAAACCGAGTATGCCGCAGACCGGCAGCTGGTTCATGACATTCTGGAAAAGCACCTGAAAGTGTATCCGTATGTGCTGATCAGCACGAACCCTGCCAATGAAGAAGCATTCCTTGCACCGGAAACGGAGCAGGACGACGGCATTTATTCAAATGCCTGTGCCAACAACGGCAAGGGAACCAGCTGGTGGGTACGCATCGGCGAAAAACAGGGCTATGCACTGGACGCAAACCAGACGATTTCACTGGAAGCCGGCAACCTGCATTTTGACAGCACCAACGAAACGCTGAAGCAGCAGATCACAAGCGGCAGCATCAATTTGCACAAATCGATTCGTCAGGTGCGTTGGGTGATTCGGACAGAGGGCTTTACGGAAACGATTTCCGGAACTCAGGTTCGGCTGACCAACGCAGAGGCACCCCGATATTTTCCGGTGCCGAAGGGATTGTATGTGAATGCAGATGCAGACGACACCACAGAGGGCAGACAGGACCGCAACGATGTGGACAAGTATCACTATGGTCTGGAACCCCTGAGCGAAAGCATCAAGGAAAACAGCCCCCATGTGGCATTTACCACTGCACCGAATGACCCGTCTATCTCCAATTCTGTACACAACAACCATTTCGCCAGCGTGATCCTGCGTAGCGATGACTTCAAGTATGCGGTTTCCGGTGATGAGTCCAGAGTGGGCTTCTATCTGGATCCGCAGTTGCCGTGGCTGGGTATCGATATTGATGCCAAGTATTTCAGCGGTGCTGCAAACAAGGAATACAAATGGGATTCCAATACCAGCGGTATTTCCAGCGGTACCGGCAAGATGCTGAAATATACAGTGACTTATAAGAATCTTAGTCAGGAGCTGCTGAACACAAGTACGTATAACCGGAAAAATGCAGAGGCAGACAAGCTGTCTGATCCTACGGTTTCTCTGGCACTGCCGTATCTGGAATCGCTCTCTGCGGACGCATTCCAGTATGTGCAGTATCAGGACGATTCCAACGGCAGCATTGACGGCTATTTCGTCGGCGATCACTACACCAGCACTGCGGAAAAGAACAGCGACAATCAAGTGGTAACGCCTGCGAAGAATCTGGACGATGTGACACCGCAGTGGACATGGCATATTGAAAACGAAAAGGGTGAATTTGTTTCCCTGAAAGACAGCGGTGATGTTTCACTGGCAAACGTAGACGTGGAAGAACTCCCGTATGCAGACGTGACAAACACCGAAGTCGCTATGGACACGCAGAAGAACCCCAACCCCTACTTTGTGACAAAACCGATCTCCACCAATGTACTGAACCGGAAAATCGTCAACTTCAAGTTCTCCGGAACTCTGGAGCCGGGACAGCGTATTGTGGTAGAACTCATGGTGCCGCTGGACATCAGCAACAGTAACATCGTTTCTGCGGAACTGATGCAGGCAAAGGCATATGGTTTTAAAAACGGTTCTTTCCGGCCGTATATTCCGGATAAGCAGGGAAAAGTCAAGATCGTTGCCTATGAAGTAGACAGCCATGATGTCAACGACAACAAAAGCAGCGGCGATATGACACTGACAATCACATCACAGGCAATCACCCTGCTTTCGATCGATAATGTTACACAAATGAAAACAGCCACTTCCGATCTGGATTCCGTAAAGGCGGCAATTCCGGTTCGGGTACAGGAGGGCGGCAATTACTCTTACTCCATTTCCATGCAGAACAGTTCAGATTCGGATACCGAGTATAAGACACTGCTGTTTTATGATGTGCTGCCGTATGTGGATGACACCAAGGCAACAGATTCGGAAGCTAAACGTAACTCGAAATGGAACGGCTATCTGATTCCGGATTCTGTTCAGTTGAAACAGGTTTCCTCCAGTGGTACAGTTAATCTGAATCCATCTATGTACACCGTCTGGGTCGGACCGATCATCAAGAAGAACGGCAGCTATGTGCTGCAGGATGTCAGCATCCTCCCGAAGCCGGCAGATGATCTGATGGATACCGAGAAAAACAATTTCTACCGGAATCTGTATCAGGATGTAAACGGAAAGGATTCATGTTTTGTCAAGTTGTCTGACCTGATAGCAGACCACAAAAACGGCAAGATTTCTGACGCAGAATATGAAAAGCTGGTGCGCGGCATTCGTGCAATCTGGGCACAAATGAACAATGCCGACACCAGACTGAACAAAAAGAACCGTCTGGAACTTTACTACGAGATGCATGCGCCGCTGAATCTGCCGAAATATGTCGGCACACCGGCAGCGGAAGGCGAGAACGAAAGTGCAGCAACTGCGGAGAGTATTCGCAAGCAGGTAGAAGGTGTGACACAATGGAACACCTTTGCTTCCGGCTATGATTCTGCAAGTGCGATCGGCAAGAACTATCAGGTCTTTGAAAATACACAGGCCGGTGCCTATATTTCTGCACCCAGCGGAAAGGGCTATATCGGCAGCTATGTCTGGAGCGACCTCAACTATGACGCTCAGTGTAACGAAGCAGAATATGAGATGTCTGCCAACGGACGGTTGCTGCCTACCGGCAAATGGACGACCGATATTGACTTTGACGGAAAGCCGGACGATCCGGGTATCAATGGCGTAAAGGTGGAACTGCTGACAAAGAAGGGTTATTCCGTCAACGTCAACGGTGAGGCAGTGATTGCCGATCCGGATCCTGACAGCAACCCGAATCCGGAAAAGACACGTTATGTTGTCATTGACGAGGAAACTGGTCAGCCGAAAACCATTGTAGAAAACAACACCAATTCCTATCAGTATACGTTTGACGGACCGGTGACTTATACCACCGAAAGCGACTATTACGGAAATCAGGGCTATTTCATGCTGTCGAATCTGACACCGGGAGATTACCGGCTGCGGTATACACTGCCGCAGGGATACGATCAGTACTCGGTTACAACACGGGAACTGGGACAGACTGGCACAGCACTGAAAGTATACCGTGACGGAAAGGTCGTCTATACCGGCATTCGAACAGAAGATGACCAAACGGCAGTTGCCAACGAAATTGCCAACACAAAGGCTTCGTCCGGACAGCTGATCGTACAGACGGCACCGATTCATGTAGATGCGGTGGAAGAAGATCTGACAAAGCATCAGGCATATGACACCGCCATGACTTCCTATATGCTGGGTGTTTCCAGAGGATACACTTACGGCGGCTGGGCATGGGTCGATGAAACAGACAACAACGGCACCATCGAAAGCGACGGCATCATGCAGGAAGCCGAACAGAAGCTGAAAGATGTGACGGTGGAAATGCACGAAGTCGATGCAGACGGCAACATCGCATCGGAAATTGCGGTAGACGGTGACGGAAATCCGGCAGTCGTCCGCACCAGTGATGAAGGCTATTATCAGTTCCGTCTGTATCCGAACAAGAACTATGTGGCAGTGGCAAGGTATGACGGAACTTCCGGTGTTCCCTATAAGCCGTCACCCTTTATGCTGTATGATGATCCGCTGAAAAAGGATAATGACAATGACTTGATGAAGGTAGCAGGCAGCTTCCGCACAAGCCCGTTCCTGACGAGCGTTCCTTATGATGAAAATCATAAACCGCTGTATGAAGACGACGGACAGACATTCCAGATCAACAAGAGTGTTTCTCTGGGATTTGTGAATGGTTCCCGCGGCTTTGTCGGACAGTGGATCTGGGATGACGCCAACTACAACGGCATCCGGGATACCTATGAAAAGGGTATCGGCAATGTGACGGTTACCCTGCGGTCATTCTATTACGATGTGAACACGAAGAAATGGGAGTACATTACCAACGGAGACCGAGACATTCAGGCGGCGGAATCCGGCGCATATGTATTCCAGAATGTTTCCAGCTATTATGAGAAGGACGGAAAGAGATATCTGGCAGGCTATCGGCTGTACGTCGATCCGGATAAGAATGCCGATCTGTACCGGAAGTATGCGATCACCAAGTATAAGCAGTATCCAAACAGCCGCTCTGCGGAAAACAGTGATCTGCAGTATACCGGCGAGATGCAGTACTACCTCATTGGCGATGACTGGTTTGAGTATGATGCAGACGGCAATGTTACAGCAACCTATCACAACTATGATAAAGAAGACGACATCATTATCATTGCCGGAGAAACGAAAAACCAGAACAGCAACGTCATCGACTATAAGAACACCCATTATGATACCGGCGAAGCACAGCGTCTGCTGGACTACAGCGGCGGCTTTACGGAGATTCAGACTTCTGAAGTAACCGGTTATCTGTGGGAGGACAACGGCAGGAATGCAGCCGGAGAATATCAGGAGGCATTCGACTATGACGGTATCCGCAATACCGTGACCGATGTGGACGGCACGACTCAATTCTATGAAAAGGGAATTGCCGGAGCGACTGTTCAGCTGGAACAGTATGTGCTGCAAAACGGCAAATATGTTCCGGTAACAAGCGGAAACCGTACTGTGAAAACTGATGAAGACGGCAAGTACACATTCTCCGGTGTTTCCACATATGCGGAAATCAATGGGAAAAAGGTGCTGGCACATTATCGTCTGAAGCTGCTGCCATTGCCCAGCGGCATGGAAAACTATGCTGTTACCCGCTATCGGCAGAACGGCGATGCGGAAACCCAAGTGGTGGACAGCCATCTGATCTCGCAGAACGGACAGCACGGAGCAGGATATACAGATTATGATATCGTGTCCTATCTGACCTCTCCGGCTGACGGTGATTATTTCATCACTGCAAAGAAGTCCCAGCCGGAAACAGAAGCAGGCATTGACGGAAACACCTATTTTGAACCGTACATTCTCTATGATGATGCGGCAGTGCACGACGGAAATCATGATTACGCCTACGATTACATCAAGGCAAAGGATTATGACGGCTATGACGGCGGTCTGAAAGCATTTGAAACCGCCTCTGTCAGCGGCGTGGTCTGGGAGGATACCAACTATAATGGTATTCAGGACGACGGCGAAGCAGCATATCATAACAGCAAAAATCCGGCAGTTGTAAACTTGCAGCAGTATTTCTATCGCGGCGACAAATGGGTGCCGGAAAATGCAGTATTCCAGACACACGAAACCAAAACAGACGGAACCTACACGTTCAGCAATCTTCCCACCTATGTGGAAAAGAACGGCGTAAGGTATCTGGCAGGCTATCAGGTTGTTCTGAAAACAATGCCGAAAGATTATGCGGCAACGAAGTACTGGAATGATGCAGATCCGTCAAAGGTTTACAGCAAACTGTATGTGACCGATGCCGATGGTGTCGAGGACAGCCAGCGGACAGGTGACCTGCCGGTTACTGTGCTGCAAGGCAATCACGAAATGCTGATTCCGGCACGGGAGGCAAAGGCAGGCACACAGTCCAACGATGCAGAACCGTATACGGATTACAACTGGGCATATGTCTGCGGCACGAACATCAAAAATATTGACACGCCGAATACTGCACAGCAGAAGTACTATGATCTGGTAACAGCAAGAGATTATGAAAATCTGAATGCCGGTCTGAAAAAACGCAACATTGCGGCAGTAACGGGCAGGATCTGGGAAGATACGGATTACAACGGCATTTTGAACAGCGGTGAAAAGGGCAAGAGCGGCGTTTCTGTCACTCTGGAACAGTATCGCTATGATGCTGCCGTAAAGCAGTTTGTTCACATGAACAATGACATGACTGTGAAAACTGATGCCAAAGGCGTATATCAGTTTGCCAAGGTGCCGACCCACTTTGTGGTTGACGGCACAGATCAGCTGGCATATTACCGCATTCGTGCGGCTGTGCCGGCGGGATATGCGGTGACACGGTATCGTCAGGCAACAGATGACACGAAAACAGACAGCGACTGGATCGCAGAAACGAATTATCTGACTGCACCGGACAATGGAGATTACTTCCTGACAGCACAGCCGGCACAAGGTAACGCTCCCTATAATCTGACTGATGCTGTCACAAACAAGGAATACGATTCCATATTGAATGCAGACGTGACTGACATTTATAACGGCGGTCTGAAAGCGTTCGAAACCGGAAAGATTCAGGGCGTGGTTTGGTTCGACAAGAATTACAGCGGCTTGCAGGAAACCGGTGAAACGGCAATGGCGACACAGCAGACGGTCTATCTGGATCAGTATTATCTGGACGATGCCGGAAGCTGGAAGCTGCATCAGACACTCTCCGCAAAGACTGCGGCAAACACAGGAGTATATCAGTTCTCCAAGCAGCCGACCTTTGTGACGGTTGACGGAAAGATGTATCTGGCAGGCTATCGCCTGCGGCTGAACGCGGTGCCGGACGGTTATGCTGTGACAAAGTATCAGGTGCTGGATCCCACAGGAAGCTGCATCAACAGTGACCTGCTGACAGCATCTCAGGAAACGAATGCAGATCAGACCGTGGACTTCAACCAGCCGGACGAGTATATCTTGCTGGCAAAGAAGGCTGTTCACGGTGCACCCGGAAGCAAGGAGTCAGGATTCCACGAATACTACGTGCGGAAGTACGACAATGTCGATTATGATATTGTTACCGCAAGAGATTCTGACGGCGTATACAACGGCGGACTGAAATCCATACAGACTGCGGCAATGGACGGACGAATCTGGAACGACCTCAATTATGACGGTACAATGGATTTGAGCGAAAGCGGCTGCGGCGATCTCCATTTGACACTGTATCAGTATTATCTGGACGGAACGATCTGGAAAAAGACTGCGGCGACTATGACCGCAGTGACCAACAGCAACGGTCTGTATCATTTTGAAGGTATTCCCACTTATGCGGAAGTCGGCGGCAAGCGGTATCTGGCTGGGTATCAGCTGCACTTAGATGCACTGCCGGACGGCAATGCAGTTACTGTACTTGCCAACGACAACAAGCTGCACTGGAAGAATGGCGAACTCACTCTCATGGGCGAGCAGGAATATCTGATCGTTGCAGCAGAGGCACAGCCGTTTACCGGAGAACATACCGGAAACACACCGCAGTACAACACGTATTACGACCGCACTTACAGTGCAGTTCCGAATACGGATACGATCTACGACATCACAGAAAGCCGTGACAGCAAGAACGAGTACCATGGCGGCGTTCGGGCGTTCCAGACAACGTCTGTCAGCGGACGAATCTGGAATGATGCCGATTATGACGGCGGCATGGCGGCGGAAGAAGCTGGCATGGAAGGCTTGTCGATGACGCTGGAGCAGTATTACTGGGACGGCACCACATGGCTGCCGACAGCACAGCAAAATTACACTGCAACTGTAAACACCGACAGCAACGGGGACTATCATTTCGAAAATGTTCCCACATTTGTGGAGATCGGCGGCGAGCGGTATCTGGCTGGCTATCGGCTGAAGCTGGACGCACTGCCGAAGGACGCTGACGGTAAGATCACCTACGGCATTACCAAGGCAGGCGGCGACAGCAAATTCCAAAGACTTGAAAATCCGTATCAGAGCGAGAACCTCTATCTGACAGCACCGGATCAGTATCTGATTCTGGCTGCTGAGGCAAAGACAGAAACCGATTCGACATACCGAAAGCACTACAACGGCAGTGACTATGACATTGCAGATGCCGCAGCCCAGACAGACTGGAACGGCGGCTTGAAGCAGGTCGAAAAGGCACAGATCGTTGGACGTGTCTGGGACGATGCAAATTACAACGGCTTGCAGGATACCGGCGAGGGAAACATTTCCGGCGTAGAAATTACGTTGGAGCAGTACTACCGCGATGCCAACGGCAACTATCAGCCTACCGGCATATTCCAGAAGGATTCTGATGCCAACGGCGAGTACCGGTTTGACAATGTGGATACGTTCTGTAATGCAAATGGCGAAACCTACCTCTGCTATTATCAGCTGAAAATGACAGGTGAAGTGCCGGACAATTACACCATTACCTGGTACCGGCAGGGCGATGATCCCGCAAGGGACAGCGATCTGGATGCGGAGAGCCGTTATCTGACGAAAGACACCTATTTTGTTTGTGCAGCTGCGGATACAGACAGCACGGATTATGCAGTGGACGGCAGAGATATTCTCCGAAAGGAAGATGTTTCCGGTTATGATGCCGGCTTTAAACAGTTGGCAGTAGGGGACATCTCCGGACGGATCTGGATCGACCACAACTATGACGGCATGCAGGACGAAGCAGATGATGCGGCGAATACCGCAGAGGACAAGGCGGCAATTGAAAATGTTACCGTCAAGGCAATACAGTATTATTATGACGGCAGCCAGTGGCAGCCGAACGACACGGCGTATACAGCCAGCACAAGCACAGATGCAGACGGCAAATACACACTGGCGAATCTGCCCACCTGGGTGAGAATCAACAATATGGATTTTGCCGCAGGCTATCAGCTCTGTCTGGAAAATCTCCGCGGCAATTATCTGGCGACACAGTATCGTGTGGGAACTGACCGCACCAAGGACAGCGACCTCCGACTGGACAGCACATATCTGACGAGTGCGAACGAATACATTGTTCCGGCGGCAAATGCGTATGACGATGCCAACGGAAACCAGAATGGTGCTTCTGTACGGGAAGTTCCGGACAGCAACGGTACCATGTACGCAGTAGACCTTGCATGCGGCAAGAATACCGGACATTATGATGCCGGACTCAAGCAGCAGGACAAGGGCGTGATTCGCGGTACCATTTGGAACGATGCGAACTATGACGGTTTGTATAATTCCAACGAAGTGCCGTTGGCAACTTCGGTTCGCGTGATACTGACCCGTGAGATCTATGAAAACGGAAACTGGATACCGGATACTGCATTTGGTGAGGTTTCTGAAATTGTGGATCACGGCGAGTATCAGTTTACGGATCTGGACGTTCACGTGCCGGCAGACCTGTCAGATGACAGCACTTCTGGCAACAAGGACCGCATCTATGGCTATCAGATCCGGCTGGATCTGGCAACTGTGCCGGATACCTATGCGGTGACCAAGCAGTATGCGGAATCGGAGCAGGCTCTGGAAAACAGTTTCCTGAATCCTCGTGACGGCAGTCTGCTGGCAAAGGACGAGTCGCACATCATTTTGGCGGCGAAGGCAACTGATGCAGATCGGGAGCATACCATTACCATTGCAGGTACCACATATGCACCGGCAAATCTGGCGAAATCTGTCGCACCGCACAACGGCGGTCTGACTGCAATCGAAACTGCGTCCATTGAAAGCTACATCTGGAATGACGAGAACTACAACGGCATACAGGACGAAAATGAAGTGGGCGTTGCAACCGCAACGGTCAAGCTGACACGGAAATATTATGATGATTCTGATAAGACGTGGAAGCAGGACGACAGCTTTGCATTGGTTGCAGAGGGTGCACCGGTAGCGACAAGCACACCGGTAGCAACGGGAACGCCTGTGGCAACAGGTACACTGGTAGCGACGGCAACACCTGTGGCAACCGGCACACCGACAGCCTCCGCATCTGGCGGCTATTATCGATTTGACAACCTGCCTACATTTGTGGAACGGAACGGCGAGCGTTATCTTGCCGGTTATCAGTTACAGCTTTGCGAGATGCCGAAGGGCTACGCAGCGACCAAGTGCCGAATCGGAGAAGATACAGCCAAGGACAGCGATCTGTTTGCGGATACGTTACATCTGTATGAAGATGCAGACGAAGTGATCATACTGGCAGAAGCGTCCAGCGGCAACGACTTCTACGACAGGAACGTGGGGGACAATGCCTATGACATTGTCAAGGCAAAGGACAACACGGACTATGACGGCGGTCTGACTGCAATCGAAACTGCGTCCATTGAAAGCTACATCTGGAATGACGAGAACTACAACGGCATACAGGACGAAAATGAAGTGGGCGTTGCAACCGCAACGGTCAAGCTGACACGGAAATATTATGATGATTCTGATAAGACGTGGAAGCAGGACGACAGCTTTGCATTGGTTGCAGAGGGTGCACCGGTAGCGACAAGCACACCGGTAGCAACGGGAACGCCTGTGGCAACAGGTACACTGGTAGCGACGGCAACACCTGTGGCAACCGGCACACCGACAGCCTCCGCATCTGGCGGCTATTACCGATTTGACAACCTGCCGACCTACATAGAAAAGGACGGTCAGAGATATTTAGTGGGGTATCAGATGCAGCTTTGTGAGATGCCGGAAGGATATGCTGCAACGAAATATCATGCGGCTGCTGACAGCGACAAGGACAGCGATCTGATCGCCGGCACACTGGATCTGCAGGAGCCGGATACATTCCTGATCCTGGCGAAGGCATTCAGCGGAAATACACCGTATTGCTGTCAGGTTCGCGGCGTGGACTATGACATTGTAAAGGCGGCAGATGTCACCGGATATGACGGCGGCATTGTGCAGAAGGATTCTCATGTATCGATCTCCGGTATTGTCTGGGACGATGCAGACCGAGATCATCAGATCAGCGACGGCGAATCCGGTATCGCCAATGTGAAGATCATACTCCGGCAGTATTATCGCCGCAACGGAAAGTGGGAACTGCTGCCTGAAGCAAAACAAGTTGCCTATACCAATGCAGACGGACAATATCGTTTCGACGACTTGCCGCTGTCTGTGACGGTGGACGGTGTCACATATCTGGCAGGATACCGCTTGTGGATCGATTCGATTCCGGCAGGATACAATGCGGAAGAATATGCTGACATATCGTCGGGCAGTGTGGAGATTCGTGCAGAGGAACGCACGTTGGACGGCTGTATGATTCTGGGAATCCCGGAAGAAAAGGGCGTCACGTCCGGAACTTGTCTGGAAGGATTCAACATCGCCAAGGGCGAGGATATGGCTTTTCTGAATGTCTTTCTGAATCGTGATCCGGAAGAATCTACGGAAACAACAACGGCTACAGATCTTGTTACGACAACAACCGAAACCGCAGTTTCTACGGAATCGACGACACAGACCAGTACTTCGGCATCTGCGGGAACTACCTCTATGGAAAGCAGTACCACGGAAACCAGTACGGCAACAACACAAACTACAGCAAGCACTACAGAATCCAGTACAGCAACAACACGGACTACGGCAAGCACTACGAAAACCAGCACCACAACAACACGGACTACAGCAAGCACTACAAAAACCAGTACCACAACAGCACGGACTACAGCAAGCACTACAAAAACCAGCATCACAACAACACGGACTACAGCGAAAACGCAGTCGTCTCATACTACTGCAACCACACGTACGCATACTACAGCTATGAAACAAACCACCAGCAGCGTTACAACCTCGAAACAGACTACCCACAGCACATCACACACAACAACAGCGAAAGTCACCGCATCACCGGCAACACATACGATTGCAAAAACAACCACGCACACGACACATACCACCAGTCACAGAACGACTGCCGGCACAACCAGTATCACTCAGAGAACATCTGTGACGACTTCCCGAACCACGGGAACGACCCACACGACAGCTACTGTAACGACTACTGGCAGCACGTCAGTCACTACTTCTGCAATACACCGCACGACATCTTCGACAACACAGCAGACTACAGCAACGGTGACACTCTCCAGTGCAGGTCCGACCAGCGTGACAACTACGACACATACCACCAGTACCCAGACAACGCCGAAACAAACTACGGTATCTCAGACGAATACCACGTCTGTAGCACCGACCAGCCGCACCACTTCTGCGACAGTTCCCACGACTGGAACCACCAGCACGGGAACGACAGACAGCAGTGCATCGACTGGAACACAGACCACACACCACAGCACGCATACCACGACACAAACTACTACAGTTACTGAAACAACGGTGAACAGCACTTGTGAAACATCGAGTGCTTCCACCAGCATTCGACAGACCACATTGCGGAAAAATCACGTGAGCGGGGACACTGTCACGACTACCACAACAGTTGCAAACAGAGAGCATGCGGCAGGTCATCACACGCAGACGACGACAACGGCGGCAGATGTTTCTGCACAGACCTCTGGAACAAAGCGGATACCGCTTCCGCGGCAGCAAAACATTTCGGGAACGCCGAAAACCGGAGATACCACACTGCACATCACCATTTTGATCGCAGCCTGCGGATTCTCACTGCTTCTGGCAATCCTGACAAAGCGGCGTAAAAAGTAACTGCATGCTCAGATGGCTCTGGGCGGCATCAGAAAAAGAGTCACACTCGAAAGGGTGTGGCTCTTTTTGCGTATGAGCGTGTGCGGTTCTGTTTTTGAAGCAGAAAGGTGTCTTGCTTTTTGGAAAAAATTGTGGTATGATAAAAATGAGGAAGAATGTGTCGAAGGGAGCGTAGATGGCGTGATTCGAATCGCGGTGGTAGATGATGAGAAAGATCAGATTTTTCAGTTGAAAAAAATCATTCAAAGCTTTTTTCATGAAAAGGGGAAAAGCATTATGGTTTCTTGTTTTACACAGGGGGAAGAACTGCTTACGCAAAGCACTGATTTCGATATGATATTTTTGGACATTCAAATGGAAGGTATTGATGGGATTGAAACGGCAAGATTGATTCGACAAAAAAATAAAAAAGTTGCTCTGATATATGTTAGTAATTATTCAGAGCAAATGGCAGCATCTTTTGCAGTACATCCATTTTCTTTTTTAGAAAAGCCCATTCAAAACTCAAAAATTCGGGAAGTACTAGCAGAGTATTTACAGTACTATGGCACAGAGGAAAAAAATTATATTTCATTTCCCATGCATCACGGAAATGTTGTCATAGAACCTCAAAAAATTCTTTATTTTGAATATGAGGGAAATCGAAAAGTCAAGCTGGTATCTACAGAAACTGTATATCATATTATTGGCAGCATGAGTGAATTAGAAAACCAACTACAACAATATCATTTTATCATGCCGCATAAAAGTTTTTTGGTCAATGTGGCATGTATCAATTCATTTTACAATGATATTATTCTTTCAAATGGCATGAAAATACCAATTGCAAAAAACAGAAGAAAACAAGTCCATGAAAAGATAAGTGACTATTTGCATCACCATTTGCAGAAATAGGAGGTGTTTCTAATGAAATTATTATTGAGTTGTATGGTAAGCCTTACTTGTACCTTTTCTGGAATATGGGCGTTATCTAATTTTTTCTCCATTCAAAAATCTGAGATTTGGCTGCGTTTTCTTAGTGTGACGATAATTTCTGTTTTACAAGGATTGATGTGTATATTTGGAATTCCGATTCTAAATACAATAAGTATGTTGGCAATGATTGTTTTATCCACGATTATTTGTTTTCGTATACCAAAAATCTCATTTTTAATTTATGACTTCCTGATTGCATTGATTTGTTTTATAGCTGATGCTATGTCAACGCTGAGCTTGTCCTTTGTGACACAAAAAACGATTTCGTCTGCGGTTGCGGAAGATAGTTTAACGATTTCAAGCTGCCTTCGAACTTGTTTGCTTACATTTATTTTATGTCACATTGTCTTTTCTATGATTCGAAAGAAAAAGAGTAGTTTTGTATGGTATGAATCGATCTCATATGCAATTTTAGCAACTGGAGAAATTATCACTGCCAATTACATCATAGAAAATATTGCAAATACGCATTCCGGAACATTCTTGGTTTTCTTTTTAACAGGCTGTATTGTGCTAGATGTCTACATTGTTTTTGTATTTTATCGTGTTTCTGCGATTCGGGAAATGGAAAAGAAAAACGCATTGTTGCAGCAGCAAACAGATATGCAAATGGCAGTTTATCGTGATCTTGAAAAGCGGTATCAAAATTCTATGACGATCATACATGATGTAAAGCGGCATGTAAATGCTTTAGAGGGATTGATACAGACTGAAAATTTGACAGAGGCAAAACAGTATGAAAAATCGTTATATCAACAGCTGGACAAACTGCACCCATCATTTCATTGCAGCAATCAACTGCTATCTGTTATCCTAAATCATGAGTTGCTGAAAGCAGAACAGAAAGGTATTCAATTAAACTTGAATATTTTATATGATAAGCTTGATTTTTTATCAGATATGGACTTAACAACAATCGTTTCGAATCTTTTAGATAATGCAATAGAAGCGGTTTCGGAATTGGATAAAGACAGAACTGTTTTGTTTGTAATCGAAGAACAAATGCAGTGCTGTATGATTCACACGGAAAATAAGTATGAAAAATTAAATCCAAATACGGAGAACAGTTTTTTGTCTACTAAAAATGGACATGCGGGAATCGGCTTAAAAAATATTGAAATGACCGTTAAAAAATATAATGGAATCTGGAAAGCGACAGTTGAAAATAACAGCTTTGTGGTGTCTATCACGATTCCGATAGATTCTCAGCCAAGTATATGAAATTCGAACCCGATAGTGATTTTGCACAAAAATGCTATCGGGTTTTTGTTACCCCATTCCCGAATAATGCAGATTATTCCCGTTTAGTGCAAGGCTATTGATTTTTTCCAGTTGGACTGCTATACTAAAAATGTAAGAGAAATCTTATTAAATCTAAAATGAGAGGAATGTTTTACATGAAAAAGAATTCGAAAATAGTGTGGAAGAAAATGGCGGAGGCAGCAAGAAAGACATCTTCGTTCTGGTCGAACTTCCCGTGCTCTTATTGGAACTATGAGCCGAAAATGCCCAAGTCTGTAAAGGAAATGCGGAAGTTCTGATGCTGGAGAAACTTTCGGAGAGGTTTACCGAAAAATTAGTTTCTCTGGGGATTGTTCAGAAAGAAGATGCAGAGATTTACAGCTTCGGATTTTTTCAGCTTTTCATGATGCTGATAAACGTTGTCACAACTATATTTCTTGGGGTTGTGTTCCGTCAGTTTTGGCAGTGCCTGTTGTTAAACGCCTCATATATTCCGATTCGTATGTGTGCAGGCGGACATCATGCCAGCAGTCCGGTAAAGTGCTACTTGTCATCTACGGTGATGATTGCAGGACTGTTGGTTTTGGTGCGATGGGTGTCGATAAATTTATGGATTTCTGGCGGTTTGATTTTGATTTCAAGTGTGGTGATTGCGATTTTATCGCCCGTAGAAACAGAAAATAACCCTTTAGATGAAGTAGAGAAGCATGTTTATCGTATGCGGACATATATTGTTTTGGGAATTGAAATTGCAGTGACCATAGTTACATTGTGTCTGCATATCAATGTGGCAGCCAAAATTATAGCCTTGGGGTTGTCCACAGAAGCAGTAATGTCGATAGTTGGAAAAATCGAGTGCTTGCAGAGAAAAAAGTTACAAAGTCTGTCATTTAAAATTAGAGGAGAAAAATGAAACATGAAAAAGTTTATTCAGAAAACCGTAGCTGGTGTTTCGGCACTGGCAATGACGGCGGCGTTGAGTGCGACAGCTGTTCCGGCATTTGCAGATGAGTATGAGGCAGTGCAGGAAGCGGATTTTATTCAGTCTTATGCCGTTGGTGATGAACAGCTGGTAGCAGAATATTTGCTCGATCTGGGCTTTTCAATTGATGAAACTACAGAACTGATGAATCTTTATCAGCAGGGCGAAACAAACAACGAAGTTGTTGCTTATGCAAGTAATTCAGAAAAAAGAGCGTATTACAGCAATTATTTGATTGGAACAGAACACCATATTGCTATTATCACTACGAATGCTAAAAATGCTAAGGGACGTGCATCGGTTAACTTGTGGGCAAATGCTGATTTTATTAGCGATATTGGCGGTGCAAGTTCTTCGCACACTTATACTGGATATAATGGTGTGGTTTCTACTTCTGGTTCCTATTTTATAGATGATGATGATTCGACTATATATGATGATATTACAATTTCAAACTTGAAATCGTATCCGACTGCTGAATCTAAGGTTATTTGCACTGCTTATGTAACTTATACCAGTAAGGTAAAAAGTGAAGCTGCACTTCGCAATCACATTCAATATGATTATACATATACATCAAATGGCTCTACCATTGATGTTGCTACATATGCACGGGCAGATTTGAACAGAGATGGCGAAGTAGATGATCTTGATTGGAATGCTATTGCAACTTACATGGCAAGACTTAATAAAAATGCTGCTAATGCAGATGAAGCTTTAGACTTTGGGTTTGAGGGTGTTACTGCTCCGATTGATTTAGCAAAACTCTCTGCCGATATTAACCGTGATGGAAAATTGGACGATCAGGATGTTATAATGTATGGTAAAGTCGTTTCAGGACAAGTAGACTTGTAATTTTCTTTTCATGAAAGGAGATGTTTTCTATGAAAAAAATTTTGAAAAACGTACTTCTCTTTTCCGCATTGATTGGCAGTGTGAACTGTCTTGCTTTGCCGGCGGCAGCGATTGATGTCGCAACGGCAAACACTTCTGTAATGGCAGATGCAGCAGATGTTGTGTATTCCGGTACCTGCGGTGCAGAGGGTGACAACATCACATGGACGTACAACGAGAGCGAATCCACAATGACGTTTTCCGGTACTGGCAGCATGGAAAAATACTATTTATATCCATGGGATAAAGATGGGTATAATGATCCGAATGTTATTCCAGAATGGATGAATGATTCCAGAATTTCCTCTTATCATGCAAAGCATGTTGTTTTCGAAGAAGGTATTACAGAAATCAATAAGATCAATAATTCCTTTTTTGGCGATGTGAATTCTGCTTGTGATGTTACTGTTCCGGAAAGTGCAACTAGTTTTGATGCGACAAATGTTTCAATAAAATTAACACTTTACGGCTTAGACGGCTCATGGTTCTATGGAGAATTCGGTATCCGTGAGAATGCATCTCAAGAATATGTATCTATTGGTACTGCGAAAAATCCGTTGTATCCTGCAAGCGGTACTTGTACATCTGGTGCAACATGGACATTTGATTATAGGACTCGTGAATTGCACATTAGCGGTTCTACAATGAGAACAGATGAAATGCCGAAATTGCCGTGTAGCAAGTACATTTTTGAGAAAGATTTCATTCCACCGGAAAATAAATTTTATGAAAAGTCGGATTTAAACACATTTGTAATGTCAATGACAATTCGTTCGCTGGGCGAGGGTCGTAAAATTTATTGCTATCCCAACAGTCCGTTTGCGAAAGAATACGAAAAGATTATAGCAACTACAGATGATGACGGTTCCTATGCCGATTCATTTTACTGCAATTATCTGCCCGACGATACCGGCATTTGCGGGGACGTAAATCTGGACGGAAAGGTAAACCTTTTGGATTCTGTTCTGCTGGCAAAGGCAGTCAACGGCAGTGTGACTGTGAATGACATGCAGAAAAAGAACATGGACTGCGACGGCAGCGGCGAGATCGATATTGATGATGTCACTACTCTGATGCAGTTCTTGGTGCATGTTGTGGACAGCCTGCCGGTGAAATAACGATCGTTTGAAATATTGCCTAAATGAAAAAATGAGTTTTGTTCAGCCCTGCCGGATTGCTGTATCCGACAGGGCTGAAAACGAAGGTGTGAAAGTATTGTCAACGATGCTGTTTCCCAAAACGCTTTCGGAGAAACCGGAAACGAAATATCGAAAACAGAAAAAGCACATCGCGAATCGCAGCAGACCCCGCTGGTCTGGCGAACGTGATGTGCTTTTTGGTTGTAATGCAAAGGGAAAACTCTTTTTCAAAAGGCGTTTTCCCGCATTGGTTTTTCAGACTTAGGGCAACACCGCACAAACACTATGCAGCGTCATTCCGTACTGGGCAGCGTTTGAATCAGGTGCACCAGAAACCGCAGCAGCACAACTGCATCATTGCTGCCGGTTTCTCCGTCACCGTCGCAGTCGGCATTTTTTTGGGCAGATTCGCTCAGGCTGATGGTTCCGGCAACCGTTTTGTTCAACAGAACCGCGTCTGAAATGTCCACCTTTCCGTCCAGATTGACATCGCCGAAGATCACGGTTTCCGTTGTCGGGGACGTACCAGAGGATTCGGTTGCCGTTGTGGCAGAAGTTGCGGCGGTGGTTTCCGCAGAGGACAGAGTTGTGGTGTCCTGCTCTGTGAGGGAGGTTGTGGCTGCGGTGGTTTCGGAAACGGTAGCTTGCGTAGATGCAGCTGTTTCAGTTTCTGTAGCCGCAGATGTAGCCGCAGGCAGTGTAGTCGCTGTTGTCACAGTAGTTTGTTCCTGTGCGGAAGTTGCAGTGGTTTTGGACGTGTTGGCAGTGGCCGTAGCAGGAACAGTTGCTGCCGTTGTTTTCGCGGCAGTGGCAGTAGTTGTTGTGGTAGTAGTAGTTGTTGTTGTCGCAGCTGTCGTGGTAAAGGCGACCGCATTCCACTTCTGGCAGGCATTGCCGTTGACCGTCCACTGCTGCACATTGGCACCGCTGGATTTCTCCGCGTTTGCCACTTCTACAGCAGCCCGATCTTTTGAAGTGCGTGTCAGGATTGTATATGTTCCGTCGGGATTCTTGACAAATTTGAACAGGTGCGAGCTGGACTTGTTGTTGGTGTGGATCTCGATGTTGGAGCCGTCTGCTTCTCCCGCAGAATTCAGATAGTAGGTCTTACCATCTGCCAGAGCAGAGAGAATGTAGTAGTATCCGCCGCCGAATTCTTTCAGTGTCCATGAGTTGTGGGCTGCGGGTTCATTTGCACCCCACTGCTGCACGTTGCTGCCGTCCTCAGCCTTTCCGTTTGCCACTTCCAGATACAGATTGCTGTTGGCATTGCGGAACTGGTATGTCTTTGTGGTATCCATGACACAGCCGGTGTCCTCTACCTGTGTCAGCTTCCACTGCTGGGAAGTGTCGGAGAGGTTGACTGCCCATTCCACCACGTTGGCTCCGGCACTTGTGGAAGCCGCCTGTACGGCAACGCAGCTCTGGTCGCCGCTGGTCTTGGTGAGCAGGTAATAGACACCGTCTGCGGCTTCGTAGAATTTGAACCGCTGTGCATCGGCATCGGTGGCAGACCAGATGCCGAGATTGGTGCCGTTTGCCGCAGCATTTCCGGCAACGTCCAGCAGATAGCTCACCTTGTCACCGATCTGGGGATACAGGGTATAATAGCCGTCACCGTCTGACAGTACCCGCCATGTATTGTGGGCTGCGGGTTCATTTGCACCCCACTGCTGGACGTTGGTGCCGTCCGCAGCCTTTCCGCCGTCCACTTCCAGATACAGTCCGCTGTTGACGTTCTGTATCATGTAGACTGCACCTTCCTGCAAAACTGCCGGTGTGTAGTCAGTCACCGGATTGCCGTAGGCAGAATCAAAGCTGTCCGTCAGGAATGGTGCTGTGTAAACAGTTGCCGCAAAGGTCTGCAGGCTGCTGTCTGTGATGTATTTCAGTTCGCCGGAAGATGATGCAGCACCGGCGTATTTGGTGCAGAAATCCTTGGTGTCTGTGCCCCTGGTGTTGTAGGCATCTAACAGTGTGTAGCCGTAGTTGTCCTTGGGGTTCCATGTGCTGGTGACTTTTGCGGTATAATTCAGCTTGGTCGGGGTTTCTGAACTGTTTTTCGCCGTGTAGGAACCGTTGTCCCGATACGGAGAAGTATCCGGCTGTACAATGATTTCCCGTCCGGAAACCGCCTGGAATCGGCAGTTTTCGCTGACCATATTGGAGCCCTCGCCGCTGATGATCTGGTTACAGCTGTTCGGCAAAAAGCTGTCATCGCCGGAATAGTAGTTGTTGTAGATGTGACCGCTGCCGTTTCCGATCTGCGGGCAGCGGCGGACACATTCGTCCCACCAGTTGTACATCAGCGTGGTGCGGCAGCGGGAAGTTTCACTGTTCTGTGTGCCGTATGCCACCGTCCAGAAACGGTTCTTGAATGTGTTATAGGAAATCGTGATATAGTCCGGACTTCTGCCGTTGTCTTTTGCGTCCAGATAGCTTTCATAGGGGGTGTTCAGCCAAATGAATTTTCCCACTTCGTCCTGCCCGTTTCCCGTATGATCTGAGGGCAAGTAGGAGATAAACGTGCAGTGATCCACCCAGATCTGACGCGAGGACCAGATATTGATCAAGATCCGGTTCTTCACATTCTTTGCGATCATGTTCAGATTCCGGAAAATGATGTTGTCGCTGGGATTGTCGTCCACTGCACCGTAGGTGTCATTGGTGCGGAACTGAGAGTCGTAAATGGTCTTGTTCCCGTAAGAACCCACAATGGTCTTGTTGTCCCGAATGCGGGTGTGGGACTTGTTCTGCATATCAATATCCGCCGTGATGACAATGGTTTTCGGCTCTGTGGTATTCAGCTGTTTTTCCAAGTCGTCCGCGGTGGAAACGAAAACGGTTTCGCCCAGCAGACCGCCAATGGTTCCCGCTTTTTCCTTGCCATTTGCCAGTGCATTTGCGGCGTACCCCTCCAGTCCGCTGCAATTCAGCTTCCACTTCTGGGCACCGTCACCGGTGTATGCGGTCAGCCCGATGGTGTTATTTCCCTGATAATAGGTCAGTGCCGCACCGGTGGAAACGCTGGTGATCTTGTAGTACAGATCGTATCCCTCGAAGTCTTTCTGTACGCTTTCGATGTTCCAGTTCTGGCTGCTGTCAGCAGCCTTTGCCGTCAGTGTGCATGCTGTGCCGTTGGCAGTCAGATACTTGCCGTCAGCCAGACTGACAATTTGGTACACGCCGGCAGAAACATAGTCAATACGCCAGTCCTCTGAATTGGCTCCGGCGGCTTTCTGCGTGTTGGCAGCACTGCCGGAATTGTTCAGATTCCGGTTCGTGGTGTACGCCCCGAAATGTACCGCCTGTGCCGGATAAGTGGTCCCGTCCGCAGCCGATACAGAACCTGCCGGCAGAATTCCAAGCAGACTGCTCAGAATTGCCAGTACGGTCAGTATGGCGGGCAGCAGGTGTTTGTTCTTTCTTTGTTGTTTCATTCCCAATTCCTCCTGTTTTGGTATTGTGGATTATAGCTATATTTTATCACAGTTCGTGAGATAATTCAATCAGATATGATGCTATTTTATAAGAAATTGTGCTATTATTTCATTGCGGTGAGAATAATATCTTATAATTCTTATTGACATCAGCCGCTTTTTCCGCTATACTATAATAAAGGTAATATTACACAAGTTTTGTACGGTGTTGCCATAGGAAAAGGCGGTGAAATCATGCAGGCATTCCCGAAAAAACGCGGCATTCTGGCAGTGTTCCTGACAGATCTGCAATCGGAGTACAACCACACATTGTTAGAGGGCATCACCAAGCAGGCGAATGCTCTCCGCTATGATATTGTCACATTTTCCTTTTTTTCCAATGCCAACTGTGACACGCCGTTTCAGACAGGGGAGGAGAATATTCTTTCACTGTTTCACAAAGGGTATGCCGACGGCATTCTCACACAAAAGGGCATGTTTCAGAAGCCGGAGGTGCGGCAGCGAATCGACCAGATCTGTCTGGAATCCGGTTTGCCGTTTCTGGACATCGGCGAGGAAAATTGTGACGCAGTGTATCCGCTTTGGAATGACCGGAAGATTTTCTGCGATCTGGTGAACCATTTGATCGAAGTGCACCACAAGCGTAAGATCTACTGCCTGACTGGTCCGCCGGAACTGCACCAGTCCCGCAACCGTGTCCTGGGATTTCGGGATGTAATGCAGCAGCACGGGCTTCCGGTGTCGGAACAGATGATATTTTACGGGGATTTCTGGGTGCACTCCGGCGAACGGCTGGGGAATGCCATTGCAGACGGCGGTGTTGCAATGCCGGAAGCGGTGGCATGTGCCAATGCGGCAATGGCAGAGGCTCTGATCCGCACGCTGCAAAAACGCGGTATAGCTGTTCCGGAAGATGTTGCAGTCGTGGGGTATGACCCGTTTATGACCAATATGCTCAACGTTCCTTCAATCACTTGTATGACAAACATGAACTATAATCTGGGAGTCAACAGCGTCTGTCAGCTGCACTACGAAATCACCGGTGAGATCTGTATTCCCATTCCATGCCGACCGGAAGTGCTGGAGCCTGCGGAAAGCTGCGGCTGTACCATGTCCGGAAATGGTGTGTTTGCCGGATACAAGCGAGATCTGGCAGAGCAGCTGGAGTTTGCTTGTTTGCTTCAGTACAGCGGCATGATTCAGAAAATTTCCGCACCGGACAACTTGATGGAATTTGCGAAAGAACTGCACCACGTGCTATACCTGATTCGCCGTATCAAGGTGTTCTATCTCTGTATCGGCGAAGACTGGGACGGCATCATCAGCACCAATGGCAGCACATACCGCACCGCAGGGTATCCGGACACATTTTTTCTGTTCCGGCAGGTGTACGGCAGTTCCGATTATGAGATCGTCCACCTGCGGGAATTGGTGGAAATTTTGCAGAATCCGGAAACGCCCTCTGCTTATCATCTGGTTCCGCTGCACTATGAGGACCGCTGCTTTGGATTTCTGGCGGTGGAGTTCGAGGGAGAACAGTACAGCTTGGACAAGCAGTTCCTGACGTGGACGGAATATGTCAGCTCGGCTCTGGAAACCATGCGTATCCGAAACTATCTGAAACAGTTCAGCGGGCGGATCCACCTCACTGCCATTCGCGACCCGCTTACGGGAATCTATAACCGCCGCGGCTTCGAGGAGTTGTCCTCTGAAATTTACGAGCAGTCCATTCTGCACGGGGAGAAGTTCCTGCTGGTGGCAGTGGATATTTACAATCTGCACGAGATCAACCGGAAACAGGGCAGCAACGTGGGGGATAAAATTCTGATGACCGTGGCAGATGCCCTTAGCAGCAGCTGCTTGGGAAACGAAATTTGCTGCCGCTGCAACGGCGACCACTTTTATCTGATCGGTTCCTATTCTTACCGGTTTGATGCTGGCAGAACGCATATCGATGCCATTCAGCAGTACTGCAACCAGCATCTGGAAGAAAGGGAATCCGGTGTACATGTCAAGCTGCTGATGAGTTGCTTCTGTGAAAAAGTCAGCCAGACGGTATCCCTTGCGGAACTGATCGCCTATGTGGACCATGTCATTGCACAGAAACAGCTGGAGGAGGAAAAGCAGCTTGCCTATTGGAAGAACATGAACACGCTCCGGCAAAAGATCTACAGCCGTCCCCAGGAAAACTGGAACATCGCAGATATGGCACAGATGATGCTGTTGAGCCGTGCTTATTTTCAGCGGCTGTATAAGCAGAATTTCGGTGTCAGTGCCATGTCCGATGTGATCGCTGCCCGAATCGCCATGGCGAAAAAACTGCTGGCAGACGGGCAGAATACCCTTGAGGAGATCGCCGAACAATGCGGCTATCACAGCGAGATCTACTTCATGCAGCAGTTCAAAAAGGAAACCGGCATGACACCTACGCAGTACCGCACAAAGGGAAATGCCGAATAATCAAGAAACCCCCGCACAGAGTCGTTAGCGGACTTTGTGCGGTATTGCCTTAAATATAATATTCCGGTTCATTTTCTGTTGAAACATACTGATGTACGCTCTGGCGAATTACCAGTGTGGATTGCAGTTCCGTTTTCACCACTGCCTTGTGACCGCCGTTCATGCGGTCTGTCAGAATCTGAATCGCCAGATGTGCCATTTCCGTTTTCGGCAGGGAAACCGTTGTCAGCATCGGCGTGGTGTACTGAGATTCCACAATGTTGTCGCTGGAGATCACTGCGGGGTGATAGTACCAGTTCTTGCTCTGTGCCAGATATTTCAGCATACCGATCGCCAGAATGTCATTGGCACAGTAAAACGCACTGGGCGGCGTTTCCTGCTGGGAGAAATATGCCATGGCCTGATAGCCGTTTTTCTCGTTGGGTGTGATGTCGTAAACATCGTCAATATCCGGTGCAATGCCGTGATGCACCAGTGCTTCCTGATAGCCCACATACCGCGTTTCATTATGGCAGTCTCCCACGTATCCGATTTTTTGATGCCCGCAGGAAATCAGATAATTCACTGCTGTCAGTGCGATTTTTCTGCCGTCGCACAAGACCTCGTCCACTTCATAAGTGGTGGAGTTGCGGTTGATAGAAATGAGATTTTTCTCATAGCGTTTCAGCGATTTCAGTCCTTTTTGCGAGCATTTTCCAATGAGAATCAGCCCGTCGTGCTTTTGCTTGGTATCATGAAACATTTGTGCCGCCGACTTTTCGATTTCTGAAAAGTCGGTCTTTTTTTCGCTGGAAAAGACCGCGTGCCGCCAGATATTTTCAATCAGTCCGCCGCTTTTCCGCACTTCGATCTCCACCAGCCGGAGCATTTCGCTGTAGAACGGATCAGTTTCATCGGAGTTGACGCGGGTCAGCAAGATGTTGATATGAAATATCTTGTTCGGAGCACTGCCGCTTTTCAGAGCCTTTGCTGCTTCGTTGGGCACATAGCCGATTTCCCGTGCAGTCTGTAGGATCTTCTCTTTCAGTTCCATAGAGTGGCACTTGTGCTCCGGATCCCGCAGCACCCGTGCTACCGTGGAAACCGATGCCCCTGTGATTGCCGCAATTTTTGTAATGGACATTTCCCCTCACCTCATATCCGAGAATCTCTATCTGTATTCTATATTTTATTATAGCGGGAAAACTTCTGCTTGTCAAGGCGTATGATAACGTTGTCTAAAATGAAATACTGGGTATCCTGTAGGAAATGTAGGAAAATAAACAAAAACCACGTATTTTCGTCAAGTCTTTTTTGGCATCGTTGCCGCTTGTACTGTGAAAAAAAGAAAGCTACTGTCTGTTTTCACAGAAAAGCGGCATTTTTTTACCCGTTTGGCGGAGAAAATCACGTGAAATGACAACGCTGTCACCATTTTCTCTGGACTTTTCGCTTGCGGTGGGGTAGAATGAAATCACACCAAGGGAATGAATTCCCTAAGGCAAATCGGAAAAAGGTGATAGCAATGAAAAAATCAGAACAGGAAAACATCATTACAGTTTCACATCTGAACAAAGAATTCGTCAAGGACGGCACTTCGTTTCAGGTATTGAAAGACATTGATCTTTCCGTAAAAAAAGGAGAGTTTGTCACAATTGTGGGACACAGCGGCTGCGGAAAGAGTACCCTTTTGAAAATCATCTGCGGTCTGGTATCGTATCAGGACGGCGGCGTTTCCCGAAACGGTCACGCCGTTTCCGGACCAGATGCACAGTGCGGTATGGTATTTCAGGATCACCGGCTGCTGCCGTGGCTGAAGATCAAGGACAACATTGGCTTCGGTATCCGGAATATGACTAAGGCAGAACGGGAAGAGCACATTGCACGGCATCTGGAACTGGTGGGACTGAAAGGCTTTGAAAATGCCTATCCCTCGCAGCTGTCCGGCGGCATGTCCCAGCGTGTGGCAATTGCCCGCGGACTTGCCGGCAATCCTTCCATTCTGCTGCTGGACGAACCGTTCGGTGCACTGGACGCACTGACACGAATCCAGATGCAGAAAGAGATTCTGCGGATTCAGCGGGAGGAAAAAGTCACCATGGTCATGGTCACCCACGATATTGACGAAGCAATCTATCTGGGCGAACGCATTGTAATCATGTCTGCACGGCCGGGCGAAATTCAGGAGATCATCACTACTGATAAATACTCCCGCATGAACCGCGGCAGTTCCGGCTTTGCCGCATACAAAAAGAAAATCTACGAGCACTTCTTTCAGGATTCTGCGGAATTTCTGCAAGAGGCAGAGTACATGATCTGAGGGAGGAGATACCATGAAAACGCAGAAGGTCAAACAGATTTTACTGGGACTGATTGTTCCGGTGCTGATACTGGCGGCGTGGATCTGTGCTACCCATTTCGGGAACATTCCCACCAGTATCCTGCCGAAAATTTCCATGGTGTGGCAGGCATTTCTGGAGATGCTGCAAAGCGGGCAGCTCTGGAATGACCTTTCAGTCACACTTTCCCGCGTGCTGAAAGGGTATCTGCTTTCCGCCGTGTTGGGAACGGTTCTGGGGTCGCTGATGGGCATGTCCAAAACGGTGTTACACCTGTTGCAGCCCACGGTGACTGTGATTCGGCAGATTCCCATTATTGCATGGATTCCGCTGATTATTCTGTGGTGCGGCATCGGGGAATTGTCCAAAGTGGTAGTCATCGTCATGGCGGCATTCTTCCCCATTATGATGAACACCATGAGCGGCATTTCCAGTACACCGGCGGGCTATATTGAGGTGGCACAGCTGTACAAGCTGAACTTTTTCAAAACGTTCCGGAAGGTCCATCTGCCCCACGCACTGCCGCAGATTCTGGTAGGGCTGAAACTGGGGCTGGGGATTTCGTGGATGGCAGTTGTCGCTGCGGAACTGATTGCTTCTCTGTCCGGTATCGGCTACCGCATGAGCAATGCCAGAAGCCTGATGCAGTCGGACGTGGTGATCGTGTGCATGATTCTCATCGGACTGATCGGGATTCTCATGGATAAGATTCTGGGCGGAATCTTTACAGTGATTACGCCTTGGAATAGAAAACAAAAATAATGGCAGTCACGCACAGGCTTTGTGCGGTGTTGCCCTAAAAAATGGAGGTATTTCAAATGAAACACAACAAGATTTTCGCATTTCTTCTGGCAGGTGTCCTGAGCCTTGGTATTGTGGGCTGCGGCAGTGCCGGTTCTTCTGACAGCAGCAGCACAGAGCAGGCTGCATCTTCGGCTTCTGGTGATCTGAAGCCCCTGCGGCTGGGCTGCCCTGGTTTTGACGACTATCCGCTTCTGGAAAACGGCAAGCTTGCCTACGACAAGGGCTATCTGGAAGAAGAACTCAATGCCGCAGGCTACACGCTGGATCTGGTGACGTTCCAAGAGGCAGGTCCGGCAATCAATGAGGCATATGCTTCCGGTGAACTGGACATGGCATTCTACGGGGATTATCCGGCGGCGACAGCTTACAGCAACGGCGTGGATATTCGTGTTATCGGCGTGGCAGATAAGCAGATGAACGCTGGTGTGCTGGCACAGAAAGATGCCGGAATCCAGTCACCGAAAGATCTGGAGGGCAAAAAAGTCATTATCGGTATCGGCACAAACTATCAGGAATACTGGAAGCATCTCGTAGACACCTATGACATTGATGAGAGCAAGGTGGAGATCGTCAACGTGGTTTCTGATGCTGCATCTGTCTTTACCACCGGCGAAGCAGATGCATGGCTGACCTTGTACTATAATGTAGTGTACTACGAGAATCAGGGCTTGGGTGTCGATGTGGAAAACTCTGTGGCACATCCGGAAATGGCAAGCCTTTGGACTGTTACCGGCAGAAACGACTTCTTACAGGAAAATCCGGACGCAGCTGTGGCTGTACTAAAGGCGTTGCAGCGTGCCAAGGAGGAAACCGTTTCCAATCCGGACGAATTCTTTCACGCCATTGCATCCCCCACACTGGGCGTGGACGTGTTCCGGAAAGCCTATGGGTTCGATGATACCTTTGCTTTTCTGGACAGCGATATTGACAGCGGCGTGACCGACAAGCTGAACTACCTCAGCGACTTCATGCTGGAAAACGGCTACATCTCCAAGGCAATCGATGTGGACAGCTTTGTGGACACATCTTATTACGAAAAACTGAAAACAAGTGAACAATAAGGAGGAACAGAAAATGGCAAATTTGAAAGAACAGGCAAAGGCACTCTATCTCTATGGCTTCCCGCTGGTGGTGACCGAAGCGACCCACTGGGGAGCAGACGACAAGACATTTCAGCATCTGCGGACATTTCCCACCGACAAGGTGAACAAGATCGTGAAAATGAACAATGACACGCTGTACTCCACCGCGTGGACACAGCTGGCACGGACACCATATCTGGTACACATTCCGAAGATCACGGAACGCTACTATTTGTTCCCCATTCTGGACGCATACACCAATGTGGTGGAATCCATCGGGACACGGACTCCGGACAGGGCAGAAGGGGATTATATTCTGCTGTATCAGGACACACCGGTGCCGGCTGGATACGAATCCTATCGGGTGATTCGCTTACAGGATTCCCTGAATGCAGTGCTGCTGCGGATTGAAACGCGGGGCGAGGCAGATTATCCGGTAGTGAACCAAATCCAAGACTCTATTACCATTCGTCCGCTGTATCCGGAACGGGTGCGTCCGGTTCGGCAGGCACCGGAGCTTTCTCCGGCAGCCTATGTGGAAACCGTTTCGTCCAAGGAATTCTTCACGCTGTTTGCGGCACTTTCCGCGGAAAATCCTATTCGGAACGAAGCCTATGTGCAGATTTTTGAACAGTTCGGCTATGACCGCACCACAGGAGCCTTTTCATGGGACGACCTGACTGCGGAACAGCAGCAGGCACTGACCGAGGGCAGCCGTCTGGGTTTTGCAGAAATTCAGGCGGGAAAACGGAATCCGAAATACACCGTACAGCACCGCGGCTGGCTCTCTGTCATTGGCGGCGTAGGAACTTATGGTACCGACTATCTCCAGCGTGCGGAAACTGCCTATGGCGGCTGGGGTGCCAACATCATTCAGGACAGTGCCTATCTCATTGCAGCGGCAGATGACAGCGGTGCACCGTTGGCGAGCCGGAATCGCTACCGGCTGCACATTCCGGCGGACGGCTATCCGCATGCTTCCGTGTTCTGGTCGATCACGCTGTACGGCGAGCCCAGCAAGTATCTGGTGTCCAATCCCATTGGGCGGTACAAGGTCAATACCTATGATCTGGAAAACGGCAGCGTAGAAAAGAATCCGGACGGTTCGCTGGACATCTTCATTGCCTCAGAGGAACCGGAGGGCGGACTGGCACGGAAAAACTGGCTGCCGGCACCCGCTGCGGAGGAACATTTCACACTGGCATTGCGGGTGTACACACCGGACGAACTGACCATTCGGGGCGAATGGGAACCGCCGGTTCTGGAACGAATTTAAAGGGAGGAAACAGCAATGTCTGAATACAGTTATAACGCAGATGCGAAAGAAGCAACTGTCTTTACCAAGCAGCATAACGCCGCATTCGCCCAGCAGTTTGCAATTGATCTGGAAGATGCTTACAACAGTGAAGTAGCACTGGCACGACGCGGCTGCCTGAAAAAGCTGGACGGATTCCGGCTGAAAGACAAGACCGGAAACGTAGTCTGGGACTTGCAGGCATACGACTTTCTGAAACAGCAGGCAGTGGCGGATACCGTTCACCCCAGCCTGTGGCTCAACGGCAAGGCGAATATCGAAGCCGGTGTCTTTGAAGTACTGGCAGGGAAGATCTATCAGGTGCGGGGCATTGATGTGGCAAACCTGACCTTTGTCCGCAGTAAAACCGGCTGGATCGTCATTGACGTGACCACCAATACAGAAGCGGCTGCCTATGGCCTGCGTATCACTGAGGAAGTGCTGGGAGAGAACATTCGCGACCACATCAGAGCCGTGATTATCAGCCACTCCCACGCCGACCATTTCGGCGGCATCAAGGGCATCGTTTCCCCGCAGCAGGTGGGTAAGGCAGAGGGACAGGTACGCATTTACGTGCCGGCTGGCTTTGACGAAGAAACTGTCAAGGAAAACGTTTACGCCGGAACAGCGATGTTCCACCGTTCCAAGTACCAGTTCGGCGGCGACCTGCTCGCCGGTTCAAAGGGCAGAGTTTCCACAGGGCTGGGACTGGGGACTTCTTCCGGAACGCTCAGCTATATCACGCCTACCGATTTTATTGCGGAGGATACCACGCTGACTATTGACGGGCTGGAGGTAGAATTCCAGCTGACACCCGGCACAGAAGCACCGGCGGAGATGAACAACTATTTTCCGGAATATCGGGCATTCTGGGCGGCGGAGAACTGCACCGGAACCCTCCACAATCTCTATCCCATTCGGGGAGCACAGCTGCGTGATGCGGCGAATTGGTGGCGGTTTACGGCAATTGCACTGGAACGCTATGGCAAACAGGCAGATGTGGTGTTTCAGTCCCACAACTGGCCGCACTGGAACACACCGGAAACGCCTCATGGCGTAGAGGATTTTCTCCGGAACAATGCGGCAGTGTACAAATATATCCACGACCGGACGCTGCATCTGGCAAATCAGGGCAGAACTGCCAAGGAGATCGCACGGGAAGTGGTACTGCCGGAGAAGCTGGCGAAAGTCTGGTACACCCGCCCGTATTACGGTTCTGTGGAGATCAACGCACGGGCAGTCTACTGCAAATATCTGGGCTTTTACAACGGCAACCCCACAGAACTGAACGCTCTGACAGAAACAGAGGAAGCCAAGCTGTTTGTGGAATATGTGGGTTCTGTGGAGCAGGTGCTGCATCTGGCGGAGCAGGACTATGCCGCCGGCAATTATCGCCGTGCCGCAAAGGCAGCTTCCTATGCGGTATTTGCAGAACCGTCAAACCAGCGGGCACGGCTGCTGAACGCAGACGCTCTGGAACAGCTGGCGTACCAGTCGGAATCCGGCATCTGGCGGAATGCGTATCTAAACGGTGCCTTTGAACTGCGGAACGGCACTTCGGAAACTGTGCGGCGGCTGGAGCAGGACGGCAAGAATGACCTGATACAGAACATGACACCGCGAATGGTGCTGGACTATCTGGGCATTGTGACAGACGGCGAAAAGCTGGCAGACGCAGATTTCCAGTTCCGGTTACAGCTGGTGACAAATGCCGCCGGAGAGCCGGCAGTATGGCAGGCAGGCGAGGCATTTCAGGTGCAGGCGGAATTTGCCGTGCACGTTTATCACGGAACGATTCTCTATTACGAGGGACATACGGAGGAATCGCTGCCGCTGATCCGAATTGCCACAGCTGCTTTTCCGGCAATTACGGCGAAGAACTTGGAAACACTGCTGCCGTTTGTGGAAACCGAGCATTTGGAATATTTGCAGCAGATTCACGATGCCGTAGTGGACCTGAACCAGCATAGCCAGTTTGCCTTGATCGAACCGAATCGTGAAAACCACTGAATCAAGGGCACTACCGCACAAAGATTGTGCGAAAGATGTGTCGTCAAATTTTTCGTCAGATGAAACAAAAAGCGGAGTGAATACTGGATGTATT